>Ga0209605_1005165_pt1 | contig 10215 bp, 8 predicted proteins | sample AD_UKC035_MetaG_FD_184408 | JGI IMG/M metagenome (GOLD analysis project Ga0209605, IMG submission 184408) | Active sludge microbial communities of municipal wastewater-treating anaerobic digesters from USA - AD_UKC035_MetaG (SPAdes) (version 2) | ecosystem: Engineered > Bioreactor > Anaerobic >...
ATTTCAGAAAATGCGTTTAGGGATAGTCATTTCTGGTATTATAATTATGAGGTTTATCCTGACTCATATAAATCTCCACTTATCGCTTCAGCTGTTAACCTAAAAGATGAGATCAGGAAAAGAGATGTTATAATAATTATGGCAACAGAAGCAAATCTGTCAAAATTTGGTTGGGGATTTATTGACAGAGCATATGAAACATTTTCGAAAGAATATGAATACTCAGTTCGCAATCCTGAATTCATGAGAAAAGTGAATAGTTTGATTGAATATATACGAACAGATAAGAAATGGTTAGAAGATATTAAATTAAAGGCCGACAAAAATGGAGTATCTTTAGACTCAATGCTTTTTTTAGATGCTGCCTGGCAAATTAAAAATGTAGGCAGATAATATATTGGCTTTTTAAAAATAAATTGACAATGTAACATTTATATTCAATCTACTTAGTCCATATTTGTGAAACACTTTTTTCATTTCATGTCAGTTGTCAAGATTTTTAATATCCATTTAGAGCAATGTTTTAATTTAATAGAGGTGTGAATACAGGAGAATTATAGGATTCAGAAAAAAATTATATTTACATTAATTAAATTGATTATATATGAGAATGAATTTTGCTATTTTAATGTTTGGGATTGTTGTATTAATTTCCTCATGTAGTGATACTCAAAACAAGCAATTAAAGGATCCTTTTATTTATAGTAATAATTTTGAGTCCTATGTTGGGTGGACAGGGAATTCATATCCTAATGTCAGAAAGTGTAATGCTGCTTCCGGAAAGTACGCATGTTTAATATCAAAAGAGTTTCCATATTCATTAGGTTTTGAAATAAAAATTGCCGATATTGGTAAAGTTATTGATAAAGTTATCGTTTCAAATTCTTATTTTAATGACAATTTGAAGGAACCATGTAAAATGGTATGTGAAATAAGAAATGATGCCGATAGTGTAATATTCTGGCAAGGTGAAATCATGAATAAGGATGACGAAAGATCACAATGGAAAAATTTTGAATGCACTTTTAAGATTCCACAAAATCTTCCTGAAAATAGCAAAATAAGATTTTATGCATTTCATTATGGTGATGGTAGATTTCTGATTGATGATTTTACAATACACTTTTAAAAGATAATTAAACTCATTTCAATTTAGCAAGGTAGAAAGTCAGGAATAATAGAATATATTCTATTCTATTCCTAATTTTCATCATATATAAGCTGATCTTTTAGCAATGATGCTATTGGCAACCAGCAATGGCTTTATTAATTCGTATTCTGTAAGTTCAGATGATATGATGCTTATCAAACAACATTTTCAAATTTGATTTAATAGAAAGTTGTTTTGGAGTAAAAGTATATTGTATAAACTCAATTAAACAATCTATATTTAAAAATACACCACAATGCCCTGAAACCGTCTTTCCAACCGATTTTTTTTCCTTCGGCATAGGTGCGTCCGTAATAGGAGATGCCTACTTCGTAAATACGTACATGGGGTATTCTTGATATTTTGGCGGTAACTTCAGGCTCAAATCCAAAACGTTTTTCTTTCAGTTTGAGTGACTGCACCATTTTGGTGTTGAATAATTTGTAGCATGTTTCCATGTCTGTAAGGTTGAGGTTGGTAAACATATTACTCATAAAGGTGAGAAATTTATTACCTATGGAATGCCAGAAAAATAATATGCGATGAGGGTTGCCACCAAGAAACCTTGAACCATAAACCACATCGGCAAAACCTGACAAAACAGGTTTGAGCAACAGATTGTACTCTTCAGGATCATATTCCAGATCGGCATCCTGAATGATGAGATATTCGCCTGTAGCAAGTTCAATTCCTTTATGCAAAGCAGCCCCTTTGCCTTTATTCACCGGTTGGTTAAATAACCGCATGTTGACATCAGGATGTGCTGCAATATATTTTTCAATAGTCTCTTTGGTCTGGTCCTTGGAACAATCGTTCACAAGAATAATTTCCTTTTCAATGCCATCGGCTAAATTTACGGCAAGTACTTTATCCAGTATCAGATGGATGGTTTTTGCCTCATTGTAAGCAGGGATAATGATTGAAAGTTTTGAGATTATTTTCATTAGGCAAACATATTAAAATATAGCAGATTGATGTCAGGGAATGGTGTGTTTATTCACTTGCATCAAGGAAAGAGGACTCACGGATGTAAATATTAAAATACACACTGAATGATTACTTTTGTGACCCTTAATTATTCAGAAAGAAATGTCGCTAAAGACGGAAATAGAAAAACGAAAAACCTTTGCCATCATATCGCACCCTGATGCCGGTAAAACAACGCTTACAGAGAAGTTGTTGCTTTTTGGCGGAGCCATTCAGGTAGCAGGTGCTGTAAAGTCAAACAAGATAAAGAAAACTGCTGCCAGCGATTTTATGGAAATTGAAAAACAACGGGGTATTTCTGTTGCTACATCGGTGATGACTTTTTTTTATAAAGGAACTCAGATCAATCTTCTCGATACTCCGGGCCATAAAGATTTTGCTGAAGATACTTACCGCACACTCACAGCAGTAGACAGCGTTATTCTGGTGATTGACTCAGTAAAAGGAGTGGAACCGCAAACCGAAAAACTGATGGAAGTTTGCCGTATGCGAAATACTCCGGTGATTATTTTCATCAACAAAATGGACCGAGAAGGGCAGAACCCTTTCGACCTGCTTGATGAACTGGAAGAAAAATTATTTATTCATACCCGACCGCTGAGCTGGCCTATAAGCAGTGGTTCTACTTTTCAGGGAGTTTACAATCTTCACCATAAAAGCCTGATGCTTTTCAGAGCTAATCAGAAGGCCACTGAAGAGGATGTGCTTCCGATAAAAGATGTGAATGATCCTGTACTGGATAAACATCTTGGAAGATATGTTGAGCAGTTGCGCGAAGATGTAGAACTGATAGAAGGTGTTTACGAACCTTTCGACAAACAATTGTATCTTGAAGGTCTGTTGGCTCCTGTATTTTTTGGTAGTGGTATCAATAATTTTGGTGTGAAAGAATTGTTGGACACCTTTATTGAAATTGCGCCTGCACCTAAATCGCGCACCACCGACTTAAGAGTGGTGAAACCTGAAGAAGATAAATTTTCCGGGTTTGTGTTTAAAATTCATGCCAACATTGACCCACGCCATCGCGACAGAATTGCTTTCCTGCGTGTGTGCTCAGGCACTTTTGAAAGAGGAAAATTTTATCACCATGTTCGACTGAACAAAGATGTTCGCTTCAACAACCCGGCAACATTTCTTGCTCAGGAAAAGAGCATTATTGACCAGGCATTTCCGGGTGATGTGATTGGATTGTACGACACAGGAAATTTTAAAATTGGCGACACACTTACGGAGGGAGAAGATATGATGTTTAAAGGAATTCCGAGTTTCTCTCCTGAAATTTTCAAAGAGCTCATCAATACCGATCCGATGAAAACAAAGCAGCTTGAAAAAGGAGTGGAGCAGTTAACGGATGAGGGAGTTGCGCAGTTGTTTGTACAGAATGGCGGCAACAGAAAAATTATAGGTACCGTGGGCGAACTTCAGTTTGAAGTTATTCAATACCGTTTGCAGAATGAGTATGGCGCATCATGTAAGTTTATTACTCAGAATATTGCCAAAGCCTGCTGGCTGACTTCAAAAGACAAATCGAAACTGGAAGAGTTTATGCGATTTAAGATGAACAACATCGCTTATGACAAAGACAACAATCCGGTTTATCTTGCCGATTCGCAATGGATGCTCGACCAGATGATTAAAAATTATCCTGAAGTGCAGTTTCATTTTACCAGCGAATTTAGAATGGAAGCATCGCCTGCACAGGCTTAAAATTTTATTACTTTTATAAGCGATAATTTTTTTCATTTTAAAATGGACATCAGTATTATCAGTGCAAGTGTAAGACAAGGTCGAAACAGCCACCGTGTAGCATTGTTTTTTCAAAAATTTCTTGCTGAGCATTATCATGCAGCTATCACCATTCACGATTTGAATGAGCTGAATTTTCCTCTGTTTGATGAGCGGTTGCGTTTTCAGCAAAATCCATTGCCTGAAGTGAAAGTATTTTCTTCACAGATACATGCCAGTGACGGTGTGGTGATTGTTACTCCGGAGTATAACGGAGGTTATCCGGCCTCACTCAAAAATGTGATTGACCTTTTGTATGACGAATGGCATCGCAAACCGGTTGCTATCGTTACTGTATCTGACGGAGTTTTTGGTGGAATGCAGGTGATTACTTCGCTACAATATGTTTTGTGGAAAATTCGTGCTTTTACCGTTCCTGCCATGTTTCCTGTTCCCTCGGTGCTGGAGCAGTTTACCGAAGACGGTACGCCAATGAATCCTGAATCCATAAAACGGAGAGCACAGAAGTTTTGTGATGAACTGGTATGGTGCATCAATGCCGTACGTAAGATGAAAAGCTGATTAATCAGAGTAAGGACCCGTACGAATTAAAACCATTTAACCGTTGATGTTGTTATTTTCGTCAGATGTTTTATAAATCACTGATTATTCTTTGCTGTAGCCTGTGGGCTTGCGGCAATGTTACTCAATCCGCAACAACTATGTCAACAGATCAAATGCCTGCTGCAGGCGCAGACACAGCAACTTTTGGAACAGGATGTTTCTGGTGTACTGAAGCGGTTTTCCAGTCGCTGAAAGGTGTGGAAAAAGCTGTTTCAGGATATTCGGGAGGCACGGTAAGTAATCCAACTTACGAGCAGGTATGCACAGGAAACACCGGACATGCTGAATGCATTCAGGTAATATACGACCCTAAAATTATTTCATACAAAGAATTACTTGAAGCATTTTGGGCAAGTCATGATCCTACAACGCTCAACCGACAGGGTGCTGATGTGGGCACACAATACCGTTCTGTAATTTTTTATCACAATGCTGAACAGGAAAAAGAAGCCGAAGCATACAAGCAAAAACTCAATTCAGAAAAAGCATTTGAAAATCCTGTTGTCACCGAGATAACTCCATTCAAAGTTTTTTATAAGGCTGAAAATTATCATCAGGATTATTACCGATTAAACGGTCATGCTCCTTATTGTCAGTTTGTGATTAAACCCAAACTTGACAAGTTCAGAAAAGTTTTTCACGATAAGATGAAATAAATTGCGAAATAGCGGTCGTAATTTTTCAATTACATATTTCTTCTGTACTGTCCGCCTACTTCAAACAGGGCATTGGTAATTTGCCCGAGAGAACAATACTTGCTTACTTCCATCAGTTTTTCAAACATATTCTCATTGTGAATGGCCGTGAGTTGCAAATCATGCAGCAGCTTGCCCGACAGCGATTCATTCTTTTTATTGAGGTTTCGTAATGTATCTATCTGATGTTGTTTTTCTTCTTCAGTTGCTCGAATGACTTCCTTAGGCAAAATAGTCGGAGAGCCTTTGCTCGAAAGGAAAGTATTTACACCGATGATTGGATATTCTCCTGTATGTTTCAGTTTTTCGTAATAAAGACTTTCTTCCTGAATTTTTCCGCGCTGATACATGGTTTCCATTGCACCAAGAACGCCACCACGCTCAGTGATGCGGTCAAACTCCATGAGTACTGCTTCTTCAACAAGGTCGGTAAGTTCTTCGATGATGAATGAACCCTGCAACGGATTTTCGTTTTTCGCCAATCCTAATTCGTGATTGATGATAAGCTGAATGGCCATGGCTCTGCGTACACTTTCCTCAGTAGGAGTGGTGATGGCTTCGTCATAAGCATTGGTGTGAAGTGAATTGCAGTTGTCGTAAATCGCATACAGTGCCTGCAGAGTGGTGCGTATATCGTTAAAGTCAATTTCCTGAGCATGCAAACTTCTTCCGCTGGTTTGAATATGATACTTCAGCATTTGCGAACGCTCATTGGCTTTGTATTTTAGCTTCATAGCTTTTGCCCAGATTCTTCTTGCCACTCTTCCAATCACTGAATATTCCGGATCGATACCATTGCTGAAGAAAAATGAAAGGTTAGGAGCAAAGGCGTTGATGTCCATACCGCGGCTGAGATAATATTCCACATAGGTAAAACCATTACTCAGCGTAAATGCAAGCTGCGAAATAGGGTTGGCACCTGCTTCGGCAATATGATAACCACTGATGGAAACGGAATAAAAATTACGGATACCCTCATTGATAAAATATTGCTGCATGTCTCCCATCAGCCGCAATGAAAATTCTGTTGAGAAAATGCAGGTATTCTGCGCCTGATCTTCTTTAAGTATGTCGGCCTGCACCGTACCACGAACCTGTTTTAAAGTGTCTGCTTTAATTTTTTCATACACATCTTTAGGTAAAACCTGATCGCCCGTTACGCCAAGCAACATCAGTCCAAGCCCGTCATTTCCCTCGGGAATTTCGTAATTGTAGGCAGGACGTTTTATTTTTTTATCGTGATAAATTTCTCCAATCTTTTTTTCTACTTCTTTTTCAAGCTGATGCTGTTTGATGTACAACTCACATTGCTGGTCAATGGCAGCATTCATAAAGTAAGCACACAGGATGGATGCAGGACCGTTGATGGTCATTGATACCGATGTGGCAGGATTGCATAAATTAAATCCGCTGTAAAGTTTCTTTGCATCATCCAGGCAACAAACACTCACACCGCTGTTTCCGATTTTACCATATATATCAGGACGTAAATCAGGGTCGTTGCCATACAACGTCACACTGTCAAACGCAGTTGAAAGTCGTTTGGCAGGCATGCCGAGAGATACATAATGAAAACGTTTGTTGGTGCGCTCAGGGCAACCTTCACCTGCAAACATACGTGTGGGATCTTCGCCTTCGCGTTTGAAACGGAACACACCTGCCGTGTAAGGAAATTCTCCGGGAACATTTTCCTGAAGTATCCACTTAAGCAAATCGCCCCATGCTTTGTATTTAGGGAAAGCTACTTTAGGAATACGGTTATGCGATAACGATTCGCTGTAAGTTTTAATCTTTAAAACTTTCTCTCGTACTTTAAATTCGTAGAAATCTTTTTTGTATTCATCAACTTTTACAGGAAAATCTTCGAGCAGCTTTTTGTTGTTTCCATCAAAATTACGTTCCAGAGTTTCATATTGTTTTTTCAATACCTCAGCAACAGCTGCATCTTTAATCATCTGCAGCGACTCGTGAAGTGCATACAGTTTCTGAGCAAGTGTACTTTGTTCTTCAACCCATTTATCGTAGCCACGGTTATTTTCAGCAATTTCAGAAAGATATCGTGTACGCCCCGGAGGGATGATATACACTTTCTCACTCATCTCTTCCGAAGTGTGATAATCACTTTTAAGTTCAGCACCCGTTTTTTCGGCAATGGTATTCATCACCGCTTTGTAAAGCTGGTTCATTCCGGGGTCGTTAAACTGCGAAGCAATGGTACCGAATACCGGAATTTTAGAATCGTCTGTATCAAAAAGTTTGTGGTTGCGTTTGTATTGTTTTCTCACATCGCGCAAAGCATCCGGTGCGCCACGTTTGTCAAATTTGTTGAGTGCAATGAGGTCGGCAAAGTCGAGCATGTCAATTTTTTCGAGTTGCGATGCTGCTCCGTATTCCGGTGTCATCACATATAAACTCACATCGCTGTGTTCTGTTATTTCAGTATCGCTTTGTCCAATGCCTGATGTTTCAAGAATGATTAAATCAAACTGAGCTGCCTTGAGAATATTCAATGCTTCATCCACACTTTTACTCAGTGCAAGGTTACTCTGTCTTGTTGCCAGTGAGCGCATATACACTCTCGGATTGCGAATGCTGTTCATGCGAATGCGGTCGCCAAGCAATGCACCACCGGTTTTTCTTTTGCTGGGGTCAACAGAAATGATGGCAATATTTTTTCCTTTGGTAACGTCATCAGGATCTTTAAATTCAAGCAGAAACCTTCTGACCAGCTCGTCAATGAGGCTTGACTTTCCGGCACCACCGGTGCCGGTGATTCCGAGTACGGGAGTAATTTTTTTCTTCTTCTCTTTTCCTTCCAGTATCTGTGGATAAATTTTGTCAAACTCCGCCTGATTATTTTCTGCACATGAAATAAGTTGTGCTATGGTCTTAGGATTTTTTTCAGCAAGTTTTTTCACTTCGCCATTCAGATGGCATCCTGTAGCAAAATCACATTGTTGAAGCATGTCGTTAATCATTCCCTGCAAACCCATGGCGCGTCCGTCATCAGGATGATAAATCCGTGCAATACCATATTGTTGCAGCTCCTTTATTTCTTCCGGGAGAATGGTTCCTCCGCCACCGCCAAAAATTTTAATGTGTCCACAGCCACGTTCCTTCAGCAGGTCGTACATGTATTTGAAATATTCCATGTGGCCACCCTGATAACTGGTCATGGCTATGGCATTGGCATCTTCCTGAATGGCACATTCCACCACTTCGAGTACACTGCGGTCGTGACCGAGGTGAATCACTTCGGCACCGCTGCCCTGAATAATCCGCCTCATGATGTTGATAGCCGCATCATGACCATCAAATAACGAAGCTGCCGTAACAATTCTTATTTTATGTTTGGGTGTATATACTTTTGGCTCTTGCATACTTACTGATAATTATGAGTGCAAATTTAAAATTTAACACGGATAAAACACGAAACTTTCATCCGTTTGCCAAATGTTTGTTTTGCATAGTGATGAAACCTGAATTCATAGCTTAAAGATTGTATTTTTGCCACCTGAATGAACAAATTTCAGACCTTACTTTTTTTGCTGCTGTTCCAGTGTTTTCTGACGGCTTCGGCACAGTCGCCTTCAAAAATTGAACTGGTGCATGCCAATATTCTTGAAGGTGATGATCAGTTTGGAAAAGATGTAAGAAGGCTTTTAGGTGATGTAACTTTTAAGCAGGAAAACACCTTTATGTACTGCGACAGTGCTTATCTGTATGCATCTACCAACAGTTTGGATGCCTATGGCCATGTGCGTATAGTGCAGGGCGATACCATAAATCTTACAGGTGATGTATTGAAATATAACGGAAACACACGTCAGGCTCGACTGCTCAACAACATCGTTCTCAGAGACAGAACCATGACACTGACTTCTCAAAATCTGAATTACAACCTCGACACCGGTGTTGCCGATTACAGCGAAGGTGGAAAAATTGTAGATACAGATAATGTACTTACAAGCGACAGGGGATATTATTTTTCAAAAGAAAAAAAGCTCTCTTTCAGAAAAAATGTAGTGCTGCTGCACCCCGGCTACCGAATGGAAACCGACACATTGGTTTATTACACTGTTTCAAAAATATCGGAATTCTACGGACCCTGTTATATCCGCTCCAACGACAGCTCCTACATTTACTGCGAGAATGGTTGGTACAATACCATTACCGATAAATCTTTTTTCAGTCGCAATGCCTACATCAGCAGCAAGGAGCAGACACTGAAAGGTGACAGTTTGTTCTACGACAATAAACTTGAGCGTGGCGAAGCATTTTCAAATGTGCTTATAAGCGATACACTTCAGAAAATTGAAGTGTTTGGCGATTATGGATTTTATAACCGTGCAACAGGTAAATCTTTTATCACAGGCCATCTGCTGATGAAACGTGCATTTGATGCTGATACACTGTTTGCTCATGCTGATTCCATTCATATTTTTGAAGATACACTGACGCATCAGAAATCTGTTTTTGCATACCATCATGTGCGCATGTATAAGAAAGATCTTCAGGCAGTGTGCGACTCTGTGGTTTACACCTCAATGGACAGTACTATGAGGATGTATGTGAATCCAGTCTTGTGGAGCGATAAAAATCAGCTTACTGCCGATTCGGTTTCTCTGGTTGTTTCCAACAAGAGCATGGAAAGAATGTATTTGTATAACACAGCCTTCATCACTTCGATGGAAGATACCATCAGGTTTAACCAGCTCAGAGGGAAAAATATGATTGGATATTTTACCGATAATAATCTTACCCGCATTGAAGTTTTCGGAAACGGGCAGAGTATTTATTATGCAAGAAACAAAAAGGACCAGCTTACCGGAGTGAACCGTGCAGACTGCAGCAATATGATTATTCTGATTAAGGACAACAAAGTCTCCAAACTGAAACTGATTGAAAAACCGGATGCAACATTTTATCCAATTAATGAACTGTCGCCAAATGAGCTGAAGCTAAAAGGTTTTACCTGGCAGGAAGAAAAAAGGCCGGTTGATAAGAATGATATTTACAGAAAGAATTATTAAT
>Ga0209605_1005168_pt1 | contig 10208 bp, 8 predicted proteins | sample AD_UKC035_MetaG_FD_184408 | JGI IMG/M metagenome (GOLD analysis project Ga0209605, IMG submission 184408) | Active sludge microbial communities of municipal wastewater-treating anaerobic digesters from USA - AD_UKC035_MetaG (SPAdes) (version 2) | ecosystem: Engineered > Bioreactor > Anaerobic >...
AGAGAACGATCCAACATTAGTTTCTGCAGCTCTTGGTGACATTGCCAAAGCTAAGGGCATGACAGATATAGCAAAAAAGACGGGGCTTGGTCGGGAAAGTTTATACAAAGCATTATCCCAAGAAGGGAATCCTGAATTCTCTACGGTCATGAAAGTTATAAGCGCTCTTGGACTGAAGCTACATGCCGGAACGGGCAAAACAAAAAAAGCCGCCTGAATTAAACCGTGAACCCTGAACCTGCTTTGTCATTCCGAACGAACGTGAGGAATCTAACTTTTTATAGGTTTGCTAAAGCGTCCAATGCTTCTAAAGCATCCAAAGCTTCTAAACTTCTAAAGCATCTAATTATAGCGTCTAAATATCTAACTCGGAGGTTCCTATGATCAAACACGGAATGGGTTGGCTGCCCGATTACCCTGATTTCAGGGATTACACAGAAGAAACAGAAGAAATCAAAACAATTCTGAAATCTTCAAAAAGCGCGAAAAGCAAAAAAAGATCGCCAATCACGGCAAGCAAACTGCCTGCTTCCGTTGATTTGCGCGAGTGGTGTTCGCCGATTGAAGATCAGGGAAATTTGGGCTCATGCACAGCACAGGCAGGGGCGGGAGTTATCGAGTATTATGAGAGAAAAGCGTTTGGAAGGCATACAGAAGCCTCGCGGCTTTTTCTTTACAAAGCCACACGCAATTTAATGAAGGCCAAAGGCGATACCGGCGGATATTTGAGAACAACAATCGGCGCCATGGTCCTCTTCGGCGTCTGCCCGGAAGACTACTGGCCCTACACCGACAGCGAAACCGCCTTTGACAAAGAACCCAACGCCTTCACCTACGCGTTTGCCGCAAACTTTCAGACTATCAAATACTTCCGGCACGATCCGCCGAACACCGAACCGGCGAAACTGCTCACCAAACTCAAAACCTGGCTGGCCAAGGGACACCCCGCCATGTTCGGGTTTACCGTCTACAACTCCATCGAACAGGCGGACAAAACGGGGCGCATCCCCTTCCCGTCCCCCAAAGAAAAAATCGAAGGCGGACACGCCATCGTCGCCGTGGGCTATGACGACAAAATGAAAATCAAAAACACCCACAACAAAACCGAAACCACCGGCGCCCTGCTCATCCGCAACTCCTGGGGCGAAGGCTGGGGTGAACAGGGCTACGGCTGGCTGCCCTACGACTACGTGCGCAAAGGCCTGGCCGAAGACTTCTGGACCATCCTCAAAAAAGAATGGCTCGACACCGATGCATTCTCGGAATAAATGTCACTTCGAACGAACGTGAGAAGTCTTGAATTTTTCGCCTAAAACGTAACACTTAAAACTTAAAACTATTTATTTTCCATTCACTTTTCACCATTCACAGGTTTTTGATATGTCATTCCGATGAGCATCAGCGAAGAGGAATCTAATGTTTTTTCCATCAACCATCGACTACGAACTATAAACTGATTTTCTACTTAAAACGTTAATGAGACTCGACAAAAACAAGCGAAGCGTAGTTTGAGTCGCCAGTCGAATTATCCCAGGCACGCAGTGCCGTGGGGAAAAACGCAACACTGTCTTTTCCAACATTGAACTTAATTTGTGATTTTGGTGTGCATTAGAACCGAGAAATCTTTGTAGATTGCGCTAACTTTTAACCAGAAAGGCTAAAATTGAATGAACAAAAATATCCTTTGTATTGGTGCGGGCTATGTCGGTGGACCAACCATGGCCATGATCGCTGACTCTTGTCCGGACTATAAAATAACCGTTGTCGACATAAATCAGGCGCGCATTGCTGCCTGGAATTCCGACCATTTGCCCATTTATGAACCCGGACTTGATGAACTTGTCAAAAAAAATCGCGGCAAAAATCTGTTCTTCAACACGGACATTGAAAAAGGGATTCGATCATCCGACATCATCTTTGTCAGCGTGAATACGCCAACAAAGTCATTTGGAAATGGCGCAGGGATGGCAGCTGATCTTCAATACTGGGAAAAAACAGCTCGCCTGATTCTTGAAAACGCGAGGAATTCAAAGATTGTCATTGAAAAAAGCACCCTGCCCGTTCGCACCGCCTTGGCAATGGAACGAATTCTCCATAGCAAAAACAACGGCATCCATTTCGATGTTCTTTCGAATCCTGAATTTCTTGCGGAAGGCTCTGCAATTAAGGATTTAAAAAATCCCGATCGTGTTCTTATCGGAGCAAGAGACTCCATCAGAGGGCACCGTGCACAAAAGATACTTGTAGACATTTACGCACATTGGGTTCAAAGAGATCGTATTCTAACAACAAATATATGGAGCAGTGAACTTTCAAAACTTGTCGCCAATGCTTTCCTTGCCCAGCGTATATCTTCAATCAATTCCATTTCTGCTTTTTGTGAAAAGACGGATGCAGACATTTCTGAAGTTGCACGCGCCATAGGAATGGACAGACGCATTAGCAATAAATTTTTAAATGCCTCCATCGGTTTTGGCGGCTCATGCTTTAAAAAAGACATCTTAAATCTTGTTTATTTATGCCGTTATTATGGGTTGGATACTGTTGCGGATTATTGGGAAGGTGTAATAAAAATTAACGACTACCAACAGAAGCGTTTCATAACGAATATGCTTAGTGTTATGTTTAATACATTGGCGGACAAACGTATTTGTCTTCTCGGTTTTGCTTTTAAGGCAAATACCGGCGACATACGGGAAAGCCCGGCTATCAATATTACAAAACGACTTCTGGAGGAACATGCGCATGTTGTTATTACCGATCCTCAAGCCTTGGAGAATGCGCGAATTGACCTGCAAAAATGTCAGTATGCCAGAAAGAGCGGAGACAAGATAACTTTGACAGAAGATCCATATGAAGCAGCAAAGGGATGTGACGCAATTGCCATCATGACGGAATGGGATGTTTACGCCAAACTCAATTATAAGAAAATTTATTCCGCCATGAATAAACCGGCATTCCTTTTCGATGGACGCAATATCTTAGATCATAAAAAATGTTTCAAAATCGGCTTCAATGTTTATCCAACTGGCAAACCACCGTTAGTCCATTTTTAAAAATATTTGCCTTGCACTTTAAACAATATTTTTTCCATTCACATTGCACCGTTCACTATTCACTAATAAAAAGGCATAATAATGAAAGCTTCTAATCCGTTTAATTACCTTGTCACCGGCGCCGCTGGCTTTATAGGTTTTCATCTCTGTAAGCGTCTCCTTGAAGACGGACATAATGTGGTCGGCATTGACAATATAAATGATTACTATGACGTGAATCTGAAGCTCGCGCGTCTTTCTATCCTTCAAGGATACAGCAATTTCATATTCTACAAAAAAGACATTGCCGACTTGCGCGCAATAGAAGAAATTTTTGCACAGCACAGCAAAGCATCTTTTGATGCTGTAATAAATTTAGCCGCCCAGGCCGGTGTTCGCTACTCCTTAAAAAATCCTCACTCCTATATCAACAGCAACATTGTCGGATTTACAAACATACTTGAATGCTGCCGATACAACAAAATCAAACATCTTGTTTTTGCCTCATCAAGTTCTATTTACGGAATGAACGATAAGCTTCCATTTTCAGTAAGTGACAATGTTGATCATCCTGTGTCCCTTTATGCTGCTTCCAAAAAGGCCAACGAACTGATGGCACACACATACGCACATTTATATGGTTTACCATGTACCGGCCTCAGATTTTTTACAGTGTACGGCCCATGGGGACGCCCCGACATGGCCTACTTCTCTTTCACGAAAGCCATTATGGAAGACAAGCCCATAGATGTTTTCAATTATGGCATAATGAAACGCGACTTTACCTATATTGATGACATTATCGAAGGTGTCGTTCGTGTAATAAATAAGATACCTCAACCTAATCCAAATTGGGACAGGAATAATCCCGATCCGGGTTCAAGTTACGCACCTTACAAGCTATACAACATAGGCAACAATAATCCGGTGGAACTGATAAAATTTATCGAAATATTGGAAAATAATATTGGCAAGCAAGCACAAAAGAATATGCTACCCATGCAGCCGGGTGATGTCCCTATTACATATGCTGATGTGGATGATTTAATAAAAGACGTTGGTTTCAAACCATCTATCTCATTAGAAGAAGGAATAAAAAAGTTTATAAAGTGGTACATAAAATATTATTTATCAGTAAAGAATCAAAATAAACACAATGATAAATCCGCATAAAAGAAAAACAAAAATTGGGTTTTCACTGTCGCGTGGTGGCGGTGGTCCAAGCACATTCATGAAAAGAATGAGGCAAAGCATCGCGAAGCAGAAATTAGCGAATACTGCTTATTTTTTTAATCCATTAACTGACATCAACATCTATGCAAATATCGTTCGTAACCCTTGGAATAAACCATACATATTCCGCGTCGATGGAATAACTTTTGATAGTGCGTTAGCCGCTGAGGAAACAAACCGACGAAACCAACCAATTTTCGACGGCATAGATCATGCCGCTGGTATTGTATTTCAAGCGGCATTCTGTTTGGAACTCATTTCACGGTTTCACGGAAAACCATCTGCACCGTATACCATCATTAATAATGGAGTGAACTTAGAAGAATTTTCCCCCAAAGGATCAAACAGAAGAGAGCAATTAGGAATTGATGACAATGAATTGGTTTTCATCACGTCGGCAAAGTGGCGTGCCCATAAACGCTTGAATTCTATCATTGACGTTTTCAATGCCTTTCAAAAAGTTACCGGGCAGCAAGCGCATTTGGTTATTCTTGGCGCATTAGATCAACCGGTACCAAATGCACAAAATATCCATATTGTCGGGCATATCCCGCCTGAAGACTTGGCACCGTGGTACCGCACAGGCGACATATGTCTGTTTTTCAGCTGGCTCGATCACTGTCCAAATACAGTTGTAGAATCTTTGGCATGCGGCGTTCCGGTCATCTGCACCAACCAAGGTGGCACACGCGAATTAATTGAAAAGACAAAAGGCGGCATCGTTGTTGAGGCGGATACGCCTTTTCCGTTCAAACCGGTTAACTTATATCACCCGCCAGTTCCAGATCAAAATGCTTTGGTAAAAGCCATTATAACAATGGTGGAAGGACGTAAAAAATTTGCTGTCTGTATTGATCGCACAGCATTAGACATTGATAACGTGGCACAACGCTACGTCGATTTTGCTGAAACATTGTATCGAAAATAATTGTTTAGATAATTTACAAATATCATAAAAGTATTATTGATGAAAAAAACTATTCTATTAAATATTTTGTTTTCCTATCACGCAAGAAGGATTTTGCCATTGCATGACTTTTTTGAAGTCATAGGGAAAAAAATAAAGGAACGACTTTTTGGTATTGACTATTCTATTTTTAAGAAAACAATAACATATTATGCCGAAAAAAAAGGTGAACACATAACCCCAAAAGAAGCGTTGTCAAGAGCATTAAATAAAGCACAGCACAAAAATGCTTGGAACGAAAGAGAAAGAAACTCAATTGAAGATAAACTGCACTTTTATCAAGAAGTAGAAGCATATCCCTTTCGACAGCCTTTAAACAAGCGTTTTGGTGGGTTTAGGTGGTATAGATGTTTAATAAACCATATTTCGCGCCCTTCTATTATTGAGTATGGTTGTGGGTCTGCCGTATTAACTGAATACCTTGTTGAACACTTTCCAGATTTACATTTCACTGTTGCAGACATCCCATCTGTTACTTTAGATTTTGTCAAATGGAAAAAACAAAAATATATGCAACCATATGATATTTTGACAATAGGTATTGGAAAAGAGGGAATCCCTCTTAGGAGATTTTATGATTTAATAATTTGTCAAGACGTACTTGAGCACACGCCTAATCCTTTAGATATTGTTGAATCTTTTGTTACACATTTAGCGCCAGGAGGTGTACTTTTAGTTGATTTTATCAATGCACCGGGAGGCGAAAATCTCAAAGAGGCCGTCGATCAAAGAGAAGCCGTTAAAGACTACTTGCAATGTAATCTTATCGCTTTAAAAGCAATTGATGTGCCTAGAGGCAATGCAGGTATTTATGTAAAAAATACTTAAGTTTTGTATCTTAATATTAATGGTAAATAATTTTTTATTAGCGGGTAATTAACACAAGTTTACAAATTCAACTAAACATTTAAAAGTAACTTAATAATTTGTCATATTCACATAAATATTTATTTCGATCATTACAGTAATTAACAAATATATTTTGCGACAAGAATGAGAATTTATTTATCTCCCGATTAATCCATCGATATAATTAAAGATGAACCGACGGCGTGAAGCTTTAACAAACATTTTTTTTAAATATGTGCAAATAGCACTTTCGCTTGTCACAGGTATCGTGATGATACCTGTTTATCTTCATTACATATCACCTTCTGATTATGGCGCATGGTTGGCGTGCTTTAGCGTGGTTGTATGGCTAGCAGTATTTGACCCAGGAATAGGTAATATTCTTATACAAAAAATTAGTGCAGCAGTTGGTAGGAAAGATTTTGAATCAATTAATGTCTATCTTACTGTCGGCCTCAGCGTTTCAATTTTAGTTTCATTCATTGTTATTTGTATTGGTTGGCTCGGCGCAAATACAGCTATCAGCTCATTAGGTTTTGTTGATAAGAATGCAAAGTTAGTTGAGGCATTCAGAATCGCTGCAGTAAGCACAGGGTTCATATTAATTGGTTATGCTTTAGTGGGCGCAAACTATGCTTTGCACGCAAGCACGAGTGTCGGCATAACCTACGTTGCCGCTACAATTCTGAAAATAACTACAATTTTAATTTTATTAAAAACTGGTTATGGTTTTGTATCGCTTGCCTACGGGGAGCTTGTGTCTTCTTCCATGATACTGTTATTTTCCTTTTTTAACCTTATTTACCGTCTTCACGTTTTGGGTGTGAAGGGGCGACTATCCTTTGAAAAAGGTACCGAACTATTAGGCCTTTTTTCGATTAGTTTTGGCGCACGATTAAGTAAATTGATTGTTCGAAATCTCGATAATGTTTTCATTGCTCGTGCTGTCGGTGCCGAGGCCGTCGCAATGTATAGTATTACTGCAACGGTGCCAAGGCAAACTGAAAATATTATTGGTCAACCTGTTGCCGCCTTACGCCCGGTGATTGCACATTTATCGGGAAGTGCCGATTTAACGTCAGCACATCATTTCGTGACACGCTTATTGCGCGTGGTTATATGGGTACTTGGTTTGATAATTGCCGGGTTATGGCTTTTCAACACTGATTTTATACGTTTATGGGTCGGACAAAAACTTTTTGCAGGCTATGCGGTGAACTATCTGCTTGTAGGGCTGTTTTTTTTGCACGTTTGGATAAACGTTTTTGGAATGTTAGGGTTTAGCCTCGGAGATATTCGTAGAAACAATAAATTTGAAATCATATACGCGATTTTGCTCATTCCTGCACTGTGGCTCGGCGCTTCTGCATATGGTTTGCTTGGTGTTGTAGGCGCGCATATTCTTGTAATATTATCTACAACTGCTTGGTATTTTCCGTTATCAATAATAAAACTGCTAAAGATGGACAATAAAATAATTATCAGCCTAACCATGACCACCTTGAAATCTCTCTGCACAAGCTTCGCCGTTATTTTACTGTTTTCTATGGTCGAAATAAATGGGTGGATCAGCTTTATCACATGGCTTTTGTGCATGTGTACTGCTTATTTTCTTATACTGTTTATATTAGAAGCAGAATTAAGACGTGAATTTTATAATGCTTCACGATTAATCACGACAAATCTTCGCAGCTATTCTAAAAAATGATTATTAATATTTTCAAAACATTTATTCTCGCTACCAACATATTACTGTTGGATTATTATTTTATAGCTGAAAATATCAGATTAACAACATTATCTGTTTTTTTGCTGATATTATTTTATGCTTTAGAAAATGCTGTTATCCGCCGTCGACCAACTTTTACTTTTGATCAAAATACCGGCAAAATACTTAAAGTAGCTTTTTTCTTTATTGGCTATATTATTTTTATGGATTTATATCGCGGTGCGGATATCTTCAAATCAATGGTCTTTGTCATTTCAAGTGCAATGGTTATTATACTTTTGCCAATATTTGAAGATAGAAGAACACCTTATAATATGCACCGGTGGTTCAATTACCTCATGTTCATCACAATGGCGTTTGGACTCATGCAATTTCTTACAAACAATAATATTTTACTTGCTGATATTATTTCTGGCTTAGGGATAATTGGCGTAGATAAAGGTGTTGATTTGGAAATATTATCGGATATTTATTTCAGAACTACTGGTGCAACCTCAAATACCATTGCCTTTGCTCTACAAGTTTCAATTTTTATTATTATTCATTACGCATCATTCATGCAGTGGAAGAACCCCAAAATATTGTTTAATTTAATTGCCGCATCTTTTGTTCTTTTAACAACACAGACACGTGCTGCAATATTTAGTCTAGCACCAACCATAATTGCAACACAGATACTGTTTACACGTATGCACAAAAATTACAAGAAAGTGAAATCATTAATTATCTTGGCTCTTTTCATAGGCATTGGTTACTGGTTTTTAAATGAATTTATTCTTAATAAATTCATTTATGTTACACGCAATATAAGCGAACACGACGCACATCGCTTTGCCGTGAATTGGAATTTGTCAATTGGCGTTCTAAGGGAATCACCTTTATTTGGAATCCCTCCTGATTATGCCTGGGATATTTATTTAAAATACGGTGATTTGCGAATATACGGCTATGACCCTGAACTTAAAACGCCCACGCACCACAATCAATTAGCTTTCTATCTACGTTACTATGGTTTGATAGGTGTTGGGCTATTGTGCTGGTTATATGCAATGATTTTTAGAAAAATCATGCAGGCAAAATCATTTTGGATTGGTGTCGCCATAGGTAGTATTTTTATTTTTGATCTTGTGTTCTCGATGGCGCACAACAACAAATTAATTAGTAGCCCCTTATTGTGGATATTTCTTTCACTTGCTTCCATAGATCCTGAGAAAGAAGAAACGCCCTTCTGAATGACTGGAAAAAACAAAAAAATATTACTTTTAGTAGGCAACTGGAAGTGGGATATTTATGAAGAGGCGCTGGCTCGCGGATTTAGTGCTGCCGGCTGGGATGTTATCCCCTTTCGCACCGTCGAGTTTCTACCGCAGGGCAGACTATTATCACAATTGCGAAGATTAAGAACAAAATGGACATGTAAAGATTTAAATCTTGCTTTATTGCACAAAGTTAAAGAATTCCGTCCGGATATGATTATTTTTGTCCGTTGCGACGAAATACTACCTGAAACTTTGAAATTAATTCGTGCCGTTTCACCTGCAAGTTTTCTTATTTCCTATCATAACGATAATCCTTTTATCGGCACTATTCGTCGTTTTTCAATGAGACAGTATCGTGCAAGTCTTGCAATTGTTGATCTTGTATTGGTTTATCGTCCGGGTGATATACCTCTTGCATCTAAAGAAGGTGCAAAACGTATAGAGGTTTTATTGCCATCATTTATTCGTGATCTGCACAAACCAACACAGGGTAGCGAAGCAAATGACGTGATCTATATTGGACATTTCGAAAATGATGGAAGAGAAGAAATATTACATATATTGCATGACGCAGATATTCAAGTACGTGTTTATGGTACGGGTTGGGAAAAAGCCCAATCAAGGAAACCCTGGTTGGAAAAACAAAATATTCATCAAGTATGGGGCACTGAATATGCAGCTCTTTTATCAAATGCGAAAATCGCCCTTGTTTTTTTTTCGGCACGAAACCGCGATGTTTATACCAGGCGTTGTTTTGAAATACCTGCCTGTGGCAGCTTAATGATGGCGCCACGCACAAAAGAGTTAGAACAATTATTCAAAGATGGCGAAGAGGCTGTTTTTTGGGATTCTACTGACGATCTTGTGTCTAAAGTGAAGTATTATCTTGCGAATGAAACAGAACGTAAAATAATTGCAACTGCAGGACGTGCCAAGTTGTTACATGGCGGCTTTGACGAATATGCACAGGCACATAAAATTGTTAACTTGTATGAATCTCATTTTTTTGTGAATGCGGCGAATCTAAAGTGAAACATATCAGAAATGTTATCAAACGAGCGGTACGTTATTGTCTAAGCAGAGTGGGCAAGGATGTATATTTCCCTATCGATGTAACGATAAACAAGGTGCGATAT
>Ga0209605_1005174_pt1 | contig 10200 bp, 9 predicted proteins | sample AD_UKC035_MetaG_FD_184408 | JGI IMG/M metagenome (GOLD analysis project Ga0209605, IMG submission 184408) | Active sludge microbial communities of municipal wastewater-treating anaerobic digesters from USA - AD_UKC035_MetaG (SPAdes) (version 2) | ecosystem: Engineered > Bioreactor > Anaerobic >...
ACCCCTGACGCCGGTGGCTTCCCTGACGCTCTTTTCCGTCACCAGCGTCGGGTTCCTGGCCATCGCCGCCGTTCCCGCCCGGATCGGCGAGTTGGCGAGACCTTATCTGATCAGCCGAAGGACGAATCTTCCTCTGTCGTCGGGCATCGGATCGATCATCGTCGAGAGAGTGCTCGATGTCCTTTCCATTCTTCTCGTTCTTTCCATCGCCGTTTTTTTCTTCCCCATACCTTCCTGGATGGTCCGGGGAAGCGCCCTCCTCTTCACCGCCATGGCTCTTTCCGTCGTCGTCTTCCTCGCTGCTCTGAGAGCGAAGGCTCCCCGCCGGATCCTGCTTTGCTGGATAAACAGGCTTCCGGAAAAACAGGCCGGGAAGCTTCGAAGATGGACGGGACAGCTCGTGGACGGCTTGACCGCCTTCCGGAAAAAAGGCCTTATTTTCTATCTCGCCGTCCTGTCTCTGGTCATCTGGTCGGTGGACGCCCTGGCCCTCTACGCCCTTTTTCTGGCCCTGGACATAGCCCTGCCCCTGTCAGCCGCCTATGCCCTTCTGGCCATGATCATCGTCGGCATCACACTCCCCACGGCGCCCGGGTTCGTCGGAAACTGGCATTTTTTCTGTGTTCTCGGCCTGACGCTTTTCGGCATTTCGAGAACGGAGGCCCTGACCTATGCCGTTCTGAACCATTTCATCAGCATGGCCGTCATTTTCTCACTGGGTCTTCTTTTTCTTCCCTCGAACATGGACATGTTCACACTGAAGAGAAAATCATGACCTTCACGGCGCCTATCCGCCGGCATCTTCCTTTTTGACGTCAATCCCGTAACTGCGGATTTTTCGGTGCAGGTTGCTCCGCTCCAGTCCGAGAGTCTTCGCCGTTCTCGAGATGTTCCCATCGTTTTCCTCGAGCTTTCGGACGATGTATGTTTTTTCAAAATCGGCCTTCGCTTCCCTGAGGGACCCGGAGGGGTTCGACGCATTCTCGACGGACGGCGGGTGTTTCTCTCCCAGGGGGGGGATGTCATCTTCCGTGATCAGATCGGCGGGCGTCATGATGACCAGTCGCTCGACAATGTTTTTCAGTTCCCGGACGTTTCCCGGCCAGTCGTGCTTCTTGAAAAGCTCGATGGCGCCTTCGGTCATGTATTTTTCGGGAATACCCTCCTTTGCGGAAAACTCCTTCAGAAATCGCTGAACCAGGGGTGCGATATCCTCTTTCCGTGTTCTCAGAGCGGGAATATAAAGGGGTATCACGTGAAGGCGGTAATAGAGATCCTGACGGAACCGGCCTTCCTCCATTTCTTTTTCCAGGTCCTTGTTTGTCGCCGCCAGGACGCGAACATCCACGTCTATGTAACGGGCACCGCCGACCCTCTCCAGCTTTTTTTCCTGGAGTATCCGGAGAATTTTCGCCTGGGCCTTGAGGCTCATGTCAGCCACTTCGTCGAGAAACATGGTCCCGCCGTCGGCCATTTCGAACTTCCCCCGTTTTTTCCCCGTCGCGCCGGTAAAGGATCCCTTTTCGTGTCCGAAAAGTTCACTTTCGATCAATTCTTCAGGGATGGCGGCACAGTTGACCTCCACGAAGGGGGCGTCGGCCCTCCGGCTCTTCCTGTGAATGGACCGGGCCACGAGCTCCTTTCCCGTGCCGTTCTCACCCATGATGAGAACCCAGGCATTCGTCGGGGCAATGATCTGTATCATTTCACGGAGTTCATCGATTTCCCGGCTGCTTCCCGTCAGTTCATAATCATGCTGGATCTTTCGTTTCAGGAGCCTGTTTTCCTCCTCCAGGCGGGCCATTTCCAGGGCGTGACCGACAATGAGAACAATCTTCTCGAGAGACAGGGGTTTTTCCACAAAATCGAAAGCGCCCAGCTTTGTCGACTTCACCGCCGATTCAATGGTTCCGTGACCGGACATCATGATGACCTGGACCTGGGGATACCGGGATTTGACGAATTTCAGAACATCGACGCCGTCCATGCCTGGAAGCCAGATGTCCAGCAGAATCAGGTCGGGCAGTTCGTCCTCGATGATCTGGAGACATTCCTCTCCGCTCCCGGCCGTCAGGACCTCATAGCCCTCGTCGGTAAGAATTCCCTTCAGGGAAAGACAGATGCTCTCTTCGTCGTCAACGACAAGAATGGACTTGTGTCTCATGCCTCAGCTCTTGCGATCTTTTCGGGAATGGGAAGTTTGAACGCGATGGTCATGCCTTTCAAGGGATTGTCCCGGACGGTCACCGTTCCCCCGTGATCCCGGATGATGGAGTCCACAATGGCGAGCCCCAGGCCGGTCCCTGATTTTTTTGTGGAAAAATAAGGTTCGAACATACGGAACCTGTCCGTGGGGGATATCCCGGGGCCGTCATCGGACACCTCCACCAGGACCTTGTCTTCTTCCGCCAGCAGGGATGTCTTCACAGCCACCGTCCCCTCCCTGCGGGAGCTCTGAATCGCTTCAACGGCATTGTCCAGGAGATTGACCATGATCCTCCGGACCTGCTCCCCGTCGAAGCTGAAGACGGGCAGAGATTCATCCTCGTGGAAGCGAAAGGCCACTCCCTTGTGGGAGTCCTGATAGAGCGCAAGGGTTTCACGGATGACGCCGTTGAGGTCGTTTGGTTCGGGATGAGTGACGGGCATCCGGGCGAACCGTGAAAACTCATTGACCAGATTTTTCAAGGCCGCCACCTGGTTTATGATGGTTTTCGTGCACTCGCTGAAAACGTCCCGGTCGGCCTCGGCCAGAGATTCCCCGTAACGTCTCTGAAGCCTTTCAGCACAAAGCTGGATGGGTGTCAAAGGATTTTTAATCTCGTGGGCCATTCTCCGGGCGATCTCCCGCCAGGCGGCCGCCCGCTCCGCCTTCTGCAGTTCCGTCAGGTCCTCGAAAACGACCACGAGACCCACATAATTGAGATCGTCGTCCCTGAGAACGGTCATGGCCACGAGAACCGTCATGATCCGATCCTTGACGGTGATTTGAAGCTGTTTCTCCAGGCTGTCCAGGCCGCCGTCATTCAGTTCTTTCAAAAAGGGCAGGGCCATTTCCAGGTATTCCCCCTTGAGAACTTCCTCGTACTTTCGAAAGAGGACCTTGTCCGTCTTGATCCCGAGCATCCGTTCCGCCGCCCGGTTGATCGTCGTGATGACGCCGTTGCGGTCTATGGAAACGACCCCTGCGGAAACGTTCCGAAGAACCGTTTCCATGTACTTGCGGCGCTGATCCAGGTCAAGGTTGGCCGCCCTGAGGCTCGCGCTGCTCGTTGAAAGATCCTTGGTCATCCGGTTGAACGAATCGACGAGAATCCCGATTTCGTCATCGGCGAGGACATCGATGTGATGATTCAGGTTCCCCCGGGCAACCTCCTTCGTCGCCTCGGCAAGGTCCTGGATGGGCATGGTGATCCCCCGGGCCAGGTAGATGCCGAACCAGGTGGCGGAAAAGATGATGAGAAGCGTCACGATGAAGAGGATGACCGTGTAACTGATTTTGATGGGATTCTTCAGCAGGGCGAATTGTTTGTATTCTTCCGAGGTCCTGGCGATGATGGTCATCTTGTCCACGAGATCCTTGGGAATGAAGTAACTCACAATGACGGCCCCTATAATTTCACTGGGGTTGAAAGCGGAAAAGACGGGGGCAAAACCGCTGATGAGGTCCCCTGAACCCATCGATTCGACCATGGAAAAGTCTTTTCCCTTGTAGACATCGCCGAGGGCCTTCGGCTTCGATTTTAGTATCGATATCTCGGGATAGCCCGGTGTTCGAAAAATAAGTTCCCGCTTTCCCGGCTCGAAATAGATTTCCACACAATCAATGGGGTTCAGGGACTGGCGGTTTTTCACCAGGGCGTCCAGGTAAGAGCGACGGTCTTCTTCATAGAGACGGTTCGTCGTAATCTCTGAGCCGAACTGGCGCGCGTATCCCCTGGCGGTGTCTGAAACGTCCTGGTAATAGTCCTGGGCGATTTCCAGGGAACTGCTCAGGGCACCGGCGATTTTGACGTTGAACCACCGGTCGATGCTGTAGGACAGGAACTTTATGGCCACAAGGAACAGAACGATGGTCGGGATGAGGGACAGGCTGACGAAGGCAAGAACCAGCTTGGTGCTGAGCCGCGAGCCGAGAATCCCTTTCCGCCTGTCGAAAACGACCTTGACGATGTTTCGGACGATGAGAAAGATGAGAAGGAGTATGAGAATGAAATTGATGTTGATGAGGCCGAAAATCAGAACCTCGTTCGAAAAGGGAACGATTTTCTCCACCCTGGCCAGGTGGCTTTCCGTATAGGTGAGAAGAAGAATGATCAGGATGACGACAACGACAACGATCCCTTCCCGTCTCCTTCGCCTTTTTTCGCGGTCATCCTGTGTTGTGATCCGGTCGCCCGTTTCCATGCGTCAGTAAGTGAAATCCTCTTGCAGCCAGGGGGTTTCGAAATCCCAGAGAGACACGAAGAAAAAAACATATTCCATGTGAAGAGGGAGGCGGAAGCGGTCCATCCGGGATTTGACGCGGACATAGTAACGGGCGCCCCTTTCCATCGCCCCCAGGGGAGCGAGGACGATCCCGTTGACATCGGACATGGTGTCCCTGGCCTCCGAAAAGCTTGTGAGCTGGTGCGCTTCCTCTTCATTTCCGTCTTTTTGAAAGGTTACAAAAAAAAGTTTCTTCACGGCATCGTACTTGATCGTGTGTTTCACTTCCACGGATGCTATTTCCTTGTCGAACCAGAAGCCCCGGACCCGCTTGAGTTCGATATAGGATGTGAAGGTGGTGGGAATGCCGGCGAGAATGGCTTCCTCCATCTTCTTCGTGAAACAGCCCTTCAGGCGGAAATACACGAGGAGGTGTTCCGGAGTGTTCGTCAGAAGAAGGTCCGATATGACAGCCTTGTCACAGAAGGCGCGACCGGGAGAGAGACTGGCTGCAAGGACCGCGACGAGAATAAAAAAAACGGAAAAACGTCTCAAATCGTTTCTTCCCTGAACAGGGGTCGGGGTCTTTCCGGGCCCCCCGACGGATCACTGTCTCATGGCGCCAGGACCCGATCCGTTCATCAATCTCTAATTTGCCGATATCCTAAGAGAAGGAGGGACAAAAAGCAAGGGTAATCTTGACGGGGCAATCGTGACAGGGCAATCGTGACGGAGCAGGCGGGCTTCCCCGTTCCCCCTGTTTTTTCAGCCTGTCCGAAAAGGGCAAGATGGGGAGATCGCCTGTGTTCCTTTCAGAGGGGAGACCCGATCTCGAGAAAGGTCCGGGAAAAGGTCTCCCGTTCCCCGCCTCTGCCGGCGGGGACCATCCCGTTCTCCAGGATTTTCCAGGCGTCCCGGGAGGCCAGCAACTTTTCCAAGAGCATGTTGTTCAGCTTGTGCCCCGATTTTTTCGCCACGAAATGGCCGAGAATGGGCATACCCAGGAGAAACAGGTCGCCGACGGCGTCCAGGATCTTGTGGCGGACGAATTCGTCGGAAAAGCGGAGACCTTCCTTGTTGATGACTTTCTCATCGTCCAGAACGACGGCCGTCTTCAGGGAGCCGCCGAGGGCAAGCCCCTTGGCCTGAAGATACTCCACGTCTCTCAGGAAGCCGAATGTTCTGGCGGGAGATATGGATTTCTCATAGGCCTCCGGCGAAAAAACCATGGTGTACGTCTGCTTTTTCACCAGGGGGTGGTTGAACTCAATGGTATAGGTGATCTTGAACTCCGGGGCAGGCAAAAAGGAGGCTTCGCCTTCCCCGTCGGTCACAGACACGGGTTTCTCTATAACCATCCATTTCCGGGGCCTGTCCTGCCCGCGAAGCCCCGCGTTTTTAAGCAGGCTGACAAAGGGCCGGGAGCTCCCGTCCATAATGGGGATTTCACAGCAGTCGATTTCGACGACGGCGTTGTCCACGCCGGCGCCGCGGAACGCCGAGAGAAGGTGTTCCACCGTGGAGATTCTCGTGCCGTTGGAGCCGATGGTCGTCGCCAAGGTCGTGTCGCAAACATTTTCCAGCCGCGCCTCAACGACGGGGTTCCTCGAAATGTCCCTGCGATGGAAAACCACGCCCGAATCGGCATCGCCGGGCCGGATGGTCATGTTAATTTTTCTTCCCGTGTGAAGACCCACCCCGTGGCACCGGATGGCAGTGCCTACCGTCTTCTGGTGCTCCATGAAAACCTTCTCCCCGGTTTTTATTGTAATAAATGGAATTAGAGCAACTTTCGTACCACCGGACTCCCCGTCGGCCCGTTTTTGAGGTGTTTATTTATTGGCAATATAATCAATTATATAGGAATTCCCTTTCTCAACACCGGTCTCCCCGGTCCGGGTCCGGCGGACATGACTGTATCAAACAGGACACAGGAACGTGAAAGAAAGAGATGGGCCCCTATTCGAATTCATGCCACCCCTTTTTCATGAATCGCTCCTTCTCGCTGTAGACACAGCCGCAGTAAGGCTGCCGGTACATTTCCAGATCCCGGGAGACCGCCACCCCCTCGTTCCATCCTTTCCGAAAGTCCTCATAATAAAATGGAATCTCCCACTGCCGGGACAGGGTTTCCCCCGTTTCCCGGACCAGATCGTGCTTCTGGAAGCGGCTGTAAAGAATGGTCGTGGAAAAAGCGTCATACCCTCCCTCCCGGGCGATCCTGGCCGTCTCGGCCAGTCTCATGGCGTAGCAGGTTCGGCATCTCTCCCCGACACTGTCGGCCGTCGCCCGGAGGAACGCTTCCAGGGGATAGTCCCCTGAAAAGATCAATCCCAGGTTCTTTTGACGGGCGTAAGCGACCAGCGTTTCAAGGCGTTTCCGGTATTCCCGGAAAGGGTGGATATTGGGGTTGTAGTAGAGGCCTGTCACGTCGGCCCCCTCTTCCCGGAGTCTTTTGAGGGGATAGATGACGCAGGGACCACAGCAGATATGGAGAAGAAGCTTCATTTTTCCTTACGGCCCGTTTCTTCAGGAAAGGAATCCCCGGCGGCGGTCGCCTCCGGAAACAGAATCCCCTGCCTTCCCCGCCGCGACCGTCCGAAGTGGCGGAAGCACAGCTCCGTGGCCACCCGCCCCCGGGCCGTTCTTTGAATGTATCCTTCCTGGACGAGGTACGGCTCGTAGACATCTTCCAGGGTTGTCTTCTCTTCACCGATGGCCGCCGCCAGCGTGTCGATCCCCACGGGGCCGCCGTCGAATTTGTCCATGATGGCGAGCAGGATGGTCCGGTCCATGGCGTCGAACCCCCGGGAATCCACATCCAGCATGGCCAGGGCCTCCGTGACGACGGACCGGTCCACCGCATCCCGGCCCCAGACCTGGGCAAAATCCCGGATTCTCCGAAGTAGCCGGTTCGCGATTCGCGGGGTCCCCCGGGAACGCCGGGCCATTTCCGCCGCTCCTTCCCGGGTTATGGGCACATCGAGGATGTTCGCCGACCGCTGGACGATCACCGAAAGCTCTTCCACATCGTAAAAATTGAGGCGGAAACTCATGCCGAAGCGATCCCGAAGCGGGGAGGTGAGAAGACCGGCCCGGGTGGTGGCCCCGATGAGGGTGAACCGGGGTATGGACAACTTCATGGATCGGGCCGAGGGACCCTGCCCGATCATGATGTCTATGTGAAAGTCTTCCATGGCGGGATAGAGGATTTCTTCGACCACGTGGGGGAGCCGGTGAATCTCATCGATGAAGAGAATGTCGTGATCGTGAAGGTTGGTGAGTATGGCCGCCAGGTCCCCGGGCCTTTCAACGACGGGACCGGAAGTCACCTTGATGTCCACGCCCATCTCCCGGGCGGTGATGTAGGCCAGGGTCGTTTTCCCGAGGCCCGGGGGTCCGTAGAGAAGGACGTGATCGATCGGTTCATCCCTCTTTTTGGCGGCCTCGATGAAAACGGATAGATTGTTCCGGATCTTCTCCTGGCCGACGTACTCGGAAAGGGTCCGTGGACGGAGCGACCGCTCGTACCCGCCCTCCCCCTCGATGGTGCAGGGGGAAATGAGAGGGTCCCGGGACATTTCTTTTTCATCGGGTGTTTTCACCATCGCCAGGCCCCTTTAACCCGCCAGTATCCGGAGCGTTTTCTTAAGCAGGAGATCCAGGGAAGAGGCGGAATCACTGTCCTCGCAGGCCCTGTCAATGGCCTTTTCCGCCACGGCGGCCCGGTAACCCAGGTTCACCAGGGCCGACAGGGCTTCGCGGCGGATGCGTTCTCCAGTCTCTTCCTCCCTCCGGAGACCGTCGGCACCGTCACCGAAAGAAATCTTCCCGATTTTTTCCTTCATCTCGAAGATGAGTCTTTCCGCCATTTTTCGGCCCACACCGGGAACGTTGAGGAGTTTTTTGACGTCCCCGTCCCGGATGGCCAGGCAGAGGTTTTCCGAGGAGATGCCCGAGAGAACACCCAGGGCGAGGCGGGGACCGAAACCGGACACGGAAATGACGACACGGAAAAGGTCGCGGTCTTTTTCCCTGAGGAAGCCGAAGAGGGCCATGTCGTCCTGGCGGACGTGGGTGTGGGTGTACAGCACGACCGTTTCCCCCTCGCCGGGGAGCTCGTAGAAAGTCGTCAGGGGAATGTGGACGGAATAACCGACGCCGCCCACGTCAATGACGGCACGGGCCGCGTCCTTGGAGACAAGAATCCCCGTGATCCGGGCAATCACGTCCTGGAACCTCTCAGGGTATTGAGATGGCAGATTCCGACGGCAAGGGCATCGGATGCGTCGGCCGAGGGGAGGTCCGGAAGTGTCAGAATAGCCTGGACCATTTTCTGCACCTGTATCTTTTCGGCACGGCCGTAACCGACCACCGCCTGTTTGACTTCCAGGGGGCTGTAGTGATAGATGGGCAGGCCGCTGTGGCAGCCCACGAGAAGGGCCACCCCCCGGACATGTCCCTGCTTGATCAGGCTCTTGACATTCTTGCCGTAGAAGATATCCTCGACGGCCAGGGCATCCGGCTTCTCCCGCCGGACAACATCCATGAGCGTATCGTAGACTCGAGGAAGGCAGATCTCCAGGGCCGCTCCTCCGGAAATCTTTATCTCACCGTATCTGGGACTCGTAAGGATCCCCGGCCCCTTTTCGACGATCCCGTATCCCGTCACACGACTTCCAGGATCGATTCCGAGTATCCTCAACAGGTTCCCTCAGGCTTCTTCTTTTTACGCCCCGCAGGACTCACCCCAGTTTCTCCATGATTTCGTCGGAAATGTTGAAATTTGCGTAAACGTGCTGCACGTCGTCGTTGTCTTCCATCTTTTCCATGAGCTTCAGCATGGAGACGGCCTGCTGCTCTCCCAGGTCCACCGTTGTTTTGGGAACCATGGTGATTTCCGCCAGGGCATACTTCAAATCCGCCTCTTCCATTTTTTCCTTTATCTCTTCAAAATCCTGGGGATCGGTAATGACCTCGTACTCGCTTTCCAGATCCCTCAGGTCCTCCGCCCCCGCCTCGAGAACGAACTCCATGAGGCGGTCTTCCGACACCTCTTCCTTGCTGAAGACAAAGGTCCCTTTCTTCTCGAAGATCCAGGACACGCATCCGTTTTCCCCGAGATTCCCCCCGTGCTTAGAGAAAATGTGCCGGATTTCGGCAACCGTGCGGTTCTTGTTGTCCGTCATGACTTCAACGAGGACGGCGACGCCGCCGGGACCGTACCCCTCGTAGACCACTTCCTCATACGTGACGCCGCCATCGGCATCGCCCGTTCCTTTTTTGATGGCCCGGTCGATGTTGTCCTTGGGCATGTTCTCCGCCTTGGCCGCCAGCACAGCCTGGCGAAGCCGGGCATTGGCTTCCGGGTCCCCACCGCCCAGCCGGGCCGCAAGGGTGATTTCCTTTATCAGTTTTGTGAATATTTTCCCGCGCTTCGCATCAATGGCGCCTTTTTTTCTCTTGATGGTACTCCACTTCGAATGGCCTGACATGAACACAGACCTCCCGTTTCAAAAGGTGATTGAAAAGACTTCCCGTGAAGCCCCCATGGGGACGTCTTCGCGAAGGGTTTGTTTGGGTTGAGGAACCTGTTAAAATTTCTCCGGTAATGATTCCTGCGGACTATACCACAGCCCCAGGGCGGTGTAAAACGAAAAAAAAGCCCCTTTCTTTCAAAAGGGGCTCGTCTTTTTTCGGCGGCGTCCTACTCTCCCACACAGTCTCCCATGCAGTACCATCGGCGCTGGAGAGCTTAACTTCCGTGTTCGG
>Ga0209605_1005180_pt1 | contig 10192 bp, 11 predicted proteins | sample AD_UKC035_MetaG_FD_184408 | JGI IMG/M metagenome (GOLD analysis project Ga0209605, IMG submission 184408) | Active sludge microbial communities of municipal wastewater-treating anaerobic digesters from USA - AD_UKC035_MetaG (SPAdes) (version 2) | ecosystem: Engineered > Bioreactor > Anaerobic >...
ATACCTCGGAGAAGCGGGTCGCCCAGGTCCGGGCTACGGCCCCGGACAAGCGGGAAGCGGAAGTCCGGAACCTCCTGGACGCCCTCCAGCCTTCCGGGACCGCCCGTTAAAACCGTTAAAAGAAGAACAGAGTCAGGTTCCGGATGCGGCAGGCCCGTCGAAAAATCCGGATTCGGGACCTGGCTTTTCACATTCCTGTCCGTTCCCTGACCCCTCACCCGCCCGCCGCCGCGCCCGTGTTCGAAATCCATAACATGTAACGCCGATGGATCGACCCAAAGGGGTTGCCCGGGTCCGTTTTCAAGGCATAAAAAACGTCTTGTTGACATTGTCCCGGAAATACTATATTACCTTTTGGCGATATCAACAGGCCGCTGTCCGCGTTTGGCCCCGTGTTCATATCTTCAGGGTGCCTTTCGAGACGGCGTGACGGATCATTTCATTGAAAGGGAGACGGGTCCATGGGCATAACAGGATCTAAGAAGATCGTTGCGATTATTTTCGTTTCGGTCTGTTTGTGGGCGGGAAACAGCCTTGTCGCCGGGCATGCGGCGGAAGCGGCGGAAACGGCGGAACCCGTTCATTACGTCCATGTTTACTATTTCCACGGCAAGGTGCGTTGTCACTCCTGCAACATAATCGAAAAACTGACTCTCGAAACGGTCCGGGACTTCTTTCCGGAGGAGCTCGAGAAAGGTCGCCTGAAACTGTCCGTCGTCAATGTCAGTGACGGGGAAAACGAGCACTTTGTTCAGGAGTACAGCCTTTACTCCCAGTCTGTCATATTGTCGGAAATGAAAGACGGAAAAGAGGTGAGCTGGAAGAACCTGATCCGGGTCTGGGAACTTGTACAGAGCGAGGAGAAATTCAAAGAATACGTCCAGGGGGAAGTTAAAGCTTATCTGGAGAAGACAGGAAAGGCGTATGAATGACATCATGTTTGGTTTCGGCCTGGCGGCCTGGTTCGGGATCCTGACGTCCATCAGTCCCTGCCCGCTGGCCTCGAATATCGCCGCCGTTTCCTATATCGGCGGGCAGCACCAGGGGCCCCGGCGGGTTCTCCTCGCCGGGGCGCTCTACACGGCGGGAAGGGCCCTGACGTACACCCTCCTCGGGGCGCTCCTCGTATCCAGCACCCAGCATGTACCCGCCGTGGCGAACTTTCTGCAAACCTGGATGAACATCCTGCTCGGGCCGGTTCTCATCTTTGTAGGTCTCGTTCTTTTCGACGTCATCCGTTTCGGGAGTTTCGGGCTCCAGGGACGGTTCGGCGGGATCATCCAGAGCCGTATCGGGAAAATCGGCATCTGGGGGGCCGGCCTTCTGGGAATCCTTTTTGCCCTGTCCTTCTGTCCCGTTTCGGCGGCCCTTTTCTTCGGGAGTCTTTTTTCGATCGCTTTCCAGTATCAGTCACCCGTCGCCATGCCCGCTCTCTTCGGTATGGGCACGGCTCTGCCCGTCGTTATTTTCGCGTTCCTCATCGCTTTCGCCTCCCAGGGCATTAACAGAGCCTTTCAGGGAGTCACCCGGTTCGAGGGGTGGGCCAGGAAGGTTACGGCCGTCATTTTCATCGGAGCCGGTGGATACTACATGAGCCGCTACATTTTCGCGTGGATATGATGAACGGAACCACATTCGCTGACAACCCTCCGTCAATTGCCGGCGCAACGAGGCATCTCTTGACAGGACGGCTCGGCGTTAATATATTTCCAAATATAAATATACTAAACTCCTGCTCCCATCGGTTTTTTTCCGGTCAAACTTCTACCGCGACAGATCACTGATGAGGCTCTGTGATATTTCAAAAACCGGGACGCTTTTGGAAAGAGAAAAGGAGAACTGATTCCATGATGGAAAAATTAATTGTTGCCGGTTTTCTCGCCTTGCAGGATTACATCGCCACCCATGTCCTCACGTGCCTGGTGCCGGCGTTCTTTCTTGCAGGGGCCATCGTCACTTTCGTGCGGAAAGAGGCGATCATCCGGTATCTCGGGGAGGGGGCCGGCAAGATAAAATCCTTTTCCCTGGCCAGCATTTCGAGCTTCATGATCGCAGCCTGCTCATGCACCGTGATTCCCGTGGCCAGCGGCCTCTTTTACGGCGGCGCCGGTGTCGGCGTGGCGTTCATCATCCTCTGGGTGGCCCCGGCCTCGAATATCCTTGCCCTCACCTACACGGGGACGATCCTGGGAAGCGCCATGGTCATCTCCAGGATCGTGGCGGCCCTTCTCATGGCCTTTGTCATCGGGTTCGTCATGACGGCCTTTTTCGGAAAACGGGACGACAGCGACGAAGGCATCCCTAAAGTTTTTCCAGGAGAAGAAGAGGAACAAATAAGGCTCATCGGCCGCAACGAAGTCGTCCTTCTTGTGCTGATCGTTCTGTCTCTTCTGAGCCCCAATTATTTTGTCCAGAAAGGGCCCTATCTTCAAAAAGTTCTCGTCTGGGGGGGCTTTACCCTCGCCACTGCCGTTTTTGCCATGAAGGTACTCACCCGGGAGCAGATTGTCGCCTGGCTCAGGGAAACATGGTGGTTTGTCCGGATCATTCTTCCTCTCCTTCTGGTCGGGGTTTTTATTGTCGGTATCATCGGCGTGCTCATTCCGGAAGAATGGATCCGGACCTGGCTCGGGGGGAATTCCCTGTCCGCCTCCTTCCTGGCCACCATGCTCGGGGCCGTGAGCTATTTTGCCACCATGACGGAGGCGCCTTTCGTGGATACCCTCATGAATTTGGGCATGGGAAAAGGGCCGGCCCTGACGCTTCTTCTCACCGGACCGGGCTGCAGCCTCCCCAACTGGATCGCCACCGCCCGGGTTTTCGGGCTGAAAAGGGCCGTCGTTTATGTCATCACCATCATCATCCTGGGTACCCTCATGGGGTGGTTTTTCGGGAATTTCATTCTTTAGGAGGTTTTTATGAAAATCCAGGTCGCTGGACCGGGCTGTGCCCGATGCACAACAGTGGAGAAAAACGTTATCGAAGCCGTCGCAGAACTGGGGATCGACGCCGAAGTCTCCAAGATCAAGGACGTGAGGGACTACGCCAAGCTGGGCGTTCTTTTCACACCCGCCGTGGTCATCGACGGTAAGGTCGCCGTGGCGGGAAAGGTCCCCACGGTGGAGGAACTGAAAAAGATATTATCCGCAGCCACGTGAGGAAGCGGGGAGAATTTTCATTCGAGGGGGGCCGGGATGCTTGATGACCCGGACCTGCCGAAAGGGGAATACTTTTCTCGAGGTGCCCTGTGATGAAACAAAGATGGTTTTTCCCCGCTCTTTTGCTCACGCTTTTCCTGTTCTGCCTTTTCCCCGTCTCCTCCCGGGGAACGGAGAACGGGGCGGCCAAGACGAAAGTCGCCCTCATTCACTCGAGCAACGTGGCAGGGCACCTGATTCCCTGCCCGACATGAGGTGGGGAAGTGCTGGGCGGTCTGGCCCGGCGGGCGGCATACGTCCTCACGGAGAAAGGGGCGGGGAGAAACGTCATTTTTATCGATTCGGGCAATCTTTTTCCAGACATGACACGGGCGAAAGACCGGGAAAAGGCCCGGAGAACGGCGGATATCCTGGTCCGGGCCTATGAGCGCATGGCAGTTGACGCTGTGAACGTGGGCCTCGGGGAAGTTTCCTTAGGGCGTTCCTTCTTCGAAGGCGAGGAGGGGCAGAAAATCCCCTGGCTTTCCTCGAACATCCTCGACGAAGAGGGGAAACCGCTCTTCCGGCCCTACATTCTAAAAAACGTGCAGGGTGTCCGGATGGCCTTCATCGGCCTCTCCGGAGCCCGGGTCGAATCCATGGTGAGAAAAAGCTTCGGCAGTGACTTTGCCGTCGTCGACCCCGTGGACGCTGCCCGGAAGGTCATCGGACAGCTGTCGGACCAGGCGGAAGTGATCGTCCTTATCGCGGCAATGACGGAGGCGGAGATCCGCAGGACCGTGGAAGCGAACCCCGGGATCTGCTTCGTCATCGGCGGGGAGGGGGACATCACGGGCTCTCCTTCGTGGGTGGGAAGGGTCCCCGTTCTTTATTCCGGCATCGAAGGGCAGCATGTGGGGCTCCTGGAACTCACCTGCGGGAGCGTCAAGGGCGATATCGTCGACCAGGGACAGGAGGACAGGATCCGAGGGGAAATCGACAGACTGGAAAATCGTCTGGCCGTCTTTGAAAAAGCCCATGAAAGAACCCCCACGGCGGCCACTGAAAAAATGATCGGCGACCTGGCGGCCAGAAAAAAGAAACTGGAACAGGAACTGGCCCGGGTCTGCACCTGCAAGCTGGAAAGTGGGAAATTCCTGTGGAACCTCGTTCCCATGAGTTCCTATCTCTCCGAGGATCCAGAGGTCCTTCGGTGGATGCAGGCGGAGGGGCTCGAGGAAGGCCATGGATGAATATCGCTCCCATAGGACAGGATGACCATGGCGTTCAAGAGCGGAGCCATTTGCGAGGGGGAGATCGAGAGAGAACCCCCTTTTTGAAACCAGGGGATTCCCCCGGTCGCAGTAAGCTTCAATCTTCCGGAATCGCTGAATATGCCGCCCGTCGACATCCCGGCCGTGCTTCCGGAAATCCTGGCCCGGCTTTTTCAGGAGAAAAAGAACGCCTGCATGGAAAAGACCTTCGAAAGGCTGAAAGAAAAGTACGGCATCGAAATTCTGCCATGAACCGAATGGATGGGCCCCGTTAGAAATTCCGGGTATCTCCGATGGAGGAACTCATGAGCGGGAAAGACGTGACGGCGATCGTCGTCAACAAGCGGAGAATCGGTGTGGTGGGGCTCGAGGCGGCGATGGACGAAATCGCCGCGGAATATGCCTCCCGGCCCGACGGCGACATCAGGGACGCTCTCCTCGAGCGGCTGAAGAAAAAGAACTATATCCCCGCCGGTTTAACGGAGGCCTATGGTGAAGCCTTCGTGAGGGCCTTCAGGAAGCATCTCGGCCAGGATGCCGGAGAGGAACCGGAGACGGCGGGGCTGGAAGTGAAAATCCTCGGCGAGGGGTGCGCCCGGTGCGACTCGCTTTACCAGGCGGTCATCGACGCCGTCTCCCGGCTTCACCTTCCCGTGGACGTGGAGCATGTCACCGATCCCCGGGAATATGCCCGGTACCGGGTTTTCGGTTTTCCCGCCCTTGTCGTTGGCGGAAAGGTCCGAAGCGCCGGAACGGTGCCGTCCAGGGAGGACATCGTGAAGTGGCTCTCGGAAGGGCGCCCGGATCCAGGGGTGGAAAAGTGAGCGTCGAAATGCATTTCAAAGACGTGGAAGACGTTCTGGAGCGGCTCGGCGGGGCCTGCTACGTGGCCTCGAAGGAGATCGCCACGGTGGTGTTTCTCGCCGATGCCACGGGGAAACCCATCCTGGTGGAAGGGCCCGCCGGGGTCGGGAAAACCGAGCTGGTCCGGTCGGCCTCGGAGGCCCTGGGAAGGGAACTCATCCGCCTCCAGTGCTACGAGGGCCTTGACGAAAGCAAGGCCCTCTATGAGTGGGAATACTCGAAGCAGCTTCTTTACACCCAGATGCTCAGGGAAAAGATCGGGGACATCATCACCGATGCCGTCACCCTCGGTGAAGCGGTCAACCGGATCGCCGACCAGGAAGACGCCTTTTTCTCCAGGCGCTTCATCCAGCCCCGGCCGCTCCTGCGGGCCATTCTTTCCCCTGAGCCCGTCGTCCTCCTCATCGACGAGGTGGACAAGTCGGACCCCGAGTTCGAGGCCTTTCTCCTCGAAGTCCTGAGCGACTTCCAGGTGTCCATTCCGGAGATAGGCACGGTGAGGGCGAAAAACATTCCCCTTGTCTTCCTCACGTCCAACAACACCCGGGACATGAGCGAAACCCTGAAACGCCGGTGCCTTCACCTCTTCATCGACTACCCTGACCGGGAGAGGGAGCTGAAGATCGTCAACATCAAGTTTCCCGGCGTCGATGAACGTCTGGCGGCGAAAATCGTCGACACTGTCCACGAGATCCGGACCCTTGACCTCAAGAAGAAACCCTGTGTTTCGGAGACCCTGGACTGGGTCCGTTCCCTCCTGGCCCTGAAGGCGGTGGAGATGACGCCGGAGGTCATGGCGGAAACCCTGAACGTGGTCGCCAAAACCCGTCCCGACACGGAAACGGTGGTGGACCACTTTCAACTCCGGCCTTTCCGCCGCTGAGGCATTTTCTACCGTGACCGCCCCCCTTCTCACTTTCGCCCGCCTGTGCCGCTCGGCGGGTATCCGGATCTCTACCGCCGAGATCCTCGACGGTATCGCCCAGGTCGAAAAGATCGATCTTTGCGACGAAGAACAGTTCGAAACGGCCCTGCGGGCAGCCTTCATCAAGGACCGGGCCGACCGGCCGCGTTTCGACCGGCTTTACGATCTTTTTTTCCACCGGGTCCCGGCCTGGCTCGAAAAGAACAGGTACCGCGACCTTTCAAGGCATCTCCTGGAGACGGCAGACCCCGGGGACACCGTCCTCGACGGGCAACCCACGGAACCCCTGGTCGATCCTCTGGCCGGAGATCCCGCCGCCTTTGTCGACGAACTTTTCAATTTCCTGAACCTGGAGGTGGATGAACCGGAAATCCCCTTTTCCCGCCTGTCACCGGATCAGCGGGAAATTCTCACGGCGGCAGGGGAGAACGAACGGCGAGGGGATTTCGGATCCACCGGCGGAGCGGAAGGGCGAAGCCTCGGCGATCTCCTCATGGAGCGGCTCGGGATCGCGCTTCAGAAATCGTCCGCCGGGGAAGAGAAAGAGGAAAAGAAGGCGGCGGAAGGAAAGAAGGGAGGGCTCCGCCGGGAGGACATCGCAGGCACAGCCTTTTCCCGCCTGACGGCGGAGGAGGCCCGGGAGGTCCACCGGGCCATTGAGCGCCTGGCGAAGAAACTGAAAGACCAGGTGACCCGGCGGTATGCCCGCAAAAAAAAGGGAATCGTGGATATCCGCCGGACGATCCGCCGATCGGCCCGGTACGACGGCCTTCCCGTGGAGATCCGCCACAGGCGGAAACCGCCGAGAAAGACGAAGATCGTCGCCCTCTGCGACGTCTCCTATTCCGTCTGGACGTCCGTTCCCTTCATGCTGAACGTCCTTTATTCTCTCCAGGAATGTTTCGGCCAGGTGAGAAGCTTCGTTTTCATCGCTTCCGTGGCCGACGTGAGCGAAACAATGGAGGGGGACGACATCGGGCGGGCCGTGGAAGGGGTCATGGAGCGGTTCCGGCTCCGGTCCCCGCGGAATGCCGTTTACGGCGACGAAAAGGACCGGGACCCGGAGGATGCGGATTCCGAAATTTCGGACTACGGGGCCGCCCTCGAGCAATTCCGGCGGGAATTCATTGATGTCCTCGACAGGAGGACCACCCTCGTCATCCTCGGGGACGGCCGGAACAACTTCCTCGAGCCCCGGCCGGAGATTCTCGAAACCCTGAGGGAACGCTGCCGCCGGGTTCTCTGGCTGAACCCTGAGGGGGAGCCCCTCTGGGACACGGGGGACAGCCGGGTCGGGGACTACAGGCCTCACTGCGACGACATGAGACCCTGCGGAAACCTGAGGGAGCTCATCGATTTCGTTACGAGCCTCATTCTTCCTTAGTACTGTCCTCTCGAGCGCATCGACCGGCCTTTTCCTTTTTTCTTTTTCCGAGGGCTTTACGGCAGACGGTGCCGGCGGCGGCGGCCAGGGAAAGCACCCCGGGATCGTCGGACAGCCAGTGGCGGAGATTGCCGAGGAGCGTGGCCGCATAGGGGTTCTTTTCACCTCCGGTGAGGGAATAATTTACCCATAGGCCGTCCTTGCTGCTTTTGACGAACCCGGCATTTTCGAGTATTTTCAGGTGCTTTGAGACGGTAGGCTGGGCTATTCCTAGGAGTTCCTGAATTTCGCAGACGCAAAGGGGTTTCACCTGAAGCGACTTCAGAAGCTTCACCCGGTTGGGATCGGAAAGGGCCTTCATGACCTGGATAAAATCCTCCACCTCTTGCCTCCATATCAATTTCCCGCAATGTTAGGGTCCAACATTTTTTTTGTCAAGAGCAAGGCCTCGAGAGGAAGGGCCTCGAGGAAGAACCTCGATTCTTCCGTAAAGAGCCCTTGAAAAGGGATCTTGAGTCGTATATGGTTGACCCGGTGACAAGAGAAAGCCGTCTTCTCAAGGGACGAGACCGCTGGAAATGAGAAGCGGATCGGCCGGTCCGCTCAGAGATACACAAACATAACGGGAGGAGGCACCCATGACGGAAATTATCGATGTCTATGCGAGAGAGATCCTCGATTCGAGAGGCAATCCCACGGTGGAAGTGGAAGTGACCCTGGACGCCGAAGTAGTGGGGCGGGCTTCGGTCCCCTCCGGGGCCTCCACGGGGGAGCACGAGATGCTCGAACTCCGGGACGGGGACAAGGGACGGTATCTCGGCAAAGGGGTGGAAAAAGCCGTGGAGAACGTGATCCACAGGATCGGGCCCGCCCTCCTCGGCATGGATGCCTTCGAGCAGCGTGAGATCGACCGGACCATGATCGAGCTCGACGGCACGGAGAACAAGGGCAACCTGGGCGCCAACGCCATCCTCGGGGTCTCCATGGCCTGCGCCAAGGCCGCCGCCGCCGCTCTCGGCATCCCCCTTTACCGGTACATCGGCGGCTGCGCCGCCAAGGACATACCCGTGCCCATGATGAACATCATCAACGGCGGTCAGCACGCGGACAACAACGTGGACATCCAGGAGTTCATGATCATGCCCCTCGGGGCCCCGGACTTCCGGGAGGGACTCCGCATGTGCAGCGAGGTTTTTCACAGCCTGAGGAAAGTTCTCCAGGGGAAGGGCTACAACACCGGCGTGGGGGACGAGGGCGGCTTCGCGCCGAACCTCAAGTCGAACGCCGAGGCCGTCGAGGTGATCCTCGAGGCCGTCGAGGCGGCGAAATACGAACCGGGGAAGGACCTGTCCATCGCCCTCGACGCGGCGGCGAGCTCGTTCTACAAGAAAGGCGTCTATGTTCTGGCGGCGGAAAAGAAACCCCGCATGTCCTCGGAGAAGCTCGTCCGTTTTTACGAGGACCTCGTGTCGAGATACCCGATCGTTTCCATCGAGGACGGCCATGCCGAGGATGACTGGGAAGGCTGGAAGATGATGACCGACGCCCTGGGAAACAAGATCCAGATCGTCGGGGACGACCTTTTTGTGACGAACCGAAAGAGGCTGGAACGGGGGATCGAGATGGGGGTGGCCAATTCGATCCTCATCAAGCTGAACCAGATCGGGACCCTTTCGGAGACCCTGGAGACCATTCAGTCCGCCAAGGAGGCGGGGTACACCACCGTCATCTCCCACCGCTCCGGGGAGACGGAGGACACCTACATGGCCGACGTGGCCGTTGCCATGAACTGCGGCCAGATCAAGAGCGGCTCCGTTTCCCGGAGCGAGCGCCTGGCCAAGTACAACCAGCTCCTCCGCATCGAGGAGGAACTGGGACGGGCGGCGGTCTACCGGGGCCGGGAGGCCTTCTACTGCCTGAAACCCTGACTCAGGCCCGCTCCCCCGCTTTCCGGAGAAGGAGCTGCCAGTCCTCGTTCACCATGTCCTGGATGTGGTCCAGGTCCTCTTCGGAGAGGTGCTGAAACCGGCCCTGGAGGTGGAAGTACTCCTTCACGGGGAACTCCTTGGGCCGGTAGTTGAGGGTGTACCGGACCCCGTCCTCCACCTCGTACAGGGGAAAAATGTTCGTCTGGACGGCCATCCGGGCGATCTTCACGGACATTTCCGAGGGGATCCGCCACCCCGTGGGACAGGTGGCGAAGATGTGGAGGAAACGGGATCCCTTGATGTCCCTGGCCTTCTTCACCTTGCGGACCAGGTCCTCGGGAAAGGCGATGTTCGCCGTGGCGGCATAAGGGATGCGGTGGGCCACCAGCGCCTCGACGATGTTCTTTTTCCGCATTTTCTTCCATTCCCGGCCCGGTGTGGTGGTCGTCCACGCGCCGTAAGGGGTCGAGGAACTCCGCTGGACCCCCGTGTTCATGTAGGCCTCGTTGTCGTAGCAGACGTAGATGAAGTCTTCGTTCCGCTCCACGGCGCCGGAGAGGGCCTGGAAGCCGATGTCGAAGGTCCCGCCGTCCCCCGCCCAGGTGACCACCGTGGTTTCCGTGTCGCCCTTGAGGTCCAGGGCCGCCCGGACGCCCGTCGCCACGGCGCCGCCCGTCTCG
>Ga0209605_1005181_pt1 | contig 10191 bp, 10 predicted proteins | sample AD_UKC035_MetaG_FD_184408 | JGI IMG/M metagenome (GOLD analysis project Ga0209605, IMG submission 184408) | Active sludge microbial communities of municipal wastewater-treating anaerobic digesters from USA - AD_UKC035_MetaG (SPAdes) (version 2) | ecosystem: Engineered > Bioreactor > Anaerobic >...
CGCTGGATCAGCCCCGTTAATACCCCATCCTTTCCAATTAAATCCTTGCCCTCAGTCAAACCCCGTATCGCTTCTTTTTCAAAATTCTTGTAGTCAAAACCAGACTTTTCTTCCTGGCCCTCTGATAGTTCTAATTTCTTTTTCATTGTCAAAGTTTGTTTAATTTGTTAATAAATCAATTTTAAACTTTGACACACTTTTCTGAATACTCTCGTACTCTAACCTCGTACCTCTAACCTCCTACCCCTAACCTCATACCTCAACTTTTCCTTACCTTGGACCCATGCCAAACCGTGTCCTTCCTTACAGCCGTTTTTCAGATTTTGACATCGGATTATTCAGGGCGGGCAAACATTTCAGGTTGTATGAGCATATGGGTTCCCATCTCGTCGAGCACGAAGGCGTGGCCGGCGTTTATTTTGCGGTCTATGCCCCGGCCGCCAGGATGGTCACGGTCGTCGGGGACTTTAACTATTGGGCCGGCGATGAACATTTGTTATATGTGAGGTGGGATTCCTCGGGGATTTGGGAAGGTTTTATCCCCGGTATGAAACAGGGGGATAAATACAAATACAGGATCTATTCAAACCTTTATGGGATCGTCACTGAAAAAAGCGATCCTTTTGCCAGGCATTGTGAAACCCCTCCTTATACCGCTTCGATCGTATGGCCCATTGATTATACCTGGAGGGATGAATCGTGGATGGAATCCAGGCAGGAAAAACAAGCTCTGTCCGCACCCATGAGCGTTTACGAAGTGCACCTGGGAAGCTGGAGAAGGCCCTGGCACGAAGACCGCCCCTTTTCTTACCGGGAGCATATTGAACAACTGGTTCCTTATGTAAAGGAAATGGGCTTTACCCATGTCGAATTCCTGCCCGTCATGGAACATCCTTACACGCCGAGCTGGGGTTACCAGATCACCGGTTTTTTTGCACCGACCAGCCGTTTCGGGACTCCCCAGGATTTTATGCAACTGGTCGACGCTTTTCATGAGGCCGGGATCGGAGTGATCCTGGACTGGGTCCCTTCTCATTTTCCGGAGGATGCGCACGGCCTGGGTAAATTTGACGGCACTGCGGTGTATGAACACCCCGACCGTCGCAAAGGGTATCATCCGGACTGGAAAAGCCTGATCTTTAATTATGAACGCAATGAGATCCGGTCTTTCCTGATTTCCAGCGCCCTTTTCTGGCTGCATCATTATCATGTGGACGGATTGCGTGTGGATGCGGTGGCCTCCATGTTGTATCTTGATTATTCCAGGGAAGCCGGAGGCTGGGAACCCAATATTTACGGGGGAAATGAAAACCTGGCCGCCATCTCCTTCCTGAAAGATTTTAATGAAGCCGTTTACCGGGATTTTCCGGGTGTGCAAACCATTGCCGAAGAGTCCACTTCCTTCGCCAGGGTATCGCGCCCCGTATTCATGGGCGGTTTGGGTTTCGGCCTGAAATGGATGATGGGCTGGATGAATGACACCCTCAGGTATTTCAAGACCGATCCCTTTTTCCGGAAATACCATCAGAATACGCTTACGTTCAGCATGATGTATGCTTTCACGGAAAACTTTACCCTTCCCCTTTCCCACGATGAAGTGGTCCATGGCAAAGCTTCGCTCATCAATAAAATGCCCGGGGACCATTGGCAGCAGTTTGCCAACCTGAGGACCCTGTTCACTTATATGTTTACCCATCCGGGTTCCAAATTGCTGTTCATGGGCGCGGAAATTGCCCAGTATCACGAATGGAAATTCGACAGCAGCCTCGACTGGCATTTGTTGTCCCATCATTCGCATCTTGGCGTCCAGTCGCTGATCAGGGACCTCAATAAACTGTACCGGTCGGAAGGGGCCCTTTTCGAAAACCAATACCATTCCGAAGGTTTTGAATGGATCGATTGCAACGATGCAGAGTCTTCGGTCATTTCCTATGTGCGCAAGGCCAAGGACCCCAAAGATTTTCTGCTGATCGTGTGCAATTTTACGCCGGTGCCGCGGCACGATTACCGGATTGGAACCCCTCCCTGCAAAACCATGGAAGAAGTCTTCAATTCGGACCAAACCCGCTATTGGGGAAGCGGGCAGGTCAATGCAGGGATACTCAAAGTGGAATCTGTACCTCAACATTTCCGCAGCCATTCCCTGGTGATCAACCTGCCACCTTTGGGAGTCACTGTTTTCAAACCCTTGTATTCAACGGAAGAAAATGGACAAATGGCATTGGGGCATTGACCTGGGAGGCACTAAGATCGAAGGAGTCATATTCAAAATCCTTGACCGCAAACCGGAGATCCTGGTCCGGAAACGCATACCCACCGAAAGTCAGGGAGGTTATGATCATATCCTGAACCGCATATCCTTACTGTTAGAAGAACTCGGAAAGGAAAGCGGCATGCAACCGAACCGCTTAGGGATCGGCACTCCGGGAACCTATGACCCGGTCACCTTTATTCATAAAAATTCCAATACCACCTGTCTCAACGGAAAGCCCTTCAAGTCCGACCTGGAAACCAGGCTCGGACTGCCTCTCTTCATGGCCAATGACGCCAATTGTTTTGCCGTGGCGGAAGCGACGCTCGGAGCCGTACCGCAACAGGTTCCAGGGGCACGAGTGGTTTTTGGGATCATCATGGGTACCGGTGTCGGGGGAGGCGTGGTGGTGGATGGGCGGGTGATCCATGGCAGGCATGGGATCGGAGGGGAATGGGGGCATATCCGGACCGAAGAAAACGACATCGTTTGTTATTGCGGCCATACCGGTTGCAATGAAAATGTGATGTCCGGCCCGGCCCTGGAAAGATATTATCAGGGATTGAGCGGCAAATTTCTACCCATGAAGGAAATTGTTCAGGCCTGGCGCCAAGGGCCGGATCCCCATGCCCAGGCAACCCGTGACCGCCTGCTGTCTAATTTCGGATTGGCCGCATCGTATATCGTCAACGTCCTGGACCCGGATGCCATCGTCATTGGCGGGGGACTCGGACAAATCGATGAATTGTATGAATCCGGCCAAGGGGAGATTCTCAAGCACATGTTCAACGATCGTTGTGAGACCCCCTTGCTCCGGCCCCTGTTGGGAGACAGCGCCGGAGTGATCGGGGCCGCCCTGTTGGCCAGGTAGACCTGTTGGCCCAGGCCCTCCTGAGGGAAATTTTTTACTTTTACAGGATATGATGTCGATGAAATGCAAGTACGCTCTAAAGGCCCTGATCCAGCTTGGAATGGGTTACGATAAGGGCTATATCATGGCATCGACCATTTCGGAAGCCGAAAACATCCCCAAAAAATTTCTCGAGCAGATCCTGTTGGAACTGAAACATGCCGGCTTTGTTGGCAGCAAACAGGGATATGGAGGCGGGTATTATTTGAAAAGAAAGCCGGCGGAGATCAGCGTGGCGGACGTGTATCGCCTGTTTGACGGGGCGATTTCCCTGGTGCCCTGCGTATCGCTCAATTTTTATGAAAAATGCGACGACTGCAAAAGCGAGAAGGTTTGCCTCCTGAAGCCCGAATTCTTAAAGATCCGGGAAGGGGCCCGGGTGATCATGAGCAAGACCACCATTCAAACCTTCCTCAACCTGGCCAAAAAGACAAATTGAGGAAAAACCACAAGAGGGGTAGGCTTGAAAAAGACAAAGCCGGACGGAATTTTTTTTATAAAACTCTACTAAGTTGATAGAGTTTGTATAATTATTCTATCTTTGTGGGACGATGAAACAGTTCGACCCCGTTTACTGGAGGAAGGTGTTTACCAACGGCCGTTGTTGTTGCGGAAGCGTTTGTATAAAAACGGCATCCCTGCAAACCAAGGCAGCCGGATGATAAGCTCACACTGAAAAGCGAAAGACCCCCCAAAACTTCACCACTGTATTTCTTTATAGGCAGCGGAAAAACAAGGTCTGCTCCAATATTCATCACTCCATCCTTAATTCAAATCCTATGAAATCATTCATAACCATTACTATATTTTTCCTGGGCCTGGGAAGCCGCTCTTTTGCCCAGACCACCCTGGAAGGGGTAATTAAAAGCCCTGAAGGCGAGCCCCTGGAGGGGGCGACGGTGTTGGTCAAAGGAACCAACCGGTACGGCATTGCAGATGCCGATGGAAAATTCATCCTTTCCGGCCTTCCTCAAACTCCTTATACCCTGGAAACCAGTTTCCTGGGTTTTAGGAAAAGCGAAATCCAAATAACCAATATCCCGTCAACGCCGGTGGAAATCATCCTGGCGGAAGACAACCTCCTTGCCGAGATCGTGATCACCGCACGCCGCAGGCAGGAAACGGCCCAGGAGGTTCCTGTCGCGATATCTGTGGTATCCGGGGTATTTGCCGAACAGGCCGGAGCTTTTAATGTGAACCGGATAAAAGAATACATTCCGTCGGTCCAGCTTTATACCTCAAACCCACGGAATACGGGAATTAATATTCGCGGCGTGGGTTCACCCTTTGGGCTCACCAATGATGGCCTTGACCCTGGAGTGGGATTTTATGTAGACGGCGTTTATTATGCCAGGCCTGCGGCCGCGACCTTTGACTTTATCGATATTGAACAAATCGAGGTATTGCGTGGACCGCAGGGAACTCTATTCGGGAAAAACACCACCGCAGGCGCTTTCAACATCACTTCCCGTAAGGCAAGTTTTATCCCCGGGGCGGATTTTGAACTGAGTTATGGCAACTATGGATACATTCAGGCCAAAACTTCGGTAACCGGTCCGTTGGGTAATCGATTTGCCGGCCGTTTATCCTTTTCCGGCACTCAACGGGACGGGGTCATTGAAAATATCCGTACCAATAAATTTATCAATGACCAGAATAACCTGGGAGTTCGCGGCCAACTGTTGTTTAAATCCTCGGAAAACACTTCCCTGACGCTTGCGGTTGATGCATCCCGCCAGCGTCCGGATGGGTATGCCCAGGTGGCTGCGGGTGTGGCGCCGACGAAAAGGGCAGCCTACCGGCAGTTCAACGCGATCATTGCAGACCTGAATTACAGTTTGCCCAGCCTGAACGCCTTTGACCGGAAAATCGATCACGACACTCCCTGGAATTCGGGCAATGAACTGGGCGGTGTATCCCTCAACCTGGATTCTAAAATAGGTCCGGGAACTCTGACCGCCACCACGGCATGGCGTTACTGGAATTGGGATCCTTCCAATGACCGGGATTTTACCGGCTTGCAAGCCCTGGAAAAATCCCAAAACCCGGCTAAACACAGGAATTGGTCCCAGGAAATTCGTTATGCAGGGGAAGTCAACAGCCGATTAAGCGGGGTCCTGGGATTATATTTCATCGATCAGGAGGTGAAAATAAATGGAACGGAGCAATCCGGCCGGGACCAATGGAGGTTTTCGCAAAGTTCAACCAACCCGCTCTGGAAGACACCCGGGCTTTTTGAAGGATACGGGATATCCACCAAGGCTTCAATCCAATCCATCAGCGCAGCGGCCTTTGCCAATGTGGATTGGGAGATTCTGGAGGGCCTGCACCTCCAGCCGGGACTTCGTTTCAACATTGACAAAAAAGATGTTTCCTATAAGCGCACGGCCTTTGGCGGCCTGCAAACCAACGATCCGGCTCTGCTTGCTTTAAAAAACGGGATTTACACCAGCCAATCCTATGAAGCGGATGCGGATGAATCCAATCTGACCTACCTGGTCACCCTGGCATACCGAGCCAGTAAGCGCCTCAATGCTTTTGCATCCTATTCCACCAGCTTCAAGCCGGTTGGGGTCAATGTGGCCGGATTGCCCACCATAAGCGGAAAGCCTGCGACCGAACTTGCGGTAATCAAACCGGAGTATTTAAAACATATTGAAATCGGCCTGAAAACATCGCCGGTTGAAAATTCAACTTTAAACCTCACTTTCCACCATACCGACATTGATGATTATCAAACCAATGTCCAGTCGCCGGAACTGGGAGTCAACCGGGGTTATATCGCGAACGCGGAAAAAGTAAGGGTGTTCGGAGTCGAACTGGACGGAAATATCAAGGTCAACAATAACTTTTCTTTCTATACGGCCCTTGCCTACACAGAAGGGAAATACGTCAGCTTTAAAAATGCGCCGCTTCCCCTTGAAGAAACCGGCCAGACCATAGACGGCGTGCAGGTGGCGTTTAAGGATGTTTCAGGCGGCGACCTTCCCGGTCTTTCCAGATGGGCGGCTTCACTGGGCGGAGAGTATACCAGGCCGGCAAAATTTCTGAGTAAGGCAGGTCATTTTTTTATTGCCCTGGATTCTTACTACCGGTCCGGGTTTTCATCCAGTCCATCTCCCTCAGCCTACCTGAACATCGACGGGTACACCCTGCTCAATGCCCGGGCGGGTATCCGGGTGTTGACGGGCACTTCCATCTTTATCTGGTCCCGTAATCTGTTGAACAAAAACTATCATGAACAATTATTGCCCGCAGGGGGAAATGCAGGCCTTTACGCCAGCGTGCTGGGGGATCCGCTCACTTTTGGGCTTACCCTGAAGCATGCTTTTTGATGCCGGTATGAGGAGGATACTGAATACGGGCTTGTGCCTGATATTATGCTTTGGGATATTGGGCGCTCAAAAGAATATCCATCACGAAGAACAAACCTGGTTCGGAATTTTTAATCAAACAAGGTTTAGTAAACAATGGGGCTCATGGACGGATATTCATTTCAGGCTGAAGGATGATTTTATCCGTGAGCCATCCCAGTTTCTGATCCGGTTAGGTCCCACTTATTATTTTTCAGATGATATCCGCCTGACGGTGGCGTACAATTATATCCATCATTTCCCGGAAGGCATGCAAAGGCCGGTGGCCTTGGGAGAGCACCGTCCGTTTCAGCAGTTGCAGTGGTATACGCGTTTTGCAAATAAAAGACTCATGCAATGGCTGCGCCTTGATGAGCGGTTCCGGAAAAATACCAATGCGGAGGGTCAGCCCGTCCGGGGATATCATTTTAACTGGAGGATGAGGTACAATTTTGCCCTATTCGTCCCGCTGAGCAGCAAGGGCCTTGCGCCCGGGACTTTGCAAATACTGGTCAATGACGAGTTGATGATCAACGCGGGAAAAAATATTGAATACAATACTTTTGACCAGAATCGCTTGTTTGCCGGACTGGTTTACCAGTTCACTAAAGAGTCTCATGTTCAACTGGGGTATATGAATGTTTTTCAGCAACAGGAGTCTGGGAATAAATACAGGAGTATTCATGCCATCCGATTGTTTTACTTCCATAATATTGATCTTCGGAAGGGAGGGCGCGGAGGGCATTGAGTGCGCGGGGTGATTTTCGCACGAAGGGCACAGAGAGCACGGAGGATAATATATATGTATTAAACAGGCATGTACTTCCAATGATTCTCAGTGCCCCCCTCAGCGCCCCTGGGCCCTCGGTGGTGAATATGATCAGTGACTGCAATCCCTTTACCGATCTTTATAACAGTTTTGCTTTAACCGGATTCCAGAGTAATATTTGATTGACCAGGACATGGACTCTCATTCCGGGGAGAATACTATTTTTATATTTTTCAATGCTTATAAACCATGACTGATAAATCATTCTCTCAGGAATCCCTGTCCTCCTCCGGACCCGGCTCTTATTTCAGAAGACTGGGTGAAGATGGCTGGGCGGTTTGGATCGCGGGGGTCCTGATTGGCGGAGTCCTGGGTTTTGCACTCCTGAATCCGGACTATAAGTTTGTCAGCCCTGCTTATGCTTGGAAGGATGGGGGAGAACTGGGCTCGAGGGTGTTTTCCGCATCCAACCTGACGACCCTTGGGATCCTTGGGATCCTCTACCTGGCCCTGGCCTGGTTTCTGGTCCGGAAGTTTGCAGGATTTCTGGTTCTTTTTTTATTGGCTTGTATATCCCTGGTCCTCGCGGGCAACAAAACGGTCAATGCCTATGGCGTGGAATATGTGGTTTTTGGTTTGTTGACCGGTTTGTTATTGAGCAATCTCAACCTGGCTCCCGCCTGGCTCAGGGAGGCGGCCCGGTCTGAATTTTTTATCAAAACCGGTTTGGTGATCCTGGGGAGCAGTGTTCTCTTTACCGATATTGTCAAAGCCGGCCTTCCCGGTATCCTGCAAGCCATTCTCGTGGTGCTGGTCGTTTGGTTCTTTGCCTTATGGCTTTGCCGGAAGATGAAGGTGGATGACGAATTCGGGGTCATCCTGGCTTCGGCGGTTTCCATCTGCGGCGTGTCGGCGGCCATTGTGGCGAGCGGCGCCATCCAGGGAGACAAGAAAAAATTGTCTTATATCACCACCCTGGTTCTCCTGGTGGCCATTCCCATGCTGGTCCTGCAGCCCTGGGCCATCCGGTATTTCAATATTCCCGAACTGGTCGGCGGAGCCTGGCTCGGGGGCACTTTGGATACGACGGCATCGGTGACGGCCGCAGCCCAACTGGTCGGGCCCCTGGCAACCAAAGCGGGCGTCATCGTAAAATTTTCACAGAATGTATTGATGGGGGTGGCCGCCTTTTTGATTGCGGGATGGTGGGCCTACTCCAAAAACAAGGTCCAGGAGGCCCGGGGGCTAAGTTTAAAAACCATTTGGCAGCGGTTCCCTGTTTTTGTCCTGGGTTTTATTGCCGTATCCCTGGTCTTTTCTTTCCTGCTCAGCGGTGAAACCACCAAACAGGTGAGTGGATTTTTAAACGCACTGCGGACCCTGTGGTTTGCCCTTGCTTTTGTTTCGATCGGACTGGAGGCCCAATTCAGGGAATTATTTCAACTCCAGGGGGGAAGGCCCGCCCTTGCATTTATTGGGGCCCAGGCATTTAACATACTGTGGACCCTGATCTGGGCTTTTCTTCTTTTCGGAGGCCTTTTATTGCCGGCACCCGATATCCGGTGAAAGGCGGTAAGGCTTATTTTTTCAGGAAAAAATCCATGCCCATCCGGGCTATATCATCGATCACACTTCCATCCCCGTTGCGGTCAAGAAATTTTCCGAGCAGGCCCATTTGGGGCTGGCTGGTAGTCTGAACGGTTTGTTTCAGCAGATCGCCGATACCCCCGACGCTGACATTGGATTGTTGCCTTTGTTTGCCGAGCAGCCCCAAGATGATGGGGGCCAGGATGGTTGCCAGCTGGGCGACTTTGGAACGGTCCAGCCCGCTCACCCTGCTGATCATATCCGATACGTTGGTCTGCATGCCCCCCAGGATGTGGCTGAGGATGCCGCTGCCGTTGGCGGTGGAAGCATTGGCGGGTTGCCGCTGACCCGTGACATAACCCATGAGGTCATCCAGGATTCCCCCGTCGTGGTCGCGGTCCAGCGCTGAAACCAGGGCATTCAGTCCGGAGGGATTGGCCGTATTTTTATTCAGGGCCGCCATCAGGGTGGAGGCAATGCCGTTGGAGGCGGCGGCTATCTGGCGGGTGTCCTGGACACCGATTTGATTGCCGATTTGCTGGAGCACTTCAGGGCTCAATTGCCCCTGGAAAAGGTCGATCAGATTCATATATGCTAAATGAGAAAATTAGTTTGAATAATGCTTTACACGGGCGATTGGGGCTGTGGCAAAGATATCAAAAATTATGTTGCGGGCGATGGATTCATAAGACCGCCTTGCCCGGTTTCGGGAGAAATGCTTCCGGATGCAACCATCCCCCGTACTTTGGTGTTAGTTTACTAAATTTCCATCATGACCAAACCCCAGATCCTGCGCAATATCCTGATTGGCATCGGCGCTCTCATTTTTGCAATGCTGATCTTCTCCAATGTATTTGTCACCATCCAGCCGGGCCATAAAGGAATTGTTTTCCGACCTTTTGGGAAGGGACTGATTAAGGACAGAATTTTCAACCAGGGTTTCCATATCGTGGCCCCCTGGAACAGGATGTATGTCTACGACGTCCGGATCCAGGAAGCATTTGAATCCATGGAAGTGCTTTCCCGGAACGGCCTGGGCATCAAGGTGGACCTGTCTTTCCGCTTCAGTCCGGTCCAGGAGAAGATCGGTTATGTCCACGATGAAATCGGCACTTCTTATGCCGACAAAATCATCAAACCCGAAATCCGGTCGGCCACCCGGGAAGTCATCGGCAAATACCTTCCCGAAGAACTTTACTCCAGCAAGCGGGAAGCCATCCAGGACGAGATTTTCACCCGGTCCCTGGAAGAAATTGCCAAAAAGAACCTGCTGCTGGATGCCATCCTGATCCGCCAGGTGGAATTGCCTCAGACCCTTCGG
>Ga0209605_1005183_pt1 | contig 10189 bp, 5 predicted proteins | sample AD_UKC035_MetaG_FD_184408 | JGI IMG/M metagenome (GOLD analysis project Ga0209605, IMG submission 184408) | Active sludge microbial communities of municipal wastewater-treating anaerobic digesters from USA - AD_UKC035_MetaG (SPAdes) (version 2) | ecosystem: Engineered > Bioreactor > Anaerobic >...
TGGCAATAACATTCTCTACGGCTGGGCTGAGCATGAAAGCGACGGAGCCGTGCCCCTTGCCAGCATGACAGGCCTCGGTCTCTCGCCTTCATCAGCATATTCACTTGGTTATGGGGTTGACCACGAGTCCTATTACGAATTTCACGCTCAAGATACAGCAAGGAAAACTTTCGAAGCGCTTGGGTTCAAAACAAATCCCCTTTACGACCCGCCGGAGGTAACCTTCACATATCCGGTTGAAGACGAACCACTCGAGACGGAAGAAGACGGGGATGTTACCATACTTGGAACTCTTAACTGGAAGGGGCCGAGAAAATTCGAAGGAGGAGTAAAAGATATAAAACTTTTCAAGTATACCTATCTCCAGGAGATGGTAAACGGTTTTGACTGGCAGGGTGTCGAGGTTGAAGTGGACGATGAAAACTGGGCAATAGACGACACGGGTGATTTTTCGGTTTTCTGCAATATTCCCCAGGCCGACAGGGTCTATGCCCTGAGGGTTGTTTTTGTTTTCAAGGATGATACCGAGATGCAGGCCGTTGTCATGCTCGGGCCTCCCGATGAATTAGAAACAAAGAGCGGAGGAGAAACGATTAAGTGGAGCATGGAAGGGCTTGGCAAGGTTTTCGCCCTGGACAACGAGACTTATGTATATGAAGAACCGAAACAGGGGGAGACACCTCCTGCCGTGATATATGGTTCGATAGTTCCAGCATTCAGGCAGGATGACAGCACGTATATTCTCTTTTCGGGCAAATATTCCATGAGCGGCGGAGACCCGATTGCCTTTGAGCAGAACGAGGTCCGATGGGAAGCAGGTTTTGAAGAGCCGGACGGACTGAACCTCCTTGAGATTGATTTTTCAACCTTTTATGAGGATAGAAATATTTTTCTCATTGCATACGACATGATACGTCTGTCAGAACCTGAAATTCTTAAACGTGTGGCGGCTTTCTTAATACCCTGGCCGAAGAGAGAGAAGGAAGACCTACTGCCTCCCTACTGTAGGCCCCAGGAGATACCCGAAGAGGAATGAATATTAACCCTGCGAAAGCCCTGGTTTTCGCAAAAAGAAGGATAAGATATGGTATTTACTCAAAAATGTAAGAGAGCTTTGATTATCGCCGCGTTCCTGTCATTTCCAGCATTATCCTTTCCTGCTGTCGTCAGGGTTGATAATAATGCCTCAGGAAGCAATAACGGAACTACCTGGGCCGATGCGTATACGGACCTTTAAACGGCGATAAATTTCTCATCGGAAGGAGATGAGCTCTGGGTAGCTGCAGGTACTTATATCGGACCTTTTACGCTTAAATCCGGCATATCGATTTACGGCGGGTTTGACACAACGGAGGACGCAAGGGAACAGAGGGACAGTGAGAATTCGGTTTCTGTGAGAGAAATATCTTTATGAACTGGTACAATTATTCGGGTGTCATGATATCTTCAGGCAGCGGGGATCCCTCAGACGGTGATTTTGTGCAACTGTATGAATCCTCTGCCGCTTTGCCTGATTGGACAAAGAAAGAAATCGACCTTTTCCCTTATGCCGGGGAGATTGTATACATAGCGTTCAATTACAGGGGTGACTTTTCACACGCCTGGCTTATTGACGCATTTTGCGTCTCAAGCTCTTTCCTTCCGGGCGATATCAACGAAGACGGGACGGTGGACATTTCCGATGTGATTCTTTGCCTGAGGATGTCCATAGGCCTTCCCGTTACAGTGGAGAGCGTCGAGTACCCGGCGCCCTATGAGAACGGGTTAATCCAGCGGGCGGATATTAACCTTCAGGATGGAGTCAACATATCAGACGTTATCCTCATACTGCGCAGGTCCATAGGGCTGGATTAAGAACTCTTCTTTTCAATCCACCAGTGGAGGATATTTGTTCTGCTCTGTTTGTAAGCGTGGGAAGACTGTATGAGAAGACGCTCTTCTCTCTTTTCACTGCCAAATCTGCCCGTAACAAGGTTGTTGGAGTAAGCACCGATACCTGCCTCTTTCATCCTGAGGTATATCCCTCTGTCCCAGTTGATACCGTCTTGCGACGAGTATAAGACGAGATTGCCTCTCATGGGATAGTCTCTGGAGTTCCCGCTGCGCCCGTGCAGGAAATATGAATCTCCTAGTCGCGCCATCTGGGGGTTGCGTATCCTCTTTTCCAAGCGGGTGGTTTTTACCTCCGACCACGTATGGCCGAGGTCTTTACTGATTACGTAATCAAGGCGGCTTTCATCTTTTATGTTATAGACATATGCAATGAGGCTTCCGTCACCTAAAATCTCCATGGTTCCGTATGCCCTGCCGCAGGTATCAAAAGGAAGAATGCTCCTTGTAGAAAATGTTTCTCCGTTATCCGTGCTTACATGGAGAAGGTATTTATCTTCCCCTCCTTTTCCAAGCCATACAGGGTTGTGAAAATGGAGTGCGAATATCGTGTTTTCATGGTATATTGCATCGTAAACGCGGCCTTTTTTATCGCTTAAATCTTTTGCTTCGCTCCATGTAAGGCCTCCGTTTCTGCTGCATATATAGGTTGGATTGAGATGTGGTTCCCATCCCGGGAACTTTGAAATATCGCAGATAAGGTTGAAAAGGATAATCGTTCCGTCGGAAGCGGCTATTGCTTTTTCGCACATGGCCGACCGGCCTGTTCCGGATTCAAACATTTTTTTTGAATAGTCAAGGATATGGGGTTCGCTCCATGTGTAACCCCCGTCTTCCGAACGCTTGTATTCCATCCACCCGGCTCCTGAATGGCCTGCAAAATGTCCTTCCCTGTTATCTCCGGAGCAGTTAGGATAAAATGCAAGTATTTTTCCGTCCTGGTATTCTACCAGGGCGTGTCCGAGATGTCCGCTCCTGCCTCTTTTTGAATGGTCCACGAAGATTATGCCTTCATTCGGCGGGTCCGGCGGTATTATCCTGAAATTTTTCAATAGCATTATTTACCTCTCTTTTCATGTTCAAACATTTCCTGGTTATATGTTAACCGCCGCGCTGAAATTGTCAAGCATTACCAATAATTTCAGAACAATCCGGGTTAATGTTGTAAGCCGGTTAACGGCAAACAGAATGGAGGTTTACGGGCATGAAAAATAATCAACTTGAATTCCCCCCGCAGCTTAAGTGAGCTTGCATCGCTGCTAACGCCTTAAAGAAGCTGCTGGGGTTAACAGTCGGGTTAACCTTTCAGAAAGCTGAAAAAAGCAACTTTATCTTACCATAAAAGCAATGTTTTGTAGTCGTAATTCTCATCCACATAATAGACAGTTTTATTGACTGCTGCGGTAGAAGTAGAATGTACCTTCGTCACTTCAATAAACCTGTTTTTAGTTGCATTTTCCACGTGGCCGTCAAGAAAGAGAAGGTTGGTATTGCCGTTGTGCCTGAAATGGACCTTGCCCAGCCTGCCAGGGGCTTCTCTCCAATCGGCTATTACGTACTGGTTCCTGTAATAGGCGTGGGAGGGAGCAATCTCAGCTGTTATGCTGTCACAAAAAATCCAGAAAGATGAAACGCTCTTTCCTGCCATCTCGAGTTTTTTGGCGCTAAAATAACCGTTGGTATCTGCGTATCCAACAGGAAAATAGGTTTTCCTGGCTCCGTAGACAGCATTAGGGAGAGCAGGGTCGTACTTATAAGGTTTTTCTGAAGGGCAGACTATCACATCGGTGGATATATAAGGCCTGTAATGGCTGGCATAGAGGTAACTGGACCACCATCCGTCCCAATCCTGCATGTACATTGAAACCCCCACCCCTACCTGTTTAAGGTTATTCATGCAGGCAGAACTTTTTGCCCTTGCCCTTGCCTTGCTCAACGCGGGAAGAAGCATTGCCGCCAGTATTGCTATGATGGCTATAACCACGAGGAGCTCTATGAGGGTGAATCCTTTATCATAAAGAGATTTACCTTTACTTGTTTTTTGCATCTTTTTCTCACCTCCGTTTTTCTGATTGCCTGAATACTCTTAATAAGAACTGGCAGGGTTCCTCAAGGTACATGGATTGGCAGGGAAGCAATTTGGAAAATCCGACTGATACAACCACCTGTAATAAACCTCATGGACATAAGAAGAAACCCATCTTGCATGCCCGTCAACATAGAGTGCGTTTACCCCGAACCAGTCATGCTGGTCGTGTCTTTCCCCCATCCTGAGATTCTCGCTTGCGGCATCCCATGCCGTGTAATACTTTCTATCAGCCATTATGGCTGTATCCGGATGAGTCTGCAGATTAAGCCCGTAAGCATAAGCGTAAGAACAGGTTGAACTATTAATGACCCCTGTCTGCAACGGTTTGTGGGTACTGCTCGGACAGATAAAAATATCATAGTCTGTTACATACTGGGTAGTTTCAAACTCATTGAAATCCGGGTCTGTCTGGCCTGTCAGCAGTGCCAGTGACCTGTTGGTCTTCGATGCAGCAGCTTGGGTTTCCCTTGGTTCAAGCACGGGAAAATGCTGGTTCCAGTCCTGTGCGTATATGTGAAGAACCAGTCCGAGCTGCTTGAGATTTGTCAGGCATACCCCCCTTCTTGCCTGTTCCTTAGCTTTTGCCAGAACAGGCAGGAGCATTGCCGCCAGTATTGCTATGATGGCTATAACCACGAGAAGCTCTATGAGAGTAAAACCTTCATTCTTTTTCATTTCTTTTCACCTCCTTTCCCTTCTCGTAAATTTCCCTTGCGGGCTTTGCATGCAAATGATATAACTGAATATTTATTTTGTCAAATTTTTTTTCGAGACTTATTGCAAAATTGGTAAGAATAAAATTCCCGGATGCTGGTGAAATTCATACTAACTATAGATATTTACAGGAAGGGGTCTTATGATAGAAAGGCAGGATGCTGCGGGTTGCAGAAAAGCAGGATAAATATAGCATTGCCATGGGATATTGCATAGGAAATCCTTTTTGAAGGTGCAACCGCTTTTGTTATATAATATTACGGTTGAGGAAAATATTAAGTTGACCGAAAGGTATTTGAAAAATTTTGCAAATGGATAATCCAATGGTTCTTCCCAGTTCCGGAAAAGTATTGCCCACTCCGCAGCAGCTTGAATGGGCAGACTGTGAAATAGGCGTTATCATACACCTTGACCTCCAGGTTTTTGAACCTTCTTACAGTTTCAGGAAAGAGCCGGGATATACTCCATCTCCTTCCGTTTTCAACCCGTCAAATCTTGATACCGACCAGTGGCTTGATACTGCAAAGTCCGCCGGCGCAAAATATGCCGTTCTTGTAACCAAGCATTTTTCCGGATTTTCGCTGTGGCCTACCAAAGCACACGGGTTCAGCGTTTTTTCGTCTCCCTGGCGCAAAGGCAGGGGAAATGTGGTAGGCGATTTTTTCAGGTCATGTGAAAGATACGGCATAAAGCCGGGGCTTTATTACAATGCGGCATATAACGCATACAGCCGGGTTTATGGAAAGGGGAGGGTTCTTTCGGGCAGGGATGAAGAACAGAGAGCGTACAATTATCTGGTTGAGAAACAGCTTGCCGAACTGTGGTCGGAATACGGGGACGTTTTTGAAATATGGTTTGACGGGGGACTTGTTCCTCCTCATCTCGGAGGCCCGGAGATAATTCCTCTTCTTGAAAAATTACAGCCCCGCGCCGTCGTTTTCCAGGGACCTCCCGGGTGGCCCTGTCTTATTCGCTGGGTTGGCAACGAAAGGGGAGAAGCTCCTTACCCATGCTGGAGCAGAACTGATATGCTTTCTTCAGACGATGGTATGACAGAAAGGGCTGACATGGCGGGATCTCCATTCGGGGCAGTGTGGGCTCCTGCTGAATCCGACATGCCCAACCGCCATCAGGATAAAGCTTTCATGGGAGGGTGGTTCTGGCGGGAAGGCGAAGACAGCCTGCTGTATTCTCTCAGTCATCTTGTTGAACGGTATTATAGATCCGTGGGACGCAATACCAATCTTCTGCTCGGCATGGTTATAGACGACAGGGGGTTGGTTCCCGAAGCTGACAGGAAGCGTTTTTCCGAATTCGGCAGGGAGATTGGAAAGTGTTTTGGCACTCCTCTGTGCAGCACTTCCGGCAAAGGAACTGTTTTTGAACTGTATCCGTTTTCAGGGCCTTTCAGCCATGCCGTTATCATGGAAGATATTTCAAAGGGAGAAAATATACTCAGGTATACTGTTGAAACTCTGTGCGGAAAGAAATGGCTGGAAATAGCCCATGGTTTGAATGTTGGCCACAAAAGGATTGAAAAATTTCCTCCTGTCTGCGCTCCAGAAGTACGTCTTACTGTCAGGGAATCCATTATAACCCCGGTAATCAGAAACTTTGCCCTTTTTCGGTAAGCAAGAATGCTTACTTTGCGAACCTTATGTATCCTGCTGTTTCAAGCTGGTTTATCTTGCCGCCGGTTGCTACCCAGGCAAACCATCCGTTCCTCTTCCATACTCCCATGTTGAATGAAAGCTGTCCGGCTTCTTCGGGCATAAGTCCTATTGATGCAAGGGGTATTTTCATTTCCGATACCCACACCATGTTTTCAGCGTCCTGCATTATTGAACAGCATTCTACGGATTTTTCTATTTTTTCTGCTGCTTCGTGGGGCATTCCGTAAATATTTTTCAGCTCGCACTTTCCTTCGGGACGCACCCAGAAAGAGTATATGGGCCCGGTGGGCATATCGTCTATCCACCATCCCCAGCTGTGTCTGCCGTGCTGTGTTTCAATGGCGATTTCAGAAATGGGCAGGTGGTTTTTCATCCTGGACGGCATGCTTTCCATGTAAGGGTCGGCTGCGTGCATTGCTGCAACGTAAAGATTAGTGTCGTCGTAAAGTATCCATGCGTAGCTTTCAGGACCCTCTTTTTGCTCTCCGGTGTGATATTGTTCTATGACCATGGCATTCTTTTTATCAAGTCCCAGCCATTCTTCCCTGTCAAGTTTGCCGTCTATCTTAATGGGAACGGAGGCTTTCTTGATGGTATACTCAAGCGCTTTACTAACACGTTTATGGGCCGCCTGCGTTTTTGCAATTTGGTCTATTTCTTTCCATTCTGTCCTGTAATACTTCCCTATATCTTCTTTTTTCCTTTCCACCGGCCAGCTTGCCCTGAACTCGTTATCGTAAACACCTATATTCTTAAAAGCCGCAGGTTCATAATCTGTAGTCCCGTAAACAGGGGAGCCTTTTCTTATCCTGAAATCCATATCCTGACTGTTGATAAAGAGAGGGTCTCCTGCTTCCCAGTTGTTGCGTATGGTATTGTCTTCCATGATACCCGGCGCAACGCTCAGGAAAGGTCCTCCGTTGTTAACGTTGTGTTCTATGACATTGCCCCCGGCCCATCCTATCATCTTATGCCCTGACAGGGAATTGAGAAGCTGGGGATACCTGTAACTCCACGGCGGCTGTTTGTATTTTATCGCGTTAAGCCCGTTGATATAGCTCAAAAGCATGCCTTCTTTCGGAGTTTCGTTATCCATGTCGTTAAAAAGGAATGCCCTGTTGCCCTGGGATACGGCCCTCTGTTCCGGATTGACAAAGATGTTGTTTTCAATCCGGTTATCAGGTTGAGGGTTGGCTATGCCGTTTGGAACGAGGTAGAAGAAATTGTCAGTGACGGCAAAACCTCCATTGAGGGAATCTACGTGTATGGCGTTAAGTCCCCCCGGAATATTCGGTGATGAGTGGTAGCTAATGTGGTGGAAAAAATTGTTCCTTATAATGTTGCCCCTGTTTTGCAGGCGCCATGCCCCGCTGTTTATATATATGGTTCCCATTTCCCTGGCTTCATGGGGAACGTCATGGAGCTCGTTAAATTCTATCACGTGGTCGTTTGAACTGCCTTCCCTTTCGGAAGCGCCCCGTATATATATGGCATGATGGGGGCTGTCATGAATAAGGTTGTGGGATACCCTGTGGCCTGTTCCCATGAGAAGCGCAGCGGGGCGGTATCCGCCGCAGAATCGGTTAAAATGGTGTATGTGGTTATTTTTCACCAGGTGGCCTGAAGGAATAAGTCTTTTATGGTCTCCGCCGGCAAGCAGAACTCCCCCTTCGCCCATGTCGTACATGTCGCAGCCGAATATACCGTGGTTCCATCCTCCCTTTATATTTACCGCATACTGCCCTGTATTTCTTATAACACAGCCGGCTATAAGGTTGTTTTCTCCTCCTTCAATCTCTATGCCGTGGGTCCATGTGCCTTCAACCGTAACGCCTGCCAGGGTTACATGCGAGGCGTCGTGGAAGCTCACCACCGGCTTGTCAAGGGTAGTAACTATAACCTCGTTCCTGTTTATATCTTCGGGCGGCCATAAATAGAGTATGCTTTCATCCCTGTCGAGGTACCATTCGCCGGGACTGTCTATCTCGCTCAAAAAGTTATACGCGTAATAAGGACCGCCCTGCTGGTAAAGGGTGTTGTAAAGAGGGTATTTTTCCCCCCACCTGGTATCCGGAGCCGTTTCTATCATCTTCTTTTTCGTGTCAAGATTTGTCATCTTCACGTGTATCATCTGGTAAGGCATTGTCTCGGCAAGATACCCCTTGATCCAGACCTCCTTCTCGTCCGTCCACCTATTTGGCCTGTCTCCCGAGTAGATGAACATGTTGTTCTGGAAAGGCTTGTTGCGAAAGACCCCGTCGCCTTTCGGGTCGGGTATTCCGGCTATCTTTACATAACCGGTGTTTGGCCAGCGCGCCAGGGTCATAATTTTGCCGTTGAAGATGACCTCCAACGCCCCGGGTCTGGCTATTTCTGTCGGACTGTGTCCGCCCCTGTTGAGGAGTTCTCCGTATTGAGTTATGCCTGCCGCTTTCAAATCTGCCGTCCAGACCCTGCCCCGCGCTTCTTCAGGTAGTTTTTTAAGAATATCCGGGTTTTCAAGCAGAGTGAAGTTCTTTACCTGTCTGCCCCCTATCAGCCGTACCTCTTCCCCCGGGTTACTCCTGTATACCGCGGGCCGGCTTTCCGTTCCGGAATCTTCTTTCCCCAAGGCAATTCCTTGGTCAAGAAAATAGTTGCCACCCCTGATATATACCGCTATCCCTCCTGCCGGCATGTTTCCTTCCTTTATATTCCTTACTTCCTTCTGCGCCCTTTTTATTGTCGCAAAAGGTTTTTCCATGGTTCCGGGGTTGGCGTCGCTGCCATTTACCGATACATATATTGCTTTACCTGGTTTGTTTATCCGTTCTGCCATCAGCTGGTCTGCGCTTTTCCTTGCTGGCGTCCCGTCGGGAAGTCCTTCTATCTCTTCCAGCCTGTTTCTCAGCTCCAGCCGGCGGGTTTCATGAGGATTCAAAGAAGATTCCTCCTTTATCAGGAGTTCTTCGTATAATTTCCTGGCGGAAGAGTAAATCTTTTCAGCTTTATAGGTATCGCCTCTTCTTAAAAGGGCGTTGAATATATGGTGCCCGGTTGCATTGCTGGTTTTTGTTATCTGTCCGTAAAGTTGCCTCGCCGTTTCGTAATTTTCCTGCTCCATGTATACTTCAGCTTCCCTGAAAAGTCCATATATACGGTAGTACGCGGTGAGCCCTGGTATCGCGTAAATTTCCGCGTATGTACTGTGTGCGTTCGCGTAATCCTTCTCCTGTATGTAACTTTCGGCTATGTTGAAAAGAGCCATGGGTTCCCCGTAATCTATCCCGGGGACGTTTTTAAGTTTTTCATATTCCGCCCTGGCAAGTTTATAGTTGCCCCCTTTAATAAAAGCATCGGCGGAACTGAACAGGCGGCTGATGCTGTCTGCCTGTCCTTTCCCCAGTTTTTCTATCTCTTGCGCACTTAAAACCCTGTTGTATATGACAATCTCATCAATATCCAGTATGATGCTTCCAACGCCTGCTTTTATATATCCTATCTTGAAAAAATCACCTTCTTCCGATGGAACATAAGGTCCTTGGTACTGTTTGCTTCCTGCCGGCATGCCGTTAAGGTAGGTCTTCATTTCTCTGCCGTCCCAGGTAGCTGTCAGGTGTTGCCACACGCCGTCAGGCATCGAAAGGTATGAATGTACTCTCGCGATACCCGGTGGTTGGCTTCCCATGAAGAATTCAAGGGAGTGTCTCTGGTTGTATACCGTAACCAGCCTCCATCCTTTCTGTGAGCCGTTAGAAGTTGCCATGATTGCGCCGTCCGCTCTTTCAGGGGCTGCCTTACGGTGGTGACTGATGCTTCCCGGGCCGTTTTTGCGAAACCATAC
>Ga0209605_1005184_pt1 | contig 10187 bp, 6 predicted proteins | sample AD_UKC035_MetaG_FD_184408 | JGI IMG/M metagenome (GOLD analysis project Ga0209605, IMG submission 184408) | Active sludge microbial communities of municipal wastewater-treating anaerobic digesters from USA - AD_UKC035_MetaG (SPAdes) (version 2) | ecosystem: Engineered > Bioreactor > Anaerobic >...
CGACCCCAGCGCTGGTTCGGGCACGCTGCTCATGAACCTGGCCCACGAAATTGGCGAAGACAAGTGTACCATCTACTCGCAAGACATCTCGCAGAAATCATCCAACCTGCTGCGGTTGAATTTAATTTTGAACAACCTGGTGCACTCCATCCCCAACGTGGTGAAGGGCAACACCCTGCTGGACCCCTACCACAAAGACAAGAAAGGCAGGCTGCAGAAATTTGATTTTGTTGTGAGCAACCCACCCTTTAAGCTCGACTTCTCCGACTACAGCGCGCAGCTCAACACCAAAGAAAACCACGACCGCTTTTTTGCCGGGGTGCCCAACATACCCAAGGCCAAGAAAGAGAGCATGGCCATTTACCTCATGTTTGTGCAGCACATCATGCACGCCCTTAGCGACAGCGGCAAAGCTGCCATTGTGGTGCCCACCGGTTTTATTACCGCGCAAAGCGGCATTGAACGAAAAATACGCGAGCGCCTGGTGGAGCACAAAATGCTGCGCGGGGTAATTTCCATGCCCAGCAACATCTTTGCTACTACCGGCACCAACGTATCCATTTTGTTTTTAGACAAGGCCAACACCAAAGGCGACATTGTGCTGATGGACGCCTCCAAGCTGGGCGAAACCATTAAAGAAGGCAAGAACCAGAAAACCGTGCTGCGCCACGAAGAAGAAGAACACATTATTACCACCTTTAACGAACACAAGGCCGTGGAAGACTTCTCGGTGGTGGTGAGCTACGAGCAGATTAAAGAGAAAAATTATTCGTTGAGTGCGGGTCAGTATTTTGAGGTGAAAGTTAATTATAACTCAATAACGCCAATGGAATTTAACGATCGCGTGATACAATATTCAAACTCTATTGATAAGCTTTTCAAAGAAGCTAAGGTTCTTGAGAATAGGATAAAAGCAAATTTAGCAGAATTGATTAATGAGTAGCTGGAGAGAAATAGAGTTAGGTAAAGTAATCCAATTCAATCCGAGTGAGCGGATTGTTAAAGGAACCATTGCAAAGAAAATTGCTATGGAGAAGTTGATTGAGTATCAACGAAAAATTTTAGGGTATGAACTCGCACAATATAATGGAGGTCCGAAATTTAGAAATGGTGATACTTTAGTTGCAAGGATTACCCCTTGCCTTGAAAATGGAAAAACAGCTCAAGTAGATATTCTTAATGATAATGAAGTTGCTTTCGGTTCTACAGAATTTATAGTTTTAAGAGAGACGGAGGAAACAATAAATGATTTTATCTACTATTTAGCAAAGAGTCCGGCCTTCAGAAAGAAAGCAATTAGTTGCATGGAGGGAACTTCTGGTAGAAAGCGTGTGAATGAAGGTGCTTTAAGACAACAGAAACTTCCGATACCGGATGTAAAAACGCAACGAGGTATTGCTCAGATTCTCTCTGATTTTGACTCCAAAATCACCCTCAACAACCGCATCAATGCCGAGTTAGAGGCCATGGCCAAAACCATTTACGATTATTGGTTTGTGCAGTTTGATTTTCCTGATAAAAACGGCAAACCCTACCAAGCCAGCGGTGGCAAAATGGTGTGGAGCGAAGAATTGAAAAGAGAGGTGCCGGAGGGGGTAGTTGGAACAGTAAATGATTTAGGTGAAATAATTGGAGGCAGTACACCTTCGACAGAAGACGAAGAAAACTTTGAAAATGATGGAACCCCCTGGATAACACCAAAGGATCTGTCAATGAATGTTGGCAATAAGTACATTACTAAAGGTGAAGTCTGCGTGAGTAAGAGGGGAATAGAAAAGGCTTCATTGAAAGTAATGCCCGAAGGCACGATACTTTTAAGTTCCCGGGCACCCATTGGTTATATGGCTATATCCAGAGAGCCCGTAACTACCAATCAAGGGTTCAAGAATATCGTTCCCAATAAAGGATACAATACAGAGATTGTCTACTACCTTATCAAGAATCTAATTCCAGTAATTGAAAAGAATTCTTCAGGTTCTACATTCAAAGAAATTTCGGGAAGCGTGCTTAAATCAATTAAAGTGTTGTTGCCAAGCAAAGACCAAGCAACTAGTTTGACCGATATCCTTTCGCCAATTTTTAGAAAGCAGAATCTATTGGAACTTGAAAACCAAAAACTCACCGAACTGCGCGATTGGCTGCTGCCCATGCTCATGAACGGGCAAATAAAAATTAAAGATGCGGAGCGGGAATTGAGTATGGCTGCGGAGGATGATGTTGTGTATAAAGCCACAAAAAAGAAGGGCTCCTAAACCGCATCCAATTAATCCGCCACCGGGAACTTCCCCTGCTAAGGCTTTGCAGCTTCCACGCGTTTCAAATCCAGATCATGAAAGTCGAAACTGAAATCGATGTTGGGTGATATTCCGCGCATTTTAATACCAACCGCCTTTCCTTCTTCATCCAGTGTAAAGGTGGCAAACGCATCGCAGTCCATATCGCGGTACTCCCACCGAATGGCAAACGTATTGGCTTTGTAGTACGACATTTTACCATTGAGCTTGGGCGAGCGCAGGGAAGCAAACCAAAGTTGTCCGTCTTTCAGTGAAATGCGGCAATCGCCAAACCAGTTGTCGCGGTACGTGCCTGTAAAATTTTCAAGGTTCAAATGTTTGGAGCTGCCATTCTTCACCGTGTTCCATACAGCCGTAGTAACCGAGTCGCCAGCATTATCTCTTGCCTGAATACTTTTAGCGGCCTGCGTAATCCGGTCAACCGGCTTTAAGCCCATATACGAATCGATGATGGAGCGGGAAATAGTTTGAAAACTGTAACCGCCCGGGTCGGTATTGGTAAGCACCACCACGCCCACGTTTAGTTCTGGCACAAGGGTGGTTTTGGAAAGCATGCCGGGCAACCCTCCCGTATGGCTGAATACGATATACCCGTTTTGATCGCTAACACCCCAGCCCAAACCATAGGCATTGAGGTGTATTCTTGTTTGAGGATCTGGTTTTGCGTTGAACCCAATGAAGGTATGTGGTCGCAACATTTCACGATGATTTTTTGCAGAGATCAGTTGCTGGTTGTTTCCATATTTCCCGTCATTCAAATGCATGATCATCCATTTCGATAAATCGCTTACGCTGGCATAAATACCGCCTGCCGCTCCAATCGTTTCATCGGATTTTGTGTAGGTTTCAATCTGGTTCAAAGTACCCTTGCTCACCACATGAGGCTGCGCAATATTTTTAGTGTCTTTAATTCTTTGATAAACACCGGCCGATCGATTCATACCCAGCGGTTGCATAATGCGCTTCTCTACAAACTCGGCCCACGGCATACCGCTTACACGGGCTACCACTTCACCGGCCACAACGTAAAGCAGGTTATCGTAATCGTACCTGGTTCGGAAGGCCGAGGTGGGATTTTGGTATTGAAAACTTTTCAGAACATCTTTTACTGTAAAATCACTGCCATCCGGAAAAAACATGAGATCGCCCGCGCCTAATCCCAACCCACTGCGGTGGGTTAACAAATCCTGTATGTTAAAGTTGGCAGTAACGTACGGGTTGTACATTTTAAATTCGGGAATGTAATCTACCACGGGGTCTTGCCATTTCAACTTTCCTTCATCTACCAGTATGGCCAGGGCGGCCGTGGTAAAGGCTTTTGAGTTGGAGGCAATGGCGAAGAGGGTGTGCTCGTTAACTTTTTCGTTGGTTTTAACGGAGGTTACCCCATAGCCTTTTGCGTGCACCACTTTACCGTCTTTTACTACTGCTACGGCAATACCAGCCTGCGGCATGGTAGCCATGGTTTTAGCAACCAGCGAATCAATTTGTTTTGTTTGGAGTGGTTGGGCCTGGATTGAGGGATGCAGGCATACGACCAGCACCACACACAGCATGTTGAAGAGCTTCATACAAAGATTTTTAGAAGGATTAAGGTAGATAAAATTTTGTAAGAAGCTGTAAAGATTTTTTGATCCAGTCTTTCGGTTCCGTCACGTAATTACACTATTCCCAATTTTATCGCCTTGCCAATAAGAGTGGCGGTATTCTTTACATCAAACTTTTCGAGAATGCTTTTGCGATGGGTGTTGACCGTGGGGATGCTGATGAACAGCTTCTCGGCAATTTCAGCATTGGTAAGCCCTTCGGCAATGAGTTGCAGTACTTCCTTCTCGCGCCTGGTAATCACAGGCTGTTGTGTGCCGGGTTCATTTAAAGTATGGGCTACCTCCTGGCTAAAGTACGTGCCTGCGTTCATTACACTATCAATGGCTTCCAGTAGTTCTTCTTTAGTAACGTTCTTCAACACATAACCTGCTGCACCGTTGTCGATCATGTTGCGTACAACGGCTTGCTGATTAAAAGTGCTCAGGCCCAAAATGCGGACGGTCGGGTATAAGGTTTTTACCTCTTTGCATAATTCTGTTCCGCTTTTATCGGGCAGGTTCACATCCATGAGAATAACATCAGGCTGATGGCGTTTCAGAAAGTCGAGGCACGAGGCAGCATTCATGGCGTGGCCCAGCCATTCGATATTTTTTTCGTTTTGCAATAATGATCGAATGCCTTCAATAACAAGGTAATGATCATCTACAATGAAAAGCCCTGTACTCATGCGATCGTTAATTCAATCATAACAGATGTGCCCTTGCCGGGTGCCGATTGAATGTCCAACCTGCCTTTCAAAAACTCCACCCGGTTTTGAATATTTTTCCAACCTATGCCTCCGGAGCGATTCAAGAGGTTCGTATCAAATCCCTTTCCGTCATCTTCTACGGTAATGGCCAGCAGCTTTTCTTGCTCCAGCCGGTGCACCTGTACCAGTACATTTCGGGCGTTGGCATGTTTAATGGCATTGGAGACCAGTTCCTGCACGATGCGATAAACCGTAACGGCCTGGGTTTGTTCAAGGGTGGTGTTGGTTACACCGGCCGATTGATACGTAACGTGCAGTACACCGCTGCGATCAATTTCGGTACAAAATTCTTTCAATGCGGTGTCCAGTCCATACTTTAATAATATTTCGGGCATCATATTGTGCGCCACCCTGCGCATCTCCTGGATAGAGCTGTCCAGCATATCAATGCTACGTTCAAAAGCCCGGGCATTGTCGGGGGTCATTACTAAATTTCCTTTCATATTGTTTAATGAAAATTTTATTCCGCTGAGCATTCCCCCCAGGCCATCGTGCAAGTCTTTCGCCAGGCGTGTGCGCTCCTGTTCTTCGCCTTTCAGGACGGCTGCGGTGGCGGTGAGTTGCTTTTCGGTTTCCAACTCTTCTATTTTTGATTGCTGTAATTTTTGGCGACTTCGGTAATTGCGGTAGGAGAGCAGTAAGATTGCCACCAATGCCACTGTGCCCGCAATCAGAAAATAGTTAAGTGTTGTTTTTTGGTTGAGTTGCGCTTGCTGAAGTTTGATTTGAGCATCTTTTCTTTCGGTTTCCAATTTCTTTTCAATGCGAATGGTGTTGTTGGTAATGGAGGCGTTCAACATGCTGTCGCTTAGCATTTCGTATTGATCGAAATAGTAGTACCCCAGCTTCGTGTTTTGCTCCCCATAGTGTAAGCTTGAAAGTATTGCATATACCTTTTTCTTGAGATCGAGCATGTTATACTGGTTGGCCAGACGAAGGGCCGAATTAGCATGCAATGCGGAAGTCGTGTAATCCTTCTTTAAAAGATAATAATAGGCTAACCCATATTCCGCAAGGCCTTCAAATTCATGGGCACCATATTTCTGGGACAGTGCCAGTGCCTGATCAGCTTGAAACTTAATGTCATCAAGGCTTTGTTGATATAGTGCGATTTGCGCAAAATTGAGACTCGTAGTTATTTGAATAACAACGTCTCCATGCTTCTTTGCTTCAACGTTTGCCTTTGTCAGGTAATATTTAGCAGAATCGTATAACCGAAGTGATAGGTAGTTAAGCCCAAGGTTGTTATAAGACTTTCGCAATAAATCCTGATCGCCTCTTTCTCCAATAGCACGAATAGCAAGTAATCCATTACGCACACCCTTTCGGTATTGATGCATGGAGTAATACAGCAGTTGAAGCAAATTAAATGTTTCTGCCTCGTACTGATGCACCCCCATTTTTAGCAATGTGTTTTTCCCTTCTTCAACATAGGTTACAGCGGTTTCATAGTCATTCAGTTGTCTGTAAGCAATGCCTACGTTCAGCATAGTTCGGGCTATTTCAACAGTGTCTGCGTGCTCTTTGGCATACTGCAGCGCTTCCAGATTAAGTTTCAGGGCACCATCAAAATCGCCTCTAAAATTCATCACCGTAGCGTATTGTGCGTAATAATCTAATACGCCCTGCTTGTATTCCAGTTTGAGGCTTAGTGCCAAACCCTTCTCACAAAAATCGCCTCTAAAATTCATCACCGTAGCGTATTGTGCGTAATAATCTAATACGCCCTGCTTGTATTCCAGTTTGAGGCTTAGTGCCAAACCCTTCTCACAAAACGCTTCGGCTTTCTTTAAATCCTCGCTATTGTATTCATTGGCCAGCAGGTAGTACAACTTCACTTTCGTGGAATCGTTTGGAGTTACCTCGATTAGTTTTTGAAGACTGTCACGATTATGTACGCTTTGTGCCTGCACCGGATGCAGCAAAATAAATCCCAGCAGGAGGAGCAGAAGCATTCTCATGGTAATGGCCTTGGCTTGAAGATTAGTGACGCAAAATACATATTCGGTCAATTCATTTTTCATCATCCTTTTTAATGATTTTACGGAAAGGACAAAAAATCATCCTTTTTAACGATTGATAACGGTTGGTACCCATTCTACTTTTACCGTATCAAAATGAAGACGCCTATTCTTGTCACTAATCTTTAAAAAGAAAAGATGAAAAAGATCATGATTTTGGTCGCTTGCTTATTGTGCTTCTTCCATTGTTTCGCACAAAGACCTTCCAAAGAGCAAATTGAAAAAGATAAAAAGGCGTATGCAGAAGCTCAGAAAAAACTAGATGAACAATTATCCAAAATGGATCCCAAAGCCAGAAAGGCTTATGACAGTATGATGAATGCGATGGGAGCAGGCGTAAAAATTAATGAGTCTAAACAGGCTGTAAACACAAACACTACTTCAAAAAACACTAAGACCGCGATAGGCCTCGTTCCAGAAAAAAATACAAAGGCTATTGCTGTTATAGGTGCCACCCCCACCAATGCCGGCATGGGCGCCTTTGTTGGCAAAGCCAACAATACTGTGTTCGCTGCTATGTTGCCAGCTGCTAAAAACAAAGCCAATGAAATCTATAAAGCATTAAAACAAAAAGGTGCCGATAGTGATGAGATCGGTAATGCGGCTACTGCACTATGGATGGCAGGTCGTACACAAATTGCATTAGGTGTAATGGCTCAGGTATGCAATGCAGATGCTTCCAATATAGATAATCTCAGCAATTATGCATCTATGTTAACTATGATGGGCGCACCAGAACTGGCAATACCCATCTATAATAACCTGAATAAACGATTCAAAAAAAACACTACCATTCTTAATAACCTTGGCCAGGCATGGTTTGCTTTGGGCGAAATAGATAAAGCAAATAAATACCTCGACAGCACATTGTTATTGAATGCAAGTCACGCACAAGCCAATGAAACCAAATGCCTGATTGCAGAAAGCAAGGCAAACAAAACGGCAGCAGTAGCGCATGCAAAAGCAGCTTTTAAAAATGGCAAAAGTGATTTTAGAAAAAACAAATTAGATCAATTCGGGTACAAACTGTCAGCCGCAGATTACGGCAGCTTTCCACCTGCCAATAAAAGCAATGACCTTTTACAGTTGGGTGGGTTTGCCATGCCTGCCTTTCCAAAATCAGTAGCCGAGTGCAAAACGCTTGCACCCATTTGGAAACAATTTAGAGCTGATATCGATACACGATTGAAGCCACTGCAAAAGTTAACAGAGGAGTCGAACAAGGCAATGGCAAAGCAATTGGAAGAACAGCAAAAACAGTTTATGAGTGCGATGAACAAAAGCATTAGCAATCCGGGATCGGTAAGCCAAAGTAGTGCTTTACAAATAGCCAGAGTTCCTTTGTTTTCTGAAGCCATGAATAGGCGACAAAATATTGTGCTGCAAAACCTTCAGCAAAAAAAGCAGGCCGTGTTGCAACGCATCAATCAATTTGTAAATGGCGAGGGCGCAACCTTGAAGAAAAAATACCTGGAGGAGATATCGAAGATTGAAAAAAAATGGGAGTTAGTTGGCGAGGGAGGCAGCGTCAATAATGAACAGCTATGCGCAGATGCTGTTAAAGCGTCAAACGATTTTTTAAACCCTTATAACACTAAACTGGAAGTTCTGTACAACGAATACCTCAGTGCAGATAAACAACTGCTCAATGAAATTGCTTACTCTTCTCTTTACACCACCTATCCCGAAATTCTTCCCGGTATTATTGCAGGTTTGCAAATGCAGTGGCTCCGAAATTTAAGTTTAACACAAAACGGCTTCAACTTTGAGTCGGTTACAAAATACCAATGTACTGAAGAGAGCAACGGCAAAGGAGGCAAGCTTACCGCTTTCAAAGATCCCAACTGCACCATCAATAGTGAGTTTAGTCAAACACTCGGCATTTCTAATTTAGGCTTTAGCATAAAACTTACCTGTACCGAATTAACCACTTCCTTTAACGCACTTGTGTTTGGCCTAACGCTTAATCAAGATTTAGATCATGCAGGCTTTGGCGATTCCTTTAAAGATTGTACCGTAAGCATTGGCCCAAAAACTGGAGTAGATGTAAAGATGGGCCCAGTGCAAGCCAGCGCAAATGTAGGTGCCGGTGTGGATATAACCATTGATGGTACGGGAGTTAAAGATGTTGTTGTAAAAGGCAGCATGGAAGCAGAAGCCGGTATGGGGCCCGCGACAACCAGTGCTGGTGTGGAAGGACGCATGAGCCTGAATACGGGAGCCGGTTCATTACAAGGAACAGGTATTTTTAAATAGGATGCCATGCCCAAAAAAACAATGAAAGAAATATCTCCTGTCGTTTTAGTAATCAGTGTAATGGTTGCTTACTCAAAAGACGGTTGTTGAATTGGTTGGTGATTTAAATGGAGAAGCCAATAGCCATAAGTGGAGGCAATATGTAGACTTAAAACATTTAGAAAATGAAAAAGTATCTATTATTAATTCCTGCGTTATTTTTTCTGTTGTTGGCTTCGTGTACAGAAGAAGTTGATGACGATAATCCGGATAATACTCCCGTTGGAGAAGTAGACCCCAACCTTGTGGGTTTGTGGACCAGGTATCGGCTTGAAACGTACACTAGTGGTGGTAATACCGGTGGCTACTTCCGGCAAGAATACCGCTTCAATGCCGATGGTACCTACCAGTATTTACTAAAGCACTATTCCGTATTTAGCACACCCATAATTTTTCTTTACGAAAGTGGAAACTGGGGTGTAAGCGATAACCAACTGACCTTGACCATTAAACCTACTAAAGGGCAAGATCAGGAATGGAGCAAGGTGGATGGGAGTACCAGTAGTTGGGGAAGTAAGTTGTCAACATCAACTCGAAAATTAGAAACAATTACCTATAACTATGGCGGCAAATATTGGGAAGGTACCAATACGGTAGATCTGGCGTTGAATTATACCAAAGAAACCGTGCGCGATGGTTCGTTCAGCGATTCAAGCATACAAGCATGGTATTACCAAAGCAGGGACGAATCAATGATTAATCTTCCTCCGGGCTTTAGCTGGTAGTATTATACAGAGGAACAGGCAATTTTAAAATCGGGTGAGAGTTGACCGTTCCTTCACCCAATTTCTAATACGAACGTAGGTCTTATTGATTTCAAAATTTTCTTGCGATGAAACACCTTATCATCTTATTCTGCTTTCTGCTTAGCCATGCTATTGGCTTTTCGCAAATAAAAAAAATTACCGATCCGTTAACACCCTGCAATGGCACTGCCGATGATGTAGCCGGCATTTATACCGACCATACCAATCCTAAATATGGATCGCACAGCATTAAGGGCACGGCAACCACAAAGCCAGCCATGACAAAAAATCTCATTGCCATTGAAAAGCTGGAAGAAGCAAGTCGTAAAGATTTTAAACTGACCGGCTGTGCTGCCCGGGTGAGTTTTAGCGGAGGCGGAAGCACGAGCTATGGAAAAAGTACTTACACCAGTTACGGCTACCAACTTGGTGTTTACGCCTACGTATGTCACGTTAAGGAACTTACCACCAAAAT
>Ga0209605_1005190_pt1 | contig 10184 bp, 13 predicted proteins | sample AD_UKC035_MetaG_FD_184408 | JGI IMG/M metagenome (GOLD analysis project Ga0209605, IMG submission 184408) | Active sludge microbial communities of municipal wastewater-treating anaerobic digesters from USA - AD_UKC035_MetaG (SPAdes) (version 2) | ecosystem: Engineered > Bioreactor > Anaerobic >...
CGACGACGTTGCTCACGCGGACCGCGCCCGGCGCCTGCCAGGTGACCCTCACCGTGACGCGCTCGCCCGCGATCGTCGTGGTGCGCTTGCCATTGGGCAGCGATGCGCCCGGAAAGGCCGCGCTGACATCGGTATCCGCCTCGCCGAAAGTACCCGGCGCGTTCGGTCCCGCCCAGATCTCGCCGATGCGGGCATTCGCGATGAAGCTCGCGTCGGTGCGGTATTTCGCCGAGGTGGTGTGCTGGATCGCGGCGGCCTGCAGGCCGATGATGCCGAGCACACCGAAGGCCAGCACGAGCACCGAGATGAGCACCTCGAGCAGGATGATCCCCTTGGCGCCGCGAGGACGGCGAGAAGTACGCTTGCCCATGATCAGCACTTCCTCGGATCGGTGGAATCGCTCACGTTGGGGTCGCACATGCGCACCCCGCCGGTGCCGATGGTGATCCTCAGGTCGCGCGACTGCGCGGCCGGCAATGCCGAGGTCGGCACATCGACGTTGATCGCGGTCAGCGTGTTGTCGGACCTGCCCAGCCCGTCGAAGGCCACGCTCGTCGCATCCTCCGGCACGGTGCTCAACACCACGCCGCCCGCCCCTTCGCTGCCTGAGCGCGCCTGGATGGTCGCCCCGCCGCCCGCAAACCGCACCACCCAGCCGCCGCCCGTGCCGACGAGGGCGAACTCGACGCGAGCGTTGCGCCGCACCGCCTCCGCGCGCGCGACCTGCAAACCATTCTGGATCGACTCCGCCGCGGTGCGAATGCGGCCGTTCTGGATCCACTCGTTGAAGGAAGGGACCGCCAGCGTCATCAACAGGCTCAGCACGGCCACCGTGACCATCAGCTCGACGAGGGAGAACCCGCGCTCGAGAGCGCATCGTCGCGCGTTGACAAGAAAGGACTTCGATTTCATCGCCAGCACCCCATCCGCAGGCCTTGCGACCCGCATCCACGCCCTCACTCAGCAGCCACCGTTCTTGGAGACCACCCAGCAGTTGCCGCTGTTGCCCCAGGAGGTGGTCGAAGTCATCGTGTTCGACTCGTTGATCGTGTAGACGAAACCGCTCATCGCGCCGGTCCCGGTCGCGGTGAGGGTGTAGGTCGTGGCGCTCTCCGACGGGCAGCCGCTGAAGGTGAAGTACTGCGTATTGGCCGGACAGGGCGGTGAAGAATCACCACCACCTTCGGCTGGCACCGCTTTATAGGTCCGGTTGTCCTGGAACCACTGTTCGAGCAGCACCCGCCCGTTCGCCAGCCCGGAGGTGGCCTGCGGGATGCGGCCCTTGACGAGGTAGTCGTTGTAGGCAGGCAGCGCGATCGACGCCAGGATGCCGAGGATGGCGACGGTGACCATCAGCTCGATCAGGGTGAAACCTGCTTGTGCGGTAGTTTTCATGATGCGTGCGCTTCTTCGGTGCAGAGGATCGACGGAATGTCCATGAACAGCCTAACCCGACCATGTGCGCGACCCCAGCCTTGCACGACGAGCGGCGCGAGCGACAGGACCTGCGGCAGCGCGGCACCGAATGGCGTCGATCGAATCCGCACAGCCAGGGGAACGGAAGGATTCTGTCGGAAAAATTTACAGCCTGTTCCAAGCACAGTCGGCAGAAGCTTGTTTTTGCGAGTTTTTCTTAGAAGGCACAGTACTTGCTTATGAGCACCACACTCGCACCACCACCCGAATATTGCGACTGGAACAGGAAAACCATGAAAACCAAGACCCTGATCGGCGCACTTGCCGCCGCCAGCCTGAGCTTCAGCGCTCACGCGACGCTCCTGGACTTCGACTCCCTCGCCAGCGGCGCCGAGATCGCCGGCTACGGCGGTTTGACCTGGACCAACATGGGGGCGCTCGACCCCTCGTCGAGCACCGATTACAAGGGCACCGGATTCGCGTCGGGCGTCAAATCGCAAAAGAACATCGCCTTCAACTTCGCGGGAAACCCCGCGTCGATCGGCGCGACGGGTGGCTTCCTGCTCAACAGCGGCTGGTTCACCGCGGCGTACTACAACAACCTCACCCTCGACTTCATCGGCACCTCGGGTGCGAACAAGCTCACCAAGACCGTGACGCTGGGCCTGCAGCCACTGCTCGTCGAGTTCGACTGGACGATCGGCCTGCTTGAGTTGCGCACCAGTTGCGACACCGGTGCGACGTGCGTACCGGGTGGCGAGAAGCCACTGGGATTCCACTTCGCCCTCGACGACCTGCGCATCGGGGAATCGAAGAACACCGTGCCGGAACCCGGCATGCTCGCGCTGCTCGGCGGCGGCCTGCTCGGCATGACCCTCGTGCGCCGACGCCGCAAGGCGCCCGCCGCCTGACTCAGGCCCAGGTATCGACGACGCCGCCCGCCGTGCTTCCGACCGCCGGCGGACGCGGGATCGCCTGAAGCAATTGCATCGCGCTCTGGCCCTGGAGGTCGAGCGCCTTGCGCAGCACCTCCACCGAGGCCTCCTGCTGCACCTGCGCGAGCGCGTTGTTCGAGGCCATCGCGGCGATCGCGGTTGCTTCCATTTCCATTCTCCTGACGCGCCCTCGCGAGGGCCGGTGATCATGAGGAAGTTATCGGCAGCGGATGGCTTGGCTTAAGCCGCCATCGTCTGCAGATACCCCCCACAGCACGAACCTCCTTCCAAAGCACGACGGGCGCCTCGCGGCGCCCGTCGGATGCTTGGAGCCTCCCGCGCTCAGTCGCGGAAGTTGCCGTACTGCAGCGGGAAGTCGGTGATTTGCTTCTTGACCAGCGCGATCGCCTCCTGCAGCACGTCGCGCTTGGCTCCGGAGACGCGCACGGCGTCGCCCTGGATCGCGGCCTGCACCTTCATCTTGCTGTCCTTCAACAGCTTGACGATCTTCTTGGCCAGCTCCTGCTCCACGCCGACGCGCACCTTGACCTCCTGCTTGACCTTGTTGCCGGAGATCTTCTGCACGTCGCCGTAGTCCAGGCAGCGCACATCCACGTTCTTCTTCGTCATCTCGGGCAGCAGGATGGTCTTGATCTGCTCGAGCTGGAAGTCGCTGTCGCCGTAGAGCGTCAGCAGCTTTTCGGCGAGCTCGATCTTCGCGCTCGTGCCCTTGAAGTCGTGGCGGCCGTCGACCTTGCGGTTGGCCTGCTCGACGGCGTTGCGCAGCGCAGGCTGGTCGACCTCGGACAGGATGTCGAATGACGGCATGGCTCCCCTCCCCCGCTCAGCCGAAGTGGCAGATGTAGTGGTAGGGCTCGCCGGCGACTTCGATGTCGAAGCTGGAGTTGCCCGGCACGTCGAAGGACTCGCCGGCGCCGTAGGTCTTCCATTCGGCGGCCCCCTTCAGGCGCACGCGGCAGGAGCCGGCCACGCCTTCCATGATCTCGGGCGCGCCGGTGTTGAAGGTGAGCGAGGCCGGCAGGATGACGCCGACCGACTTCTTCGTGCCGTCCGCGAACTGCACGCTGTGGCTGACGCACTTGCCGTCGAAGTAGACGTTGGCCTGGGTGGTGACGGCGACGCCGTCGAGCTTGGCGGTGATGCCCATCGCTTGGATTTTCCTTATTCGATGCCGAGCAGCTTCTGGATGATGCCCTTGGCGATGAAGCCGACGAAGCCCACGCCCAGGCCGAGGAACAGCCACATCATGCCGTAGCGGCCGGCCTTGGATTCCTTGCCCAGGTTCCAGATGATGAAGACCATGAACAGGATCAGGCCGGTGAGGCCGAGCTTGAGGGCGAGATCCTCGAACTCGGCGAACGTGAGTCCGAGGATGAAGGCTTCGTTGTCCATCGCCAGGGGTCCGTTGCGGGCTTAGCCGCGCTTGGCCTTGGCGTTGGCCGCGATGCGCATGCGCAGCGCGTTGAGGCGGATGAAGCCGTGCGCGTCCTTCTGGTTGTAGGCGCCGGCGTCGTCCTCGAAGGTGGCGATCGTCGGATCGAACAGCGAGTCGGTCTTGGAGTCGCGGCCGGTGACGATGACGTTGCCCTTGTAGAGCTTGAGGCGCACCCAGCCGTTGACGGTCTGCTGGGTGTGGTCGATGAGCGCCTGGATGGCACGGCGCTCGGGGCTCCACCAGTAGCCGTTGTAGATCATGCTGGCGTAGCGCGGCATGAGGTCGTCCTTGAGATGGGCGACTTCGCGGTCGAGCGTGATCGACTCGATGGCGCGGTGGGCACGCAGCAGGATGGTGCCGCCCGGGGTCTCGTAGCAGCCGCGGCTCTTCATGCCGACGTAGCGGTTCTCCACCAGGTCGAGGCGGCCGATGCCGTGCTTGCCGCCGAGTTCGTTGAGCCTGGCGAGCAGCTCGTGCGGCTTCATGCGCTTGCCGTCGATGGCGACCAGGTCGCCGTGCTCGAATTCGAGGTCGATGTACTCGGCGGCGTCGGGCGCGGCCTCGGGCGACACCGTCCAGCGCCACATCGACTCCTCGGCCTCGGCGGCGGGGTTCTCGAGGTGGCGCCCCTCGAAGGAGATGTGCAGCAGGTTGGCGTCCATCGAGTAGGGCGAGCCGCCCTGCTTGTGCTTCATCTCGATGGGGATGCCGTGCTTCTCGGCGTAGGCGAGCAGCTTCTCGCGCGACAGCAGGTCCCACTCGCGCCACGGCGCGATGACCTTCACGCCCGGCATCAGCGCGTAGTAGCCGAGCTCGAAGCGGACCTGGTCGTTGCCCTTGCCGGTGGCGCCGTGCGACACCGCGTCGGCGCCGGTGGCGCGCGCGATCTCGATCTGGCGCTTGGCGATCAGCGGGCGCGCGATCGAGGTGCCGAGCAGGTACTCGCCTTCGTAAATCGTGTTGGCGCGGAACATCGGGAAGACGAAGTCGCGCACGAACTCTTCGCGCAGGTCGTCGATGAAGATGTTCTCGGGCTTGATGCCGAACTTCAGCGCCTTGGTGCGCGCCGGCTCGAGTTCCTCGCCCTGGCCGAGGTCGGCGGTGAAGGTGACCACCTCGCACTGGTAGGTGTCCTGCAGCCACTTCAGGATGACCGAAGTGTCCAGACCGCCCGAGTAGGCGAGCACTACTTTGTTGACGTCGCTCATGCTGTTTTCCTGTTTCCTGCGGTGTTGCCGGCGCGCACGCCCGTGCGTGCCGTGATTGTTCGTCGGCTCAGCTCTCGATGCGGCCAAGCATCAGGTATTCCATCAGCGCCTTCTGCGCGTGCAGGCGGTTCTCGGCCTCGTCCCACACCACCGACTGCGGGCCGTCGATGACCTCGGCGGTGACCTCCTCGCCGCGGTGCGCGGGCAGGCAGTGCATGAAGACGGCGTCCTGGTGCGCGACCGACATCATGTCGGCGTCCACGCACCAGTCGGCGAAGGCCTTCATGCGCGCCTCGTTCTCGGCCTCGAAGCCCATCGAGGTCCACACGTCGGTGGTCACCAGGTCGGCGCCCTTGCAGGCTTCCATCGGGTCGGCGAACTGCTCGAAGTGGTTGGTGCCGAACAGGCCGGCGCGCTCGGGTTCGACCTCGTAGCCCGGCGGGGTCGACACATGCACGTTGAAGTCCAGCACCTCGGCGGCCTGCAGCCAGGTGTTGCACATGTTGTTGCTGTCGCCGATCCACGCCACCGTCTTGCCCCGGATCGAGCCGCGGTGCTCGATGAAGGTGAGGATGTCGGCGAGGATCTGACAGGGGTGGTATTCGTTGGTGAGGCCATTGATGACCGGCACGCGCGAGTTGGCGGCGAAGCGCTCGACGATGTCCTGCTCGAAGGTGCGGATCATCACCAGGTCGCTCATGCGCGAGATGACCTGGCCGGCGTCCTCCACCGGCTCACCGCGGCCGAGCTGCGAGTCGCGGGTGTTGAGATAGATCGCCGAGCCGCCGAGCTGGTGCATGCCGGCCTCGAAGGACAGGCGCGTGCGCGTGCTGGCCTTCTCGAAGATCATCACCAGCGTGCGGTCGAAGAGCGGGTGGTAGGGCTCGTAGCGCTTGAACTTGTCCTTGATCCACTTCGCGCGCGCGAACACGTAGTCGTATTCCTCGCGGGTGAAATCCTTGAACTGCAGGTAGTGCCTGATGGGAGAACTCATACGCGGTCCTTAGCCGTTCGCGAGGAAGTCGCGGATCATCGGCGCCAGCATGGACACCAGGGTCTGCGCGTCGGCCGTGGTGAAGGTGAGCGCGGGCAGCAGCCGCACCACGCGCTCGGAGGTGACCGACAGCAGCAGGCCGTGCTCCGCGGCGCGCGCCATCAGCACGCCGCAGGGGCGGTCGAGCTCGATGCCGATCATGAGCCCGCGGCCGCGGATGTCGACCACGCCAGCCTCGCCGGCGAGCGCCTCGGCCATGCCCTTGCGGATCGCCTCGCCGACGGCGACGGCGTTGTCCATGAGCTTGTCCTCGACGATGGCGTCGAAGGTGGCCAGGCCCGCCGCGCAGGCGAGCGGATTGCCGCCGAAGGTGGAGCCGTGGTTGCCCGGCCCGAACAGGCCCTTGGCGAGGCCGCTGGTGACGCAGGCACCGATCGGCACGCCCGAGGCCAGGCCCTTGGCCAGCGTCATCACGTCGGGTCTGGTGCCGGCATGCTGCCAGCCGAACCACTTGCCGGTGCGGCCCATGCCGCACTGGACCTCGTCGCAGATCATGAGCCAGCCCTTCTCGTCGCACAGGGCGCGCAGCTCACGCTGGAAGGCCTCGTCGGCGACGTTGACGCCGCCCTCGCCCTGGATCATCTCGAGCATCACCGCGGCAACGCTGTGGTTGTGCTCGCCGACCTTGCGGATGGCCTCGATGTCCTTGTACGGCACGCGGATGAAGCCCTGCACCAGCGGCTCGAAGCCGGCCTGCGCCTTGCGGTTGCCGGTGGCCGACAGCGTGGCCATGGTGCGGCCGTGGAAGGCGCTTTCCATGACGATGATGTGCGGCAGCTCGATGCCCTTGTTGTGGCCGTACATGCGTGCGAGCTTGATCGCCGCCTCGTTGGCCTCGCAGCCCGAGTTGCAGAAGAACACCTCGTCCATGCCCGCGGCCTCGGCGATGCGGTCGGAGAGTTGCTCCTGCAGCGGGATGCGGTACAGATTGGACGTGTGCAGGACGCGCTCGGCCTGGTCGGCGATGGCCTTGACCAGGCGGGGGTGCTTGTACCCGAGCGTGTTCACCGCGATGCCGGAGAGGGCATCGAGATAACGCTTGCCCGTCTCGTCGTACAGCCACACGCCCTCGCCGTGCGTGAAGGCCACAGGCAGGCGGGCGTAGGTATTCATGACATGGGACATGGGCTTACCTCGATCTGTGCGAAGCCGAAAAACGCACACGGCGGCAGACGCCGCCGTGCAGGAAATGTGCCGATGTTAAGCCAAAACGGCCGGACCTGTACATAAGCGGCAGGCTGCGCAGGGCCTGCCGCACCCTCGTGCAGCACCACTCGGACGGCTGCCTCGGGCGGGTGGACCGGCAGCCCTGCCAGAGCGATGCAGGCCGGATTGGCCGCGGGGGATTTCTGCTAGAATCGCGGCCGTCCTGATTCCGGCGACGAAGAACCGGAACATGCGCATCCCCGAAGCCGCCAAGGCATCACACATGAATCAGAAGATCGAGAACTTCATCATCGTCGGGGTCACGAGGGAGGGGAAGAAATTCCGTCCGAGCGACTGGTCCGACCGCCTGTGCGGTGTCATGTCCGCCTTTGGCGCCGATCACCGCATGACGTATTCGCCCTACGTGCGCCCCGGCTGCACGCTCAAGGGCGACAAGACCGTCCTCGTCGACGCCCGCCTCTACGACGTCGAGCCGCTGGCCTACAAGTTCATGGTGAACTTCGCCAACGACAACAACCTCCAGATCGAGTGGGTGGGCGACGCGCCGCTCTGAGACGGCATCGCCTGCGGGAGCACCCGTTCGCGGCTGCCGCCGTCCCTGCATGAACCGCAGCACCTGCGTGAATGGCCGCTCCCGCATCGACCGTGACGCCTGCGCAAACTCCGTTCGCGGCTGCCGCCGCTCCTACATCGACCCTTGCGGCTGCGGCCCCCTTCCATCCCGGGCACGCCCCTGTAGGAGCGCCGGCAGGCGCGAACAGGCGAACAGGACTCCCGCCGCCCTCATGCGCACGACGCCCAACAAAAAAGCGACCCGCAGGTCGCTTTCTCGATCTCGGCGCCGGAGCGCCGGCATGCGGCAAGAATCAGGCAGCCATCGACTTGACGGCGGCCGACAGGCGGCTCTTGTGGCGAGCAGCCTTGTTCTTGTGGATGATCTTCTTGTCGGCGATGCTGTCGATGGTGCTCATCGAGGTGCGAAAGACCGACTGAGCCGCCGCCTTGTCGCCACCCACGATGGCCTTGCGCACGGCCTTGATCGCGGTACGCAGGCGGGAACGAAGGCTGGCGTTGTGGGCGCGGGCCTTGGTCGCCTGACGGGCGCGCTTGCGAGCTTGTGCCGAGTTGGCCATAGATTTGAAGTCCGTATTGGTGGTTCTGGAAAAGTCCGCGATTATATGGACCCGCCACGGTGAATGCAAGCGTGTTTTCCGTCTTTCCGCTTATCGGGACAGCGGCGGACGGCTATGATGCGCGCTCCGCATTTTCCGTGCGCCGCCGGCCGGCGCATGCACCCACCGAATGAACCTCCTGCGCGCGCTCGCCACCGTCAGCGGCATGACCCTGCTGTCCCGCATCCTGGGCTTCGTCCGCGACCTCGTGATCGCGCGCGCCTTCGGCGCCGGCATGGCGACCGACGCCTTCTTCGTCGCCTTCCGCCTGCCCAACCTGCTGCGCCGCATGTTCGCCGAGGGCGCCTTCTCGCAGGCCTTCGTGCCCATCCTCGCCGAGTACAAGAACCGCCAGGGCGAGGCCGCCACCCACACCCTGGTCAGCCGCGTCGCCACCGTGCTGGGGCTGGTGGTGGCGGTGGTCGCGGCGCTCGGCGCGCTCGCCGCGCCGCTGATCATCTACGTGTCGGCGCCGGGCTTCTCCGGAGATCCGGGCAAGTTCGAGCTCACCGTCGAGCTCACCCGCATCACCTTCCCCTACATCTTCTTCATGTCGCTGGTGGCACTCGCCGGCGGCGTGCTCAACACCTGGAGCCGCTTCGCCATCCCGGCCTTCACGCCGGTGCTGCTCAACATCGCCTTCATCGGCATGGCGCTGTTCGCGGTGCCCTGGTTCGACCCGCCGGTGCTGGCGCTGGCCTGGGCGGTGTTCCTCGGCGGCCTGCTGCAGCTCGCGCTGCAGGTCCGCCCGCTGATGAAGATCGGCATGATGCCGCGCTTCGACCTCGACCTCGCCGACCCCGGCGTGCGCCGCGTCATGAAGCTGATGGCGCCGGCGATCCTGGGCGTGTCGGTGAGCCAGATCTCACTGCTGATCAACACCATCTTCGCCTCCTTCCTCGAGAGCGGCAGCGTGTCCTGGCTGTATTACGCCGACCGCCTGATGGAATTCCCTGCCGGCCTGCTCGGCGTGGCGCTGGGCACCATCCTGCTGCCCAGCCTCTCCAAGCTGCACGCCGACGACAAGGCCGAGGAGTTCTCCTCGCTGCTCGACTGGGGCCTGCGCCTGACCCTGATGCTGACCCTGCCCGCCGCGCTCGGCCTCGCGCTGCTGGCGGTGCCGCTGGTGGCGACCTTGTTCAACTACGGCGCGTTCTCTGCGAGCGACGTGATGCAGACACGCAGCGCCTTGGTCGCCTACAGCGTGGGCCTGACCGGGCTGATCCTGGTGAAGGTGCTGGCACCGGGTTTCTACGCGCGCCAGGACATCCGCACGCCGGTGAAGATCGCCATCCTGACCCTGGCCGCGACGCAGCTGATGAACCTCGCGTTCATCGTTCCGCTCCGTCACGCCGGCCTGGCGCTGGCGATCGGCCTGGCGTCCTGCCTCAACGCCGCCCTGCTGTATCGGGGGCTGCGCAAGCGCGAGGTGTACATCCCCCAGCCGGGCTGGGGCCCGTTCGCGCTCAAGTTGCTGGTCGCGCTCGGCGTGATGGGCGCGACGCTGTGGTTCGCGAGCGGGCCGGCGAGCCTGTGGACCCAGATCGGCGGGCTGGAGCGCGGTCTGCGCCTGGCGTTGATCGTGCTGGGCGGCGTGCTCGCCTACTTCGCGACCCTGTTCGCCCTGGGCTTCCGCCCGCGCGACTTCCGCCGCCGCGGCGCGGCCTGAGGCGCACATTCGCGGCTGCCGCCGCTCCTACAACATCCGGAACTGCGGCGGTTCTCCTGCGCGCACATCGTCGCCGCGCCGGTTTCTGTAGGAGCGCCGGCAGGCGC
>Ga0209605_1005192_pt1 | contig 10183 bp, 7 predicted proteins | sample AD_UKC035_MetaG_FD_184408 | JGI IMG/M metagenome (GOLD analysis project Ga0209605, IMG submission 184408) | Active sludge microbial communities of municipal wastewater-treating anaerobic digesters from USA - AD_UKC035_MetaG (SPAdes) (version 2) | ecosystem: Engineered > Bioreactor > Anaerobic >...
GCCCACTGAACGCCGTAGGTTGTCGAAGCTATGCGGTCGGCATAAGTTTCGCCGGTCGCCAGGTTGATGAAGCCAAGTTCGAACTTTTCGGCGCCCGAAGTATCGGTTGAATAGGCGAGAATGTTGTGGTCTGGGCTCACTTTAAGCGTGCCAACCGCAAAATATGGTTTGTCAGCAGCATATTTATTCTCGTCAAAGATTATTTCTTCGGGGGCGCCTTCTTCAACACCGCGGCGGCAGTGAATTTTATATTGCTTGCCCTCTTCGGTGCGGCTGTAATACATGTAGGTATCAATGCGCTGCGGCACAGAAAGGTCTGTTTCCTTGATGCGGCTTTTTATTTCTTCGAAAAGCTGGTTCTGCAACTCTTCGGTGTCTTTCATCATTTCTTCGGTATAAAGGTTTTCGGCCTTCAGATACTTCATTACTTCCTGACTTTCGCGATTGCGCAGCCAGGCATAAGGGTCGACGAGCTTGTGCCCGTGTTTTTCGGTAATTTGGGGCTCTTTTTTGGCTACCGGTGGGGTAGGGGGGGTGTCGGTTCCGGCACCGACAACGGTCATCGCAGACATCGCGGTCATAATCGCAAGCAGCAGATAAAGCTTCATCTTTGGCCTCACTGATATAGATCTACAGGCAGCTGCAGCACCGGCAAGCGGCACCGGGTATCTGGTGTAATTTCCCTTAGACCCGGCAAAGTTTTTGTCGGTTTTCCGTGGCTATTGCCTGATCAGGTATTCTATAATAAATTAGTGCTGTATGCTAAAATTGTTTATTGCTTTGTGTGAAAGGAATCGTTCATGAAAAGACTTTCGCTTATTCGCAGCATTATCATGCTACTGGCGCTGATTACGCTTTTCCCTCTTCAGGCTGATGCCCTGATGATCAAGAATCCAGACGAAATAAAGGTGCAGGGGCTCGTCAGTTTCGGCGAAGACGGCGCCGCCTGGCTTAACTGGCAGGGTTACGAAATGCTGGTAACTGCTGGTTTTATGATCGGAACCGATCTGCGTGTGGTCGCAGTGCGCCACGACAGCGTCGTGCTTTATCGCCCGGCGGCAAAGCAATACCACGCTCTTGTTCCCGAAACCAGCCTGCCAAACAAGGATAGAACCGATGTGATCTGGACTCTGCCGATGCCGATCTCAAAAATGACCCGCATGGTGGCCATGGCACACCGCAAAGACTATGTCTGCCACAGCTCTACCGGTTCTCAGAACGCGGTCAGGCAGCACGTGCGAACTCTCGAAGCGATGATGGAACACGTGGTAACTCCGCATCACCGTTTTTACCCGCGCCGCGGTCTGATTTTCGTCGCGCCGGTGCATGTGCAGGGCACCGGCTGGAAAATCCTCATGGAACGCATTCACAAATATCGCAGCAAAACCCTGGCGGAATGGTTTCCTGCACTGAACGGAACCGGCAGCGTCATCAGCGAAGGCAAGCCGATCGACCAGGTTCTGCAGAAACTCGCCTTCGACACCGGTGTCAGAATAATCTGGCAGAAGCCGGTTCTTATGCCTCTTTATTGCTCTCTGCGTGACCGACCCTGGCACGAAATTCTTGAAGCGATCGTGATTTTCAACGGTCTCGAGATTGTGCCGACCAAAGAAGGTCTGGAGATCAGATAAATGCTGTCATTCATCAGAAAAATATGGCGGCCGCTTCTGGCTCTTGCCCTGCTGTTTGCCTTTGCCGGCATTCTGCCCGCGCAGGTCAAAGAACTGCCGGTCTATAACGAGTGGCAGGGGCGCAACAGCACTTATAACGCCGAAAAGCCATTTTTTCTGATCCGTGATATTCACGATCTGCTGCGATTCTGGGAAAAGTCCGGCTCAGACGAGCCGGCGCCGATGATCGACTTCTCGAAATATATGCTGCTGGTCTGGTGCCCGGGCGCCTCACTGTTTGATCATGTGCCGGTGCGCATCGAACGGTTGCTTTATAAAGAAGGCAGTTACTTCGTTCTTATGGATTTTCAGCGCAAAGACACCGGCGGTTACTGGCGTCGCCCCTTTATGGCGACGATGCTGCCGCTGGTGACTGAAGGCGATTTTTTCATCATGCGAAAAGTCGTGCGCGGTGCGCATGATATAGACTGGAAACCGGTCTACACAATCTGGGACATGAGCGGCGAGCGAAAAAGAGATTTCGAAATTGCCAGCCTCGGCAAGGAACCGGCAAAAGCTGAATTCATTGCGCATGCGCCTGAACCGGCGGGCAAGAAGCCAGAGACCATGGTTGCTGCCGTTCCGCAAAAAACCGAACCCGAAAACCCCTTCGCAGAAACCACGACTACCTCGGCTGCCGCGGCAACTTCCGCCGCTCCTGGCGATTCGTCTGTAAGCAGGGTTCCTGCAACGGTGTCTGCGGCTTCACCGGCCACCCAGCCGGCTCGACCGGCTCAATCGACGCAGACGGGCACGGACGCCATTTTCCCTGAAGATGACAATCCGTTTGCAACGCCTGCTGCAGCAGCAACAACCGGTCCAAAACCAGTTACCACAACCCCGGCAACTTCGAAGATCGATGAAGACCCATTATTCGGAACTGAATTTGACATAACCTTCTGAAGATAGAGGCAAATAAATGATTCACGCTTACATCGGCGATGGAAAAGGCAAAACCACTGCGGCGATTGGCCTGATGATCAGAGCTTACGGCTCTGGCCGCAGGGTGGGGGTAATTTTTTTCGACAAGGGCAGCGAAACCTACCGGCACAACGAGCTGGTGGTGCTCGATCGCCTTGGCATCGAATACCATATCACCGGCAATGAGCGCATGAAGCCAGACGGCAGCTTTCGTTTCGGCGTTATCGATACCGATGTTGCTGAGGCCGACCGCGGCATTCAGTTGGCCCTTGAAATGGTCAAATCAGGCAAATACGATCTTCTCGTTCTTGACGAAGCCCTCAGCACCATGACCTACGGCATGTTGAAAAAACAGAGTCTTCTGCAGCTGATCGAAAATACGCCAGAAGAGCTGGAACTGGTGCTGACCGGCCGCTGCGATGACGAAGAACTGCTCGAAAAAGCCGATCTGGTAACCAGCATGGTCAAGCAGAAACACTATTTCGACAAGGGCATAAAAGCACGACCCGGCATCGAATATTAATTTTGTCAGGTTTATTATGTGCTGGCTTTATTAAGGTCATATCTGTTCAAGAGCTCATTTGAAAATTTCCTGAGCCAGGCGCAGAGAGAAGCCGGGATTACTTTTTCGTAAGCTTGTTTAGCACAGGATGTGCTTATGCAGAACCGCGCAGGATAGAGCGGTTCTGCTGAGCGAAAACTTGACAAAAACATTTCCTGCTGGAGCACCCGGCAGCATCCATCCTGATGCTGCCGAGTATTGCTGACCTCCTGTCAGCAAAAAAGTAACCCGGCTGATAGGCTGCGCCGCCGAACCGGTGAAAAGAATTCAATGGCTCTTATATAACAATGCAGATTAATGGGTTAGATTATAACTGCGGTTTCGATGTTCTGGCGCAGTTTTACGATTGAGCCGCGTTCGAAATGACCCTGAATGCTGGCACAGGGGTAAACCTTGCAGTTGGGTTCCATGATCGTGCCCGGGTTGGTTACCGAATTGCAGCCTAGCTGGCAGTTGTCGCCGAGAATGGCGCCGAATTTTCTGATGCCGGTGTCGACAATGTGCTCACCAATTCTGGTTTTTACATTGCTTCCGTCATTTTTCAGGTTAGACAGTTTGGTGCCGGCGCCAAGATTGACGTGGGTGCCGAGAATCGAATCGCCGACATAATTGAAGTGTGGTGCCTTCGCACCCGGCATGAATACCGATCTTACCACTTCGCTTGCATGCCCTACCACCGCGCCATTACCGATAATGACATGCCCTCTGACGAAAGCCCCGTGCCTGATTTCAACGTTTTCACCGATAATTGCCGGCCCACAGACCATAGCGCCGGCCTCAACGATGCTGCCTTTTCCGATATAGATATCGTTGCCTCTGATAAATGCGCCTTCTTCAACGGTTCCGTGAATGCCGGGCTGAACTTTGCCCGTCACAAAGCCCTTCTGTATGCGCTTGAGTATGTCCCAGATGTTTTCGATGCGGTCAAAGCCTTCGAGCTCGATATTGAAAAGCTCGGGGCAGGGGAATTCATTCAGACGGGCAAAAAATTCGTTGATGCTGAGCATGTTCGACTCCTGGTTAAATTTCGTTCTGATACTACCACAAACCCTTAAATCACATAAGTCCAAAGCTGTTAGTCATCATCGTCATCCCGGGCGCAGACCCGGGATCCAGAATTTATGTGTCGTCTGAATGCCTGGTCAGGACCTGGTTTTCTGGGCGGCTTTGCAGACGGGTGCCAGCAGACACCTGCCGCACAGAGTCTGGTCTTTGCCATGGGTGCATTCACCGGCAATTCCGAGGTGGCAAAGAGCAAAATCATATTTGATCGGGTCATCCGGCGCAAACTTGCGAAGATTCTGCGAAATTTCTTCGGCGGTTTTCCAGTCATCGGCATTGCGGTTAGTCAGACCCAGGTTTCTGGCGATCCGGCTGATATGCCGATCGAGCGGAATAAGCAGCCGGGCCGGGTCTACCTCTGGCCAGAGACCCATATCGACGCCATCTTCGCGTCTGACCAGCCAGCGCAGAAACATGTGCCAGCGTTTCGCACAGCCACCGGCCGCCGGGTCGGGGAGCAGATGTCTTACACCGCGCGGCAATGGCTGTTGTCTGGTTGAAATCTCTTCGACCAGAGCCCGATGCAATGCTGTCAGACCATGCTGAATGCTTTTTTCTGGTTCATAACCCTGCAGAAATACCGACTTCAGGCTGCCATGCCTTTTGATGACACGGCCAACACCGCCGGCAAACATGCCGATCTCGACCCCGGTGCTCAGGCGGTAGCCGGGCCAGGCAAAATTTTCGACTCCGGAGCCGGTAATCAGTTTTAAAAACTGCCGGTCGCACTTCTGCATCGTTTCTTCGATTTTTTTGATGAACTGGGCTGCTGAACCATAAGCGAGCATGGCCGAAAAAACCGCCACCGCTTCAATCTCTGCCTGCGGGCGCTTCTGCTCGAAAAACCAGCGTGGAAACTGTATCGGGTCAGCTTTTGTGCGCTTAACCGGCGGAAAATCAGTTAATACCTTTTCCAGCAATGCTTTCATGTCGGGTTTGCTCATGGTTCAGGCCTTGTCAGTAAATTTTACACATGCATTATAACAAAAACTCCCGCCGGAGCGGGAGTTTTTAAGTTCTACCGGGATCTAGGGCAATAAATATAGATTTCTATATAAAAATTGCGAGGCGAGAAGACGGGATTGCTTTTTCGGAAGCTTGTGAGCGCAGCGAATCGCTGTAGAAAAAGCAACCCGGCTGATAGGCCGAAGCTGTCACTTTGCAAAGACAACCAGTTGAACACAATTGCATATTGATAACTGTTTACAATTCAGCGAGAATTGCCGGCTCTTCGTCACATTAATACTGGAACGAGCTGCCGCCGATGAATTCACGCAGAATCGAGGTTGGCGGCACTTCTTTCGGGTCGAGAGGTGCAAAGAACGACAGGGTTCGCAGTATCTGTCTTGCCTGTGAATAGCAGGGGCTTTCAGGCGGAATATCCAGGAAAAGGGGTTCGGCGATCGGCCGCAGGATTGCCCATTCATAAGGCACTGCAGAGTTGAAAACGGTGTTGGCACATTCCTGGAACGGGAAAATATTGCGTTCTTCGCCACGGCGAACTGAGCCCCAGCGACTGATGGTGTCTTCGGCTGAATAGCCGCGGTATTTGCTGTCGCGCACGGTTCGTCTGATCAGGCGGGTGTCGGTAGTGGCGATGCGGTTGTAGTCATCGATAACCAGTTGGGTAAGGGCGCTGATGTAGATTTTGTATTTGCATTCGGCCGGTACAGATCTGGTGAGTTCATCATTGAGGCCGTGAATGCCTTCGATGATGATGATCTGGTCTTCATTGATGCGCATCGGGTCGGTTTTGTCCTTGCGATGGCCGGTGTGAAAGTCGAATTCAGGAATCTGGGCGACCTTGCCGTCGAGCAGTTCTTTAAGGTGCTGGTTGAAGAGCTCTAGATCGAGGGCGTAGATTGATTCGAAATCGTAATCGCCGTTTTCATCGCGCGGTGTGTGCTGACGATCGAGGAAATAGTTGTCGAGCGAGAGAGCTACGGGTCTGAGACCATTAACTTTCAGGTGCGTGCACAGGCGTTTGCTGAAGGTGGTTTTGCCTGAACTCGACGGGCCGGCTATCAATACGATGCGAATCGAGCTGTGGCTCGAAATTTCGTCGGCAATTGCCTGAATTTTTTTTGAATGCAGAGCTTCGGCTGTTTTGATGAAGTCTGAGATGCCGCCGTCTTTGATCTTTTCGTTGAGTCGGCCAACGTTGTTGACTTCAAGAATTTTGCCCCAGTTCTTGGTTTCGCGGTAAGCCTGGAAAATTTTGGGCTGTCTGCGAATCTGCGCCGGAGTTGTCGGGTCTTCATGTTCAGGGAAAAGGAGAACGAAGCCCTGGGCATACTGCTTGAGGTCAAAGGTTTTCAGGTAGCCGGCAGAAGGCACCATGGCGCCGAAATCGAGGTCGATGTATTTCCAGCACGAGACGATGCCGACTTTGTCGGTATTGAGGTTCTTGAGAAGTCTTGCCTTTTCAGGGTAGCCTTCGCGGTTGAACAGGGCGATAGCCTCGGTTCTGGTCATGGTTTTTTTACCAAATGGCTCATTTTTGTCAATGATTTCGAGCATTTTGGTTTTGATGTAGGCAAGAATCTGTTCTGACACAGGCACATCAGTGAACAGATCATAGTAGTAGCCATTGCCGATTGAATGGTCGATTGCCAGGCGGGCGTTGCGGTAGAGTTCCATGATGGCGCGGGCAAGAACGAATGTCAGGCTGCGGCGGTAGCAGTCGCGGCCATGGGGAGATTTATAGTTGAGAAATTCGATGTTGCAGTCCATTTCGGGGGCAAAATCGAGGCTGAGGATATCGTTGTTTACTCTGGCACAGATAAATGGCAGGCCTTCTGCTGTTGGAAGCTGCTTTGCCAGTTCGATGATCTGTTTGCCTTTTTCAAGCTTATGTTTGCTGCCATCGGGAAGGGTTATTGTCAGCAGTTCGGCATTTTCATCGTTTTCAATCATTTTTTCAGGGGAATCTTTCATCGTGAACCTCATGAAGTGGTTTGGAATTTAAAAAACAGACCCCGCAAGGGCAGCGGGGTCTGTTCTGCACAATACACCCGCTGTCAGGTCGTAAAAAACCTGCCAGCGTTAAATGCTCTATTTGTGGTCGGGGCGGTAAAGGTCAATCTCATTTTGATCCGTATTAGAAATTTTGCAAAAAGTAATTCTATCATTGCACAAAATACGTGTCAATAACCTGACAAAAATCGATTGGAATACCTCAGGTTATTTACAACCGGTTCGAAAAACCTTAGAATTAGAGCAGATAAGGGTGTACAAAGTTTGTTGGGTTTACATGGGGCAGGTGCATGAACGTGCCTTCAAGAGTGCTGTTTGCCGAAATTTCAGGTCCAGCCCGCTGGCTCTGTAGTTCAGTTCGCAGATTGATCATGACGATCGCTTTACTGGCGGTCGTTTTTTTTGCTGGCGTTGTTCCTGCGCTGGCCATTAACGCCCCCACCATCACCCATGTTGCCGGTGTCGCCGTCGCCCCCGAAACAACCATGTATTCGAATGTCGCCGATTTCCAGGTTAAGGGCAATGCTGAGGCTGGTACGACCATAACTCTTTATCGCAACACAACCGTTGCATCAACTACCATAACTTCAGGCCTCGGTGTCTGGACAATGAATCTTGTCGGTCAGCCCCAGGGCAGCTTCAGCTTCACCGCAACCGCCTTCGATACGGTTTTTACGAGTGAGCCCAGCGTCATTGTACCGGTGATTGTTGACTGGACCCCCCCCGGTGTTATCAATAGGGTATGGTAGTTCCGGCTGCCGAAGCAACCAGCCATATCAGTGCAACAACATTGGCTATATTCAGGCAGGTGTGTCCGATATTCACTCAATGGTTGACTTCTCTTCTGCCGGTATTCTTGTTGATTATGTTGATGTTCCAAGCACCGGTAACCCTGACGATTATGTGGTTACTGCCTGGACTTCGCTCCCGGGCTATATAGACAACAACGGCACAAATGAGGTTAGCTTTTATTCCAACACCGGCTTTGGAACTATTAACCAGAACTATCGCAAAGTCCGGATTACAGCTAAGATATCCGATCGGGCTGGTAACCAGACTACCCAGGTCAATACTTTTTACAATAATGCCCGTGCCAACCAGCTTCCAGCTTTGGTCCAGAAAATCTGGGATCCTGGGCACAACATATTCACAGGAACCGGGGAAACGGCAGCTAACACTCCAGACGTCGACGGCTGGGTGAATTATTACCCATATATGACGGTAGTTAACAACCCAATTAAGATTAAAGCTCGTGCTCAGAAGTGGTCTTTGAGTAATCAAAGCTTCGATGCCTGGGATGTTTACTGTGCAACTTTTAATAAGACCTTCAGCATTGATCAGGCTACCGGGGAATTCATTCTGACTTATCCGGTATTATCTTATGGTGATGTAACCCTGACGTTCGGACCGCGCGGTGGCGACTGCCGCCCGGGGAGTTATACGTATGTATATATCAAGACGACTGAGGGCGCGCCTTATCCAATAAGATCTCATGCTCCCTATTCAGGTGAAAGAAACGTAATTGGCTCAAGGGTTTGGCCAAATTTTACCGGCAAAGTTTACAAGATGCCTTTCAATCAGACTGTGCAGATCGGGTATGGCGATTATGATTATACTTCCTGGTTGCCGCAGTTAAGCCAGGTCATCCTTCCTGAGGGGCAGGCATGCGCAGGTACTTCAGGAGTTTATGATCATGGTGATGTCTGGTATGATGCGAATAATAACGGCAACTGGGATACCGGTGAGTCGTTTCACGATATGCCAGGCAAGATCAGTGATGGTGAGTCATTTGATCTTATTAACTTTACCGGGAAGGAATACAACCACAATACTCTGACTTACCTCGGTGGCCTTGTCCGAAACACTCTGGGTAAGTCCACTGCTATCAGAATTGTTCGAGCGCACAACAACGACACCAACCCGCCGTTGTTGAACGAGGTTGTACTTTCCCCTGCTCACACTACACCTTATCGTAGATCTATTAACCGGCCAAATCTTATCAGGGTCGTCGCCCAGACCTGGGCCGGAAACTATTCAGGCGCCTGGACCTGGCATGACGGGTATTATTTAAACTACACTGAATCAAAAGTCACTCTGGTCGATGGGCAGGGAACCTCTTACACTGTTCCTGCCCCAACCTGGTCTCATCTTGGCAGCTGCGCTTTCCAGGGGGAGGTTGATATTACATCGTTGCCACTGGGCCAGGGTACCTATCGCATTGGTGTCAGCCTGCTTGATAGGCTGACCAACTCTTCATCGTATGATCAATCCTGGTTCAAAATCGATAATGTCGCCCCAGCTCCCACTGAGCAGGTTCCCGCCAATAACGAGGATTCGAACAGTTATACCAGTTTCAGTGCCAAGATAGTTGACCCCACTCTTGCCGATGGCAGCGCCGGTTCAGGCGCAAATATCGACGTGGCAAAGCCACAGCTGTGGCCTTATAAGCAGCTCACTGGCGCCAAGGTTGTTACCTCCAACAATGAGTCGCTTTGGATATTCGATCTTCTCGGCGGCGATCTGAGACCTCTCAACACACAGGCGGTTCAGATGGTTGTGGGCGACGCTGTCCAGATATGGCTGCAAAGCGGTAGCAGCTGGGACCCGGAGCCTTTTACCGGTAAGATCTCAAGTATCTTTGGCGATGGAAGAATTGAAGTCCAGAAGACCAGTGGTGGCTTTTATAACAAAAACTCTGCTTACGCAATTATGCTTCCAGTGCCATTTTTTACCTCGAATAACGGTATTGACAAGGTTGGTGCGGTTCCGATCAGCATGATCACAGCCGACGGAACCTATCTTACCAAAGTAGTCACCCGTGACAGATCTGATAACACTGGCGCCTTTTTCGCCACAACCAGTAATCTTGAGATCGCTTTCGGCCCGATTTCTTTTACACTTAACCAGCCATTTCTTTTTGCCGGTCTGGTGCCAAACGATGTTGCAACCTTTACCACCTCTTCGGTTACCACCAGAAAAGGCAATTATGTCA
>Ga0209605_1005194_pt1 | contig 10183 bp, 10 predicted proteins | sample AD_UKC035_MetaG_FD_184408 | JGI IMG/M metagenome (GOLD analysis project Ga0209605, IMG submission 184408) | Active sludge microbial communities of municipal wastewater-treating anaerobic digesters from USA - AD_UKC035_MetaG (SPAdes) (version 2) | ecosystem: Engineered > Bioreactor > Anaerobic >...
CGTCCTCTTCAACCGCTCGCAGCGCTGCGAGCGGTTGAAGAGGACGGCGGGAGACCCGCCGCAACGGCCGAATTCTTCGCCAAAAGTCGTAGTTAATGGCTCCAAAGTTTGCGTTTATATAGCCATAATTCCCGTATCGAAATCATTCCGCAGCCAGAACGCCTGCTGCACCGCAATGGATCGCATCGATCTCAAGATTCTTGCCGAACTGCAGGCCGACGCCCGCTTGTCGATCGTCGAGCTGTCGCGTCGCGTGGGCCTCACCAAGACGCCCTGCGCCGAGCGCATCCGCCGCCTCGAGAAGGCCGGCGTCATCCGCGGCTACCATGCCGACCTCAATCCCGATGCCGTCGGTGCCGGCCATATCGTCATCGTCCAGGTGCTGCTGACCAGCACCACCGAGCAGGACCTGCGCCGCTTCAACGACGCGGTGCGGCGGATCCCGGAGATCGAGTCCTGCCACATGATCGCCGGCGACTTCGACTACCTGCTCAAGGTGCGCACGCGCGACATGAACGAGTACCGGCGGGTGATGGGCGAGCACATTTCGGCGCTGCCTTGCGTCAAGCAGACCCACACCTACGTGGTGATGGAGGGGGTCAAGGACGAACGGCGCCTGCCCCTGCGCTTCGGTCCGTGAAGGCGGGGCGGTCTTGAGGGCGGTCAATACCGCAGGCGCGCTGCGGTGCAAAATGGCGGCGCAGCGCTGGCTTACGGGGCGCGGCGGGCTTCGCGCGCGTCCGCGGCGCGCCGCGCGCGCTCCACGACCGGGTCGATGAGGCCAAGGGAGCAAGAATGAATTCCAGGCGAGCCTTACCTTCCCTCACCGTCGGCGCGATCGGCGTCGTGTTCGGCGACATCGGCACCAGCCCGCTGTACGCCCTGCGGGAGATCTTCAACGGCCACCACCCGATTCCGGTCACGCCCGGGAACATCCTCGGCATCCTGTCGCTCGTGCTGTGGGCGATCATGGTGCTGGTCACGCTCAAGTACGTGCTGGTCCTGATGCGCGCCGACAATCGCGGCGAGGGCGGCTCGCTCGCCCTGCTGTCGCTGGTGGTCGCTCATGCGCGCAGCCCACGCCTGGCCTGGGTGGTGTCGATGCTCGGCATCTTCGCCGCCGCGCTGTTCTTCGGCGACAGCATGATCACGCCGGCGATCTCGGTGCTGTCGGCGGTGGAGGGGATCGGTATCGTGGCGCCCGGGCTGGAAGCCTGGATCGTGCCGGTGACGGTGCTGATCCTCACCGTGCTGTTCGCCATCCAGCGCCGCGGCACCGGGGTGGTGGGGCTCTTCTTCGGTCCGGTGATGATCGTCTGGTTCGCGGTGCTGGCGGCGCTCGGCGTGGTGGAGATCGTGCGTTATCCCGAGATCCTCGCCGCCGTCAGTCCGCTCCATGCGGTCGCCTTCGTCGCCGATCACCCGGGACTCGCCTTTCTCGCCCTGGGCGCGGTCGTGCTCGCGGTGACGGGCGGCGAGGCGCTCTATACCGACATGGGACATTTCGGTCCGGTGCCGATCCGGCTGGCGTGGTTCGGTTTCGTGCTGCCGGCGCTGGTGCTCAACTACTTCGGCCAGGGCGCGCTGCTGCTGCACGAGCCGGCGGCGATCGAGAGCCCGTTCTTCCACCTCGGCCCCGCGTGGGCGATGATCCCGCTGCTGCTGCTCGCCACCCTGGCCACGGTCATCGCCTCGCAGGCGGTGATCTCGGGCGCCTTCTCGGTGGCCCGCCAGGCGGTCCAGATGGGGCTGTTGCCGCGCATGCTGATCATCCACACCTCGGGGCACGAGCAGGGGCAGATCTACGTCCCCTTCACCAACTGGACACTCTGCCTCGCGGTGGTCGGCCTCGTGATCGGCTTCGGGAGTTCCTCGAACCTCGCCGCGGCATACGGCATCGCGGTGACCGGCACGATGCTGATCGATACCGTGCTGCTCGGCTTCGTGATGGTGCTGATCTGGCGCTGGCGGCCCTCGCTCGCGCTGCTGTTCGCCGGCACCCTGCTGCTGGTGGACCTCGCCTTCTTCAGCGCCAACGCGATCAAGATTCCGCAGGGGGGCTGGTTTCCGATCGCGATGGCGCTCGTCTCGTTCACCGTGCTCACCACCTGGCGCCACGGGCGTCGCCTGGTGCAGCAGGAAATCGCCGCCCAGGGCCTGCCGCTGAACGAGTTCATCGACATGGTCGGCGAGGTGCACCGGGTGCAGGGCACGGCGGTGTTCATGACCAGTGCCAAGGACGGCGTCCCGGCCGCGCTGCTGCACAACCTCAAGCACAACCAGGTGCTGCACGAGCGGGTCGCGCTGGTGACCGTGGAGACCGCCGACACCCCGTATGTCAGCGAGCTCGACCGCATCTACCTCCATCGCCTGCGCAACGGGTTCATGCGCGTGATCGTGCGCTACGGCTTCATGGAGGATCCCGACATTCCCAATGCGCTCAAGCACTGCAGCCGTTTCGGCGAACCCTTCGAGATCATGGAGACCACCTTCTTCGTGTCCCGCGAGACGGTGATCCCCAGGCTCAGCCGCCGGCTGATCGCCGACTGGCGGGCGCGGCTGTTCGCCTTCATGTCGAAGAACGCCACCAGCGCGACCGACTTCTTCCGCATCCCCAACAACCGGGTGGTCGAACTCGGCACGCAACTGGTGATCTGAGCCGGCGCGCGCGATCGCGGCGCCGCGGGCTTACAGCGCGCGTTGCGTCATCTGCGAGGCGATGTATTCCGCCTGGCGGATGGCCAGCGACACGATGGTCAGGGTCGGGTTCTCCGCGCCGCCGGTGGTGAACTGGCTGCCGTCGCTGATGAACAGGTTGGGGATGTCGTGCGTCTGCCCCCACTTGTTGCACACGCCGTCCTGGGCGCGCGCGCTCATGCGGGCGGTGCCGAGGTTGTGAGTCGAAGGGTAGGGCGGCGTGCGGAAGGTGCGGATCGCGCCGGCGGCCTGGTAGATGCGTTCGGCCTGGGTGAAGGCGTGGTTGCGCATCGCGACGTCGTTGTCGTGGTCGTCGAAGTGCACGTTGGGAACGTAGTTGCCCCACTGGTCCTTGACGTCGGTGTTGAGGGTGATGCGGTTGGTCTCGCGCGGCATGTCCTCGCCCACCAGCCACATCCCGGCGAGGTTGGCGTAGCGCTCCATCCACCAGGCGAAGTCCGCGCCCCAGCCGCCCGGATTGAGGAAGGCGCCCATGAAGGGCAGGCCGAGCGACAGCGTCTCCATCTCGTAGCCGCCGACGAAGCCGCGGCGGGTGTCGTGGCCGGCCTCGTCGCGCACGATGCCGGCCATCGTGGTGCCGCGGTACATGTGCACCGGGTCCTTGAAGGCGGCATACACCGAGCCGGTCATGTGGCGCATGTAGTTGCGCCCGACCTGGCCGGAGGAGTTGGCCAGGCCGTCCTTGAACAGGCTGGAGGCCGACAGCAGCAGCAGCCGCGGGGTCTCGATGGCGTTGCCGGCGACACAGACGATGCGCGCCTTCTGGCGCTGCTCCTTGCCGTCCGCGTCCCGGTACACCACGCCATTGACCCGGCCCTTGGCGTCGTGCTCGATGCGGGTCACATGGGCCTGGACGCGCAGCTCGAAGTATCCCGTCGCTTCGGCGGCCGGCAGCTCGGTGTACAGCGTCGACCACTTGGCCCCGCTCTTGCAGCCCTGGAAGCAGAAGCCGATCTGCATGCAGCGCGCGCGGCCGTCGCGCGGCTGGCTGTTGATCGCCATGTTGCCGGTGTGCACGTCCTTGTACCCCAGCTTGGTGGCGCCGTTGTACATGACCTTGAAGTTGTTGTTGCCGGGCAGGCCGGGGATGCCGTTGGTGCGGGTGACGCCCATCTTGTGCTCGGCGCGGGCGTAGTAGGGCTCGAGGTCCTTGTAGGTGATCGGCCAGTCGAGCAGATTGGCACCCTTGACCTCGCCGTACACCGTCCGCGTGCGGAATTCGTGCTCCTGCAGGCGCAGCGAGGCCCCGGCCCAGTGCGTGGTGGTGCCGCCCACCGTCTTGCAGATCCATGCCGGCAGGCCGGCGAAGTCCTTTGCCAGGCGCCAGCTGCCCGAGGTGGTGCGCTTGTCGAGCCAGGCCAGCTGGCTGAAGGACTTCCATTCGTCGTTGATGAAGCTGGCGTTGGATTGCTGGCCGCCGGCTTCGAGCACCACGACCTTGATGCCCTTCTGGCACAGCTCGTTGGCCAGCGTGCCGCCGCCGGCGCCGGAACCGATGATGACGACGACCGAGTCGTCCGCGTGATCGAATTGGGTCATTTTGTCTCGTCTCCTCTGTGCACTGCCGGTTCTTTGCCGGCGCGTGCGGCGGCACCGATCCGGGCCGGATCGGCTGCCGTGCATGAATGGGTGTGCCCGGTCGGGCAGGTGGCCCGGATGGGGTGAGGCCGCGCTCAGCCGAAGTACGGCGGCGGGCTGGCCTCGGCGGACGGGTCGGGCAGCCAGCTGAGGTCCTGGAAGCCGCGCGTGATGTAGCCGCCTTTCTCCCACGACGCGCCCTCGTAGCCGAATGCGGCGAAGGCCATCTCGTTGTCGTAGAGGGAGGTCACGCACTTGCCGCGCACCAGGTTGAAGAAAGGCTGGCCCTCCATCGACTGCACCGCCTGCAGCCGGCGAGCGGCGCCGGCCTTGAGGAAGCTGCCATCGGCCAGGTGGTTCAGCGACGCGATGCCCTCGCGCAGCAGCTTCGCCGTGCCGGCGTCGGCGAGGGCGGCGGCGTCCAGGTCCTTCACCAGCAACGCGTACACCGCATCCGGCAGCGTGTCGTGGGGGAAGAGGGTGCGGCCCATCTGCAGCAGGGTTTCGCCTTCGGCGTTGTTCAGGGTCCGCAGTTCCAGCGCCCACGCGGTCGAGGGCGCCAGCAGCGCGAGCGGGCTGCCCGCGGCGAGCAGGCCCATCAGCACGCCGGTGCCCTTGAGCAGGCTGCGCCGGGTCAGGGAAATGTCCTTGGCGGACGTCGGCGCAGGCTTGTCGCGGCCTTGCGCTATCGGGATGGTCTTCACGTCGATTGTCTCCATGCTGTTCTTGTGTGATGCTGCGTCATCGGCCGCGGTACGGGCCTGTGGCACTCAATGTACGGGGAGGTGCTGCGGCGTGGGTCCATAGGCGCATACCTACAGCGGCCGGGCAGGACGGCACGCCGCCTGGAGACCGCGCTTACTGCCGCGCGGGGCGGGCCGGCAGCGTCTAGACTTCCAGTATGTCGCGAGCTTGCGGTAGGTACAGGCCTATTACCTTGCCCGCCGTCGGCGATGAAATACTCGGCCCCGAGTGCAGCCGGCCCCTCCGGGCAGGCCGCCAGCCGATCGACCGATCAATCCGATCCAGCGCTGAACGCGCGGCGTCACGAGGTGCCCGTCATGTGTGAATACTTCGTCAAGGCTGACCCGATCCAGTACGAGCAGCGCACTTGCACGATCCGCATCCACGGCGCACTCACCAGCATCCGCCTCGAGAACATGGCCTGGGACATCCTCGCCGAGATGGCCGAGGAGGAGCACTGCACCACCAATCACCTCATCGGCCGCTTCCACGACGAGATCCTCGCCCACCGGGGCGAGGTACCCAACTTCGCCTCCTTCCTGCGCGTCACCTGCATGCGCTACCTGCGCCGCAGGCTCATCGCCGCCGAGCGCGCAGTCCCAAACGTGCAGCCCTTGCTTGCGGAGAGCCGCCCGCCGCGCATCGTCGCGGTCGGGGGGCGGTCCTGAGCCTGGTCCACTGCGCAACGTCGCCGAAAACATCCTTCCCGCCCCCTGATCACGGAGTTTCCATGGCAAAAATCATCCACAGCATGATCCGCGTGCTCGATCTCGACAAATCGATGCACTTCTATGGCGATGTGCTCGGGCTGCGCGAGTCGCATCGCCTGGATTTCCCCGACTTCACGCTGGTCTATCTGCGTTGCCCGGAGAGCGGTTTCGAGATCGAGCTGACACTGAACAAGGGGCGCGAGGAGGCCTACACCCACGGTACCGGCTACGGGCACGTCGCCGTCGTCGTGCCGGACGTCCCGGGCTTCCACGCCGAACTGCAGGCGAAGGGCTATGAGCCGGCGCCGGTCAAGGAATTCAAGCGCGGTGACGAACTGCTGGCGCGCTTCTTCTTCATCCAGGACCCGGACGGCTACAAGATCGAGGTCCTCGAGACGCACGGACACTACCGCTGAGCGCGGCGGCCGCTCGCATCAACCGCGAACCCGCCCGGGCGGCGCCCTCCCGCGAGCACACGCATGCCGATCGAAGTCCTCCCCCTTCCCGCCTTCGAAGACAACTACATCTGGGTGATCCGCCGCGGGCGGGACGTCGTCGCGGTCGATCCGGGGGAGGCCGCGCCGGTGGAGGCCTGGCTGCGCGCGCAGGGGCTGACGCTGCGCGCGATCCTGGTCACCCACCACCACGACGATCATGTCGGCGGCCTGGACGCGCTGCTGGCGCGCTGGCATGTGCCGGTATACGGCCCGGCGGCCGAGGCGATCGCGGCGGTGACGATGCCGATGCACGACGGCGACGGCGGGGTGCTGCCGGGGATCGGTCTCGGCTTCCGGGTGATCGGCGTGCCCGGCCACACGCTGGGCCATGTCGCCTACCTGCTGGACCCGGCGCCGGGCCAGGCGCCCTGCCTGTTCTGCGGCGACACCCTGTTCGCCTCGGGCTGCGGCCGGCTGTTCGAGGGCACGCCGGCGCAGATGCTCGCTTCGCTCGACCGCCTGGCGGCCCTGGATCCCGCCACGCGCGTGTGCTGCGCCCACGAGTACACGCTCTCGAACATCGAGTTCGCGCTCGCCTGCGAACCCGACAATGCGGAGCTGATCGCCTGGCGTGACCAGGCCCGGGCGCTGCGGGCACGTGGCCAGCCGACGGTGCCGACCACCATCGGCCAGGAGCGGCAGCGCAACCCCTTCCTGCGCGCCGACCGCGCGCAGATCCGGCAGCGCCTCGCCGAACGGCTGGGAACGCCGGTCGCCGACCGCCTGGCCGCGTTCACGCTGATGCGTGAATGGAAGAACCGTTTCCAGGCCGCCTAGCAGCCCGCCGCGGCCGCGATCCGCCGGCCGGTCCATCGCAGCGCGCGCCCTCGGGCGCGCCCCGGGGGCGCCGCGTACCGGGGCCCGTGCGCCCGCCCGCGCAGGCGGGCGCACTGCCGAGCGCGGCGGCCGCGTCGGCAGGCTGCGCGCGGCCTTTGGTGTAACATTCCAACGAAACCTTTTGCCCCCGTCGCTGCCCGATGCGGGCCATCTCTCCGAGACAATTCAATGGTTCCCCACCTGACGACCGCACTGACCGGCCCCCTGCTCGAACTCGAGCGCCAGTTCCTCGACAACGCCTGCGACATCGAAAAGTGGTTCCGCGCCCAGTGGCAGGACCACATGCCGCCGTTCTACGGTTCGACCGACCTGCGCAACTCGGGCTTCAAGCTCGCGCCGGTCGACCTGAACCTGTTCCCCGGTGGCTTCAACAACCTCAACGACGCGTTCATGCCGCTGTGCGTGCAGGCGGCGCAGGCGGCGATCGAGCGCATCTGCCCGGACGCGAGCAAGCTGCTGCTGATCCCCGAGAACCACACCCGCAACCAGTTCTATCTGCAGAACGTGGCCAAGCTGGTGTCGATCCTGCGCCTGACCGGCCTCGACGTGCGCATCGGCAGCCTGCTGCCCGACGTCACCGCGCCGACCGTGCTCGAGCTCGCCAACGGCGCCACGCTGACGCTCGAGCCGCTGCGCCGCAGCGGCAGCCGCCTCGGCCTGGACAACTTCGACCCCTGCGCGGTGCTGCTCAACAACGACCTCTCGGCCGGCATCCCGCCGGTGCTCGCCGGGCTCGACGAGCAGTGGCTGATCCCGCCGCTGCATGCCGGCTGGCACCAGCGCCGCAAGTCGAAGCACGCCGAATGCTATGACCGCGTCGCGCGCGAGTTCGCCGCGGCGATCGGCATCGACCCGTGGCGGATCAACCCCGAGTTCGGCGTCTGCGGCCAGATCAACTTCCAGGAGCGCACCGGCGAGGAGTGCCTCGCCGCCCAGGTCGACTCGCTGCTCACCCGCATCCGCGCCAAGTACAAGGAGTACGGCGTCACCGACCAGCCCTTCGTGGTGGTCAAGGCCGATGCCGGCACCTACGGCATGGGGGTGATGACGGTGAAGGACGCCTCCGAGGTGGTCGGCCTCAACCGCCGCCAGCGCAACAAGATGGCGGTGGTGAAGGAAGGCCTGCAGGTGCATGAGGTGATCATCCAGGAGGGCGTGCACACCTTCGAGACGGTCGAGGACGGCGTCGCCGAGCCGGTCGTGTACATGATGGATCACTACGTGGTGGGCGGCTTCTACCGTGTGCACACCGAGCGTGGCCGCGACGAGAACCTCAACGCGCCGGGCATGCACTTCAAGCCGCTCGCCTTCGACACCAGCTGCACTCTGCCCGACGTCGGCCAGGGGCCGGATGCGCCGCCGAACCGCTTCTACGCCTACGGTGTGGTCGCCCGCCTGGCGCTGCTGGCGGCCTCGGTCGAGATCGAGGAGACCGCGCCGGTCGAGGACGAGGACGCGCTGGCCGCATGAGCTTGTCCGGCCCCGCAGGCGCGGCGCGAGCCGCGAGGGGCTGAAGGCGATGCGACCGACTGGACCCAGGCCGAAAGGCTCGCGGCTCCCGCCGCTCCTGCAGGGGGCGAGCCGGTGGTCGCACAGGGGCCGGGGCGGCTGTTGCGCAGTGGCTCGCGGCGCTTGCCGCATCTGCAGCCCGGAGACGGGCAGTCAATGGAACGTGTGATCAAGTCATGACCCGCAAGCTCAAGCTCCTCTTCATCCTCGACCCGCTCGAGGGCCTCAAGGCCTACAAGGATTCCAGCATCGCGATGATGCGTGCCGCCGCGCGGCGCGGACACGAGGTGTGGGCGCTGCAGCGCGCCGGCCTCACCTGGCGCGAGGGCGTGGTGATCGGCACCGGCTGCGTGGCGCTCGAGGTCGGCGCCGACGACGCGGCCTGGTATCGCGCCGGCGAGGCGCAGGCCCTGCCGCTGGCCGCCTTCGACGCGGTGCTGATGCGCCAGGACCCGCCCTTCGACTTCGAGTACGTCACCGCCACCTGGCTGCTCGAGCGCGCCGCGCAGGCTGGCGTGCGCGTGTTCAACGACCCGCGCGCGGTGCGCGACCACTCCGAGAAGATCGCCATCACCGAGTTCCCGCAGTTCACCGCGACCACGCTGGTGGCGCGCGATCCGGCCGACATCCACGCCTTCATCGACGAGCTCGGCGACGTCATCCTCAAGCCGCTCGACGGCATGGGCGGCAGCCAGATCTTCCGCGTGCGCGCCGACGACCCCAACCGCAACGTGATCGTGGAGACGCTCGCCCACGAGGGCGCGCGCACCATCATGGCGCAGCGCTACCTGCCCCAGATCGTCGACGGCGACAAGCGCGTGCTGATCATCGGTGGCGAGGTCGTGCCCTTCGCGCTCGCGCGCATCCCGCGGGCGGGCGAGACGCGCGGCAACCTTGCCGCCGGCGGGCGCGGCGTGGCGATGGCGCTCACCGCGCGCGAGCGCGAGATCGCCGAGTTCCTCGCGCCGACGCTGTGGGCGCGCGGACTGCTGATCGTCGGCCTCGACGTGATCGGCGGCCATCTCACCGAGATCAACGTCACCAGCCCCACCTGCATGGTGGAGATCGCCACCCAGCAGGTGGGGCTGGTGACGTTGATCTCGTGATCGGCGGCCATCTCACCGAGATCAACGTCACCAGCCCCACCTGCATGGTGGAGATCGCCACCCAGCAGGGCTTCGACGTCGCCGGCCTGGTGATCGACAAGCTGGAGCGGGCGTGCGGCTGAGCCTGCGCCCGAGCCTCTCCGCCTTCTCCGATCCGCGTGCTGTGGCGGACGCGCTGCGCGTCCTCGCGTTGGCCGCCTGCGCGCTGCTGCTCGCCGCCTGCTCGCGCGCGCAGGTCTTCCATCACGAGGCCTACGTCTTCGGCACCCGGGTAGACGTTGCGGTCTACGGCGAGAACCAGGCCGAGGCCGACCGCGCCGCGGCCGCGGTGCTGCGCGAGTTCGACCGCCTGCATCGCGCCTACCACGCCTGGGAGCCCTCCGAGCTCACCGCGCTCAACGCCGCGATCGCGCGCGGCGAGGTCGCCACCGTGTCCGACGAGCTCGCCGCGATGCTGAGGGACGCGCAGGCCATCGCCGCCACC
>Ga0209605_1005195_pt1 | contig 10181 bp, 10 predicted proteins | sample AD_UKC035_MetaG_FD_184408 | JGI IMG/M metagenome (GOLD analysis project Ga0209605, IMG submission 184408) | Active sludge microbial communities of municipal wastewater-treating anaerobic digesters from USA - AD_UKC035_MetaG (SPAdes) (version 2) | ecosystem: Engineered > Bioreactor > Anaerobic >...
AGCGCCCAGGACGCGGGCACGGACTGGATGCGCTCGCGCAGGTATGCGAAATTGTCCTCCGGCTCGCCGGATACAGCGACATGCCAGCGCCCGCCTACCAGCGCGTCAATGTCGGCGCGGGCGGTATTGCTCCACACATGCTGCGCCTGGTCTGTGCAGTCGCACGTAATCATGCCGGTCTGCAGATCGACCGACGGGACATCGACGACGCCGGCAAACACGGCCTGCGCGTTTTGCCCGCCCGCTTGCGCGAACGCAATGCGCACGCGGCGCCCGATCAGCGCCATCGGCTGCAGTGCGGCGGTCGGGCGGAATGAGAACGCGGCGGTGCGGGCGGCGTCGGCGGCGATCTGCACAGACACCGGGCCGATGCGGTCGCTGATGTCGTCGTCACCGAGCACGACCACTGCGCGCCACAGGCCGTCCGGGGCGGCTGCCCAGCCGGCCGCGCCGTCGAGCCCGCCGAGCACGGCGCTGGCGAGCACAGAGAGACGCAGCGGCAGGTCCGTCGCGGCAGTCGCCGTGCCGACCGACAGCCGCAGGGGCAGGTCGATGGGCGCAGGGGCTTGCACGGACAGCCGCAGCGGGAGGTCGATGTCGGATGATGGGCCGGGAACGGGGCCGATCTGCCAGAGACCATACGCGCCGCTTGAGTAGCGCACGACCAGCGCATTGTTGCCCCCCCAGACGCCAAACGGCGAGCCGCCGGCGAATGATGGCGACGCAACAACATCCCATGTCACAAGGTCCGCGGAGGAGCGCAGCACAGTGGGAGACGGGCCAATGTCTATTACATAGACTCGCCCATGTACAGACGCCTGGCTGCTGATCTGAAACCCTGCGATTTGCGCCCAACTCGAGCCCTCGTTTTGGGAGCGGAACGCGCGAAACAGGGCATCGACGACGAGCCAGCCGGCGGGGCTGTATGCGACACCGCGCACGCGCTGCCCTGTCGGCGTGAGGATCGACCATGTATCGCCGTTGTCGGCCGATACGGCAATCTGCGTCGAGTTTGCCCACACAATCCAGTGCGTGCCGGTGTAGAGCACGCCGAACAGGTTTTCGACATCGCTCGGGGAGGCCAGCGCCCCCTTACGGACCCACGTCGCGCCGCGGTCGTCGGATACCGAGAAATCCCCATAGCGCGACACTGCGACGACGCGTCCATTGGCTGCGTGCAGCCCGCGGGCGCCGCGCGATGGAGTTGCGGCGCCGGGGTAGAGGTTGGTCAGCGGGCTAGGCGCCCACGCGAGGCCGAGCGCGCCGTCTGTCGATACGGCGTAGCCCAGATCGCCCGACGCCATCATCCAGCCATCCGCATCGGCCGCAAAAACGAACGGGTCAATCAGCCCGTACCAGTTGCTGGGCGGCAGCGTGGCTGTTTCAAAATCCTGCCAGTTCGCCGTTGCTCGCAGCGTTGCGGGGCTCTCTCCAGTGCGCACCAGCCAGCGGTTTTCGATCCCGTGCGCGCCGAGCCTGTAAATGCCCCCCGGCGGCGTGATCTGCACGAAATCCGACATTACACCTCCTCGCAGACCAGTTCCCATCTCGCCTGCGCCGTGGCCTGGTCAAACGTTTCGACGGGCGGCTCGGCATAGACGGTGAGCTGCGGCCAGTACCAGACCTGATATGCGATCGCGCCCGCCACGGCGGTGATGGTCGCGGTGTTGCCGGCCACGCTGCAGGGCGTATCGCGCCACTCACCGGCTAGGTGCGCGCGCGCAAACGGCTCGTATCCGGCATCAGTGCGACGGCCGGCGGGGAGTGTGGCCGACGCGGTGGCGCTGGTGACGCTCTGCGGCAACCCGCATTTGAGCGTCATCGGCGTGTCCCACGTGAGCGCCTGCAGGCCGGGCGGGCACCAGCCCGAGGCCGAGAGCGTAACGCGGCGCTTGCGCCATGCGGTTTGCTTGATCGCCGCGCCCTGGCCGAGCCGCAACAGCGCGGTGCCGCCGATGGGCTCGATCTGCTGCTGCAGGTCGAGTGCGGCGTGGATGGGGATGACGAGCCCGCCGAGCTCGAAGGCTTTACCGGAGCGGCTCATTTGCGCCTCCCGCGTTGCAGTGCGGCGCGCTGGATGACGCGCACGAGTTGATCTGCCACGTCGGGCGCGGCGTTGGTGCTGTAGCGCCCCAGGGCGCCGAGGTCGAGCACGACGGGGGTAGCGGTGCTGCCGGATGCGGCGCGCGCGCTGATGCTGCCGGGGTTGATGCCCGACACCAGCCCGCCCGACGAATAGCCGCGCAGCGCGGACATGCCCTGCCGGCGCAGGCGCTCGAGGAAGGCCAGCGCGCCGGACTGGCGCACCACTTCTTGCGGCACGACGTACTCGCCGCGGTGGACGATGCCGGCGGGCTCGAACTTTCCACCGCTGCCGGTGTAGCCGCCGGACCAGAACGAACCGTCAGCCGGCGGCGTTCCGGCGCCGGTCTCGATCCGATTCACCGTCAGGGTGACGGTCTTGTCCTTGAGGGCGTCGATCTGCGCCTGGATGGCTGCAATGTCGGCCTGCGCATTTTCGGTCTTGATTTCCAGCTCGATGCCCTTGGCCTTGTTCTGCAGCTCGACCAAGTTCGCTTCGGCCTCTTGGATTCGCGTTGCAAGCAGGTCGGCAACGATGGTCTTGTCTTCTGCGGTCTTCTCTTGGACGCGGGCCTGCGTTTCGAGCGCTTCGGCCTGGATGCGAGAAAGCTCCTCGAGCGCGCGGGCGGCGGTCTCGTCGTCGCCGATCTGGTCGGCGAGCTTCTCGGCACGCTCGGCGGCCTTGGCGGCTTCGAGGGCAAGCTGCGTGGCCTTGGCGAGGTTGCCGTCGATGGCGGCGTTCTGCGCGAAGACACTATTGGCGCGAGCGCTGTCGGTGAGCTCGCGTACCTGCCGGCGGGCGTAGCTGTCGCGCTCCTCTTCGGTCATGCCGCGCATCCGGCGGTCTTGCGCGCGGTCGGCACCCGACTGGCGCACGCTGGCGGCTTCCTGCAGCAGGCGCCTGGCCTCCTGCGCCGCGGCGCGGGCTTCGGTGGTGGATGCGCGCCACGCCTCTTCCAGGTTCTTCTTGATCTCCTTGGCGGCGTTGATCTCGTCCTGGTTGGCCTGCTTGCGGGCGGCGGCGGTCGGCTCCTGTAGCGCACGAATGCGGCGCTGCTTTTCCTCCTCGAGGCGCTCGATCTCGCGCGCGGCGCCGGCTTCCGCTTCTACGCCTTTGCGCGCGGACTCTTCGCGCGCCTGTTCAAAGTAGCGCAGCGCCCCCTCCAGCGCCGCAATCTCTTTGTCGATCGACGGCAGGATGGCGCTGGCTTCCGCACGGCCGCCAACGAAGTCCAGCGCCTGCTGGCGGCGCTTGCGGAACTCGGTCAACTGCTCGTTGATGCGGGCGATCGCTTCATCCGGCGTTTCGCCCGGCGCCGACTCAAAGCCGAGCCGATAGATCGACTGCCAGAACCCCAGGCCAGCCTTGCCGGCGTTCAGGAACTCCTGCGCAAGCCGGTTCAGCTCCGGGATCAGCACGGACCCGATCGTGATCGCCACGCCCTTGGTCTGCGTTTCGAGCAGCTTGAGGTTCTTCTCCAGCTCGACGCCCTGCTGCACGAGCTCGCCGGAGAGGATGCCGCCAAGCCTTTCGGCCTGGTCGCCGGCCTCGCGCCAGGCCGCTCCGTTCTCGCGCAGCAGCGGGATGAGCCGCGCCGAGTCGCTCGCCATGGCCTCCATGTAGAAGGTCATCTGCGACTGGCTGAGGTTGGCTTTCTCGAGCGAGGACACGAAAAGCTGCAGCGCCTGCGGGCCGCTGAGGTTGCGGAACTGCTCGGCGGTGACGCCGATGCGCGGCGCGATGTTCTCGAAGAAGTCGGCCATGGGGCCGCCACCGGTTTCGAGAAAGTCGCCGACGCGATCCTGCACGTCCTTGAATATGTCAGCCAGCTTGTCCTGCTGGATGCCGACCTGCTGCGCGCCGAAGGCCAGGCGCTGGAACTCTTCGACGCCCGTGCCGGACACCTGCGCGAGGACGGACAACTCCTTGCTGATGCCGGCGATGTTGCGCGCGGCCGTCAGCAGGCCGGCGACCGAGGCGGCGCCGCCGATGCCCGAGAAGGTGAGCGCCTTGCTGGCCAGCGCCTGCAGCCCGCCGAGCTCGGTGGTCAGGCGCTTGAGCGAGCCCTGCGCGCCCTTGACGGCGGCGTCGAGGCCCTTGGCCTCGCCCGTGATGCGGATCTTGTATTCAGGTTGCGCCATTGGCGGTCAGGGCCTCGATCGCTGTCATGTACGTGCGCCACGGGTAGTCCCACACGCACGCATGGCCTCGCATGACGAGGAGTGCTGCGGTGTGCTCTATGCTGCGCGCCGGGCTTGCGTGCTGAGATCGCGGACGGCTCCGGCCAGCGCCGCCCGCAGGCGAAAAAAATGCGGGTTGAGCTTGCGTGCGGCCTCTGCAATGGGCTCGAGCTCGGACGGGGTGAGGCCGTCGAGCAGGTCGGCGTCGGCGTCGGACATGCGCTGCAGGTCGGCCAGCGAGCAATCGGGCAGCATCAGCTCGCCCACGCCGTCGAGCGCGAGCAGGCCGGTGTCGACCTGCACGGCCCAATCCCGCACTTCGCGCACCGTCAGCTCGCGGACGGTGACGGTGCGCTCTCCGATTTGGATCGGGAGTGTGGCGGGCATGGCTTAGTCCTCGAGGACCAGGGCGAAATACTGGCTCTTGCCGGTGCCGGTGATAGTGGTGTCAGCCTCCATCGTGCCGGTGATCTGCAGCGTGCCGAAGTCCTCGCCGATGAGACCGAGATTCTGCGGCGCGCCCAATCGCACTTTGAAAAACTTGCCGGTGACGTCCTTGCCGTCGACCACGTTGACACCGACGAACTTGACGGCGACGAGCGGCGCAGAGTTGATCAGCGCCTCGACCGTGGTGACGCCTGTCACCGTGGTCGACTCGCCCCACAGCGCAAGCTTGAGGTTGGCTGCCGAGAAATCGCGGAAATCCATCTGCAGGGATGCAGACTCGACACGCGCGACCGATGCATACGTGCCGCCGGCGGCGGTGCGGTAGTTGCGCAGCTCTTGGCGTGACTCGGTGACGCTGATGTTGAGCGCGGAGACGTTGCCCACGTCGGTGAACGAGAGCGAGTCAAACGCGGTGGCGCCGTTCCAGGGGGAGATGGAGACGATGCCGGCGCCGATGAATGCAGACATGGTGATACTCCTTACGCAAGGCCGGCCTCCGGGGCCGGCACTGAGAAACTGATGGTGACGCGCGCAAGGCGCCCGTCGTAGCCCGTTTGCTGCCCTGCTTCGAGGCGCGCACGCAGCCCGGTGCGCCACTCCCAGCCAATCGCGGCCCTCAGCGCGGCGAGCACGGCGGCGTCTGCTGCGGCGCGGTCTGCTTCGCTGGCACGCCTGGTGTCGAGGTAGGTGTGGCAACTGAACTTGACCAGCATCAGCGCCGAGCGCCCTACTTCGTCGGCCGGCTCCAGGCCGTCGAACGTCACGTGCGCACCCACGCGGGGGGCGTCGTCTGCCGTCCAGTCCGTGGCGTCGAACGTGCTCACCACCGGCAGGCCGGGCGCTGCTGCTTGCAGGCGGGCGATGTAGGCCGATTGGATGGTCCAGAGGTTCATGCGCGCACGACCTCGCACTCTGAGAAATGCGCGTCTTTTCGACGCGGCACGCCGGCAACTCGGTAGCCAGCCCCATTAATGCTGATCGCCTCGCCGTCCGCCAGCCCGTGGATCGAGAGATACACAAGCCGCTCCGCGCCGAGCGCGACTGACTCAAACGCGATCTCGTCAGCGCGGTTGAGCTCGGCCCCGAACGGCTCGCCGCCGGATCGCACGACCTGCACGTTTGCCAGCCTCGCCGCGGTGACGCCTGCGATTCGGGCTTCGATCTCGGCGAAAGGGGCGAGGCTCATGGCTTACAGCGCGACCGTGGCCACACCGTTGAGCCGCACGCGGCCCACGATCTCGCCAGCGCCAACCGCCCTCACGGCGACGCCGATCGGGAAAAATCCCGCGGTGGTCGCGTTGCTGGCGCGCTGATTGACAGTGTTGTCCCACATGATGCGGGCGCCCTGGTTCCACGCCTGCGACGGCGCTTTCGGGAGGTCGAACACGCCGGAGATGGCGCCCTCGAACTCGGCGCCGGCCGAAGCCGAGGTCAGCGCGACCACAGCAACGTTGTTGATGATGTATAGCTTACCTGCCACGACGCCGCCCGATGGGGCGGTCAGCGTGAGAGTGTTGCCGGGCTGGACGTAGTTGGTTGCCATGCTGGATTGCTCCTATGCAGCCGGGACGCTTGGCCCCGGCGGTGAGGGTGTGGGGTTAGCCGCCTGCGTTCATGACGGCGCCGCGGTAATCGACCGCGCCGACGCCAAAGTCCAGGCGGACCTTCCAGCGGGTGCCGTCGACCGAGAACCCGTTTTCGCTTTCGACGTAAGGGGTATCGTTGCCGTCGAGGAACACGACCTCGAGCACCGGCGCCTCGGCCGGGTCCGCGAACAGGTAGCGGCGGGTACCGGACAGGCGCGGCGTATCCACGATGTCGCGGAACAGCCCGTTGACCATGTTCGGGCGCTGCAGCTTGTTGGCGGTGTCGGGGTCGTACTGCGCGCCGTTGATCACGCGGGCAGTGCCACCCAGGGCGAGCGGCACGAGCAGCACGGCCGGGCGCAGGTCGAGGAAGTCGTTGCCGCCGACATCGGTCTGCGAGGCCATGGCGACGCGGTCGCGGTCAAGGGCAGCCATCGAGAGCGCCGCGGCAGTGGTCAGGTTGCCGTGGTCGACGTGGAACAGCGCCTTGCCGTCTTCCATCGTCGGGCCTGCGCCGCTGTTGAGAGCGAGCATGGCGTAGACGTCGGCCTCAACGGTGCGCTTGGCAGCGCGGCCGGCAGCATCGGCCAGGCCGATGAAGGCGCCCAGGTCGTCGTTGATGATGGCCTGACGCGACAGGTTGATCACGTTGCCCTTGGTGCCGGCGCGCACCTTTGCCCGCTCGCCGTCGGGGATGGACTTGTTTCGGAATTCGCCAAGCTCATTGAGGGCCTCGAGGTTGCCGAGCGAGCCAACGCGGTAACGCGGGTGGTCGCGGAAGTCGGTGACGGATCCGCGGGCGCAGAAGCGCGACCAGGTGTCAGGCGCAACCGCGTATGCCTGCTGCAGCGCCTTGTGCATGGCGTTTTCGAGCAGGATCGGGAAGTCGCTGGTGCCCTGGGTGAAGGCGGCGCCGACGAGCTGCATCTGGTCCATGTGGCCGTACTTGACGCCCGCGCGATCGAGCGACGCGCGCGCCAGGTCGAGCAGCTTGGCGCCGCGGTACTGCGATGCGCGGGCACGCTCGCGGGTCTGCGCGTCGGCCACGCCAGCGCGGGCAAGCAGCGCTGCGACGATGCCGTCGCGGCGCTTGTCGGTCTCGTCTTCGACGGTCTCGACGTGGGTGGCGCCGATCGGCTGCGCATCGCGCGCCAGGGCGGCGAGGATGCGCTTGCCGGCGAGCTCGGCGGTGCAGGACTCGTCGTCCTCGCACTCGCGCATCAGCGGCTCCATGGCCGCGGCGGTGAAGCCGGCGATCTTGCTGGCGATCTGGAACTCGGCACGCACAGCGGCGCGGCGGGCCTTGTCGGCGGCCAGGATCTCGGCAGCGGTCGGTTGCTTGGCTTCGGGGTTGGCGGGTTGCGGTGCAGCCGCCGGCGGGGTTGCCTGATTGGGCATGGTGGGTTGCTCCTTGCGGGCTTGATGTGCTGCGGCTGCAGCGGGTTGCAATGCAGGGTGCCGCCCGGCTGCCGACGGGTAGCGGGAAAGCGCGGCCTTGGGGATGGCAGCCGAGGCGGCAATCGGGAGGGCGTTGGTAACGGCATCGACGAAACCGGCGTCGAGCGCTTCCTGCGCGGTGTACCAGTGGTCTTGCCCGTCGGTGAGCAGCGCGAGGATGTCGTCTTGGCTCATGCCAGTCTTGGCGACGTAGCTGCTGGCCATGGCTTGCGCATACTTGTCGAGCGTGTCGGCCATGTCGCGCATGTCGGCGCTGTTGCCCATGGCGTAGCCCCACGGCGCGTGGATCATCAGCAGGGCGTTGTCGGCCATCTCGACCGAGTCGCCAGCCATGGCGATGAGGCTGGCGGTGCTGTACGCGGCGGCCTCGATGCTGACGGTGACCTGCGCAGGGTGGCGCTTGATGGCGTTGTAGATGGCGATGCCGTCGGTCACCGAGCCGCCGTAGCTGTTGATGCGGACGGTGATGTGGTCCGCCTCGATGGCGGCGAAGTCCTTGACGAATTGCTTGGCGGTGACGGTTTCGTCCCACCAGGACTCACCGATGTCGCCGAAGATGTAGACCTCGGCGGACTTGGGCGCGCCGTCTGCGGCCGCGCGCGCGGCGCGGATGGAATACCAGGGTTGCGACATGGATAGCCTGCGCAGTGGTTGATGATGCGAGGCTATCGGCGTGGCTGTTGCACCGTCATGGAGTGATGCGACAGTTTTTCACGCTGCCACGCGCACAGGGGCCGGCACCTGCTCTAGGCTGACGGTGCGCCACTTGCCTTCGCGGCGATCGTTCTTGTAGAGCTCGGTCATGCTGGCGTGCGAATGCCCGAGCAGGGTCTGCACATCCTTGACGCCCTGCGCGTGATACAGGCGCGCGGCCAGCGAGCGGCATTCGTGCAGGCTGGGCGGGTCATCTTCGGCGGCGTGATCGCGTGGGCGCGTGGTCATCTCGAGCGCCTGCTCAAACCGCCAGGACATGGACGGCCCTACGGGCGCGCGAGGGGGATTAGATTCGCATGTCGCGGCAAATCGTGACGATGTGATTCGGCTCATATCGCCACGGCTCGCTCCACCCGAGTGCCGCAGCGATAGCCTCGCTGCAAAACCACCCGCGCCGCGAATCCGGGATGATCGGCAGCACGAAGCGGAGGTTTCCCGCGAGGTCATACGGCTCGCCGTCGTGCGTGAGGAACCACTGCCGCGCCTGCGCAGCATCCGCCCACGGTAGTTCGTAGAAATGCCAGCGCGACGGGTCGAATGAGATGGATTTGCAGCGCACGCCGCCGTCCATCCACGAGGCTGACCACGACTCGACCGGCTCGCCGCGCTCAACCGCCTCGCGCTCGGCAAACGCAAGCTCGACGTGCGAGTACGGGCCGCGCCCCACGATCCGCACGGCCCGGTTGTAGAGTCCAGGCAGGCCGGGGCGGGTGCCGTGGTACGCGGCTAGGATCACAGCGTCACCATCATCGCAAACGCTGCGTCGATCTGCGCTTCGGACAGCCCAAACGCGGCGGCAACGGCGAGCAGCTCGGGATTTGCCCGCTCGAAAAACTGGCTCTCGTCGTACCAGTCGATCAGATCGAGATCGGCGGAGTCGGCGGGATCAAGCGCAGCCCGCCAAGCCGTCACCGGGGCGCGCAGCCCGAGCCGAGTCAAGCCTTGCAAGAACTGCCGGCGCGTGACCTTCTCGACTCGCGGCACCGGGGGCGTGCCGCTGCGGATCTCGTAGTGGCCGCCGCCAGTAGCGATGAGGTACTCGCCCTCTGCCAGCGCGGGCAGGGTCTCGACCGGAATCCAGCGGTCAGGAATGCCCGCGTCCGCTTCGATTTCCGACGTAGCACCGGTCCAGACAAGTGCGTCATTCAGCTCGATGATCGTTTGCATGTCAGGCTCCTGCGTAAATGAAGGCACGCGCTTCGCCGCTTGTCGCGTTTGGCAGCGCCGGCAGCTTGAAGTGGGTGCTGGGGTTGTAAGTCGCGGCCGGGGCGTTGGTCATCACGCGGTTGCCTGTGCCGCTGATTGCGACAGCACAAAACAGCGATAGCTCAGGAGACCAGCAAACCGAGCGCCAGTTGTTATCCGCTGCACTCGTGCGCGCGGTCCAGTTGATGCCGTCCGGAGAGGTCATCACCCGATTGCCTGTGCCGGAAGCGGCGACAGCGCAAAACAGCGATAGCTCAGGAGACCAGCAAACCGAGAACCAGTCGTTATCCGCTGCACTCGTGCGCGCGGTCCATGTCCCGACCCCATCCGGCACCGTCCCGATCGCCTCCCGCAGTTCGGGGTATCCCGCGATCGAATAAACCGCTCCGTTTGCGGGCAGATAGCCGGGGTGCTGGCGTTGCGCGTAGATCACGGAGCCGACGCCCATCTCAGGCTGCGGGAAACCAGTTTGTTTTCTAGCCCCCCCACCCGGACCCGTCGTGGCAG
>Ga0209605_1005200_pt1 | contig 10178 bp, 9 predicted proteins | sample AD_UKC035_MetaG_FD_184408 | JGI IMG/M metagenome (GOLD analysis project Ga0209605, IMG submission 184408) | Active sludge microbial communities of municipal wastewater-treating anaerobic digesters from USA - AD_UKC035_MetaG (SPAdes) (version 2) | ecosystem: Engineered > Bioreactor > Anaerobic >...
AAAAAAATCTTAATCAATCTACTGTACTTGTCTCTATAAATGGCACAATTGGTAATACTGCTTTTTATAAAGATGAACCTGTTATATTAGGAAAAAGTGCTTGTTATTTTAATGTAGCGGAAGGAATTAGTAAGGAATATATTCGGTATAATTTAAAAACGCCTGCGTTTATTAATTATGCCATTAAAAATGCTACAGGCAGTACTATTAAGAATGTTGGTTTAAAAACAATGCGAGATTATTTAGTACCTGTACCAGTCAATAAAAATGAACAAAATCAAATCGTAAGAGAAATTGAATCTCGTCTATCGATTTGCGACAAGGTAGAGCAAAGCATCAGCGAAGCATTGGAAAAAGCAGAAGCACTGCGGCAAAGCATTTTGAAAAAAGCATTTGAGGGGAAATTACTCACTAAGGCAGAAATAGCCAAATGCAAACAGGAAGCCGATTACGAGCCGGCAAGTGAATTATTAAAGAAAATTAAAGCAGAGAAGAAATAATATGTCAGATTCAGCAATTATATCAAAGATTTGGAACCTTGCCAGCGTACTCCGAGACGATGGTGTTAGTTATGGCGATTATTTGGAGCAAATTACTTATTTATTGTTCCTTAAAATGACCGATGAACTCAACAAACCGCCATACAACAGGGGTTTGAAATTTCCACGCATTAAAGATGTAGAAGGTAAGGAAATTGCTAACGGAGAGTTTTGTAATTGGGAAACCTTATCGGGCAAACGTGGTGCAGAGTTGGAGTCGTTTTATTCACAATTGCTTCGCAGTTTGAGTACCGAAAAAGGTATGTTGGGGCATATTTTCACCAAAAGCCAAAACAAGATTCAAGACCCTGCGAAGCTTTCGAGAGTTATCAGCATGATTGACCAGGAACAATGGTCGATGATGGGAGCCGATGTTAAAGGCAAAATATACGAGGGTTTGCTCGAAAAGAACGCCGAGGATACCAAATCGGGTGCAGGACAGTATTTTACGCCACGTGCTTTGATTAAAACAATGGTTGCCTGTGTACAGCCAAAACCCATGAAAACCATTGCCGACCCTGCTTGTGGAACGGGCGGTTTCTTTTTGGCTGCATACGATTGGATAGTGGAACACAACCAGCTTGACCGTGACGAAAAAGAGTTTTTGAAAAACAAAACATTCCATGGCAACGAGATTGTAGCCAACACGCGTCGCTTATGCCTGATGAACATGTATTTGCACAACATTGGCGATATTACCAGCGATAGTTCTATATCATCAAGCGATGCACTGGTAGCCGATACGGGAAATCGTTACGATTATGTGCTTGCAAATCCGCCTTTCGGCAAAAAGAGCAGCTACACCGTAACCAACGAAGAGGGCGAAGCTGAAAAGGAAGATTTAAGTTACAACCGTCAAGACTTTTGGGAAACAACCTCGAACAAGCAGCTTAATTTTTTACAGCACATCAAAACCATGCTTAAAGTTACAGGACAAGCAGCCGTTGTTTTGCCCGATAATGTACTGTTTGAGGGCGGAGCAGGTGAAGAGGTGCGCAAGCAATTGATGCTTACAGCAGATTTACATACCATTTTACGTTTGCCAACAGGTTTGTTTTATGCACAAGGAGTTAAAGCAAATGTTTTGTTTTTTGACAACCGTGCAGCAAGCAAAGAAGCACAAACAAAAGGAGTTTGGTTTTACGATTACCGCACCAATGTACACCATACTTTGAAGAAAAAGCAAATGACAACTGCCGATTTGGATGAATTTGTAAAGCTTTATAATCCTGAAAACCGCCACAAACGCACCGAAACGTGGAACGAACAAAATCCCGAAGGTCGTTGGCGAAAATTCACCTACGAAGAAATATTGGCAAGGGATAAAACCAACTTGGATATTTTTTGGCTCAAAGACAAAAGCCTTGCTGACTTAGATAATTTGCCCGACCCAGATATTTTAGCAAGCGAGATTATAGAAAACATTGAATCGGGTTTAAATAGTTTCAAGGAAATTATGGAAACGATAAACGGAAATACCGAGAAATGAAAATAAAGAGTATTGAAATAACGAATGTAAAGGGTATTGGTAGTCATAACTTCCAATTAGACCTAATACCAAACAAACCAAATATTTTGGTTGCCCCTAATGGGTTTGGGAAAAGTTCATTTGGTGTTGCATTTGACTCATTACGGGGAAATAAAATTGAGTTAGACGCAAAGAATTATCACAATGACGATAAAGCTAATCGCCCTGTTATTTCAATGCTTATTGAAGATGATTTAGGTCAAAGAACACTAATTGCAAATGATACACAAAATACGATAAATGATGAATTTGATGTTTTTGTAATTAATAGTCAACTATTTGCAAAAGCAACAAAATTAAATATTAGTGGAAATATCATAGTTAAATCATCGTTAGAGATTTCACCAACTGTATTAATCCCAACAATACCACCAAAAGTAGAATTTAATTACAAAGCTGCTGATTTGAAAAGTAGTTTTGGTGCAAATGGCAAAATTTTACCTAACCTTTCTAATATTTTAAATTGTGCGCCTTTACTTTGTGATATTGGCGATTTAGTGGATTTTAGAAAATTTTCGCAAGTGAAAATCTCCCGTATCCTTGACACAATCAAAGCCGAAATAAATTCAAGAAACGAAAAAGCTACAGAGATTAAAAATTGGATAGAATCTGATAAGAAAGCTGAATTTTCAACCATTCCATAATTCATTAAACTTTCGAGCATTCTTAGGAACTTTAACGAAATTCAATCTGATGCAGATAGCTATTTGGCGGCTTTTCAGATAATCGCTATTGAAGAGTCAATGGGTGCCAATTTCAAAAAAGCAATAAATTATAGCTGCTACCTTGAAGATAAAGCTTATTATGAAAATACAATTGCAAGTTTTAATACAACTCGTCATAGGATAAGACCATCAGTTGATAAAAAATATAACCGCTTGATTGTTGAATGGCCTAAAGCTCACGAAATATCAAATGGTCAAAGAGATGTGCTTTCATTTATAACTTTATTAATGAAAGCAAAACGAAATTTTAGAAAGACCAATTGCATATTGGTTATTGATGAAATATTTGATTATTTGGATGATGCAAATCTCATTTCATTTCAATATTTCATTACAACTATGATTGAAGAAATGAAAGAAGTAAATAAAAACTTCTTTCCTATTTTAATGACACACCTTGACCCTTTTTATTTCAATCACTTTTGCTTTAATCGACATAAAATAAAAGTGGTTTATTTAAAAGATATGCCATTCAGTTCAAACCCAAATATTGCAAAACTTATAAGAAACAGAGAGGATTCAAGAATTCAAACCAACGTAGATACATACTTTTTCCATTTTCATCCTACTGCAATTGATATTTCAACAGATTTTACAAATCTTGGTTTACCACCAAATTGGGGCGTTTCAACAAGATTTCATCAAGTAATAAGAGGTGAAATAACAAAATACCTAAATGACCAAACTGATTATGACCCATTAGCCATTTGTTTTGGTGTGCGAACTCGTATTGAGGAATTACTTTATGCTATGATACCGGAACAGGATAAAAGAGATAAATTTATCAATGACGAACACGGTACAAAGAAAAAGCTTGAATATTGTGAAACATTGGGTTTAAATGTTCCTGAAAGTTACTATTTGCTTGGTATTATCTACAATGACAGATTACATTTTAAAGGAAATGCGGATATAGCCAGACCAGTAGCTATAAAATTGGAAAACATGACAATAAAGAAAATGATTCGAGATATTTTTAAATAATGAATAGTATGCCCACGCTTCAAAGCCACACACATTGCCAAGCCGCACAAGCCAACGTTAAATCCAAAGCTTGTCAAAGAGTGTGTCTTTCCCAACGCACGGGAGACATTGCAGCAAAATTGATTGATAATGAGATAAATAAACAAAAATCGCCAGTGCCTAACAAGCGGTATAAAGCATTGGGGTTTAAGTGGTTATGCAAAGTTTCTGCACTGCATCAAAGTTCGTTATCGGGGGATAAGGACGCCGCTCCGAACTCCCCCACTGGGCACACCCCCAGCCGTTAAACTACCATCCACCGCTATTAACATTGACAAATGACAGCCTCTATTATAAGCATCGACCCGGATTAGACCCAATATGGACAGAGTGTTTCGCCAATAAATTACTCGAAGCTTAGCAGGAAGATTAGTAAATATCTCTTTTTTTGATAGTTTTGTCAAGCAAAACTATTAAATCCAATTGCCAACCACAGGTTAAAAACATGTCGGATTCATTGGTTTTATATCGATTCGCACCGAAACATGGATTATCCGTGGGAATTAAGGCCCGGTTCTACAACCCTGTGCTCAACATGGACACAACAGTTAACCCCAAATCAAACAAACCATGAAACATAAAATGTTCATTTTGACCTTATGGATACTCATAAGCTGTTTTTCTTTTGGTCATGGACAAAACATTGTTGGAAACATCACGGGTGAAGTAAAGGACAAGCACTCGCAAACCTCTTTGCCCGGAGCAAACATTGTTGTGCTTTCCAATAATCTTACCTTTGGCACAACAACCAATCCCGAGGGCTACTTCCACCTTGAGGAAATACCCGTAGGACGGGTATCCGTTACCATAAGCTTTGTGGGGTACAATTCCGTGTCGCTCCAGAATATTGAGCTGACCTCCAAAAAGACCCTGTTCCTTGAGGTTGAACTGATAGAGAAGATTGAAAGTATTGAAGAGGTTAGCATTACCGCTTACCAAAAGGATAAGACCATCAATGAGTTTGCCACCATAAGCGCACGGACGTTTACGGTTGAGGAATCGAATAAGTTTGCGGGCAGCTGGGGCGACCCGGCACGCATGGTTTCGAACTATGCCGGGGTAATCACGGCAGGCGACCAGCGGAATGATATCATAATCAGAGGAAATTCGCCCATTGGGCTGGTATGGCGTTTAGATGGGATTATCATTCCCAACCCCAACCACTTTGGTACATACGGCACCACCGGAGGCCCCATTAGCATCCTGAACAACAACCAGCTTACCAACTCCGATTTCTTCACCGGTGCCTTCCCGGCTGAGTTTGGCAACTCGCTGTCGGGTGCCTTCGACCTGAAAATGAAGAGGGGAAATAACCAAAACCACGAATTCATGGGGCAAATGGGGTTCAATGGCTTTGAGCTTGGGGCCGAAGGCCCACTATCAAAAAAACAGCGCAGCTCGTATATGATCAACTATCGCTACACCATGATGGACGTTATGGGTGCCATGGGAATGTTTGAAGTGGGTGGTATCCCAAAATATACAGACCTATCGTTTAAGTTTTCGCTCCCCACAAAGAAAGCCGGAACATTTTCGCTGATAGGGCTGGGGGGCATGAGCAAAATCAAACTCGAGGAGGATGCGGGTACGGGTTGGACCTCGGACATGCTTCCCGGAACACAGGTTTTCAACGGCGCAAAAATGGGAGTTATAGGCCTGTCCAACAAGTATTTCCTGTCAAACAGCACGCGTGTTGAATCCTCTTTATCCACAAGCTTTTCCAATTCATTCAACGAAGTGGATACCCTGCGCAACGACGAGTACTCGAAATACTATTACGACAACTATAACGAAACAAGGCTGCTGATCTCATCGAAGCTGATATCGAAAATCAATGCCAAAAATACCATTCAGGGCGGCGTGATTGTGGAGCAATTTTTCTTCAATTTTTACGACGAGAACCATAATCAGCAAACAGATGAAATTATCAACGATACCGATATCAAGGAGAGTACCGGATTGTACCGGGGATTTGTTCAGCTAAAACATGGCTTCTCCGACAACCTGTTTCTCAATGCGGGCATTCACAGCCAGCTGTTTGCGCTGAATAATTCGGGGATGATTGAACCCCGCCTGGGGTTGAAGTATAGCCCGGGCAGCAAACATTCGCTAAGCCTGGGATACGGCCTTCACAGTCAAACCCAACCCAAGTTAATCTATTTTATACAGACTCAATCAGCGGCATCTGCGGATGAGTACACGCTTACCAACAAGGAGCTGGGTTTCACCAAAAGCCACCACTTTGTTGCGGGATACGATTATAAGATAAGCGCCAACCTGCGGTTGAAGATTGAAGCCTATCACCAGTCGCTCTACAACATTCCCGTGGAGAAGCGGATATCATACTTTAGCATGGCCAACTACGGCGCAAATTTTTACAACGAGAAGGTGGATAGCCTAACCAACGATGGTATTGGCAAGAATAGCGGCGTAGAGCTCACCTTTGAGAAATTCCTGAGTAAAAATTTTTACTTCATGCTCACCACTTCGCTGTACGATTCCAAATACCAAGGAAGTGATAAGGTATGGCGCAACACCGCTTATAATGGGAATTATACTGTCAACCTGCTGGCAGGCTACGAATTGCCCATAAAAAGCGACGCGCTATCGTTCAACATAAAAGTGGTTACGGCCGGGGGTAACCGATATATTCCCATAGATTTGGAGCAGTCAATACTACGGGGAGAAGCGGTTTACAACTACGATGAAGCCTATGAACCACAGTACGACAACTACTTTAGGGTTGACCTTCGCATTGCATTCCGAAAGAACTCGCCCAAGATATCGCAGGAGTGGTCGTTCGATGCCCAAAACCTGACGGATCGCAAAAATGTCCTCACCCAACGATATGACCACGATACGCAGTCGGTGGTGGATGTCCTGCAGATGAGCTTCTTCCCCATTGGTTCGTGGAAAATTTATTTTTAACCGAATAATCCTATTTCGCCAAAGGCGACAGACTTCATGTATTCTCACCTTAACTCTATACCTGACAGGTTTGGGAAACCTGTCAGGTATTTCAGCTGCATAATAATAATGCAATGCCACTGAACCCATAGGGTTCAAGGGCATAACCCCTGACAGGGTTCAAAACCCTGTCAGGGGTAAAAAGTTGCAGCGAAGCGAACCCTGCAGGGGTCGGCGAAGTCAAACATTATGCCTTAGGGGGAAGACTCAAGGCTTGACTCTAAGGCAAACCTTGAGTGTGAGTGACGGGGCTTCAGCCTCATTAATAATAAAACTCACACCTGACAGGTTTTTGGAAACCTGTCAGGTTTATCACGTTTTAGCCAATTATTTAAAGGCATAACCCGCAAATAGACAAAAGATTATTATATTTGTATAAATCAAACACGGCGTGATGAGAAGTTTGGAGATTATTGGAGAGGCAACAAAAAAGATACCTGCTGATTTCAAGGTTAATTGGAGTTACATTAAGTGGAAGATATGGCAGGCATGAGAGACAGATTGATACATGATTATATGGATGTTAATTATTGCTGACTGTTGTTACAGGTTTAGCAGCGTGAAAGATTAAAAATTGAAATATTTACAGCTATGAAAAAGTACATCATAATCTCTTTAGTAGTAACGCTTTTGTTTTCATGCACAACGGACAGGAAAAAGGCCTATGAGCATTATTTAAAAGCAAAAGAATTAGTAAAGCAGGGCGATATTAAAAACGCATTTGCTGAAATTGATAACGCCATTGCCCTGGATAGCACCAATCTCGATTTTCAAATAGTCAAAGCACAAATTAACTATGAAGCGGATAACTACGAAGAGGCCATAAGCATTCTCAAAGGGCTTTTAAGTAAGAATTTCAAAGCCGACACGGTTAATTATAGAATTGGTGCATACTATTTTGAACACGGGATGCATTTTTATAGACAGAATGAAATAACTAAAGCAAATGAAGCCTTTGAAAAAGCTACTATTTATTACAACTACGCCATTAACAAAAACATAAAATACTACAATGCATATGTTGAAAAGCAAAGAGCTTTACATAATTTAAAAAGATATGATGAAGCTTTAGTTGTGATAAATACCGCACTCAAACTCTTTCCTGATGAGATTATACTTATAGGAACCAGGGGCATTGAAAAAATATATTTAGGAGACCTGACAGGGGCACTGACTGATTTAAACCAAGCCATTGAAAGCGATAAACTTGACTCAACAAAAATAGCAACAGCATACAGATTTCGAGGAAATCTATATATTGAAAAAGATAACTTTGACCAAGCCATAATGGATTATACTAGAGCTATAGAGTACGACCCAAAGGACGAATTAGCCCTATACAATAGAGCCCTATGCTATCAAGAAAAGGGATTGAAAGACAAAGCATGTGAGGACTTTAGAAAAGCCGCCGAATTAGGTTATATAAAGGCGTATAAAATAATTAAAGAGTATTGCAATGATTAGTTTATCTGTGCAGGAAGATAATAACTATACCCCGATACGTTTTAAAATCAAAGAGGATATAATTGTTATTGTTATATTACACTACCCTCACAATCATTTATCTAGCACGGCAATACTTCGATACCTAACCTAGACAAACGAAAAGTTAGAATACATAAAACATATTTAAATTATTCATATCCTCTAATGGGTTGAATGTTTGCGAAAAAAGAATGAACATAGTATATAAATATCGTGATTGGAATAATGAATTTCACAAGAAGTCATTGTTAAGCAATGAAATATATTTATCCTCGCCTAAACAACTAAATGACCCTTTTGATTGTAGAATTACTCCAAATTTTAAAGCTCTGACTAAAAAAGAAAAGGATGCTTATATTGATGAACTTGCTATAGAACAATTTGATGATACAATAAAGGAAGGTTCAAATTTTGAAACTTTATTTAAATCGTTAATTGGAAGAGCAAAAAATGAAAACGAATTTCAAAAAGAAATAGATAAAATTCACTTCGAATTTCAAAATAAGCATTATGGTGTTTTTTGCACTAGTTTAAGATGGGATAGTCTTCTTATGTGGTCGCATTATGCTAATTGCCATAAAGGTTTTTGCATAGGTTACAACCATAACAAATTACGGAATTCAAATTATTTTGGAAAAGAAGGCCCAGTACAATACGTCCCTGTGTATCCTAAATTAAAACCAAGGGTTGCAAAAAATGATTTGGAAGCAATTAAAAGAGGATTTATAGTAACACATTATAAATCTTTAGAATGGAGGGAAGAAGAAGAATATAGATTTTTTAAATTGTATCAAAATGAGCCAGATCTATTAGATAGGGCAATAAATATTCCCGATGATTTTATAGTAGAAATTATTCTTGGTATAGACATTTCTCTAGGTGATAGTATGGACATAATTGATATTTGTAAAAATAAGAGTATTAAGGTTTATAAAGCCATAAAAAAAGAATTTGAGTTCAAAATTGATAGAGTTCCATTAACAGTTTGACAAAGCCCTTACAACAAGGTATATATTAAATATTGTACACGTTTAAAATGTTAACTCAAAAAAAGTTTCAACATTTGGGATAATTACCATTTTTTAAACGCTTCCATATGGCTTCGCCACGATGGAAGGTTTTGGGAGGGAAGGAAAAGACTTTCCAACGTCCGAAGGACTTGGAAACGTCGGGTAAGGGAAAAGAATACTCACATCGAATCCCCAATCGACCAGCTGGATTACCAATTGTATGGGCTTACGCATGAGGAGATAAAAATTATAGAAGATAATGGATAAATCCATTGACAAAAAATTATTACACCACCCATTGCCCAAGGTTTAAACCCTGGGCAATGGGAAAGATATGTTTAATCGAAACCGTTTTAACGGTTTAAAAAATATTGTAAGATGTCCCATTCATTCTATAAAATATGGATACATGCCATATGGGCAACCAAGGAGCGTATGCCTTTAATTCAACCATCGGTTGAAAAACAAATTCATCAATTTATTGCCGAGCAATTAAGGGAACAAGGTTGCCCTGTAAGGATAATTAACGGTATGCCCGACCATATCCATTGCTTGTTTCTATTAAGCCCAAAGCAATCAATAGCAGATGTCATAAAACAAATAAAAGGCAGCTCTTCGCATTTCATCAATCAAAATAATCTGATAGCTGAAAAATTTGCATGGCAAACAGGTTATGCCGCTTTTTCCGTTTCGGAATCCGTTGTTGACAAGGTATTCCAATATATCAAGAACCAAAAACAACATCATGCAAAAAAAGCATTTCAGCAGGAATATGATGAGTTTTTAAAATTGTATGGGCTTGAAAAATTATAGAAAATTGGATAAAGCCATTGACGCAAGATTTTTACACCACCCATTGCCCAGGGTTTAAACCTTGGGCAATGGGATTAATGAGAAAGCC
>Ga0209605_1005201_pt1 | contig 10174 bp, 5 predicted proteins | sample AD_UKC035_MetaG_FD_184408 | JGI IMG/M metagenome (GOLD analysis project Ga0209605, IMG submission 184408) | Active sludge microbial communities of municipal wastewater-treating anaerobic digesters from USA - AD_UKC035_MetaG (SPAdes) (version 2) | ecosystem: Engineered > Bioreactor > Anaerobic >...
TTGCCGTCGCCATGGACGCCGAGGGCGCCGAAACGACCCATGCTGATGACGGCGTTGATCCGTCGTTCCCGGAACCAGGCGATGATTTTCCGGAGGGAGGGGAGACGGCCCGCCGTCTTCATGAGGTTCTTGTATTCCCAGATATTCATTTGCATGACCGAGGTCTTGCGGATGGCATCCTCCCAGAATGCGATGCCCAGCTCGATCTGGCTGTGACCGAGATTGAGAAAAACGGGCGCCTTTCCCTGCCAGTAATCGATGATGAAACGGGTGCATTCGCCGGGAACATGGGGATGACCGTTGCTCTTGTCGCCGTAGATGTGGCCGACGATCACCCCTCCCGGTACGATGCCGAGCCCGTGCTCGATGTCATGAAAGCGTTTTTTTAGGTGCTTACGGAAGTCGTTTCCCTCGACGAATTTTTCCGAAAATACCGTCGTTTGTCCCTGATTGACAAGGAGAGTCGAACGGGGAGTGGCGAGGCGGGAGACAAAGAACTTCCGGGGGGAGAGGAACTTGGCCAGTTCCGGCCGGTCGGTGATCTTGCCGGCGGCGGTGGAGATGCTGTCCCGGATCAATCTGCCCCGGCCGTCGTTGCCCACGGGCAGGATAGGCAAAACCGGGTATCCGGCGGCAAGGAGACGAAGAGTATAGTTCAGGCCGCTGCCCCCGAGGCTCTCCTCCTGCCGGACGATCTGCTTGCGTCCGATCTGCAGGGGGGCGTCACAGCGGACAATGCTTTCGATGGCCCCGCTGCCGATGGCGATTACCGGCGCAGGCGTTTCCGTCCGCGGCGGCATTGATTTTTCCGACGTTTTTGTTGAGCGGCGCGACGAAGTCATTCCCGTCCCTCTTAAGTAATTTCACTCAAGTCACTTCTTGATACGGGGCCGCCAACGGCGGTATGGGACGCTTCCGAGTAACTTAACTCAAGTCACTCCAGGGTAGGCGCCCCAGGAGGCGTGGGTCGCCATTCAGGCAAACAAACACCCTGACGGCCCGCCGCCCGCCGCCGTCTTCCTTTCATCTTCACGGCATCGGCGCTCCGTAATTTCTCTTATCCGGTCAAATCCTCGATCTCGACGTTCCGGCTTTTGATCCGGTCCGCCTGAGCCAGGACGTTTGTCGCCGCCTCCCGGTCCAGGACATAGATCATCTCCCCGCCCCGGTCGGCCAGAACCTTCCCGTAGGAAATGGGCACCTGATCGTTGACGTCGCCCAGAAGGGAGGCGGCCACCGGTTCCGCCTTGCGTTTGCCGTTGGCGAGGAGCAACACCTCTTTGGCTTCATAGACCAGCTCCGCGCCCATGGAGACGGCGAAGCGGGGGCTCTCCTCCCGGTGCGGGAAGTGCCCGTCGGCCACGGCGTTGTCGATGGTGTTGTCGTCCAACTGGACGAGGAGCATGCGGTTGCCGGCAAAGGGAATGCCCGCCTCGTGGAAGGCCACGTGGCCCCGGCCGCCCACGCCTATGATGTGCAGGTCGATGCCGCCGGCCGCGGCGATCTTCCGTTCATAGGCAGTTAGGATGTCGTTCCTGATCCAGCGCAGATAATCCGACGCGGCATCCGGGCGGATGACGATGGCCTTTCCCTTGTCCGCGCCCTGCTTTTCCCAGTCGCCGTGGTAGGCGTCCAGCTCCGCCTCCAGCCGCTCCTGGTCGATGAGGGCGCCCCAGGGGACGTAGGTGGCCCGGAAATTTTCCCGAAGGAGCCCGAAGAGTTCCCGGATCATGAAGAAGGAATAGCTTTCCGGATGCAGCGCCCGCTGCTGGGCATTTTCTCCCGGCAGGCCGATGTATTCGTCGAGGTTGAAACTGGTTATTTTAGCGGCGGTAAAGGCGCCGCCGCTGGCCGCTTTGGCCAGATGCTTGTAAAGGCCCGTAGGCGTGTTTCCCGTCGCCAACCCCAGGACGAAACGGTCCCGGCGGTTAAGGACCTTGCGGATGCTCCCGGCGACGATATCCGCGCCGACCGCGCTCATGTGTTCAAAATCTCTGGTGATAATTACTTTGCAAGGCATGGCTTCTCCTTCTATCGTGATCGGTGGGTGATGCCTAAATAGTAGTAGAGTTTTGCATAATTGCGGAAAAATGGTTCGCAAGCGGCGAATCAAATGTTTTCACCGTTTTCTTGATCGAACTTAACGCCCGGTAATGAATAAGATTTATACTTTATCCATTGAGAATCTGAAAAGATTTCTGAGCCGCGGCGAAGCCATTTTTCAAAGATCTCAGTATGTAAACAGTGCGTACCCGGTCTCTCGCGGTCAGCCGATGCTTTTTTGGACCAAGTCCGCCACCTGCCGGCAGTACCGTTCCGTTTCCTCGTTCGTCGGTCCTTCCACCATGACCCGGCACATGTTCTGGGTTCCCGAATAACGGACCAGGATTCGTCCCCGGTCGCCCAGGGCGTTCTCCACGTCCCGGATGGCCGCGACGATCTCCGGGACCGTCTCGATGTCCGGCTTTGATTTGACGTCTATATTGATGAGCTTCTGGGGAAAGACCGTCATCACCTTTGCCAGCTCCGATAGGGGCTGTTGCTCCTCCTTCATGGCAACGAGTAGTTGGAGGGCGCTGAGGATGCCGTCTCCCGTGGTGTGCTCGCGGAGGAAGATCAGATGTCCCGACTCCTCGCCGCCGATGGCCGCCCCCCGGGCCAGCATCTCTTCCAGGACATAACGGTCCCCCACTTTGGTGGCGACCATGTCGATGCCCAGGGATTTCAGGGCATGGGTGAGGCCGAGATTGCTCATTACGGTGGCCACCACCAGGTTGTTTGTGAGTTTACCCTTCTTTTTCATTACCTTGGCGCAGATGGCCATGATCTGATCGCCGGTGAGGACGTTACCTTTTTCATCCACGGCAATGAGGCGGTCCCCGTCGCCGTCGAAGGCGAAGCCCACATCGGCCCTCCTCTTCGCCAGCTTCTCCACGAGCATCTCCGTATGCTGGGAGCCGCAGTTGTCGTTGATATTGGAACCGTTCGGCTGGTCGAAGCGGGCCGTTACCTCCGCGCCAAGCTCCAGGAAGGTCTGCGGGGCGACGCGGTAGGTGGCGCCGTTGGCGCAATCCAACTCGATCTTCATCCCTTCGAGGGTATATTCCTTGGGAAAGGTGCTCTTCAAAAAGACGATATAACGATCCCGGGCCCCGTCGATGCGGTAGGCCTTGCCCAGCTCCTGGGGGGAGGGGCGGAGATTGTGCAAGAGGTTTTTCAGGATCAGATCCTCGATCTCCAACTCCGTCTCGTCGGGGAGTTTATAGCCGGTGCTGGAGAAGATCTTGATGCCGTTGTCCTGATAGGGGTTATGGGAGGCCGAGATGACGATGCCCGCGTCGGCACGCATGCTCTGGGTGAGAAAGGCGATCCCCGGCGTGGGCATTACCCCCACCATGATGGCATCGACGCCCATGGAGCAGATTCCGGAAACGAGCGCGTTTTCCAGCATATAGCCGGAAATGCGGGTATCCTTGCCGATGATGATCCGGGGCCGGTGCCCCTGGCGCTTGAAGTAATGGGCCGTAGCCTTGCCCACGTTGAGGGCCAGATCCGCGGTCATGGGGTATTCGTTGGCCACCCCGCGAATTCCGTCTGTTCCAAAGAGTTTTCCCATAAGCATCCATCTCCTTTTCGTGATGATGAAAATTGACGGCGTATAACCTGCCGTGCAGGTAAAGTCAAAGTATTTATTGTATTATTCAATACCACGGCGCCGATCGGAATAGTCGAGGGCCGCGGCGATAAAGTCCTTGAATAGAGGATGGGGATGAGTCGGCCGCGACTTGAATTCCGGATGGAACTGGCAGCCCAGAAACCACGGGTGATTGGGGAGTTCCACAATTTCCGCCAGCCGCCCGTCCGGGGAGGCGCCGGTGATCCACAGGCCCCCGGCAACCATTATTTCCTTGTAGGCGGCATTGAATTCATAACGATGGCGGTGTCGTTCCTCGATGTCTTCCCGGTCGTAGGCGGCAAAGGCGAGGGAGGATTCCAAAAGCCGGCAGGGATAGGCGCCCAGGCGCATGGTGGCCCCTTTTTCCTTGATTTGCTTCTGCTCCGGGAGGAGATCGATGACGGGGTTGGGGGTGTGCGGATCGAACTCCGAGCTGTTGGCCCGTTCCAGACCGCATACATGGCGGGCGTACTCCACCACCGCCATCTGCATCCCCAGGCAGATGCCGAAGTAGGGGATATCCCGGGTGCGGGCGTAATGTGCCGCCCGGATCATCCCCTCGATGCCCCGGTCTCCGAAGCCGCCGGGGACGAGAATCCCGTCGGCGCCGTCAAGCTGATGGGCAAGGCCGTCCTTTTCGATCTTTTCCGAATCGACGAATTTCAGGTTTACCCGGCAGTCGTTGGCGATGCCGCCGTGAATTAGGGCCTCGTTCAGGCTCTTGTACGAATCGGTGAGGTTGACGTATTTGCCCACGATGGCGATGGAAGCCTCCCGGGCGGGATGCATCATCCGGGCGACGACCTCTTCCCATGCCTCCAGGTGCGGACGTCCCGTCCAGATGTTGAGAAGATCGACGATCTTTTCATCCAGCCCCTCGCGGTGATAGATCAGTGGCACCTCGTAGATGCAGCTCACATCGCGGGCGGCGAAGACGTCCGCGACGTTGACGTTGCAGAACAGGGCGATCTTGGCCTTGATGTCTTCGGAGAGCAGGTTTTCCGTCCGGCAGAGGAGGATGTCCGGTTGGATGCCGATCTCCCGCAGGGCCTTGACGCTGTGCTGCGTCGGCTTGGTCTTCACTTCCCCCGCCGTCTTGATAAAGGGGACCCAGGTCAAGTGGATGAAAACCGCATTCTGTTTGCCCACCTCCAGGCGGAACTGCCGGACCGCCTCCAGGAAGGGCAGGCTTTCGATGTCTCCCACGGTGCCCCCGATTTCCACGATGGCCACGTCGAAATCCTTCGCGCTTTCCCGGATAAAACCCTTAATCTCGTTGGTTATATGGGGGATTACCTGGACGGTCTTGCCTAGGTAATCGCCCCGCCGCTCCTTCGCGATGACGGAAAAATAGACCTGTCCCGTGGTGAGGTTGTTGCTCTTCTTCATCCGTGTGGCCGTGAAGCGCTCGTAGTGACCGAGGTCCAGGTCCGTTTCCGCCCCGTCGTCGGTTACGAAGACCTCGCCGTGCTGGAAAGGGCTCATGGTTCCCGGATCCACATTGATATAGGGGTCCAGTTTCTGGTTCGTGACCCGCAGGCCCCGGCTCTCCAGAAGGGCGGCAATGGAGGCGGCGGCCAGGCCCTTGCCCAGGGAGGAAAGGACGCCACCGGTTACGAAGATGAATTTGGTTTCTTTCATGACGGTTCCTCAACCTTCTTTTTGATCAGATCGGCGATGTATTCCACCGGTTCTCCCAGCAGCGCCCCCATGGACAAGGCATCCAGGCAGGCGTCCGACCAGGGGAGATTGTACTCGTTGATCAAATTGCGGATGTCGTTATAACGGTAGCCCAGGACCTCCTTTTTCTCCGCGGCGGTCATGTCCTGCCGGTAGGCGATGTGGAGGAGCAAGAGCTTTTCCACCTGGAAACTGTTGCCCAGCAGTGGGACGATGACGATCATCGCCCCGTCCGCCTTGCCGAAGCCGGCATATATGTCGCCCATGCTGACGATGGTCCGCTTCGTTCCCATGAGTTTTTTCGATCCCGCCACCCGGGAAGACATCCGGGCGGCCGTGCCCTCCCGCCGCAGTATCTCGATCAGGGTGTCTTCCGCCGGATGGCCTTCCGTATCGAGGTTGGCGATGCCATAGAGGGTATAGCCGGAGATTGATGCCAGGGCCGGCTGTAGGGCCTTGAGGGCCATGATGTTCTTCCCCGTCAGGGATCTGGCCGGGAAGCCGAGTTCCCGGAGGAGCTGGAAGATCGGACCGGACAGCACCTCCTCCGCCCGGCTGGTGCCCACCGTCACGGTCTTGGCCTGATGACGGATGGCGTCGATGGGCCGGGAAAGCTCGTCGATGGCATGGCCTAAAGAGACGTCGAGGAGATCGAGGGGGGAGGTGAAGTCCTCCTCCCCTTTGAAATCGAGCCAGAAATCTTCCAGGGGGAGTTTGCCCACCGCATATTTCAACAGGAGGACGATATTGGCTATCGTCCGGACATTAACCTGGGAAAAGGCGCCTTGTAACAGCCGCTCCTGGAAAGCGGTGGCGAACTCGCTGATCATCCGCCGGAACTGGCGGTCGAAAAGACGGTCGTACAGGGAATAGGATCGTTTGCCCTGCTCGATCATGGCCTGATGCATCCGGCCACGGAACTCCCGGAGATAATCCGCCTCCGCATCGATGCTCCGGGCGGCATAGTAGCCCCAGAGATGGCCGGCGACGGTGTTGAGGATCACCGGCAGGGGCTGCGGCGCCCGGGGGACGGCAATCACCGCCTCGGCCAACTCGTCGAACCTTTCCTCCCCCTCGTCGGCGAACACGACGATGCCGGCTTTGTGGGCCTTGAAGATGGCCACGTCCTTGACTATGTCCCCGATCACGGCGGTGGGGCTTCCGGCGGCGCAGACGAGGATCAGCGGTTCGGCGGACAGATCGATGTGTTTTTTGTTTTCCACGATGTCCGATGAGATCGTCTTGTAACACAGCTCGCTGAGCTTGATCCGTATTTCATCCGCCGCCGCCTTGTTGGGGCCGCTGCCCACGACGGCCCAGTATTTCTTCCTTCCCGTCAACGTCTCGGCGGCCCGGCGGATCTGGTCCCGCCTCTCCATTACCCGGCCCATCATTTCCGGCGCCCGGGCGATTATTTCCATCTCTCCGGCGATGTCCTCGTCGGACATCGTTTTAAGGATCTGGGCAAGACACAGCGCCAGGACGTGTCCGGCGACGATCTGGGAATAGAAGGCCTTGGTGGAGGCAACGGACATCTCGATGTCCCGTCCGTCGGAGGTGTAGAAGACGCCGTGGGACCTGGCGGTGATGTCTGATTGCCGCCGGTTGACGATGGCGATGATCCGCGCCCCCCGTTCCGCCGCCATCGCGACGGCCCGGTTGGTGTCCGTGGTGGTTCCCGATTGGGTGATGGGGATGACCAGGGTGTCGGCGAGCCGTTCCGCCAGATCGAAGCCGCTCAATTCCGAGGCGACGCGGGCCGAAATCTCGATGCCGCTTTTGGCGAGATACCGGGAACAGGCCCCGGCGACCGCCTCGCCGGCCACCGCGGCGGTGCCGTGGCCTATGACGATGATCCGTTTGAGGGCGCCGGCCGCGAGGGACTGCCGGACGGTGGGCGGCACGATATCGGGGCCGAGATTGAAGCGCACCGCCCGGCGGCCATCCCCTTCCTCCCGGAGTTCGTATTTTCCCCGCAAGGTTTTTCTTACGGAATCGCCGGCCTCGTTTATCTCTTTGAGGAAAAAGTGGGGATGATCTCCCCGGTCGATGTCCCTCGTCGTGATCTCTGCCCGCCGGACCAGGGCGGGGGTGATCGCCAGGGGCGTTCCGCCGTAGGTACAGGCCCGTATTCCCTCCGTCCCGCCGGAATCGCCGGCCCCGAGGGTGAAGATCTGTCCCGTTTCTTCCCCGTCCATCTTGAGGAAATAAGGCGTGCCCTCCACCAGCCCGTAGAGTTCCGAGGAGAAGAGGTAGCGATCCCCAGCGAGCCCCACATAGATGGACTGGCCGCTTCCCCGCAGGGCCAGAAACGCCTTTCCCGGTTCCACGTTGGTGACCATGGCAATGGCGTGAGAGCCCTCGAAACCGTTTACCGCGCGACGGAATGCCTCGGCGGCGTCGCATCCGGATTTCAGGTGCCTTTCGATCTCCAGGGGGATAACTTTGGTGTCCGTGGTGATCTCCGGGGCAATGAACTCACCGCCGGCCTCCAGGGCGTCGCGGAGCGGGCGGTAGTTGTCGATGTCGCCGTTGAGGGCGACGCTCACGGACCAGTTGCCACGGCCGTAGGCGGGATAATGCTTTTCAGCTCCACCCGCCGATCCGTCCCGGCGGGAGAAATTATTCACGGGATGGCAGTTTTCCTCCGTTATGGATCCGACGGATGCCCAGCGGGTGTGGGCCAGGGAAACCTCCCCGGCGGTGTTCAGGGAGGCCAGAAGCTGGAGGATTCGGTCCCGGGAGATGATATTGCGCAATTCCCGGACGTTTCTGCCCAGGGCGCCGATGACGGCGGCGGTCTTGTAAACGAATGACAGAGAGACGGCGGCGGTGCCTAATCCCGGCTCGTCCGGGGCGGGAGCAGGGCTCTCCTTCCTTTCCGGCGGCTCCGGTTCCCGGCGGGAGCAGCGAATCGTACCATTGATGAAGTCGCCGGCGCCGGACCGGGCCTGGAAGTCATCATAAAGCCCCTGCTCCTTGAGCTTTTCGACCGCCGCCAACCAACTTTCCGGATCGGCGATCGTCAGGTCGATCTGGATTCCCGCGGAATCTCTCCCCCGCACTTCCAGGCGGTCCAGGGCGTTGAGCAGGTAGTTGAGCTGAAGGTATTTTTTCCAGGCCGGCGGCGTCGGGGATGCCTCCGGGCCGCCGGCAAGTTTCTCGATCCGGTCAATGTTTCTTAGGATATCCTTTTCCAGGGACCAGAAGATGTCTTTCAAAAATGACAGGCGGCTGTTGAGGATCTCGATCTCCGCGGTGGTGAAACGGAGGGCGTTTTCCTCCAGGAGCTTCTCCTCCGCCTCGGCAAAACGCCGCATGGCTTCGGCTGCGCCCGCCGCTTTTCCGGCCTGGTCCGGCGCCGCGAGCAGTTCCAGGAAAGGTTCGCTATCCTTCCGGGAAAGCACTATCCTGTCCAGCTCCGCCAGGCATTCCTCCCCCCCCAGATACTCCGGCGCCGTGGCCTTCCCGGCCAGCAGGGACGGCAGCCCCTTTTTCCGGACCTTCCGAAAATTCTCCGTCAGGGAGGCGGCGAGGTCCACATCGACTTGTTCTCGCGGCCCTTTATTGATCGCGACGATGCCCGCAAGCCCGCAGGGAAGGGTGGTATTTAAAACGGGAAAGATGATCAAGGATCGGGGGGGTAGTTCAGCCGGAGCGCGACCGATGTAAACGCGCCAGTTCCACATCCAGGAGAAGGTTCCGGCATAAGGCTTTAACGGCATATCAGCAATTTCAGCGTCTCGATCATTAGCCTCTGCAAGCGGGTATGCAATCCAGGACCCGGTTGGATACGGTATCCACGATGTTCTGCAGCCAATCCGTCCCCGCTTTGATGGTCTGTTCGTCCAGATTCTGGATGGTTTGGAGGTAGTCTCGGTGTTCCTGGCCCCGGATTTCCATGGCGGCCAGGAAGGATGTCCGGTCTTGGCCTTCCCGCTCCGCTTCGCTGCCGTCGGTGAAGCAGGCTTCGATAGCGGGCCATTTTTCCATAAATTCCCGTTTCTGCCGGATCAGGGTCTCCCGACGGGCGCCCGAGAGGATTCTTTCTGAGATGGCGATGGATTGTTCCATCTTTTCCGCCAGGGCCCGGAAACGGCTCAGCCGCTCGCCGATGGCCAGCTCCAGTTTGTCCAGCGCCCCGGCGTACAGCTCCCCGCCCAGTTCCTGGGCGACGAAAAAGGGCCGGCGGACGAGAATGTACCATTGCCGGAGGGCGAGAAGATTGGCCAGATAAATGATGTTGTTGTGGATGCGTCGCCGGATGTCGCCGTAGAAGCCCATGTGAAAATTGACCTCGTAGGCCATGTTTCCCATCTGGCCGAGGAGTTTGCCCCCCTCGGGGCAGTCCCCCCGATAGACCGTTCCCGCCGAGATGACCGTTCCGTAACCGATCCGGGTGGGTCCCACGATTCCTCCCTGGCCGCCCAAGAAGATCGGGGGCTGATTCAGCATGACGCCCCGGGGGACATCGCCGACCAGGGATGGGGTGGCCTTGTCCTGATTCGGGGTATAGTTGAAGTGAATATAAGAGCTTCCCACTTCCGTATGGTTCTTCCGGCTCGTTCCTCCGGCGAGGAAGCAGTCGCAGAAGTTGATCAGGCTGCCGAGGGTGACAAAGGGAAAGAGGATCGTTTGTTTAAGACCCACGGCATGGGCTCCGTTCGCCTCTTCCTCCAGGAGACAGCCCTCCCGCACCTGGGCGCCGCTGCCCAGATTTGCCTTTTCCAGACATACGGACCGGGTAAAAAACCCGCCTTTCAGTTCCACCCGGGGCCCCAACTGGCAATCGAGGATCGTAGCGGGGGTCTCGCAACC
>Ga0209605_1005206_pt1 | contig 10169 bp, 8 predicted proteins | sample AD_UKC035_MetaG_FD_184408 | JGI IMG/M metagenome (GOLD analysis project Ga0209605, IMG submission 184408) | Active sludge microbial communities of municipal wastewater-treating anaerobic digesters from USA - AD_UKC035_MetaG (SPAdes) (version 2) | ecosystem: Engineered > Bioreactor > Anaerobic >...
TGACAGCCCAGGACGGCCACCCCGTCGATGCCTGACGCCAGGGCCCTGAAAATGGCGTCCGGTTCCACCAGGGCGGCGCACTCCACCGGGATGACCCGGAAGGAAACGGGAAGCTCCAGGCGTTTCCATCCCGCCCGGCCGGCACCGATGCCGCCGCACCAGCGGCAGGCGAAAACGAGGATCTTCGGGGGCTTCGCTCCCGTCTCCCCTCTTTCTTCTCCCGCTTTCAATCCCTGTTTATTCTTTTCGGTTTTCATGGCTCTTCCTCGCCGCCCCGGCCTTTCACGACGAAAAAGACCGGCGGATCATGGCGGCCGTCACCCGGTAATTCTGCTCCGGTATCTGCATGGTCCCGTTGGGACACACGGACACGCAGCTTCCGCAGGCCTTGCAGCGCATCTTGTTCACCCGGCTCACGAACCGGCCGCCGTCCCTTTCCTGGAGAGCGCAGGCCTCGAAGGGGCACACGGCCACGCAGTTGCCGCAGCCCGTGCAGGCGTTTTCCGCCACGGTTCCGTGGCCCGGCTTTTCTTCCGGCGTCCGGCTGAGGGACAGGGCGGAAAGGCGGTCCCGTCTCAGGAGGGCCAGGGCTTTCATGGCGGCCCCCTGCCCCTGCTCCATGGCCTTTTCCGACGACACGGGCCAGCGGGCGGAACCAGCAATGAAGATACCATCCAGGCGGGTCTCCAGGGGATGGAGGGGGTACGTCTCGGAAAAGAAACCGTGGCTGTCCAGCCCGACCCGGAAAAGGGTGGACAGGGCGCCATTGTCCCTGTTCGGGACGAGAGGCGTGCTCAGAACGACCGTCTCCACCGGAAGGACATGCTCTTTTCCGCTCCCGGCATCCCGGACCCGGACCGCCTCGACGGCCTTTTCCCCGAGGATTTCCGGGGGACCGTCTTCCTGGAAACGGACGAACCGGACACCTTTTTCCATGGACCGGCGGTAATACTCCTCCAGGACACTTCCCGGTGTCATGATGTCCCGGTGGAAGACCGTCGCCTCGCCGCCTGGAATTTCCGCCACGACCCGCACGGCGTTTTTCAGACTTGAGGGGCAGCAGATCGTGGAACAGTAAGGCCTTTCAGGAGAGCGGGCCCCGACGCACTGGATAAAGGCAAACCGTTTCTTTTCCGGCGTCCCCTTGATCCACTGCCGTTCCAGTTCGATCTGCGTGATCACCTCTTTGAGTTCCCCGTACCGGTAAAGGCCCCGGGGCAGGAAAACACCGGCGCCGGTGGCGATGATGACGGCGCCGGCCCGAAAACGGAAAGGCCCGTCCGGTCCCTCCGCGGTGATCTTGAAATTTCCGGCGAATCCCGTCACCGCGGTCACCCGGGAACGGGGATGAAAGGTGATGCGTTCGTTCACTTCCATTTCCCGGACAAAGGGGTCGATCCGGCTTTTTGCATCGTCGTCTTCCGGGTATATTTTGGAAATCAGGTTCAGCATTCCGCCGGGCCGGTCGGCCCGGTCGATGAGATGAACGGGAATGCCCTGACCGGCCAGGGCCGCCGCCGCCGCCAGCCCCGCCGGGCCGGCGCCGAGAATGGCGCAGCGGGGATGAACGGCCGTGGTGACATCCCGGGAGGTTTCTTTCTCCGCCAGGGCGGCCAGGGCCATGGAAACAAGATCCAGGGCCTTTTCCGTGGCACCGGCGGGGTCGCTTCGGTGAATCCAGGCGCACCCTTCCCGGAGGTCCACCGTCGCATGCCCCGATGGCCCGACACCGGCATTTCGCAGGGCGTTCCGGCGGGAATGGTGTCCCCGGTCGCCGGCGCAAAGGGCGGTGATGACCTTCCGGGCTTTTTCCTCCCTGAAGAGCGTTTCGATCTTGGGCCCGTCGTCTTCCTGGCAAAGGGAATCGAGCAGGTACACGGACGTGTCCTGGTTTTCCTCTCTCAAGCGCCCGGCAATCCCGTCGAGGTCGACGACGCCGTCGATTTCACCGAAACACCGGCAAAGAAGGACGACCGTTTCAGCCATGATTTTTCCTCAAGTGTTTTCTCGTCCGAGAATGCGCATGGAAACCGATGCCGCCTGAATGGCCGAATCCATGATATCGGCCGGTTCGACGGCAAATCCGCAGCCGAAACCGACGGCGATGTCGACGAAACCCTCCCCGTCCAGGGAAAGCGTTCCCGGTTCCCCTTCCGGCTTGAGGGAAGGCTTCAGGTTTCCGTTCAATATGACAAGATCGAAGCGCTCGATCCTTCGTTCCTGTTCCAGGGTGTCTTCGTATGTGACGGCGATGCCGCCGCCGGGCAGGGCGACAACGAGGCCCGGGCGACCCCTGATGAGACGAAGAGGCTCCCCGGGAACATTATTAATGGAATACTTGAAGTAATCTCTTCCAACTGCCCGTAAATCCGTATAAAATATTGTGCAATTAATGTCTTGTTTCCGTTTCTTGACCCACGCGGCCTGTTTCAGGGCGTGCATGCAGCAGACGGCGGAACAGTAGGAAAGGTTTCTCAGGTCCCGGGCACCGGCGCACTGGATGAAGGCCACCCGGGACGGCTCCCGGAGATCCGATTTCCGGAGGATCCGCCCGCCGTTGGGCCCCGATTCGGCCGTCCATTCCTCGAACTCGAGGGCGGTCATGATATCCCGGTGGGTTCCGTAACCGTATTCCGGAAGGGGCTTGTAGTCGCCGTCCTGAAAGCCGGCGGCCCAGAGGACCTCCTGGACGACGATCCGTTCTTCCACGGACCTCCGATTGAAATCGATGGCTTTCGTGGGGCACACGGGTTCGCACTGCCCGCAATGGGTGCACCTGTCCCCGTCGATGCGGTACACCGGGGGATAAGCCTGGTCCAGGAGGGGCCGGACGGCCCTTTCCGGGCAGGCGGATTCGCAGCGACCGCAGAAAATGCAGAGGCGTTCCTCGATAACCGGGGGTTCCCGAAGGATCCGGACAGCCCATCGATCCCCCGTTCTTTCCAGTTTACGGACCGTCGCCGAGGACAGAACGGTGATTCCGGGATGTTCGAGGCAGCTTCGAATGTCCGTCCAGAGGGGGCAGAAGGCACAGTGGTCGGTGGGATAGATCTTGTCCAGGCGGGCCACCTGGCCTCCCAGGCGCTGGGACCGTTCCACCAGGGTGACCGGTCGCCCTGCCCGGGCAAGATCGAGGGCGGCGAGAATCCCCGCCACGCCGCCGCCGACGACGAGGACGGCCATGGAAGGGTCTCCCGGAATGCCCGGATCAATCGATAAGGCCATGCTGTCTTGCCAGTTTTTCCAATCTTCTCATGAACCAGGTTCTGAAATCGGGTGGCAGATATTCGTAAGGCTCCACCCGGTCCTCCAGGCGGACCATGAAGGTCCCTTCCGGCGGGTCGAAACGCCGGTACTTGTCGTAAAAAACGACGATGGACTTGGGGTCCGTGGGACATCGCTGTTCGCAAAGGCCGCACCCCGTGCACTTCTCTTCGATAACGACGGGATTGCGCCTTCCTTCAAGGCGTATGGCGTCGTAGGGACAGGCCTTGTAGCAGATGCCGCAGCGCCGTTTACGGGTCCAGTCCAGGCAGGTGTCCCGGTCGATGACGGCGTTCCCGATGTCGATCTCATCCTCGGGTATTTTGACGATAGCCCCGGTGGGGCAGACGCGGATGCACTCCTGGCAGAAGATGCACTTCTTCCAGTCCAGAACGGGGGTCCCCAGGTTGGGGACGCCGTCGAAAAGGCCCGCCGGGCGGAGAGCGTCAGCGGGACAGACGTCGATGCACCGGTAACAGCGCGTGCAATACTGAAGAAACGCCTTTTCCACGAGAGCGCCCGGGGGCCGCGGCAGGGCCTTCGCCCCGGGGATTTTCAGAAAAGCGAAGAAAAGACCGGAAACAGCGGCGCCCGTGAGGACCCGGAGGGCATCCCGTCTTGTAAAGCCCATGGTTCACATCCTTCCAGCCTGCAAATGGGTTCCCCCACCGGCCGGATCTTCCCTTTTCACCGATAGACTCTTTCGGTGACATCGATAATGGGGCCGATGCGGGTTTCCGCACCGGCCCGTCGTTCATATTTCTTTAACCTTTAACCGCTTTTTTCACGTCCGCCACGGCGAACCCGAGACCGAGGTCGGTCAGGGTCTTTTCCGTGGGGATTCCGTTGGCGTCCCAGCCGAAGTACCCGTAGACGCTGTCCTGCATCTTCTTCGTGTCTTCGGCGCTGTAGATGGCCCCTTTCTTCGGGCCTTCCGGCAGGGTTTCCGTGGTGAACCGTTTCGGCAGGACATCGTCCTTCCGGCTGATCCCTTCCCGGACCTGGAAGGCCCGTTCCAGGGTCATGATCCTCCTGGCTGTTTTCCAGAACTCGTCGTCCGTCATGTTCCAGCCGCAAAGCGGGTTCAACATGTTGGTGAACACAGGGGGCGTTTCCTTGCCCCAGGGATAGCCGCCGACGAACGAGCACATGACGAGCGAGTTGATCATACACCACCGGGCCAGGGTGGCCGCGTCGGTTCCCTCGTGATGGTCCCCGCCGCAGGTTCCCATGGCGTAACTGTAACCGCGTCCCTTGTCCCCCCGGGGGTCGTGGGCCGCGATCTCCTTCCCTTTCGTCTCCATGGCGAAATCCTCGGACCCTTTTCCGATCTGTTTCGCCATCTTCGCCACGCCCTGGCTGAGAAGCTTCCCGGCCTTGCCTTCCTTGTAGGCGATTTTCCGGATCATCTCCATCATGGCGTCGGTGTCGCCCCACTTGAGATTCACGCCGTCCAGGTCCTTGGGGGTGAGAATCTCCCTTTGGACGCACTCCATGGCGAATCCCAGGACGCCGCCCGCCGAGATGGAATCGAGACCCAGGGCGTCGCAGGCCTCGATGGCGGCCATCATCCCGTCGAAGTCGGAAACGCCGCAGTTGCTGCCCAGAAGCCCTCCTGTCTCGTATTCGGGGCCTTCGGCGATGAGTCCCGCATATTTCCCGTCCCGGATGACGCCGAGCTTCATGCAGTGAACAGGGCAGTGGTTGCAGGCCACGTGACGTTTCCAGAAGCGGCGGTTCGCCTCTTCCGCCCCGATGTATTCAATGTCGGGGTACCAGGTGGTCTGGAAATTCTTCGTGATGAGGGAGCCGGAAACCCAGTGTTTCAATTCCAGGAGCCCCGCCGTCCCCCAGCGCTTGATCCCCTGCCAGGCTTCCTTGTCGACGGCCAGTTGCTTGGCCGCGGAAGCGGCGAGGTAAAACTTTTTGTTGTCCGCCACGGGAACGGCCTTCGTTCCCCTGACGGCAAAACCCTTCAGCTTCTTGTCACCCATGACGGCCCCCGTGGCCGTCCGGGCGGCCGCCCGGAAGCGTTCGACGACGACACAGGAAAAAGGAACGCCGTTTTCGCCCGCCGGGCCGATGACGGCCGTCCGGGCATAGGGGTCCTTGATTTCGGCGAGCATCATCTCCGACGCCGTGTCCGTGTCCTTGCCCCAGAGCTTCGAGGCGTCCCGGAACTGGACGGTGTCGTCCTTGATGAAAAGCCAGACCGGTTTCTTCGATTTTCCCTTGATGAGGATCCCGTCCCAGCCGGCCCACTTGATTTCATTACCCGTGTGGCCGCCCACCTCGGCATGGCTCAAAAGACCGGTGTACGGGCTCTTGTTGACGATGCTCATCCGGGTGGCGACGCAGTAGGTCCCGTTCAGGGGGCCCGTGCCGATGAAAATCGGCGCGTCTGCACCCAGGGGATCGGCTTTCGCCTTCATTTCCGTGAACAGGTAATAGGCGCCGAGTCCCGCCCCGCCGATGTAGGTTCTCGCCAGTTCATCGGACAGCGGCCGGGCCTTGAACTGCTGCTTCGTCAGGTCGATCTCCAGGATCTTTCCAAAATATCCGCCTTTTGATGCTGCCATGGTTCTCACCTCCCTCCATCCGGTTTAGCAGGATAGAACAGGAGATCGAAAAGGTCCTGTCCCGCCTCCTCGGGCGTCACGTTCCGGTAGGCCTGGTTCACACCGAACCCCAGCTTGTTCGCCATGAGGCAAGGTCCCTGGGGGTTTCCCGACTGGGCCTCACAGGCCTTGACGCACTCGGGGTCGCCCTTGCACAGGTCGCAGAAGAGGGGCATCCCGATGTCCGGGTTCACGCGGAGGAATTCCGCCGGGCAGGCATCGACGCACTTGAGGCATTTGGCTCCCAGGCAGATTTTCTCATCCAGGATGATCCCGTTGGAAACCTTGTCTTTCTGAATGGCCTTGGGGGTTGTGGGACAGGCTTCGATACAGGGCGCGTCGTCACAGTGCCAGCAGATGACCGGCACATCCACCACGCCCCGGTACTTGAGAACATGAACCCGCGCTACGGAGGGCCTGACAACACCGGTGTGATAGACCGAACAGGCATATTCACAGGCCCGGCAGCCCGTGCAGTTCTGCCTCTCGGCGAAGAGGTAGCGCATGACATCTTTGGGCGCCTGCGCCGCCGCCTTTTTCGGCGCCGCGACACCGCCCATGGCGGCCAGGGCTACCGCACCGCCTGCTGCGGTGGCGGCTCCTTTCAAAAAGCCCCGGCGGGTCGTTTCCTTTTTCAGGACATCAGGGAATTTGTTTCCGTCTCTTTCCATGGTTTATCTCCTTCCTGATGACTCCATTAATGGATAACCCTTTTTACAAACCGTCAATTCCTGTCGATATCTCCGATCAACCACCTCCTCCCCGGAATGAATGTCTCCATCCGAATCTATATTTTGCATTCCATCGAACACAACTTCCGGCCTGGGTAATGTATTACGAAAATGATGTTTTTACAACATTTTTATTCCCGGAAAATCTCCTTTTCTGTTATAAATGAAATAAATTCTATATGTTATATTATGACCCCGACCGTCACGGCCGGGGCTCTCCTACAGGAATGAGGTAAAGGGGTTCCTCGTTCGGAGAAAGTTCCAGGACGGACTGAACGGACCTGTCCTGAAAAGCCCCGACGGGGACGGATCCCAGGCCGAGGGCCACCGCCTCCAGGTGAAGGTTCTGGGCGGCGTGGCCCGCTTCCAGGATGACGTACCGTTCCCCCCGTTTTCCGTACTTCCCGGTGACCCGTTCGTACACGGCCGCGAGGACGATCACCGCCGGCGCCTCCCGGACGGAGGCCTGGCCCAGGGCGGCTTTGGAAAGCTGTCCGAGAAAATTGCCTTTCCGGTGGATCCTGAGTTCTTGATTACGGGGATGATACCGGTACACTCCTTCGGGAAGGACGAGATAGACCTCGAGAGGGTAGAGGGCCCCCGCGGACGGCGCGGTCCGGCCCCTGCCGCCGCCGGTGACTCCCTGGGCCGCCCAGAGGAGGCGGGAAATCTCCATTTCCGTCAGGGGACGCCGGGCGAATCTCCGGACGGATCGTCGTTTTTCCAGGGCCTCCTCGATGGAAAGGGTTTTGGAAAAAGGTGGTTTCGGCAGGGAAATCATGGTACGAGCGTCTCCTTTTCCGGCATTTTCAACCCCGAAGGATGGCTCCATGGGCAGTGACAGAAACAGAAGAAGAAAAAGAACCACGGCGCCGGAGAGGCCCGGCACCCCGGAAAGAAGCGCCCGGGGGCCTTCGTGGACTTTTTTTGCTTGCCTCATGGGAATGCCTCGTTGACAGGAAGGGATTTCTGGTCTATTTCCTGTTAGATTATCACAGGGTCACGAAAAAGGTAAGCCATGAGAGCATCGGGAAAGCCCTCCGTCCCCGACACGGCGGAATTGCCGTTCCGCCCGTCCCCCCTCACCCGGAACGCCCATCTTCAGAGCATCATGACGAGCCTCCGGTTCCGCGTCCTTCCCTATCGCCGGACCCTTTCAGAAAGCGCCGAACACGTTGTCGATTGCGGCGACGATGTCCGCCTTCTCGGTTACTGGACCCGGCACAGAGAGTCTAAAAGCCGGGGACTCTTTCTGCTGATCCACGGCTGGGAGGGAAGCACCGCGTCAGCCTATATCCGGCACACCGGCGGCTACCTCTACCGGCAGGGGTTCGACGTGTTCCGTCTCAACCTGCGGGATCACGGCCCCAGCCATCACCTGAACCGGGGGCTCTTTCACGGCGCCCGGACGGCGGAAGTCGTCGCCGCGGCGTCCCGGGTCAACGCCCTCGCCGAAGGGAAGCCCTTCTTCGTCATGGGTTTTTCCCTGGGTGGAAACTTCGCCCTTCGAATTGCCCGGGACGGCGAAGAGAAAGCCTTCCCCACCCTGAAAAAGATCTTCGCCGTGAGCCCCGTTCTCGACCCCCTGAAGACGACCGTGGCCATCGACGTGGGGTTCCCCTTCTATCGAAAGTACTTCATGGGGAAGTGGAAGCACTCCCTGAAAACCAAGCAGCATCTGTACCCGGACCTGTACAGCTTCGACGGGGTCTTTTCCATGAAGACCCTCATGGAGATGACCGACTTCTTCGTCGCCCGGTATTCGCCCTTCCGGGACCACCGGGACTATTTTTCCCGGTACACCCTTCTTGGCGGCGCCCTGGAACGGCTTTCCTTTCCGGCGGTCATCCTCACGTCGAAGGACGACCCCATCATCCCCGTCAGTGATTTTCTCGGCCTTCGCAACGGGGACGGAAACCTGATCCTGTCCATCCAGGATTTCGGGGGACACTGCGGCTTCATCGACCCCTTTCCCTTCGGATGCTGGTACGAACCCTGGGTGGTCCGCAAGGCCCTCCGGATCATTGGCGAAAGGACCCCGTGAATGAAATCCCCCGACCTGTCAGACCGCAATGCCGTCATCGAAAGAATCGTTTCCCGGCTGGGAGCGGTCCCCTCGGACTTTGACGAACGCCTCCGACGAATCAACTGGAAGGAAAAAACCGGCCGGGCTTCCGCCGCCGCCATTCTTCTCCCCCTCACCTTTCCGTCGGATCGGGAAGGGTTCTCCCTCGCCCTCATTCGGCGGTCCGCTTCCGTACCCCAGGGCGGGGACCTGAGCTGTCCCGGCGGGATCGTGGATCCCTTCACCGATCGGATGACGGGAAGGTTTCTCTCCTGGTTTTTTCCTCTTTTCTTCCATCCCCGGGCGGCCTCTCTCCTTCGCCGGAGAGGAAAAACATTTTTCCGGAACGTCACCTTTCTTCTCGCCAACGCCCTCAGGGAGGCCCGGGAGGAAGTGGGACTCAACCCTTTCCGGGTGTCGCTCCTGGGAACGCTCCCCTGCTATTCCCTCATCATGTTCGCCCGGACCATGTTTCCCCTGGTGGGGTTCGTCCGGGGAACCCCCCGCTTCCGGACAAACTGGGAGGTGGACAAGGTCGTTTCCCTTCCCCTGAAGAATTTCTTCTCGCCGGACAGTTACGGCACCTGCCGGGTGGCGTCGGATATGCCCGTCCCTGCCCAGCCGGAACGGACCACCTGGGAATTTCCCTGTCTCATCCACCGGGACGGGGACGGGGAGGAGGAAATTCTCTGGGGGGCCACCTTTTTTGTGATCATGTCTTTCCTGGAAAGGGTCTTCGACTTCGACTACACCCGGCTTCCCCGATCAGGGCGGACGGTGGCGAAGACGCTCCGAACGGAATATGTGACGGGGACGGCTTTCCGGAGCCCTCCAGCAGTGTTTCTCGCCCAAAAAGGATCCATTCAAAAATAGAATCTTTCGGGTATGAAGAAAACAGGCTGAAGGATGATTTTTAAAAACCGTCAACCCTGATGGAGAACCTGCCCCAGCCCGCCCCACCGGATGAGGATGAAATACCCTCCCACAGCCATGGCCAGGAGAAGGGTCGGAAGGGCCAGGTGCCGGTAGACCGCGCCCATGGCGGCCCCGAAATATCGGTTGGAGAGGAGAAGGCACAGGTGGAGGGGCGACAGGAGGACGCCGATGAAGCCGCTCGTCAGGGCCAGCATGAGGTAGGTCATGAGCCAGGGGCCCTCCCCGTAGGACTGGACAAGGGGGATGAGAATGGGAAAGGTGCTTCCCACAAAGGCGATGGTAATGCCCACGACGCCCCCCACGAGAAAGGGCAGCAGGACGGTGATGAAGATGAGCGGGATGTTAAAGGAAATCAACTCGCCCGTGATGGCCGAAACGGCGTCGGCATCTTCCATCATGCCCTTGAAAACGAGGATGGCGAAGACCATGTAGATCATGGTGAGAATGTGGCGGTCCAGGAGCACCTCGAGAATGTCCCTGCGACCCGCTCCGGAGGTTAACCAGACCTGGCCGATGGCCAGAAGAAGAGCCAGAATCAATCCCGCCTCCCGGGCC
>Ga0209605_1005208_pt1 | contig 10160 bp, 10 predicted proteins | sample AD_UKC035_MetaG_FD_184408 | JGI IMG/M metagenome (GOLD analysis project Ga0209605, IMG submission 184408) | Active sludge microbial communities of municipal wastewater-treating anaerobic digesters from USA - AD_UKC035_MetaG (SPAdes) (version 2) | ecosystem: Engineered > Bioreactor > Anaerobic >...
GGGCGTTTCGCTTATAGCAATTTTGCGCTATGATCTATAGGGAAATAGCCTTACATGTGATAAATTTCCCGCGTTTGCGTAGATACTAAGGGAGGTTGCGATGAACAGGAGTATAGGTCAGACCATAGCGATCATACTTATCATGACCCTGGTGGGATGTGGCGGCAGCCAAACGAAGCCCACATCATTGCCGGCCGGAACACCGTCCGCATCGCCGGCGACGGCCATCCCGATGACACCGACCGCGCCGCCGCCCACACAACCCATAGCGACCGTGCAGCCGCTCCCCTCCGGGGCGGCAGGCCAGGCGCTACTCCTCGACAGCCCTATCCCCGGCAGCGCCGTGGGCAATCCCCTCACGGTGCGCGGGCGCGCCTTGCTCATGCCCTTTGAGGGCACCCTCGTCGTGCGGGTCTACGATGCGCGGGGGCAATTGGCCGCGCAGACACCCGTGCAGGTGCGGGGAGATATGCAGGGGCCGGTGTCCTTCGAGACCACGCTGATGGTTGGCGGTGTTCCCGGCGCAGGCAAAGTGGAGGTGCTGGACTTAAGCGCGAAGGATGGTGCGGTGCGGGCCAGCGCGGGCGCGGCGGTGACGTTCAGCAGCAGCGGCTACATTGAAGCGCCCGCGCCATTGGAATGGGTAACGTTGCCCATCCATCTGCTGGCGCGTGTGGGACAGCCGGGGCAGGCCGTCAACCTTACGGTGAGCTGGGAAGGGCGCGCGCCGGGGCAATCCGTGCAATTCGCGCAGCCGGCGACGGTCATTACCGATGCCAATGGGCGCGGCCTCATCCTGACAACCGTGAATTGGCCGACCACGGCGCAAGTGGTGTCGCCGGAAACCCAAAAGGGCAGCCTGCAAATCCACGATGCGAGCGGCAACCTCTTGGCCTATCAGCCCTTGGGGATTTTGCATCCCCAGGATGCCGACACGATGGGCGTTAACGTCTTTTGGGTGGTGGGCGAGCAAGTCGTCGCCGAATCCCTCCGCATCCCGCACACGTTGGGGATGGGACGGGCCGCGCTCGAGGCGTTGCTGTGGGGGCCAACGCCGGGCAACGCATCCGGTTACACCACCGCCATCCCGACGCCGGAAGAAGTGCTGCGTTACCCACAGCGCGGCGCGGGGTGGGGCGAGCGCGTGCTCCTCAAAGACCTGAAGATTCTGGAGGGCGTAGCCTACGCCGACTTCTCCAAAGAATTACTGGCGCACAGCGGCGGCGCCGCGCGCGTGCTGCTGATCCGCCAGCAGATCGAGCAGACCTTGTTACAATTCTCCACCGTCAACCGTGTAGTCATCACTGTGGAAGGCCAACGGGATATGCTGGAGCCTTGACGAATTGCGAATTACGTAAACCATGCGAAGATAAGTCGGAGTGGCGAGTTAGGAGTTAGGAGTTAGGAAGCCGGCTGTTTTCTACCCCTTACACCTTACTCCCTACTTCCTACTTCGACACGGGAGTTCTAAGTCATGACCGAACGACAAATCGTATCGCCCCAGGCGGAACCGGAAGAGGTCGCGCTGGATCGCACGCTGCGCCCACAACGGCTGGACGATCTGATCGGGCAGGATCGGGTGCGAGAAAATCTGCGCATCCTCATTGAGGCCGCCAAACAACGGCAGGAGCCGCTGGAGCACACCATGTTCTACGGCCCGCCGGGGTTGGGCAAAACAACCCTGGCCCACATCATCGCCAACGAGATGGGCGCGCCCATCCGCGTGACCGCCGGCCCGTCCATCGAGCGCGCGGGCGACCTGGCCGCCATCCTGAGCAACCTGCACGAGAACGAAGTCCTCTTCATTGACGAAATCCACCGGTTGGGCAAGGTGGTGGAAGAAATCCTCTACCCGGCGATGGAAGACTTTGCCCTCGACCTGGTCATCGGGCAGGGGCCGGGGGCGCGGACGGTGCGTTTGAGCCTGCCGCACTTCACCGTCGTCGGCGCGACGACGCGGCTGGCGCTGCTTTCCGCGCCGCTGCGCACCCGCTTCGGCGCGACGTACCGGCTGGATTTCTACGAGCAAGCGGCATTGGAGTATATCGTGGACCGGGCGGCGCGGGCGTTGAACGTGCCGCTGGAGCCGGAGGGCCGCGCCGAAATTGCGCGCCGGGGACGCGGCACCCCGCGTGTGGCCCTGCGCCTGCTGCGGCGCGTGCGCGATTACGCCCAGGTGCGCGGCGACGGGGTCATCAACAGCACCATCGCCGGCGAGGCGCTGGCGTTGCTTGAGGTGGATCATTGCGGGCTGGACGATCTGGATCGCCGCGTGCTGCACGCCATCATCGAGAAGTTCGGCGGCGGGCCGGTGGGCCTGGAAACCATTGCGGCGTCCATCGGGGAGGCCGCCGACACCATTATGGATGTGGTTGAACCCTATTTACTGCAACTGGGCTTCCTGGATCGCACCCCACGCGGGCGTATGGCAACCCAGTTAGCTTACACGCACCTCAATATCCCCTACCCGCGCACCGAACAGGGGACGTTATTCTGAGATTATGTTAACCAGCGGCGCTATTTTACAGAATCGCTACCGCATTGAAGGGTTGCTGGATATGGGCGGCGTCGGAGCCAGTTACCGCGCCTGGGACAACCGCTACGAGTTTGCCGTCAAGCTCAAGGAGTTGACGCCGCAGCCCGATATTGACCCCAACCTGCTGGCGCGCTTGCGTCAACAGTTCGTGCGGGAGGCAACGGTGTTGACGCGCCTGCATCACCGGCGGCTGGTGCGCGTCTTTGATTTCTTTGAGGAAAACGGCAACGCCTACCTCGTGGTGGATTTCGTCGAGGGAGAGAGCCTGACCGACCGGGTGAAGCGGCAAGGCCCCCTGCCGGAGAATGAAGTTTGGGCGCTGGCCGAGCAGTTGTTGGAAGCCCTGGACTATTATCATAGCCTGGGCGGCGTCCACCGCGACATCAAGCCCCAGAACATCATTTTGAGCAAGGATGGCAGCGCGACGCTGGTGGATTTCGGCCTGCCCGACTTATGGGACCCGCGCGACCGCCGCACCTGGGCGGCCACGGAAGTGATGGGAACGGTGGAGTATGCCGCGCCAGAGGTCGCCGGCCTGCAATCGGGCGCGCCGGACGCGCGCAGCGACATCTACAGCGTCGGCGCGGTGTTGTACTATGCTGTGACTGGAGAGACCCCTCCCTCGGCCGCCAAGCGGATGGCCGATCCCTTTAAGTTTGCGTCGCTGTACGAGATACGGCCGCAGATGCGGCCCCAAAATCAGACCTTGATCCTGCGCGCCATGGAACTCCGCCGCGAGCAGCGCTTCCACAGCGTGAAGGAGATGCTCAATACCCTGAAGTATGGCCCTCTGTTGGTATCGCCGGAGGCAAAACCGGCGGCCCTGATGCTCAAGCGCGAGACGCCGGCCTGGTTGATGCGGACCGCCCTGGGATTAAGCTTGACCACACTGAGTCTTTTGCTCTTGGAGCAGGCGCGCGCGATCTGGCCCACGCCGCTGAGCAAGCTGAGAATTTCTCCGTGGGCCTGGGGGCTGGTCGTACTGCTGCTCATTGGCGGCGCGACGACGCAGTTTCTACTACGCCAGAAACAACGCCAACGCAGCTTTGCCGAGGTCCACGCCCCGGCGCTGCTGCCGCGCCGCCGTGCTCGCCCGCTGCGCATAGATCTCACGTTGCTGACCCGCGCCCTGGTATATATCGGCGGCGCGGCGCTCTTGCTTGGCGGATTCTTTGCCGCGCGCTGGCTCTTTTTCAGCGGCGGCAATGCGCCCTCGGCGCCGCCGATTCCGACGCTGACACCGCAGCCGACGCTGCGCGCCATATTCCCCACGGCCACTGCCATCCCCGTCCCCACGGCCACGCCCACCCGCGCGCCCACCCTTACCCCCACCGCACGACGCACGCCGGCCGGTTGGTCCCCTGAGTTGCTGGATACGTTTGACGACAATGCCCATAACTGGCCGGTCAGCAATGTCACCGATGCCTGGGGTAGTCTGGAACGGATCATCAGCGAGGGGGTTTACCGCTGGGAAGTGACGGCGCAGCAAAGCGTCGCGCGCTGGTGTACGCCCGATGATGCGGGCGCGAAAGATTTTTACCTGGCGGTGGATGCTCAGCGCGTCAGCGGGCCGAAGGATGCCGACTACGGCGTAGTGTTCCGGCATACGGAGGGCAACTACTACCTGTTCAGCATCCGCGACAACGGTTATTATCGTTTCAATTTGTGGAACAACTTTGCCTGGACGCCGGTCATTGATTGGACGGAGACGACCACCATTCGCGCAGGCGCGAGCAATCACCTGGTGGTCGTCGGGCAGGGGATCACTTTTACATTTTCAATCAATGATACGGAGGTCGCCGTCGCCGTGAATGAGCAGCTCGCGGAAGGCGAGGCCGGGCTGGCCGTGGCGATCACGACGCCGGGAGATGCGGTGTTCGAGTTTGATAATTTTGAACTGCGCGCGCCGCGCTGAAAGAGCGCACGGATGAATGTTATGAATTGGTCGCAAGAATTGGCCCGTCGGCAGCGGGTAAACCGCACCTCCAATTGGATCACATTGTTCGCCAACGCCGTCGGCGCCCTTTTGGCGGAATTTTACTTTGTGCTGGGGGGCGCGCATCAAATGGTGAACGCCAATACCGGCGGACTTTCCTTCGCGTGGGTACTGCTCATTGTCGGACTGCTTGTGTTAGGCGCTCATTGGGGCAACCGACGGGAGAAACCGCTACACGAGTGGTATCTCAGCCCTGAACCGCCCACCGCACCGCCCTCCCTCGTGGTGCAGCGGAAGGCGTTGCGGGCGCCGTTAGAAGCCACCCTCATTTCCCTGGCGATGTGGACACTGGCCGGGTTGACGTCGGGGATTTCGTCCGGCATCCGGCCAGATGGCTTTAACTTCATTGGATTCCTGCTGATGTTCCTCAGCGTGACGGGACTCTCTGGCGGTGTATCCGCCGCATTGGTCTACTTCATCACCGAGCGCGTCTGGATGGCGGAATTGCCTCTGTTCTTCCCGGGAGGCAGCCTCACCCACATCCGCACCTTTCGGATGACGGTGCGGCGGCGGGTGATGGTGTTGTTTGTGCTGGAAGGTGTGCCACTGCTTTTGTTGGCGGTGGTGGCATATAACCAGGCGCAAGCTCTCGTCAATGCCGTCGATCCGACCGCGGGCCTGACCGCGTTACTGCGTCTGGAACTTTTTATCGTGGGCATTGGCGTCCTTTCCGCTTTGACGCTGGCCCTGACGTTGGGGCGCTCCCTGATCACCTCCGTCGAAGACCTGTTGGCGCACATGAACTCCGTCCGCCAGGGGGATCTGGAAATCCCCATGCCCATCACCTCCAACGACGAATTTGGCGCGCTGGCCGAAGGCTTCAACGCGATGGTCAAAGGATTGAAGCAGGAGGAGGTTGTCCGCGCGCTCTTTAGCCTCTATGTTACGCCGGAAGTGGCGGAGCACGCCATCCAATACGGCGCGGAACTCGGCGGGCAATTGGCCGACGTGAGCGTGCTGTTCTCCGACATCCGGGGTTTCACCGCGATGACCGAGAAGATGGCGCCGGAGGCGTTGATCGCGCTGCTCAACCGCTACTTCGATGCGATGTCCGAGGCGGTGATCGCGGAGGGCGGGCTGATCAACAAATTCGGCGGCGACAGCCTGCTGGCGGTCTTCGGCACGCCGCTCAACCCGGCCCGCGACCACGCCGCGCAGTCTGTCCGCGCCGCGCAGGGGATGCTGGCCGCGCTGGATATATTCAACGCTGACCAGGCCGCGCGCGGCGAGCCAACGCTGCGCATCGGTGTGGGCGTCGCCAGCGGGGCGGTGGTGGCCGGCAACGTCGGCAGCGAGGAACGGCTGGAGTACACCGTCATCGGCGACACGGTCAATCTCGCCAGCCGCTTGCAGACGATGACGAAAGACCTGGGCGCGCCGTTGCTGATGAGCGAATCCACCGTTCGGCAACTGGCCGACCGGGCCAGTTACGTCGCCATTGGGCAGGTGGACGTGCGCGGCAAGCAGGCGCCAGTGTCGGTGTATACGCTGAAGGGCGGAGAAGCGGCCGCTTAGACGGTGTATAATATTGGGATGGATATGGAAGGATTTCTCTTATGGCAAACATTGATCTCTTAGGTATCTTCTTTAACTCTCTCTGGATTATCGGATTGGCGGTTTTGCTGGCGACGTGGAGCTACGCCTACTACGAAGCCGGCAAGGCCAAAGTCAAGGCGCGCAACAAATTCCAGGAGTTCGGCTACGCGCTGGCGCTGGATGCCGGCGCGGCGCTATTCATCGCGGGGATGGCGACGACGGAAGACCGGTGGTGGGGGCGTGGGTTGTGGATCGCGCTGGGCGCCGTGGTGCTGCTCCACGCCGGGCAAATCATTTGGGCGCGCCGCCGCGCCAACCAGGAGACGCCGCCCCATGCGTAGTCGGCTGCTGGCGGGCGCATTGGCGGTTGGGCCGATCGTCATGCTGCTGGCCGGGGTGATGCAGGTCGTCGCCTGGCGCATGGTGGCAATGACGCTGCTCGGCGCGCTGGGCGCGGTGGCCGCCGGATTGCTCGGCGGGGTAACGGCCCGGCGCTTCTTGAGCGAGGACTCGACCACACCGCACCTCGTCTTCGGCCTGGGTGCGACGGGTATCATCGGGACGGTGGCGTTGGGCTACCTGTATTTGTTCTTTATGCGTTACCCGATGGCTTCCATCGGTACTTTGGCGCGCACGCTGAGCCAATCCACGGTGTTTGTGGATTTCATCCTGGCGCAGTACGCCGGTATTGTGTGGCTGTATCCGCGCCTGGCAAAGCGTTTCAACTGGCAGGAGAAGAGCAACCATGCACAAATTTGACGCCTGGCTTCTGGGGAAGGGACACCGTTTGCATCAATTTCTAAGAATGCAGGGGGTCTACCCGGCGGTCTTTTCCACACTACTGTGCTTCACCCTGTGGGGCGTGCGCGTCTATTGGGGCCGCACCTGGACGTTTTATTTCTTACTCTGGAATCTGTTTCTGGCCTGGATTCCCTATTTGTGCAGTCTGTGGGCCGTTTCCTGGCAGCAGCGCTTCCCCCGCCGTTGGTGGTTACTGCTGTTGCCCGGCGTCATTGGCATCGCCTTCTTCCCCAATGCCCCTTACATTGTCACCGATTTTTTGCATCTGCAAGAGCGTCTCCCGATCCCACTGTGGTATGACATCGGCCTGCTGGCCAGCTTTGCGTGGACGGGGTTGGTGCTTGGCGCCTACGCTTTGCGGTTGATGCAAAACATCGTGCAGGTGTGGGTGGGACGTATTTTGAGCTGGGGCTTTGCCTTGATGGTGGTAGGGATGAGCGGTATGGGCATTTATATGGGGCGGTTTTTGCGTTGGAACAGTTGGGATCTCATCACCCAGCCGCAAGCAATTCTGTATGACCTGGCTATTCGCATCCGCCACCCCCTGGGGCACAAGGGGACGTATGCGGTGGCCCTGCTTTTCAGCGCGTTGATGTTCGCCTGTTATTTCGCGCTCACCGCCGGGCCAACCCCAGAGGCTGCCCCAGGAGAAACCAAGTAACCGAGCACATTATGGGGAAACTACAAACCGCCTTCATTGCCGTCATTATCCTGCTCCTGGCCTTTATCCTGGGCGCGATGGCTTATCTAGCGTTTGACGACGGGCTGGCAGCACAGCCGACCTACGCAGTGATCCTCCCTACGGCGGCGAGTTCGCCAACGCCCACGCCGACGCGCCCCGCCAATGGGATCACGCCCGTCTCAGCTAAGAACGCCCCCCCTACCTGGACCGCCACGCCGTTGCCGACGCCTTTCCCCACAGCCACACCCACTCCACCGCCGCCCACGGCCACGTGGACGCCCAGTCTTACACCGACGGCGCTCCCCCCGCGCCGCCCCACTGCCGTCCCCATTGACCTCTGGCCCACCCTGCATCCGTCAGACACTGTGCAAATTCCCACTGCGGTGCCGCGCCACGACACTTCGCCGGACGCGCTCACCGTCGTGGTGCTTGGCAGTGATCAGCGCCCCGACTGGCACCACTGGAACACTGACGTGATCCAGTATTTTGTCATCTACCCCGATGCGCCTTCCGTTTCGATGCTCTCGATTCCCCGCGATCTCTACGTATTCCTGCCCAATTTGCGGATGTCACGCATCAACACGGCCGATATGTATGGCGCGCTATACAACTATGACGGCGGCGGCGCGGGGTTGCTCAATCAAACCCTGCTCTATAATCTGGGCATCACGGCGGATTACTACGTCAAGGTAAATTTCGATGGGCTGATCCAGTTGGTGGATTTTTTGGGGGGGATTGACGTGCCGGTGCATTGTCGCCTGCAAGACTACTGGCCGATTCCTGATGAGAACGGTGAATTCCACCAGATTGCCCTGGAGCCGGGCTTGCATCACATGAACGGGGAACTGGCGCTATGGTATTCGCGCTCGCGCAAAACCACCAGCGTTTTCTCCCGCGAGCGGCGGCAGCAGCAGGTGTTGGAGGCGATGTGGCGCAAAGGCAAAGAGGCCAATCTGCTGGAGGCTGTCCCCACCCTGTATCCCGAACTCAGTTATTTGTTTGAGACCAACTTGCCGGTGGATAAAATCTTCTCCCTGGCGCTGACGGCGGCGCAGTTGGATATGGCGAACGTCCGTCTGTACAATATCGGCGCCGCAGAAGTAGAGTGGTACGTTACCTATCAGGGCGGCCAGGTATTGCTGCCGCACTACGACGCCATTCAGCCGATCATTGATAACGTCATGGTGCGCCCGGCCAGCAACCGCGCGACGCAAGACCCCATCTACCTTGAGGTGTGGAACGGCACCGGTAATCCCAACTGGGACGCCCTGGCCGCCGACCGCGCCGCGCATTACGGCTACATCCCCATCCGCCAACCGGCTGACCGTTACGATTATGCGCAGACACACATTGTGTTTTTCGGAGAGACCCCCAAAGGCAGCGGCCTGCCCTTATTGCAATCCATTTTTAATGTGCCGGACGAACGGGTGATTATCGCGGAGGATCCCAACTCACCCTACCGTATGCGACTGATCATCGGACAAGATTATGTGACGTGTCCCTATTGATACGGTAGAACTTACACAAATGGGTAGAAATTTGCCGAAGAATACGCAGAGCTCGCAGAGATTTTTATAGGGTCTCAGCGGCCGCAGCGTACTCTGCGGTGCAAAAGCGCCATCCGTGCGTAAGTTCTAAGTGAACCAGAAAACTGACCAGTTATAAAATTGTACGAGTGTCTATAGCAAAGCTCCCCGGTAGTTGAGTACTACCGGGGAGTTTTTCTTTTAAACTTTACCTGATGACGTGAGCATATCGTCATCTTCCTTCAAACTGGATGGTCTTGGAAATAGAGTCCAGACAACTCCCGTTATGGACACCGCAACTCAGGTATGGGGATGCCTGGGGGTGTGCGTGATGGGAGTTTTTTTGTTGGCGGGCATATTGGGCAAACCCTCCCGGTCAAATGACCAGGAAAAAGATACGTCAGACGAACACGCCATTTTAGGCCAGGTGTCTGTGTTACAGGAGGGTGCTTGGTCGTATGCTAGAAGTAACCCATAGGGAGGTACGTATGGCTGAATTTGAGTTTATCGAGAACACAATGCCGACGTCCAACACGGTAGACGCACTATTCCGGCACGGGCTACGCGCGCTGGCGCAGCCCCCCACGGAACAGGTATGGCAGCGGATCCAAAAGCAGGTGCAGTCACCGGAGTTGCGTTCCACGGACGGGAGTGAGGCAGAAGTAATCCCGCCATCCCCTTGGGGGATGGAAGTGGCTTACTTGCTAGGGATGACGGTCAGAAGCAGCGTTTGATACGATCATCGGCAAGATGGGGATTGGGGAGTAGGGATCAGGACTCATATTTTCCAATCGCCATTCCTTATTATCAGTGAAGGGGGTGATAGAGACGAGTCGTCAATGTAAGGCAGGTGCATATAAGTTTTTTTCGCCGTATTCTCTCAAAACCAAATTTAATTCACAGGAGGAGTGAAATGTCTACGAAGAAGTGGTTTGTATTGGCCGGTTTCCTGGTGGTGTTGGCGCTGGCCTTTGCCGCCTGCGCGACCCCGACGCCGGTGGAGATTATCAAGACGGTCATCGTGACCGAAGAGGTGATGGTGGAAGGCACCCCGGCGTCGGGGTCGCGCAGGCGGCAAAGGCC
>Ga0209605_1005215_pt1 | contig 10147 bp, 9 predicted proteins | sample AD_UKC035_MetaG_FD_184408 | JGI IMG/M metagenome (GOLD analysis project Ga0209605, IMG submission 184408) | Active sludge microbial communities of municipal wastewater-treating anaerobic digesters from USA - AD_UKC035_MetaG (SPAdes) (version 2) | ecosystem: Engineered > Bioreactor > Anaerobic >...
TGGGTGGAAGGGAGGCGGAGTCGGAGTGGGATCAAGGTTGGTTCAGGATTGATAAAATGCACTTCAATAATATCTAATTCGAATTTCTTGTTCCTAGTTTCTAGTTTCAAAATATTTTAGCTAAATTATTAACCTCTGTCTCTATTCCCCTCCACCCCGATTCGGGGGGGAGGGCAAGGGTGGGGGGGAAAAAAGGGGGCAGGAATAACGGGCGAAAATCATTTCCCATGCCTCGAAGGCACGCCCCCCGTTGCCCAGCTCATCGTTTACCCAATATTGCCATTGCCATACGCTTTGCCTTAGCGTCGCCCCATGCTTGATGCGCAACTCGCCGCTCGCGCCCACGTTGCCCCTTGCTTTGTCATGGCTTTCTTTTCCGCGGCAAGCTGCCAACTACCAACAAGCGCGCCCGATGCGTTCGAAGCAGGACAGCAAGATGCAACCCTACCCCTCGTCTCCGCTTCACCCGCCTCGACCCAAACGCCTTTCGATGCCGCCCCAATGGCCGTCGCAAACGTGGACCACCCTTTCCACGGCCCCGCATGGACTGCTTGCACCAACGGTTTTCGTACCTCCAACCAGCCCCAACGAGATGTGACGCGCCTGTCGCTGTCGTGCGCTCCTTATCAGGGCATGCGTCGCTTCGGCCGCACGTTCTTTCACCGCGCCACACCCTCTTCCCCCGGCTCATTTTCCATCCGCCTGGCCACCGCACAATGCGCTCGCGTTTTCGTCACCGCCGATAACCAGGTGCATTCCTTTCGCGTATCGATTCTCGACTCCCAAGAGGCCATCGTCGGCTACGCACATTCCCGTTCATCGCCCTTCGCTGTCGCCAACGAATCCGGCGCCTTCTGTGTGCCGCGGACAGGAGAATACCGAATTCGTATCGATATCGAACAGGGCTCCGGACTCATCGCCGCCGAAGTCTGGACGCTTCCCCCACCATGAATACTCCCTTGGCCCCGCACGACTGGCATCCCAATACCCTGCGTGCCATGCGCCACGAACTGCTGACCTGGTTTGAAAAGTACGGTCGACAATTGCCGTGGCGCACCAAGCCTCGCGACCCCTACGCCGTATGGGTCAGCGAAATCATGCTCCAACAAACACGCGTCGCTACCGTCGTGCCTTACTTCGAACGATTCATGCATCGGTTTCCCACCCTCGAGGCCCTGGCTTGCGCACCTGTCGACGATGTGCTCAGCGCATGGAGCGGACTCGGCTACTACCGTCGAGCAAGAGCCCTGCACGCTACGGCCAGGCAAGTCATGCAACAACAAGGAAGGTTGCCTTCCGACCACGCTCACCTCCTTCGACTATCCGGAATCGGATACTACACCGCTGCCGCCATCGCGAGCATCGCTTTCGATATCCCGGTGGCTGTCGTCGACGGCAACGTGATTCGCGTCCTCACAAGGCTCACCAACGATGCCTCGAGCATGGATTCGACAACCGCACGCAACGATATTCATCAGCTCGCCAACCGACTCATCGATCCCAAACGCCCCGGTGCATACAACGAAGCGATCATGGAACTGGGAGCCCTTCTCTGCACCCCACGAACACCATCGTGCGCCCATTGCCCTTGGCGAAAACGATGCCTCGGCTTGCATGCCCAAACCGCCGATCAACTTCCCGTGCTCGCAAAACGAAAACCCTCTGCCCTTCTCGCCCTCGAAGCCTTCGTCATCACCGACAACCAACAGCGGGTTCTGCTGTGCCGTCGCCACCCTCGAGGATTGTATGGAGGATTGTGGGAACCCCCCATGTCCGCGGAGGGGCCGCAGGTATCCGCTCCGCCAACCGCGTTCTTCCCACCACGAGGCCCCATACCTACGATGCCCCCATGGCAAGGCCAGCCAGCACACCAGCTCCCCAATCCCCTATCCACGAAGCAGTTCTACCACTGCCCCGCTACCCAGTCGATTCGCCCCCTCGCAACCAAACCCTCTCGTCAACGACGAAACGCAAGACCAGAGCCTGTCACCCGCGCCAAATCAATATACCTGAGTTGCCCCGCTTCGATCAAACGACTCCGCGTCTCCACCCACCGATTCGGCGCAAGCTCCAGCACTCGACGCGCAGGATACTCTCCAATCACGGTAAGAATCTCCTGCAAGTAAAACTCGGGATCCAAACCATGCAGCTCTGCGCTCGCCACCAGCGACGAAAGATTGGCCGCGCTGCACGCATGCTCCTCGCTGCCGTGAAAAAGCCAGTTCATCCGTCCCTTGACCATCCGACGAAGCTGCCTCTCACAATCGTTATTGTGGATTGGTATTTCACCATTGACGAGAAACTCGCGCAGCGACTCTCGCTGGTTGTCCAGATATACATAACCTTTGCGCGTCAAACTCTCGGCTCCAAGCTCGTGACGTCGCACCGCGGCTTTGCCAAGCATATCGTCCACCAGCCCTGCAGACCGGCTTTGACGCTGTGCCAATCGCTCCGCCGCACCCAACGGCGCTATCTCCCGCTCGATCCGAAACAGCGCTTGCATACTTTGCAACACCTGCGCGGCCTCCGCTCGCTCTCCTGCCTGGAAAGCGGTAGCGAATCGGCGTCGCGCATGCGCCCAACAAGAGGCTTCCCGATTGCCGCCATCGTGGAAAAGCACATTGTGGTTGGCCGAGGCGTCGGACAAGATGGTTGCCCCGTGGCCGCCGAAAAACTTGTCAACGACTTTCGAGTCATACGTCGGCGAGAAACGGAACAACACGCTTTCAGCCTCTGCAATCAACACAAAGATATGACCGCGCTGGTAGCTGGGACTGCCTCGAATCGCAGTGCCTGTGGCATCCATGGCAAACCAACTTCGCGACAGGGCTTGCTGCCACATCGCGTCGACCAAGGGTTTGACAAGTTTTCCACATTCGTGCTGCCAGCGCGTCATGTTGGACCGAGGCACGGGCCAGCCGAAACGCTCGAGTTCCGCCTCTTGACGATAATACGGCAGGTGTCGGTCCCACTTATCGACGAAAAGATGCGCCAGCAAGCTGGGTTCAGCCATGGCTCGGTCGACGGGACGCGGCGGCAAAGGGGCAATCAAAACACTCGGGCCAGACTCTGTCGTAACGCTATTTTCAGGGAAATACCGGACAATGGCGCCATCGACGAACGGATTGGCTCGAAAGCTGGGGTCCTCGGGCACGCAAAGCACATTGTGTTCGAATACTTCGATGTTTTGCGAACCCGACGATGCCCCGGGCGGCTCACAAGTCGGCTTCGGCTGCTGCTCGTCTTGGTTTTGGCCGTTCGTTGCGCTTGCCCGCGCTACATACTTGGGGCGTCGCACAATCAACTCGAAGGGGCCGCCGCGACGATACGCCAGCGAACTGCTATCTTCCTGCCCAATTTGTTCATAACCGCACAGACCGTCGAGAAGGACTTGGGCGGGCAGGATATTGATAATGACTTGGGGCAGCACCGTGACTTTGCGTCGTCCGTGGCGGCTTGCCTTTTTGGGCTTGTCGCTGGCGCCTGTATCGCCTTGTTCGGCTCCCGTGGCCTTGTCGGACGGCTCGGAACTACCCTGTTCGCAGCCACCATCGGTGGGCTGTTCACAAGCAAACTCGGCCAAGGCGAGGCACAATTGGTCGGCACAAATGACCTCACTGCGATGCCGACGAAACCCCAATTGCATCTGTTGCACAGTTTCCTGAAGGGTAGCGATATACGCGGAAAGGGAGGCGACCTTTTCCTCGAGTTGCTTGATGCGCTGCATCAAGACCGTCACGTTTTGCGACTGTGATTCTGGCTCTGAGCGTTGCTGTATATACTGGAATATTGCCCGGGTTGCCTCTGCCGAGGAATAACACTCTACGCTTGCCTCGTAGGCGCATGGACAATAGATATTGATCATCCTTGTAGAGGTCACGGTGTCGAGACTTTATAAACACTCTAAGAGCGAATGGCAAGAGATATTTTGGGGGGATGAATTATTTTTTGGCTTCCTATGGCGACGAGGTCAGTGATAGGTGGGGGCATGGTCGATTGGGATGGGTAGAGCAGCGAGGAATATGCTTTTGAGACTTTATAAACACTCTAAGAGCGAATGGCAAGAGATATTTAAGGGGATGAATTATTTTTTAGTCCCTCTGGCGACGAGATCAGTGATAGGTGGGGGCATGGTCGATAGGGATGGGTAGAGCAGCGAGCAACCGCGCTAGATCGGCTTGGGAGATTTGGATATAAGCGGTTGTGGGATCGAGTCTGGAAGGTAGGGGGAATGTGCCTTTGGACAGTCGTTTATACAGCAGAACATATCCGTTTTTATCCCACCACAGAGCTTTGAGCCGATTTCTGCGACGGTTATAAAAAAGATACAAGGCCCCGGAGGTTGGGTCTTGTTGCACAATGAGCCTGGTCATGGCAGCAAGGCGGTCGAAAGCGCCTCGCAAGTCCACCGGACCGAGGGCGAGAAACACACATACGCCGCCAAGCATCATCTTTCCTTTCGCAGGATTTCAATGGTGCGAGCCAAGCTGTCTTGCCCGAAGCCGCAAGCTTGAAGGCTTGTACCATCGGCAAAATGCACCACGATTTGGGAGGGTCCAGGGATCTGTGGGGCAGGCCGCAGCACGAGCGGCACCAGCGGAAGCTCGGATGGGGAGGTTTGAGCGGGAGCGTCGGCGGACTTGGACCGTGTGGAATGAGTCCACAACGATACAGTTGTGGTCGCAACTCCCAACTCGGCAGCGATGGTCGAAGGAGTCGCCCCCTGGATTGTCCGGGCGTTGGCGTATTGGATAGCCTGCCGTCTGATAGGAGATGGATAGGGGGCAAATCTGTTGTTTTTACGAAAGGTTACGAGTTGATGGCGCAGGACTTCTGCGGGAGGGTGCTCTGTCATCCAAGGCTCCTTTTCGGTTTGGTCCGGTCAGGATGGCGCAGAGGGCAGGATTGTCCATAACGCGGTCGGCGAAGCGGTTACTCCCCAGGGGCACGCACCACCGAGTCGTGAAGGCCGCGCTCCTCAAGCTCGCCGCCGACGTTGAGCTGGCCACGCCCGCCAGCGAGGGCTGGTGCGTGAACATCGAGGAGTACACCGACGCGAGCGGGCGCGTGTACCTCGAGCTCGCCAACGCGACGCCTGAGGAGGCCGAGCGCGGGATGGCGATGCTCACGAAGCTGGTGGGGTGAGCGTCGGTCGCCGGGTTACCCCCCGTCGCCCTCGGGCGCGTCCTGGCGCAACGTCTTCTCGTCACAGCCGAGCGCCGCTGCCGCCGCTGCCCACGTCCCGTGCTGCTCCTTGGCCCACTGCGCGAGCTGCTGTCGGAACCACCGAATGCGCTCCGTGCGTGTTCCTTCGCCGAAGTGGCCATTGCTCTCGATCGGCGCCGCTGACCAGCGCTCCCATTCGCGTAGCGCGCTGCGAAGCCCGCCGCTGGAATCGACATCGGACCACCACGCTATCGTCAGCACCGCGAGTCGCTGCAGGTCGCGCAGGTTCCCCGGCAACGCGTGACGGTGGAGCGCGCGCTCGATCTCCGGCGACCACGGAGCTTCGCGCGGGAGATCGTCACGCTGGCGAAGCTCTCTCCAGACGCGCCCCCAGTCGTCCTTCAAATCCTCCCGGCATTCGCGCAGCGGAGGGACCGTGACGCTGAGGTGGCTCAGGCGATCGAAGAGGTCGGCGTCGAGGCGCTCCCGCAGGCCAGCGACCGGCAGGTTCGATGCGCAGACGAGTTCGACGTCGGCGCTCTCCTCGCGGTCGCTCCCGAGGGGGCGGTAGCGACGCTGGCGGTCCTGGAACACGCGAACGAGCTTCCGTTGGGCGGGTTTGGGGAGGTCTTGGACCTCGTCGAGGAAGAGGATGCCGCCGTTCGCCTCGGCGAGTAGACCGGGTCTGTCGGTGGCCGCGCCCGTGAACGCGCCCTTCCGATGGCCGAACAGGAGGCTCTCAGCGAGGGCCGAGTCGAGCCCTCCGCAGGGGACTGTGACGACCTTCTTGCGCGCCTTCAACGTCGCCACGATCGTCTCGACGAGCCGGGTCTTTCCGGTGCCGCGCTCGCCGAGGATGAGCAGCGGGGCGCCGATCACGCGGGCGTAGCGAGAGAGCCCGTCGAACGCTGCGTGCCGCGCGGAAGATCGTGCCTCGGGCTCGTACACCGCGAGGTCCGGCTCGACGCGTGCGTAGTGGTGGATCTCGGCGAGGTACGTCGTGACCGGGAAGTCGACCGGATCGATGCGCGTCCTCTTCGTCTCCTTGCTGAGCTGCGAGGACCAGAGCTGGGTTCCTTCTGGCAGCGCGCCGCCAGCGTGAAGAATGAGCCACACGCTGTGCATGGCGGGCGTCCCCGGCGAGACGTTGATGTGAAGATCGCCGGAGATGCCGCGCAGTCGTGGGAGCACGCGCGCCCGCACCTGCTCGTAGATCGCCGTGTGGTGCGTTGGGTCATCGAGCGCCATGTCGACAAACTCGACGCTCGCGCTCTCGACTCGCCTCGGGATCGCCCGCTCGCGGCCAGACTGGACGAGGTACAGCACGTGACCGATCTCGATGCGCCGGTTGCGAAGCGCGCGCACCGCGTGCTTGAGCACCTCGATGCCCGCGCGCTCTGCATGCCAGCAGAGGAGCGTGCCGTCGCGCCGCGTCATCGAGCCGGTCCTTCCGCCAGAACGATCGCCGCCGCGCTCACCTCCGACATCAGCGCGCGCGCGGGCGCGAGCTCGTCGTGCGAGCGCACCGCCACGACGAGTCGGTCGCCAGGCTCTCGGAACACCGGGGGCGTGTACGAGACGGGCTTCTCCGCGCCATCGACCGGCCTGCGCACCTCCTTGGCCTTCGCAGCGAGCAGCGGCGGAACGACGGTCCACGTGCAGCGCAGCTCGTGGGCGAGGCGCGGTAGCGTCCCTGTGTTCGGCACGGCGGGCCGTTGTGCGACAAGGTCGTGCGCGGAGGTGGCGGTCACCGTGCCAAGGTCGACATCGACGCTCGGGCGGACTTCGCCATCCACGAGCTGGCCGCGCTGCCAGAGCATCACCTTGCCGGTCGCATCACCGAGCGACGGAGAAGCGGCGAGGCGCCACTCGGCGCCTTCCGCCCACCGCGTGAGGCGTGCAAGCAGTTCAGCGGCACGGCCCCCGGTGAGCCGGACGCCAAGTTCGAATCCGTGGTCCAGGCCATCGGCTTGCAGGTTGGCCGACATGACCATCGCTTGCTCCGCGTCCGTCCAAATGGCCTTCGCGTGGAGCCACTTGAAGCCGACGACCTTGGCGCCCGCCTCCGCGAGCGTCAGAAGAGCCGGCATCGAAGAGGGGCGCACCCGGGCGAGGATCGTGATGTCAACGCCCTCGCGCGCGCGGGCAGCCAGGCGACGCACGACCTCGTGATCGGCGTCCCATCCGAAGCTGCTCACGACGATGCGGGACCGCGCGCCGTTGATGAGCCGAAGCGCCTCGTCTCGGACGGTGGTGGCCTTCGTGCTCGTTGCGACGAGCGCCGAGGTGGGGCCAGGGTGTGTCACCTTGCCGAGGGGCTTTACCGCCTTGAAGCGATCCTTCGGGTCGACGAACTCGTGCTCGGCTGACTCCCACATCGCCCACTTCGTGTAGGCTGTCGCCTCGACGACCTCTTGTCTCGTGAGCACGATCGCCAGCTCCTCGTTACGCTCAAGAGCTTCGCTCGTGAGGTTCGCGGTGAGGAGAATCCCGGCGGGGCGGGTCTCGGGATCGACGATGACGACCTTCGCGTGGAAGTGCGGCGCCGACCGGAACAGCACATGGCCACCGAGGCGAATGAGCATCTGCTTGTGCAGTTCGAGGACCTTCATGTCGAACTCGCCTTCGCTATCCTCTCTCCCGAGGCGCGCTTCGGACGCGAGAAGGACGTACACGCGAACGCCGCGCTTCGCGGTCGCGAGGAGCGCATCCTCGATGCCCTTGTCGGCGAGCAGGAAGCTCGAGACCACGACCTTCTCTACTGCCTGGTGTAGGAGCGCGATGACCGCGTTCGCTGCAACGCGCTCGCGTCCCGACTCGTGAACCTCATGCCCTCGCTCGGTGCGCAGCGCGCTGGTCTTGTTCGTCGCCAGCCACGCCGACGGTAGCTTCTCGTGTCGCTGGTCCACGACCTCGACGAAGGCCTTCTTCCACGGAGTGTTGTTCGTCGTCATCACAGGCTCCAGTCTTCAGCGGCGGTGAGGTGCCAGGCGATCGGGGATGGGCGCTCGCCGCGCCGAGCCCACGCATCGCGCGCCAGCTCGGCGCGGGTCGGAACGGAGATCCGGTAAGAAGCGAAGGGCGCCGTTGCCTCCTTCGCCCACTCGGCGAAGCGCTCGCTGGTGGCGTAGTCGCGCAGCCGCGTCTGGAGTCGCCACGCGGCCCAGTGCCCTGCGTCAGTCGGCGTGCGAGCGGCGAGCGGCACGTCCTGGATGGTCACCGCGTCGAACTCGCCAACGTCGCCGATGGACGGGGCGTCGATCACCAAGTCTCGCAGGAGCGACTCGCGCTCCCGTTCCTTGGTCTCCTCGAAACCGACCAGGAGCGCGTTGCGCGCGCGGTCCCAGCGAGGCCACAGGTTCGCGGACTCGAGGAGCTGCTGCCAGGCGTCTTCCGGCGTGATGTTCGGCGCGTCGAGGACGGTGTTCACACGCGCACCTCGGAGGGAGCCGTCGAGCCTCAGCTTGCTCTCGCCGACGTTCCACACGACCTTGACGTCGTCTTCGGCCTCAACCGTCTCGGCCTTGTCGTCGAGCTCATCGATGCGGAGATGGCCTCCGTCTGCGCTGGGGAGCGATGCGACGCGCCCGACCGCTCCGCGCAGCGTTCGGGGGACCGTGACGAACTCGCGCTCGACCTCCTTGTTGTTGCCGCGAAGCTCGTCGAAGGCGGTCGGTTCGCTCCAACGGTCGACTCGCAGGACGGGGAAGCCGAGCAGCGGGTCGTTGCTCGCCCAGATCGTCCAGCTCCCACGTTCAGGCACGAAGACCTGCTGGGACGTGAGCGCCGCGAGGCCGGCGCCCGTCAGAGAGAACCGGCGCTCGTTCTCGGCGAGGAGGCCGTAGGCCGCCGCGATGCGAAGCATGCGCTCAGCAACGACACGACGAGAGCGCTGCTCGAAGAACAGGTGCTCGGCCACATCTTCGGCGGTGGTCTGGCTTCGCTCACGCGCGCGGAGCAGCACGGGCATGAGCTCGGGGCGCTTGCTCGCCCTCGCGACCGTGCCGAGGACGTTCCAGCAACGGACCGCGATCTTGCGCTGCAGAACGATGTTCTTCATCGGGCACCTCCCGTGACCACGCGGTCCCAGGGTTCGTTCTCCGCGAGGACCCCCAGCGCGCTGCCGCGCGCTCGAGTCATGGCGGTGCGATCGCCGACGATGACGCGCTGGTAGCGAGCGCGCGTCAGCGCCACGTTCAGGCGGTTGGGGCTCTCCAAGAAGCTGGTCGGGCGCGCGCTCGCGAACGTGATGATGACGAGGTCCGCTTCGTGGCCTTGGAAGCGGTCCACTGTGCAGAGCTCGACGGAGAGGTAGGGCCGCTGCCGGGGACCTCTAGCGAAGTGCCTCATCGCGCTGTGCTGACTGGACCAACGGCGGAGGTGGCTACGCACCTCTCTCTCCTGGCCCCGATAGAAGGTGAGGACCGCAGCCTCCCAAGGGCGACCATCGTCCCTGGGGTTCCCCGCTGCCCACTCGTCGAACGCACGTAGTTCTTCGACGACGGCCTCTGCTTCGCGCTTGTTCGAATTGAGGCGCTCGTTGAATCCGCCTCGCACGTCGGCCCAGACCGCGCGGTGTGCGTGTCGCGAGAACCCCCACGCGCGCTCGCTCGTCATACGCGGCGGCGTGATGAGCGCCTGCCCGTCGTAGATCCGCTCGTGAGAGAAGCGCGCGATGTCGGGGTGCATGCGGTGCTGGGTGCTCAACAGGACATGGCGCATGCTGAGCGCGGTCTCGGGCAAGCCATCGGAGAGCGCCGTGCCCCTGCGGGCGTTCGGGTCTCGCTCGAAGCCGTACCGGAGCGACTCGAGGACGGACGGCAGCGCCACACGGCGAACGCGATCGATCTCGTTCCACACCTTGTCGGTGTCGACGCCGGTGTCGGCAGCGGGCAGAAGGTCGTTGACCTGCTCTCGGAGCCGCTCGCCGGTGGAGCGCCAGGGGCGGTTGCGGACGACGATGGCCTCCTCTCTCGAGAAG
>Ga0209605_1005225_pt1 | contig 10131 bp, 15 predicted proteins | sample AD_UKC035_MetaG_FD_184408 | JGI IMG/M metagenome (GOLD analysis project Ga0209605, IMG submission 184408) | Active sludge microbial communities of municipal wastewater-treating anaerobic digesters from USA - AD_UKC035_MetaG (SPAdes) (version 2) | ecosystem: Engineered > Bioreactor > Anaerobic >...
TGTAGAGCTGCTTTTTCTCCTCGTTAATTTCTAGTAGTGCCATGATTACCGATTTATCAGGCTGCATATCTTTTTTACTATTTCGGGGGAGTATTTGGACATTTTAGCCTATTTTGTTGATTTCTATGATTGAAAAAAAGTAAGTAGCTCGTTTTTCGGCACGATTTCATACCGTCAACCGTTATTGCTCCTGTAAAGCAGTATATCACCCGTCTTTAACTCTTCTACTTTCATGGTTTATACTCTATTTTAATTGTTCCACTATTAGCATCAACTAATGCCTGATGTTCAGGCATAATCTCATTGCAATATAGATGTACGTATGTATCAAACTTCTCGATGGGCAAATCGTTAACCTGAAACCACACGTAAATCTGATGGTATGCTAATGCCAATTCCTTTGGTGCAACTATCCTTATCGGGTAAGGGTACATCCAATCACTTTGCTCTATCTGCATTGCTGCCAACTCTTCGGGGGTTGCCTCCCGAACAGCGGGCTTTCCTTTGCTGTTCTGATAAGCGATTTTCATAATTTATAATTTTTTTACTAAAACCGTGAAACCTGCGGGCACAACTGTTGTACCTTGCGACCATAACTTTATTGAATTAATTGCACTAAGATTAAGACCTTGACTGCTAATACCGTAAGCCTGTGTTGATATTAATGTATTTTCACCAGTAAAAGGCATTGTCATCATATAACCATTCAACTCACCAACTATTATTTTTAATTTTAACACTGTGGATTGACCGTAATAATTCGATCCTGCTGTAGCAATATAGGTAAAACCATAACCATTTGCCCAGTTGTAATTAGCCGTTTCAATGCCATTAACTCTCATATTGATCCGAGAGTTAAACCCTCCTGGAAATGGCTTAATTCTGAAACTAATTTCAATTTCCTCACCCTCCTGAAAATTGAAAGGTCTGCCATACTTGTCAGTTGTTAATTCTACCATCGAAGCATCAACAGGTACGACATAGCTAAGAATTAGCTTCTCATCATTCTCAAGCTCCTCAATACGCCCATCCAGCAGGGTTACATTCTGCTCAATATCATCAACTCTACCATCTATTACTTCTAAACTAGTAGCATGCTCGCTAACTGTACTTTGCAAGGAAGTTAAAGCCTCGTCAATAGCCTTCGTAATAAATATCAATCCGTGAACCCACGAGCTTAACAGCTTGTCAACAAGTAAAGCAAATTTATCCTTGAACCAGCTATAAATTTCGGCAGGAATAGAGCCGCCATCAACATCACTTACAAGCGTATTTGCCTTAACGTCATTAATTTCAAGCGTGCCAGTAGGCAGCACATTGGTAGGGAAAGGGTCGGAAATCTTTATCTCTACCCTTTCTACTGTTTCGGTAACGTATATTTTAACGTCCTCAGCCATGTTTTAAGCGTAAACTGAAATATCGTCATAAATCATGAATTTACCTGCGAAGTAGGTTTTAACCGTGCCGTCAGCCTTCGTAAAGCGAGCCTCGTATATGTAGCTACCAGCCTCAACATTTAACCCTTTTGTCGTAAAAAGAAATCTGCCATTCGCAGCATCAATTTTTTCAACTAAGTTGCCATCCTCGCTATTTTCCTCAAACACCAAGACCGGAAGGCTTTGCGACGGGCTTTTCTTTAGCGTTATTTTGATTTCAACATCAGAAAGGTTGAAAACAACGTCGTTTAGGATGATTTGAAATATGGGACTTACAAAGGTGTCGCCTCTTTTCGCCTTTATATTATAACTATTCGTCAACATTCCTTCAAAATTTCAACAATGTTAGCGATATTATTTTTGAAAGTCATGTTTTGTTGATAACTTTTTTCTCCTCGTTAATTTCTAGTAGTGCCATGATTCAACGGTTTATTAGGTTCATAAATTCTGTACGAACTTCAATATCGCTTTTAAATACTCCTGTTAGGTGGCTCGACGTCATTAGACCTTGTTTTTTAACTCCACGCATAGTTTTACAAAGGTGTTCGCCTTTCATTACCATCGCTATACCTAAAGGTTGGTATTTGCTATCTTTGGTCAGTGCGTCTTCAATCATTTTTACCACGTCATATACCAATCTTTCCTGCACTTGCAACCTTGCGGAGCAGAAGTCAACCACTCTGGCAATTTTTGAAAGTCCTAGTATCCTGCCTTTTTCATGTGGTATGTATGCAAACCAGTAATTACCGAAAAATGGCATCATGTGATGTTCACACATGGAGTAGAATTTACCCTCGTCTATAACCATGTTATCATACACAATGCCGTCATCACCGTTATTGAACGTGGTAATTTTAGGTTTTTGTGTTTCGTCATAACCTTTTAATATTTCGTCATACATTCTTACCACTCTATTGGGTGTATCTTTTAACCCTGTTCTTTCAGGGTCTTCGCCTATGTATTTTAGTATTGTGGCAATACTATCCTCCACTTGTTTTTTACTCGGTTTACTCATGGTATATTCAACAGTTTATGAACTTGGACTGATATTTTCCACTCCGGATGTGCTTTAATAAATTCCAAACATCCTTTAAGATTACTTTTGTTTAAATGATTTTTCCTTGTTCCATCAAAAATAGGCGACACAAAGTAATGTTTCGCAGGTGGCAGTTCATGTATGGGAGGAGGTTCTTTTACATTTACGCCAAAAGGATACCTAAATTCATCGGCGTGCTCAATATTTTTCTTTAAAACATTCAATCCAACCTTTGGCGAGCAGGCTATATAGTCTATTCCTTTTGGCACAGGATTACTACCGTTGGTTTCGATTGCTTGGTAGTAGTCTTTTTGTTTGAATACTGAAATAATTTCCCTATTTAGTTGAAGGGTGGGCTCACCGCCTGTCCATACAATGAATTTGGTTTTATACTTCTTAAGTTCTTGTAGTATTTCAAGGATTGAATATTCTCCACAGTTGTCCCAGCTTGTATCACAAAACCAGCATGACTTGTTACATCCCGCCAATCTAATGAAGACCGCAACTTTCCCTACATTGCCACCTTCTCCTTGAATTGTTTCAAAAATATCCGTAACCTTAAGTTTTGCTTCCATAATCTTGTGCATCTACCGTTACTGAACATTTACTCGTTTCGTCAACCCGGCAAGATATAAGCTTTACACCGTACGGTTCAAGTAGCTTTGGGCCTACGTGCCTGACCATGTATTCCGCTATATTTTCTGCAGTAGGATTAAATGGTAACACGCAAAGACTTTCCTCTGAAACCTCTTTAAGCTTAGGCAGTAGGGGGTCTTTTTCCCAGACTAAAAATTTATGGTCTATGATGCTTTCTAGCCAGGCACAAAGTGTTTCTTTTATCACGCCGAAATCAATTACCCTACCAATTTTGTCGAGTTCATTTCCTGTAATCCTAAAATAAAACCTATAGTTATGCCCATGTAGGTAACGACACTTGGTCTCGTGTCCTACAACCCTATGCCCACATGAAATATCATGATAACGCTCCACGTAAATCATATTATCAGTTTTTAAAGATTGACTCTTGCATATTGTTGAAATTTTACCCATTCAAAAAAATTATGATATGCAACTTCAAATGGCTTAATACGTTTATCAATTGGTTTTTTAATTTGTATAATTTTTTCTCCATTAAACTTATATAAGTATCCACCTATGTTTCCGTACATCCATGAAGAAGAATCAATCGAATCAAATCCAAATTTTTTTATTCCTTCTATGGATGTATATCCTAAAGCATGTATCTTACAATTATTTTTATGGGCATTTTTTATAAACCATGGAAACACAGGTTCGATTTGTTTCTGAAAATGAATTCCGCCTATGGCCAATCCTCCAATGGCAACATAGTCAAATTCTTGAACCATTCTTATATAATAATCTTTTCCTCTTGACTTATGCCAAACTGAAATGCTTTGTTTATTTGTAAGTTTATGTAGTTTTTCTCTTAATCTTTCCACTTCTTTAAGACCAATTAAGTAATCAATATCAAGTTCAAAAAATAATTTTATATCATATTTATTTATAAATTCAGCATATTTCTCCACATATTCATCCCAATTAATTTTATTTTGTTTTTTGGAATTTAAAAAAGTAAAAGCCCCTGAATCCAACAAGAAATTCCAATGATTCTGAATATATGGTATTTCCCAATCTTCCATATTACAAAAGGATTCAAGTATAGATATTCGTTTAGACAAAGGATTAACCATATTCTTTCGATTTTCTTCATTTGATAATCCTGCTACAAACAATTCCATTATTTGTTTTTTATAATTATCTCCCGCAAGATAAATTTCCATTATTCAAATTTTAAAAGTTTCCAAACTGCTTGCTCGGGGGTTTTTGCGATTTTAGCAAGTTCATCCATAACTCTCCCGCATTCGTCCTCTGTGTACTCCAGTATTATTTTGCCTTTTTTTACAGTCCTATCATTTTCGTCATCTTTAAAAAATCTATCTATATCAACATCTTCTGACAAAAATTGCAGTTCAATACCCCACTCCTCCAATTCCGTCTGTTCCCACTCATTTGCCAAATCATCCCACGACAACTGGCCAAATGCTATGTTGTCCTTAATTGCGAACTCCCTCAATTTTTCAACTGGTGTATCTTCGGGTAGTATTTTTGCTGGAATGTCATTGTAACCCAACTCCTTACATGCACGAAGTCGCATGTTTCCACCAATGACCACATACTTACCTCCTACGGGATAAACTATCAATTCACGATACTCCATCATTTCAGGAAAATCCTGTATTGATTTTTTAAGCGCCTTAAAACGTTCGTCTCTTATAAAGCGTGGATTTTTAGGAAGTCCTTCGATTTGTCCGCTATTCAACTCAAGTTTACCGATAGGTATATTTTTTGTTTCCATAGTTTTAGTTTTCTTTTAGATAATGGTTATATGCTATGCTGTGCGACCAGTTCCGAAATTTCGTTATCCCAAATATTTCCGACTACTTCGACAAAATTTAAAAAGTCTGTTTTTAACTCATCGTGTTCTGAAAATGGTGTAGCATATCCGTAGTTATTCTGGTCAGCTCTTTTATAACCGAAGTATGCGTAATCTTCCTCAAAAACTACTGTTGCAAAAAAAGTAGGTAGCAAATATTTTTCGTGTGCTGTGTACTTAATTATATCACCTTCAAAAATTGGTGTTCCGTTTTTATCTTTCAATCCAGTACATTGAGTTACTGTATTGCTTTCTACATTGTAAAAACTTGTTTGAAACTCATTATCTAAATCAGGCAGTTTAGTAATGTAATGATAAAGGCTACCATCATAATCTTTGTGAAAATCGCCATAAACAAACGCTGTTTTTTCGTATCGTTCAGGAAATCTTTGTACTCTGACAAATCCCCGACCTCTGTATGTATTTCTATCCATTTGACTAAAATTTTAACCCTTGACAAAAAGCACAGCATATAACAGGGGTTTTGCTATATGGTGGCTGAACTACTAAAATTGAGCTGTAGTAATTCTATTCAGCTTTGGTGGGTTATTGAACATTTGAGCCTTGAATGCCACCACATCGCAAAGCCCTAATCCGTTAGCGGTTATGCTAAACCGACTTCCGAGAACAATCATCTTTGCAATACATTTGAATATTTGAATTACGATATTCATCAAGTGTAATAGTCTTTACTTGTAAATCGAATTTCATAACTTCTTTTGCAAATTCATTTTTACTTTTAGTGTCCATTGTGTGTTCAACTGCAACACGAATAGCATTACCACATTCAGGGCAAACACTCATTTTAATTTTTACATCTTTATCTTCCATTTTACTTTGATTTGAGAAGCACGAACCGCTAACAAGTGCTATACAATATGGCGGCTGACGTGCTTCGATTAAACATTTGTTTCGTCAATTCTTATCATTCCTTAACTTTTAGCTTTCCTTCAGATATTGATTAATCGCCAGTAACACGGCATCACGCTCGTCCTGGTTGGTTCTTTTCGGAAATCCCTGTAATTTATACGTTTTAAGGACTTCGGCAAGTTCTTCGTGTGTTATTTTTCCCCCATTTCCACTCCACAGCTTTCTTAACGGCTTTTGCTCGACAACATTAATGCCAAAATGCTTGCACACCTCAACTATCTGCTTACCGATGGTGTGGTTTGCGCCAACAGCCCTACCGATAAATGCTGCTTTTGCATTGTTAGCTTGGAATAAATGCCAAGTAGCCTTATTTTTCCATCCCGCCTCAACCACTACGGTTAAATGTGAATAACATATCTTTAAGGTTTGCAGGTACTCGACAATGCCAATTAAGCTCATGCGGAAAACGCTAATAACCCCATCTTGTATCTGCGCAACTCCGGACTGTTTAACGTCGGGGTCAATCGCAACGATTACTTTTTTAGAATTAGCCATACGTCAAATTTTTACTGGCAATATTTTTCAACCAATTCAGCAAGTACATCTCCGTGGCAAGCTAACGGTTTACACCAACAACCAAGAACCTTATTTTTCAACTCGCTCAAATCGTTAATTAAATGCTTGCCATCACCATTTGTAATCCACTCTCTGTATGCTTCAACTGCCTCTTCTCTACTCCCAACAACGTATTTTGCAAGCGTTTTGCCATCTCGCTTATGCGTGAATGGATTGCCCCATTTGCTAGGCCTTCCAATGTACACGTCATAATGTTCTTTTTTGCAATGTACAACCCTGCAGCTTTCAACAGGCAAATTTAAAGCTTGTATTTCCGTATTATTAATTACTTTTTCTTTTCTCATAAAAGCATTTTTCGTCTTAATAAAAGTAAAAAAGCCGGTCTATTCCCGGCCGCCAGCATGGTTAGCCGTAATCCCTCCACGCTTGGGCATTTTCACCTGGCTACCGAATGTATGATTTGCCGGCCTTTGCAGCACATACACATGGCCTCGGTAGCGCTCCTTTGGGTTGCTCCCCGGCGGATTCCGATGTTGCCGCTTACTGGTTGCTTTTGATACAACCCGGGAACTTTGAAATTTTCTTTTACCATAAAAAATTTTTACAAGTCAAATATACAACATTAAAATCCAAAAGTCAAATTATTTTAACTTTCGCCTATCAGTGCCCTTAATTTCAAAGTAGTTGCACATCTCAATTAGCCTGCTGGATACCCTTTCTCCGTATGCTTCAGTTAACTTGGGGTGTGTTATGGGTAGGTTAGAGGTAATTAGCGTTATCTTGTTTGGGAAATCTCCCCTATGCTCCAGAATTTTCCGCATAACATTAACCCTATTACCCATATAGAGTGCTTCTTGCTGCTCCGAGCCTAAATCCTGAAATCCTACAATGCCCATTTCCTTGTATTTAGTAATCAAACCGCTTTCGGTGTACTCGTCGCAAATGCTATCAGTGCGATAGTTATTCCAGCGAAGTGGTCTTATTGTATCTAAAATTGCTAGCTTAACATTGTCAATTTTCGAGTATTCGCTCATTATTTCCAGCGCCCAAGATTTTCCAGTACCGGTATTTCCGGCAATGTACATGCCGGCATTAAGCCTTCCCTTAGTTATTTCTTTTGTAGTTGGGTTAAGGCATTGCATTTCCTCATCACCATGCACCCATCTTATCATATTTACATATGTAAATACGTTGTCATCATCTATAACAAACTTGGGATTTCTTAACCTGCCGATTTCGATTACCGCTTGCAATGCTGATTTTAGGCTATAAGGTAGGTAGGCAAATCTCCGAATCGGCGGCATCAACCATTCTTTGCTTATTTTTTCGATGGTTTCTGATATTTTTATTGGTTCTCCCATATCTCGTTGATTTTTATGTTGTTAAGTTTGTTGTTTGCCGGTTGCTCTCTTTTCCTCTTTTCCCATGTTACCAACGCCGCACGCCAGTCTCGCATTTTATTTTTTCCAATAAACCAATCTTTAGATGAATAAAAAGCCACAAATGCCTCCGCATCTACCTCGTAATTTTTTTCTAAGATATAATTTTTAACTTCCTCCAAAGAGGGAGGGGAAAATCGTTTCGTATTTTCCCTCTCTTTTATATTATTATATTTTATTTCCTTTCCTTTCCTTTCCTTTCCTTTTATAGCATTGCTTGTGCATTCATTTTGCACTGCATTTGCATTGCTTGTGCATTGCTTTTGCTCAACCTCTTTATCGTTTGATTTCCAACGTTTTGCGGCTGCATTTTTCCTTTTTTCAACGATTGATTTGCGTTTTTCCAGTCGAATTAAAACTGATTCCGACCAAAAAAATTCGCCATCGTTTTTAAATAAATCATAGTCAAAAATGATTTTTTCGACTTTGTTACCACATGATTTTTTTTGCATAACATTTGCACATGCATTTGCATCATCTTGCATTGCATTTGCATTTACATTGCATGCATTTTGCATCACCACATCACACTCATTTGTATCTAAATGCAGCGACCAAGCAATATTTTTCGTGTATGCCAAAGGCAGCTTTCCGCCATTCTCGTACAGCATTTCAACAATGCACCAGTAAATGCCTATCCCCTCACAACCCATATCCATCATCATTTCCTGCATTTTTACATCGTTCCGGGCGTTGTAGTCGTGTGTGAAGTAGAAGGCTTCCTTCTCCTTGCCACCTGTATTTTTTTCTCGTGCCATTATGGAAAAATTTAAGCCCCTAAACGGTATGCGCTTGACGTGTGGGAAAATGGACTAACCCTAACGCACTCCGAAAAGGGGCTTTGATTAATATTTTTTACTGTAGCTGTTGCCATTTTTTTGAGGTTCACGTCATAACAAAACTAATAAAAGTTAACCCATTCCATTAATTCGGCATCGTTTGCTTACTAACAGCTCGTGGATTTTTATTAACATACAGAATTAATTTTTTCAGAACTTCCTTCCCTGTTTTGCCTATCGGCAATTTGAATTGCTTTAAATATCTGTAATGCAACTTGTGGAACTATTGCGTTTCCATAAGCTTTTACACTTTCTGCTCTCCATTTAGGAAAGGTAATGCCGTCCAATTCTCGGGGAAGCCCATCATTTCCGCCACAAACCGGGGGTTGAGTTGGGAAGTCTTCCCAGTTTGGCTGAAGTAATCTACCAAGCTGTTCGTTTTGTATCTGCCTGCTTCCTCCAATGCCTCTGACGTTCTTGCTCCCTTGTAATCCCTGACAACTGGAGTTGGCAGTAATCCCCTTTTGTAAATAAATCCCGTCATCACTTCCTGTGCCAATGTCCCGCTGTTTCCAAACTTCTGTTCCTTCTTGCTCAAGTTTTCGCTGAACGCATCCATTGCGCTTGGTGTTTTTAGCAATAAACCAAACTCTGTCTCGTCTGTGCGGGGCGTTGACGGCGCAAGCTGGAAGTATAAACGGCCATACTTCGTACCCTTCATTCTCCAAGTCAGTTTGCACCTCGTGGAATACCAACCCTCCATCCCAACTAATAAGTCCAACAACATTCTCCCCCACAACGTAGCGCGGCTGAATCTCTCGAATTGTTCTAAGCATTTCTGGCCATAAATGGCGTTCATCCTCTTTCCCTTTTCTTTTCCCTGCAACGGAATAAGGTTGGCACGGAAAACCTCCGGTGAGGATGTCAATTGTTCCTCTGTGAACAGTGAAGTCTGTTTTTGTAATGTCATCATAACTTATAGCATTAGGCCAGTAATAGTTTAGCACTCTTTTACCAAATTCGTTCCATTCGCAATGGAATACGTTTTCCCATCCCATCCATTCGGCTGCAAGGTCAAAGCCTCCAATTCCGCTAAACAAACTGCCGTGTTTAAATTTGCCCTCGCACATTTTTAAAAATTATTTAGTTTACTGTTTCAATCAATCTTTATCGTTGTGGTGCACTATACCCACACCCATACGTTAAATTAAACTCATTTTATTTGTTAAGCATCTTTAGCTTACTAACAGCTCGTGTATTTTTATTAACATACAGAACTAAGTTTTTCTGAACTTCCTAAATGCTTAACCTCCCCATCGTCTATAGTGTATATTTCCCAAAATACCCCAGCCGGCTTGCATTTTTTAATAAAAGCATCCGCAGCTTTCACATCGCTGAAAAATATGGGCTTCCGGCCACTTTTAACAAGTAGCATTCCATTGTTCTTGCATAGCAGGGTAGTGGCGGTTGGTCGAATGGTTTTTCCCAGCAGGTACAATGTTATTGCAATGATGGCAAATAATAAGGTAATTATACCTAC
>Ga0209605_1005229_pt1 | contig 10123 bp, 5 predicted proteins | sample AD_UKC035_MetaG_FD_184408 | JGI IMG/M metagenome (GOLD analysis project Ga0209605, IMG submission 184408) | Active sludge microbial communities of municipal wastewater-treating anaerobic digesters from USA - AD_UKC035_MetaG (SPAdes) (version 2) | ecosystem: Engineered > Bioreactor > Anaerobic >...
GCCTTGCATCCTCCCACGCCAGCCGCGCCGCCCTTCAACGAGGGATTACCGTAGGGGCGCGGTCTCCGCGTCCATTGCCGCGTAGGATGCTTCGCGGCATCATTTACGCACACAATGATCACCTATGGCTGACAAAACCGTTGCTGTTACCCTAAAAATCAAAACTGATACTGCCTCCACAGAGGCGGCGAAAAAAGCCGCTGCCGGTGTGGGCGATGCGGCCAAAAAGAGCGCGGACGCGGCTGCCGCTTCGATGAAGCGGCTTAGTACGCAGATGACGCAACTGGCAGAGGCTTCTGAAAAATTTAGCAGTATCGGCGCTGCCGTCGCGGGTATCGGCGCCGCTATCACCGGGCCATTGCTGCTGGCCGCCAACTCGTATGTGCAATCGGCGGGGCGCGCTGAGGCGCAGTCGCGGCGCTGGCTTACGGCTCAAGAGCGGCTCGCTAAGGCCGGGCAGGATGTGGGGCGCGTCGTGGCGCAGGAGGCGCTTCCCTATCTGGAAAAGGCCGCCGATCTCGCCGAGAAAGCGGCGCGATTTGCCGAGGAACATCCAGAGGCCATCAAGGCCGCGTTGGAAATCGGCACAGTGGTCGCCGGGCTAGGGGCGGCCATGGTGACGGTGGGGCAACTCGCGGGCACGGCAGCACGGATCGGGCAACTGTACGCCACTGTTGCTGGGGCTAAGGCGGCCGGGGCAGCGGGGGCCGGCGCCGCCGCCGCAGGCGCGGGGGCAGTGGGCACGGCGGCGGCTATCGGCGGCACGGTGGTGGGTGGTCTGGGCGCGGGCTTCCTGGGCTATGAGGCGCTGGCTAAGACCGGTCTAGGGCAATCCCTGGGAATGGAATCCGGCACAGCGGGCAAGGCGCTCTCCCTGGTTGCCTATGGCCTGGGCAGTCTGGTGGGCAAGGGCGATGAGGCGTTCCGCGCGGTAGGCGAGTGGACGGGGCAGTTGGAGAAGACCGCTGATGCCGCGCGCGAGGCCGCCAGTGTGACCGGCCCAACCTCGTTGCAAGACCTGGTGGGCGAGGCTACCTGGAAAACGGCCATTACCGCCTACGAGGATTTCCAAAAGGACAACACCGCCGCCACGCAGCAATACGAACAATTCCGCGCCGACCTCATCGAGCGCTACGGCCAACAACGCGCCGCCGCCGAGAAACAGTACGAGCAACGGCGGACGGACATCGTGACGGATTTTGCCCAGCAGCAAGCGCGCGCCCTGCGTGATTTCCGCCAGAGCCAACAGCAAGCCGCCACGGAATTTTCACGCAATCAGGCGCAGGCCGCCGCCGCATTTGCCCGCAGCCAGGCACAGGCCGACAGCGACTATTACGCCCAGCGTGCGCTGGCGGCGCGTGATTTCGGCATTGAAGCCGCGCGGATGGAGGAAGATCATCAGCGAGAGATGCGCCGGAGGCAGCAGGATTACCTCAACCAGGTCTCTGACGCGCAGATTGACCGGGATGCCACCGCCATCTATCAGGCCACGCGCAGCTATGACCAGGACCGCGCGCGCGCGGAGGAAGATTATCAGACTGAGGCCGGGCGGCGCAGCGCGGATTATGCGCGGCAAATCGCCGATCAGGAGGCCGCGTTCCAGCAACAACGCGCCCAGCGCGCTGCTGAGTTTGCCCGGCAACAAGCCGAGGCGCAGGCGCAATATGAGGAACAACGCCAGCAACGGCTTGCCGATTTCGCCCTCCAACAATCCGACGCGCGCGCGGATCAGGCGCAACGGCTGAGCGATTTGGACACGGCCTATCAGGAACAGACCGCGCAGACGGACGCCCAACAACAGGAAGAACTCGCGGATGAATATACGCAGTATGAGGATGAGAAGTCGCTGCGCGAAACGGCGTTCAACGAACAATTGACCGCACTGGACGCTGCTCTTACCGGACAGGAAACGGTCGCCAAACAGAAATATGCAGCGATGGAAGCAGATTTTACTTCCTACCTTAACCGCTTACAGAGCAGTATCCCCAAAACTGTGCCCTCTACCGCCTACGGGCAACCAGGCAGCAGCTCCGGGCGCACCACCCGGCGCGGCGGGCGCGCCGCCGGCGGCTATGCCGACTATGGCGCGTACACGCTCGGCGAGGCCGGGCGCGAGTTCGTGCTCAACGCGGGCACGACGCGCGCGCTCGAAGGCGCCTACGGCCCGCTATCGCAGCAGACCTTCAACAGCCAGCCGCTCAGCATCCAGGCCAGCTTCACCGGGATGGGCGCGAATGACCGCCAATGGTTTGAAGCGCGCCTGGGGCAGTTCGCGCAAGAGTTACAACGCGCCATCGCGTAGGGGCGCGCTCCCCGCACTCTACCAATGACAGGAGGCCACACAGATGAACCGTGACGACTTTACTGGTGACAATGCCTATATCCGCGTGACCTGGGACGCCGCAGCGGGCTGCTGGCGCTTCACCCCGATGCAGGCCTGCGCGACGCTGATGGTGGGAGACTGGCAGGCGTTGGGACTAGACGCGCCTTTCGTCCCCTCCGTGCCCCGGCCAGCCCCGCAAGCCTTCAGCCAGCGCGATCCCCGCTGGGCGAATATCCGCCTGGGATCATCGGCCTACACGATGGGCGGCGCCGGGTGCGCGGTCACGGCGGCGGCAATGGTGGCCTCTGTCGTGCAGCCGGGGATCACGCCGCTATGGTTGATGGAGTGGCTCAACGTCAATTTTGGCTTTACGGGCGGCGGACTGATCTACTGGGGCAAGGTCGCAGAGGCCGTGCCGGGGCTGACGTTTGTGGGGTATCACCTGTGGCGCAGCGTCCCCGCCGACCTGGCGCGCTTGACATTGGCCCTACACGCTGGGCCGCAGGTCATTCAGGTGGATTTCCACCCGGATACCGGCGCGCTCGACTCCCATTTTGTGACGGCGTTGCGCCTGCTGGATGGCGGGGAGGACGTAGAGATCATTGACCCATGGACGGGGGAAACCGGCGCGCTGCTGAGTTTGTACAGCGCGCCGGGCTGGACATTGGCGCGGGCAGTCTACGCCCTGGCGGAGTTTGAATATGCCTGAGTACGCCATTAGCAAAACCCTGATCGCGGTCTTCCCCACCGCGCAGAGCGTCTTCGGCGTCGCGCCATCATCCAACTACAAGCCCGGCGCGGAGTTGGCGCTGACCGGCGACGCGGGCCAACTGTGGCGCGGCTATCCACGCACGGTCTGGCGCTTCAAGGCCATCCCGGTGACGACCTACGCGACGGCCATCGTCACGACCCTGGGAATTACGGCGGGTAACGCCTCCGGGATCGTCTATATCTACACGCGCAATGAGTATGACACCTGGAGCTACTATCAGGCGCTCTTGCGCGTGCCGGACCCTACCACCCTGAACCGCTGGGGCGGCCATTACCTGGACGTGGCCCTGGAATTCATCTTGTTGGCGCCGGCGACGCCGCCGGCCCCGTGACGAGGTAACTTGTGAATCCCTTACACACTCGCCTGGGCCTGCTGGCCCCCACCACGACGCCGCTCTGGACCGGCACGGCCAACGGCGCGCAATCCTCGACGTTCACGCTGGCCGTGACTACCGTTTCCGGCGCGCTGCCCACCGATAGCAGCGGCTTGTTACTGGTGCGCGCCGGCGTGGACCTGGTGCGGATGAAGTCGCACAGCGGCAGCACCCTCTACCTGGCGGAGAATCCGCTCACATTTACGGCGGGGGATGCGTTGGCCGTGTATGATTTGCGCTTGCCCTGGCCGCGCTATCAACGCCTGGTTAGCACGACAGTTTACAAGGATTACGACATCGCATTCCCGGCCACCTGGCAGCACAGCCTTCCCCCCGCCGCGCTGGTGACGCCGGAAGTGGCCTGGTTGGACATAGGGGATACGCAAGTATTTTCCGCCCTCAATTCGCAGGTGATGGCCCCCGACCCGGCGAGCGGCCTCACGGCCACGTGGGATTGCGCCGGATGGGGCACGGGGACGGCCTACGGCAGCGCGGGCGGTGTGACGAATTGCTATTTCCCGCTTACGCCCACGGCGACTGGCCTGCACTATCTCAAGTGTACCCTCACCGATGAATGGGGCGGCGCATTCAGCCGCTATGTGGCCGTGTGGGTGGGGACGACGCCCACCGCTGTCCTGGGGGCGTCCCTGGACTGGTCATTGGAGCGCGGTTGGCGCGGCAGCGTCACGCTGGACGGGACGCTCACTTGGTTTGACTATAGCCCGGTGGCGCTGGTAGACCTGGACACTGCCGAAATTATTTTCTACGGCTTCTATAGTCCGCAGCGAGTCAGCGGCGATCTGGGGATGGAGACCACCGAGGCCGAGTTATTATCGCCCCTCAACGCGGCCAGCGCGCTTTATGGCTATCCGTTCATCGTCACCGACCTGGCCGACCCTGGCAGCACGCCGCCGGACAATTGGGCGGAGGTGGGGAAGTTGACCTGCGCGCGCGCCCTGTGGTATTTGTTGGCCTGGCATAGCGTTTTGCCGCAATTGGCGAATCTCTATCTGGGAGACCCCACCGCGCGGCGCATTGCCGGGCAAACGTTCAGCGCTGGTAATCTCCTAAATCTGATCGGGCAGGTGACGCAGGCGGCCTTTTACGTGCTGCGCGCGGCAGCGACCGGGGCGCTCACGCTGGAAGTGCAGCCGCTTTATGCCGACGCCGCGACGTGGGCCGGACTGCCAGCGTACACTCTGACGGCGGCGAATCGCTCCGCCGCGTATACCTACACTCCCCCGCAGGCCCGCTGCTCCGAGGTGCGCGTGAGCGGCGTCTACCTGGCAGTAGGCGACGATTACGCCCCGGCCATCGCCCGCTGCCCGGCGCATCCCGCCGCCTGGGGTGCGGGAACGCAGGAGGTCACGAAACTGGCCCCGCTAAGCGCCGCCGAGTTGCTGCAATGGGCGGGCCGGCATTTTGCGGTGGAGAACCAGGCCGCGACGGTGGATGTGGATGTGTATGTAGAGATTGATCCATCGTGGGCGCGGGTGGCGACGGACATTCCCGACGCGCCATCGCTGGCGCTGGATAGTCTGCGGCTGGCTTACGACCCCGGCGCGTTGAGTTGGCGGACGCAACTCAGCGCGCGCACCTATAGCGCCGCGCCCAGCGCGGACTATGTGCCCATCCCGCCCGCCGTCGTCATCCCCCCGCCATCGCCGCCGCCGGTGCTGCCGCCGATTGATCCCCTGCCGCCCGTGCTGACGTGGCCCACGATTGTCTATGTGGGCACGCGGCTCGGCGGTATCTATCACACGACTGATTTCAATGCCGAAAGCGCCACGCAGCCCACCTGGGTGCTGGATAGCGCCATCGCGGGCGGGGGGACGCTGACGACTATCCGGCAGTTGGGCGCTGATCCGTTGGCTCCCGGCGACTGGCAATACTGTATAGACACCACTAGCCGGACGCTCTATCGGCACACGGAGTTAGGCGGGGATTGGACGCCGATCCTGACCAATGCGCAGGCGCAGGCGGCGATCCTGGCCGGCGGCGGGCCGGATTTGCCTTGTAGGATCGATATTTTTGCCACCGAGAAGACCACCGGAACGCTGTTTGTGATCGCTATTATTACCGATGGTGTTTATGGCGATTATGCATGGCGACTCACATCCACCGATCACGGCAGCACATGGAGCGATCCGCTGGAGATGCATGATGAAGGCACGGGTGAGGTGGAGTCGTTCATTGTCCAGGGGAATTATATCTGGTATAGCCGAGTGGGAAGGATCATTGCCGGTTTGTACTCCGGCGCAACATGGACGTGGAGATATAGATCGTATGAAATGCTCTGTGTGGATTACACGTTCCCGGAATTGGCGTGGAGTAGGGGGGATAGGGGCGACCGCCTTTACTCGCACCAGTGGGAGATGGGGTCGCTGATAGATACGCCGTATTTCGACACTAATCCTTCTATCCGGTCAGCGGATGCGATGTGGTTTGATCCGGCGAACATGGAGCATCAATACATGCTGTGGTACGACAGTGGCACGGGGGCCGGGTTGCTCTATGAGACGCCCGACGCCTGGATCACCTGGAGTCTGGTGGTCGAGCATGGCCCGATCACTCCCGGAGATTTTTGGGGCATGTGGCCGTATGCGGCGTATCCCACCCATGTCCTGATCGGGCGGCGCAAAAACACGTCGCTAGGGAGCGTGAATCCGCACACGCTGCATATCATGAACGGCCTGTCGGACACGACGCCGATAGGCCGGGCGGGAATATCGCCCGGCGTGTCCCCGTACACTGGAAGCATCCCGCAGTCTAGCCAGGGGCTATGCGAGATCGGGGGAGTGGTGATCGTCAGATGAACGTGCAACCAGCTTTGCGCGATTTGCGCCGCGCTTTTGGCGGCCTGCGGCGGAAAGGCCAGCGGCTCTTTGGCATTTTGGGCAACGAGGCCGGGGAGATCGCCGTCCCCGACCGGCCCGGCTATCAATACGCGCGCATTGAGCGCGGTAGTGAGCGCGTCACGGTGGTATGTCTGGGCGCTGTGCGCGCCCGGCTGAACACCGCCGTGCTGATTGAGCAAAACCCGCTTACAGAGGAGTTTCAGATCGTCGGCCTGGACGTGGAAACCACCCGCGCCGCCGGAGACGATCCGACCACGTCGCTTTTTGCGATCGCGCCGCACGCTGCCAGTCACGAATGGCGGCGTGACGCGGACGATTGCTTGCTCTGGCTGCATCCCAACCAGATTTACTTTTTGCGGGTGCAGCCCGGAGAGACCAGCGGCCACGTGGTAGTGCAGGGCGGGCCGTACTTTGTCCAGGGACAGTTGTGTTGGAAGCGCGCGCAGTCGGACGTAGACCTGACGACCTACTACCCGACCTACGGCGCGGCGTGGGTGATGTTGTGCCTGGATGAGGCGGACGCGATCACGGTGGTGCGGGCGCCTGGGGGCGCGGATGCGCGGGACATCGCCGACGTAGATGTGATTCCTACTGGCACCATTGCCCTGGCTGCCGTGAAACTGACGGCGGGGGAGGATATAGATTTCTTTGACGACATCATCCCGCTGTGGCAGATTACACAGTTCGACAGCTCGGTACTGGCAAACGGCGAGGTGCGGATCACCGAGGACGGGCTGGTGGTGGGGACTGACTATCCTGGGCCGACCGGCCCCTGGACGTTCATCGGCACGTCGTTGGGAGATTGTGGGCATAATCTGCACGGTGTCCAGATGATGTGGGACTCAGATTTCCTCTCGTTGGTGCTGATTGACGAGGGGGTAGATCAGAAAGCGGCTGGCATAATTTTCGGAGACAATACCGGCCATGATCGCTTTATCATTGGATTCTGCAACGTCGCGGATGTGCTGATCGAGTTACTAGAGATAGATACATCCGGCAACATCTCTGTTGTTGCCGGCGCGACGTTCGATGGCGTGGATGTCAGCGCCCACGCTTCTAATCCCAGCGCCCACCATGCGCGCTACACGGACGGCGAGGCGTTAGCGCAAGCCAATGCCGCTGTAGCTGCGCATACTGCACTGGCGAATCCGCACGACACCGGCATTGAGGATTTGACCGACGTTCCCGTGTATACAGGGCTGTCCGGCAGAGTGCTGGCCGTTCGTCCTGATGGGACGGGAACTGAGTGGATAGTCGCTGGTAGTTCGGGGGGGAGCGGCGGGACGGCAGGAAATGATTCTGCGGCTCAGGTGGAGCATGTTTGGCACGCCGATGGCGTGCTGGTGGTGGTGGATGAAGTTGACAGCGTGTATCAGGTCGTCGAAGACATCGAAATCACCGGCGTGGCTATGTATGTGATGTCGCCGGGAACATCTGGCAATACTGTCGTCGATCTGGAAGTTTCGGCGGATGGTGGGCAAACATGGAGTACGTTGTATCCCACGTCCGCGAGGCCGGCGATTGTTGCGGGGGCCACAGATCGGCGCAATAGCAGCATCCCTGACACGGTGCTACTGTTTGCCGGGGATTTAGTGCGGATGTGCATAGACTACGCGGCAACGGGGGCGCGTGGCCTTTCAGTACAGATGAATGGGGAGGTTTTCATGGGAGTGAGATTTGAGTCGGTCGCACTGCTTGGACAAAGCATAAGCACCACATCGGATGTTTATGAGATTACCGGGGCAACGGGCTGGCGGGTGGATTGCGACAAGATTCCAGCAATCGCCACTGTCAGGCTCCAGGCCCGGATGTATGTAAATGTCGGAGCGACGATATATGCGGAACTGTACGATGAAACGCACAGCGCGAGCATTGCCGGATCGCAGATTTCGACTACAGCGGAGACGGTGACGCTGGTTGAATCCGCCGATTTCAGGGCAGCTTTACCCACCGGCTCAGTAGTGCTGTCAGTGCGGATACACACGGATGGCGTTGTAACGGGCGTCATCAGAGCCGCGACATTGATGATCGAGTGGTAAGCGATGATTCACGACGGAAAGGTTTTGGGCTATCCACTGGTGCAGTTTCCTGGCACGCAAGCGCAAATCGAGGCGCTGGCGATGACACCCGCAGACGCCGGGGCGCTGGCGTGGGCGTCAGACAAGAAATTGCTTGGCCGGTGGGATGGAACTGAGTGGTTGTGGGGCTTGGAAGAAGCGGCGCCCTATACGGCTGAACCTACCGGCTTTGTCGATCCCGCTGGCATCCAGATAACGTACAATATTGGGTCGGTTACGCTAGTCCACGCTTCCGGGTATGTGCAGTACCTGTGGCGGGGAGTCCTACACGTATTGGAGTCGCCCTGGACATCGCCTGAGCATCCCGCGTGGGATTATCCGTTTACGGCATACTTGTACAGCACTGATGGGACGACGTTCGCGTGGAGCAAAACCCTCTGGCAGTGGTCAGACATTCAAGTGGCGTGGTTGCATTGCGGTGAGGTAGCGCCAGAGCTTTGGATGTGCCTGCGCGAGTGTCATGGTTTGATGCCCTGGCAAACTCATGAGGCGTTGCACCGACAAATCGGCACGTACCGATTAAGCGGCGGCGCGTTGACCGCCGCGACTTACGCGATCCAGCCCGCATCGCCAACGGACAATGATAACCGTCCGGGGATTGACGCGGCGATTATCGTGGACGAAGACCTGGAATCGAGTATTGCGGCGGTGGCGGAGTCCGCCGAGCGTATGCTGCTGTGGTTTGCGGGCGCGGGAACGCCCCAGGCAGCGTCCGATGAGATTGATAGTTACTCTCCGTTGCGAGTCGGAAGCGTGTATCCGTTGATCAATGCCTACAGCGGGAGCAGTTTTAGCGATGCAGAGACCGTCACTGGCCGGTACGTCAATGTCTACACTGTCATGTTTCCGGTGACACTGGACAGCGGCTCGCAACTTTTCCGCGTGCTGTGGTTACAGCCGCAATTTGCCTACACGTCGCTGGCGGCGGCTGAAGCTGAAGATTTTCGCAATCTATACCTGGGCGGGCTTTCACAGATCGCGCCTGAGTTCGTGGCGTATGCCCGGATCACATACCGTACCAGCGCCAGTTACACCACGTTTGGCAAGGTGCGCATCGAAGCTGCATCCTATTTGTCTGGCCCCCGCGCCAGCCAAGCAGTCAGCGCGCCTATCGCCCTGGCCGCGCACTCAGCGTTGTTGGATAGAGATTTGCCCGATCAGCATCCGGCCAGCGCGATCACGAACACGCCAGCCGGCAATGTTGCCGCAACGAATATCCAGGCAGCGATCAACGAGTTGGATGGAGACAAGGAGGTGGCGGGGGCCGCCGCTGCCGCAGTCGCGGCACATACGGCGTTGCCAAGTGCGCATCATTCACGGTATACAGACACCGAGGCTAAAGTTGTTGCTGATACACAAATCGCGGATCATACGGCAACACCGAGCGCGCACCATTCGCGCTACACGGATGCTGAGGCACTAGCTGCGATTCCCCAGGCTGCGACTACAGTGCAAGGCAAGATCGAGTTGGCGACGACGGCGGAGGCGCAAGCGGGCACGGATACTGTCCGGGCGGTCACTCCGGCAGGCTTGCGTGCTGATGTGCCCACCACGCCGGCGGTCAGTCGGGGCGTGCGCTTGGATGCGTCCGGGCATCTCGTGCTGCCGAGTGGTGGCAGTATGTATGGCTATGATGCGTTTGTGGATGGCGATGCGGGCGGGCTGAGGAATCGCGTTACGGGCTGCGGGTATCAGGATTTGATAAACGAGCATTTTGAT
>Ga0209605_1005238_pt1 | contig 10114 bp, 8 predicted proteins | sample AD_UKC035_MetaG_FD_184408 | JGI IMG/M metagenome (GOLD analysis project Ga0209605, IMG submission 184408) | Active sludge microbial communities of municipal wastewater-treating anaerobic digesters from USA - AD_UKC035_MetaG (SPAdes) (version 2) | ecosystem: Engineered > Bioreactor > Anaerobic >...
GTTTGCTGACCTCGGTCCAGCCGGCCGGTACGGTCTCTTCGACCGTATACGTCCCGGGCATCAGGCCGCAGAATGAATATTTCCCATCCGCTCCGGTCGTGGTGGTTGCTACCGTCCCGCTGGTGTTGCTCAGCGTGATCGTCGTCCCACTGACCGGTTCGTTGTCACAACTCCGGGTCTTCGTCCCGTTGATGCACAGCAGTTCCTGGTTCGTGAAGTTCTGATTCAGGATATCTTCACTCCCCAATTTTACTATTATGGACGTGTTTGTGACGTTAACGTAATTGGTTTGGACTTCTTCGGTCACATTATACGTTCCAGGAGCTATATCGCAGAATTGGTAATACCCGGTCTCGTTTGTCGTGGTACTGCCCTGGAGAGCCGTGCCGGTCTCGTCATACAGGAAGATCGTCCAGTTCGGGATACCTTCCTTGGTACAGTTATCTATCTTGTAACCGCTAATACACTTGGCACAATCGGTTCGAATAGTGATGAACGCGTCATCCTCTGCGGACAGCGTAAAAGTCGTCCCACCAATTGTAAAGGAGCCTGTAGCGTTAGCGATATTTCTATTTGCAATGGATGTATCAACACCTTCGGTTGCCCGTGCGACGAGATTTATTGTCTGAGTTTGTCCAGGGTTTAGGGTCCAGTCAGAGGTATCCCATGAAATAACTGTCCCAGCAACAGAATCTGGTTCTGGTGATGCATTAACATACTCCCATCCTTGGGGCAGTGTGTCAATGAGATCAATATTGCTAACTGTGAAAGAACTGGTAGAAGGAACAGTAATGTTGATCGTAAATGTAGTTGTTTCACCGATACAAACTGCAGTCGGATAAGCAGTTTTGTTGACTTGTAAGATGACATCTTGCCAGACTGGGGGTATCGGGAGACATGTGTATCCCATGTCAAGACCTGGGTCTCCAGTAGGTGCCCTCCGCGGGTCTTCACCCCAGGCGATTGCCACTTTATCGCTGGCGACGATATGTGCACCGGTATTGTCAAAATCCGGGTCATAGCAGGTGAACGACTCTAATCTATCCACATCCACATCCTGACAGATCTGGACGCCAGCTGAGTTATATACCGTGATTTGGGTATTATCATTGACCGCCGTAATATAAATTGAGGACCCGGCAGCACTATAAGTTCTAGTCCCAGGCGCCCAGCTCAGAAAAGTATCAGTGGTAAGGTAATCCACGGGGATAAGTGAGTACGCCCAATCCCACGTGTCGTCTTCTGAGTTACATGATGCCAGCGCCCAGAAGTCGTTTGTGGAAGTAAGATGAACACCTGAATTAGTCGGGACATATCGACCCGCACCATCACGATAGGATCTTGTCGCTCCTGCGGCTACTGTGAAAGTACCGGATCCTGACCTATCGGAATACGAGATCGTGATTGGGGTTGGATTGGGATTATAGATATATAGGTCCGTGTTAAAATCCGGGTCTGTGGTCGTTACACTGGGAACTGCCGCATAGTAGTCGTTTCCCCAATCAACCCGAGGCAATACTGAGTATCCCCGCATATCCACATTCATCTCGGTATTTCCAGCTATGATTTGGACTTGAACTGGAGAAGTAGATGTTACGGTAGCCCCTGGGTTACCAGTCAACTGAAATCTTGCTGCTTGTCCTTTATTGAGAGGGGCACTTCCAATTAGAGATCCATCAGCTTGTCTGACTGTAATGCTATTTGAGTCACTCCCCGACATCACCTCAATCCAGACAGTCTGGAAATCTTGATAATCAGGTGGGATATTGGCGAGATTATCTCCAACAGGTATAACATACGAGGTTTCCCACACTTGGAGCGGATAGACCTCCCACGCATCGGTCAACACCGTTCCTAAATCCTGACCCCATGTGGAAACGACTATTTGCAACGGACCCCCGACAGCGTAAATCCTGTCACCGGCATCATAATACGTACCACTCCCGCGAGGGTTAGAAGGAACGCCAACTCCGACACTTTCAAAAGTGGCGGTTTGCCCTCTATTGAGCGTGATAACAGTTCCCGAAGCCCCCTCCCGAGTGGTTACAGAATCTCCCGCTGCGCCGTTTAAATATCCGTTTTCCCATTGATCATAGTAGACCTTAGTATTATCAGCGGTCGCCACCACTCCGACGACATAGTGCATGTACTCGTCACCTCCGGGATCCCCCCACTCCTCTGGAGTTATGGTTTTGAAAATATCCTGTGTAATATTCGAAGGCAACGGCAGGAAGAATTCCTGCGTACCTACCGTTGCGGCAGATACCCCTGCCGGTATGATCAACAGTCCAAAGAATCCAAGGAGAATTATTACCCTTATTATCCATTTACTCATCTGAAATCACCTTTATCGTGGAAGAGAGTTTGAAAATTGGCAATGTTTTAGAACTATTCCTCACCCCAGCTTTTCCAGATGTAAGGAACGATTGAGCCATGCTCTTCGAACAATGACTACAACTGACGCCACATTGCCACATTGATCACAACCCCCCAAACAATGAACGACCAACTGATGAATATTAATCACTATGATTAATGAAAATTAATCACATCGATGAATATTAATCAGTTACACTCGGGTCTTGTATCACCCTCTACCGATAAGATTAAAAAGGTTATGATACTCTAAAGGGAAAGGTAAATCGATGTGGGAAGGGGACTACTCTCTGATCATTGTCCTCCAATCCATATGGCATCCTCATCATTATCCAGAGGATAACAGCTGCATCATTCTCATTTCGCAATCCCTGCCCATATCAGGAATATCCCGAAACCGGCGAATATCATCGCCATCAGGGCGGGCATAGTTCGTGGTAGTATGAGATAGGGGGTGATTGCGAAAAGAATCAACATAATACCCAGACAAATCACAGGTCCCCCGCTCTTTACACCAAATACAGGACAGCGATGCTCTTTTCTGATCATCAGGTTCCTTCATCAGACTATCTATTTCTTGACACGCTACTACCATTTCAGGCATTCGGAGATTTACATAAAGCAGCATAGAGTTTATGCTTTTAAAATTAGTATTATTTATCATTACTTTATTTCTTAGAACCGACGTTCCGCAGATCCCGGAACCAAGCTAAACATTTTTAGCTAACTTCTGCATAACTACTAAGGCAGAATGAGTGTCTCGTCTGCCATCGTAGCCCACCATGGAATGGTTGCTGGTATCTTTGATGAATTGGAGATAGGGCGAATAATCGATGAAACAATCCCTAAACAAGGCCAGCACAAGCTGCCGCATTCTCTGGTTCTCAAAGCCATGGTCCTAATTTCTCTAGGATTCAATGAGAGGAGACTGTATATCTTCCCCAAATTTTTCACCAATATCGCGACGGAACGGTTACTTGGATCAGGTGTTCTTCCCGAAGATCTCAACGATGATGTTCTCGGCAGAACCTTGGATCGGATTTACGAGGCAGACTCAACTGAACTCTTCCTTAAGATTGCCTTACAGGTCATGCAGCATCTCCAGTTCGGCACCCAACTCCTCCATGCTGACACAACCAGTGTAAGTGTTCATGGCAACTATGAGCACATCGACGGAACTCCAGCAATCCAGATCACCTATGGCCATACCAAGGATAACCGTCCAGACCTCAAACAGTTCGTCCTCAGCACCATCACCAACCAGCACGGGATCCCACTCTTTGCGAAGACCTATTCAGGGAATGCCTCGGATAAACAGAACCTGATCGATTCAATTCAACAATTACGAGCAGCGGTACAGACTCCTGATGATTCATATTTCATCGCCGATAGTGCCCTCTATACTGCAGATAACATCAGAAACCTGGGACAAGATATCCATTGGATCACCCATGTTCCGTCTACCATTACTGAGGTGAAGACGCTGCTCCACGCAGATGTTCTCATGCATCCGGGCAAGGATACCCGGTATTCATTTTACGAGACCACTTCCGATTATGGTGGCATTCGCCAGAAATGGGTACTGGTTCATTCAAAAGAGATGCAGGCCAGGAAGGAGCAGACCTTCGAAACAAGCCTGGAAAAACTGGATGTGAAGACTGCAAAATCGTTCAAGAAACTCCTGGGGCTTGAATTTGCCTGTGAGAACGATGCACGGGCAGCAGCCGAACACTGGGCAAAGAACCATCCATGGTACCAGTTCACGGGGTTCACGATTGTCCCAACCTCGCGAAAGATCGAAGTGAAACGAGGGAGACCAAGGAACGATGAGGAACGATGTACCATCTACACCGTTCAGGCTGAAATCATACGAAATACCGAGGTGATCCATGCAGAGAAAGAGAAACTGGGGAGGTTCATCCTGGCTTCAAATGAGCTCTCGCTTTACCCTGAAACGATGCTGGACTATTACAAGAACCAGAGTGCGGTAGAGAAAGGATTCCGATTTCTGAAGGACAAGAGTTTCCGGATCTCCGAAGTGTATTTGAAGAAACCTGAGAGGATTGAGGCGCTTTCCATGGTCATGGTGCTAACTCTTCTCATCTATTCGGTGGCGGAATGGCTGATTCGGACACGGTTGAAGGAACGGAATGAAGTTGTGCCTAACCAAGTGAATAAACCAACGCAAAATCCCACATTGAAATGGATATTCATGGAGTTCATGGGGGTTATTGAAGTGAGGATGAATGTGCCAGGTCAGCCGGAACGACAATTGACCAATTTAAACGAGAATGCGAGAAAAATAATCGCTATTCTTGGGGGGAGGTGTGAAAATTATTACGCGTGAGAAAAGATCTGCGGAATGCGGGTTAGAATAAAGATTAAGAACAAATTGAAAAAATCAGCCATTTTTACTCATTATTTTACATTCACTCTATAAAGAGGCAACTATGTTCTCATAAGGCCCGGAAAAAATTGCAGAGAATTAAAACAAAGTATTTGACTGGCATGGTAATTAGGGGTAATCACTTCCCACGATTAAGGAGAAATCCTATAACATGCCTGAACTTGTTGGGCACCCTATTCGTATCGAGATATGATACACACCTGAATAAGCCTTCTGCTCGAAGCAGGTTCTCGCCGCAGTGGACAACGTGCTATGAACTTTTAGATGATGACAGGAACAAACAAGTAATTGGCTACCTGGATCCCTGGTAAGATTGTTGATGTTAATTCAACGGAACTGGAGTTCCACCTATCGATCCTGAAAAGAGATAGGTACAAACCTTGTTGTCGAAGGCAATAGAGATAGGATGGTATCAAGCAGAATCTCTTCTTTCTGATGATGAAATATCCATTGAAAGATCCACAGAAAACTGACGAGTACTGACCAGGAACCGGCCTTTTTTGGAGATGCCTTTCAAATCAAACAAATAAAAAGGGGATTATCGACAGCATATCCCCGATTCATACTCAACACTGTTGGAGAACAAGGATATGTATCCATCAACGGACTTGCGCTCTTTCAGGTGAATATTCTGTATCATCCCAGGTATACCTACACACGCTGATCCTCCTTCCTGTGTTTCGGAATTGAGGTATGTCGACACATACCCAACGGAAGGCTGTGTAGAAGATACTTCAGCAACCCGGATATTGTAATTTACACGGGCAAGACCCTCAACACTTGGAACTGGTGGCCAGCGTTCGATTCCTCCTCCTCCGGCCTGATTGAGGTTTCTGACTTCAGCAGAGGTACTTACCGATACGACACTCATGTCAATCTTACTTCCAGTATCCACAAATGAACAGAAACCCGGGTAACAACCAGTCGTGGGACACAGGAGACACGTCGTACTTAATTCGGAAGGTACTCCAGGGGTACCAGCACCAGAAAGCATCACATTTTCTTCAGATAAAATACGGTTACTGTTGACTCCTGTATATGAGATAATCCGGTCATTCTCAACATTATACATCGAAGTGGGCAATGCCTTTGTGTCTACTTTAGAATTCTTGGAATAGGCAATCTGTCCATACTGGGCACTCGTATCTTCCGCATAGACGGTGCTCATTTGCACTTCGAATGATGCAGCATCATAGCTCAGTGGTGGTTCTGGTTCTACTTCCCAGATTTTGATGAGTTCGCCTGTTTCAGGATCGGTTACTACATTGAGTTTCAGATTCGCATCAAGCACCTCACTTGAATGCCTCCAGGTGAGATCTGCATCATTGGAGAACACTCCAAGAGCTGAAACATCGGTGGTGAGGACAATTCCCTGTGTTTCGATGTCTGGCGGGGGCAGTATAGTGGCAGCTGCTGATGTGAAAAGGAGCATCGACGCAATAATCATAAGGATAATACTTCGTTTCATTACTTCCAATCATTCACCCCCTTTTGGATGATAACGTAAAATAACTATGAGCCTATATATAACAATGTTGGTTAGTATCTTCGCAACTTCGAAGTGCTGCAAACCAGAATAAAAAAAGGAACGCCCAGGTCGGAATTCGAATCCGAGTCGTCGGCGTGACAGGCCGACATGATGGGCCACTACACTACCTGGGCACTCGCTGCAAATGGTCCCGCCTCCCGGATTCGAACCGGGGACATCGCGGTAGCTGCGCAATTGCCTGGATACGGCAAATCATACTACAGCCGCGCACTCTACCAAGCTGAGTTAAGGCGGGATTTGCGCTCATAGTATAGGGGAAATAAAGCTATTAAACATATCGATATCGGCTCCTGAAAATAGCCTTTCGGTCACTGTTTTATAATATGAGCGCATTTTAAATGGTGTATGGTTCCCATAACAACTGAAGCGGGGAATTGTTTTCTTCACCGATAGCCATGCGAAGAAACATGTGACTGTTTTTGATACCACCCTCCGGGATGGGGAACAGACGCCGGGTATATCATTTACCTTTGCACAGAAGCTTGAGATCGCCCGCCAGCTGACATCCATCGGGGTGTATGCAATCGAAGCCGGCTTCCCGGCCTCCTCCGAGGGAGAACGGGAGACGGTGAAAGCCATCGCGGACCAGAGACTCGACGCAGTTATCTGTGGCCTGGCCCGATCCCGAAAGGAAGATGTTGACGTTTGCATCGATTGTGATGTTGACATGGTACATGTCTTCATCCCCACCTCTGAAGTCCAGCGGGTGCACACGATCAAAAAGACTCCCGAAGAGGTGCTTGATATTACCCGGGAAATTGTCTCCTACGTGCGAGACCACTGCGAACTTTGTATGTTCTCAGCAATGGACGCCACCAGGACTGATACGGAATACCTGATTGAAGTATTCCGTGCAGCTGCCGATGCAGGGGCAACCATTATCAACGTCCCGGATACCGTAGGGGTCTACACCCCCACCGCAATGAAAAATCTGATCACCAGGATCGTGAGTGAGGTTAACTGCCCCGTCGATGTCCACTGCCACAACGATTTTGGCCTTGCAGTGGCCAATACGACCACCGCAGTGGAAGCAGGGGCTTCACAGGTCCAGGTAACAGTGAATGGACTAGGGGAGCGTGCCGGGAATGCAGATATTTCCCAGACCGTCATGATCCTGGAATCTATTTATGGAGTAAAAACCGGGATCAAGACAGCCAGCCTGTATGAGACGTCGCGGTTAATCTCCCGGTATTCGGGGATTGGCGTCCTCCCGATCCAACCTGTTGTCGGTGACAATGCCTTCTCTCACGAGAGTGGAATCCATTCACACGGTGTCATTGCATGCGCCGCAACGTTTGAGCCAGGTATCATGACCCCTGAAATGGTAGGTCACCGGAGAAGGCTCACCCTCGGCAAGCATGTCGGGCGGCATGCTGTCCGTCAGATGCTGACAGATGCGCATATCAATCCCAGCGAGATAGAGATCGATCGAATCGTTGAGAAAGTCAAGTTCATGTCCGTGAAAGGCAAGAAAGTGACCGACGCGGATCTCTACGAGATCGCCACAACCATCATGGGCATTGGAAACGGGGGACGTGCAATCGAACTCCAGGATATTGCCATCATGACCGGAAACCATGTCATTCCAACGGCGAGTGTAAAGGCACTTGTCAATGGAAAGGAGCTGGTATGCAGCAGTACCGGAAATGGTCCTGTCGATGCTGCCTTGAAAGCGATCCTCGGTATTGTACCTGCAAAGGTGCAGTTAAAGGAGTTCAACATCGAGGCGATTTCCGGTGGATCTGATGCAATCGGGCATGTGAACATCGCTATCGAGGATGACCATGGGCATGTGTTCTCGGCGAGTGGATCGGGTGATGATATCGTACTTGCTTCCACCGAAGCGATGATAAATGCAATTAACCTGCTTCAACGGATACGGCAGGCTGAAACAAAATAAGAAAAGGAGGGCGAGGGGCAGGCCAGGAGATCAGGATGCGCTCTGGGGCCTGCCCTCAAGCGCCTGCTTGATCTGGCTCTGAAGCTGCTCGAACTTGCCGGAGAGCATGCCCTCCTGTTTTTCAAGCGATTTGATCCTGAGTTCGAGCGTCTCTATCTTATCGTTGAGATTTTTCAGGACATCTTCTTTCTTCTTCTCCATCATGACCGTGCCGACGCTCATGAAAACCGGAGCATCCTCTGCTACATCGTTTAACTCCTCAATAGCCCGTTTCGCCTCGCGGACTGCCATCTCGTACTGGGCTTTCTGGGCACCAATGGTCTGCATCTGCTGCTGCATCTGCTGCAGCATTGCGATCTGGTTCTGCACTTTCGGTGAAATTGCACTCATTGTATTGTCTCCTGATTGTTCAGCAGTTCCTGCATCTCTTCTGCCACTAGGATCAGCCGGAGCCACACGTTAAGCGAGGCCCGGAGGGCTGCAATATCCGCTGCATGCACCGCCAGTATAAGGGTATCCGGCGGTTCAAGAAGGCACGTCGCCTTCGATCGGGGATTGCACTCTCCTTCCATCTCCGGACACACCGCATGGAAAAGGGGTTCAGCATGTGCTGACCTGAACCGGAAGAGTGCTTCATGCCTCATGGATCTTCAGTGAAAGCAGGTAACGGCGTGATCGTATACCATCAAAGATACACGATTCCTCACCATCTTCTGACAATTTCACCGGTATATATGGTACCAGCCGCTCATAAATGGATGGGTCATTTACCTGGATTCCCGCCCGTGACTCTTCCCTTTGAATCGTCCGGAGCTCCGACACAAGGAACAATGTTCCCGGTTTCCCGTCGATATACAATGTGAAAGAGGGTGAGGTTCCATGGTAAAGGCTGAAAATAATGATATTGATATCACGTGACGTGATTTCTGCAAGCCCCGCCTTGCCCCTTACGATATAGGGGCATCCGGCAGCGAAGGCAAAGTCTTTTGCAAGCGAACGGAGTTCCGGTACAGGTTTTCTCGACGTGCTGACGAAGGTCATCGAGCTTTTAACTCTTTGATTGCGGCACCACGTTCCTTAAAAAGGATCCTGTGTCCGCAATACGGGCAGCGGACATTAACATCAATCTCGACCTTATGCTTGCAACGGGCGCACTTGTAAGAACCAGCCAAACCTGCTCATGCCTCCTTGCCAAGGGAGCGGTCGATTGTCCTGAGTGCGATGCGAAGCTGGGGGGTCTGTGGCTGATAAGCTCCTCCTGCAAACTTGAAACCGCACTTTCTGCATCCCCATATGCCGGTTCCCTGACGGCGGACAGCGATGGTATCGCACCGCGGGCAGCGATGGGCGGCCTTTGATACCTGTTCCATGTCAGAGACCCTTTTCCTGACAAACCTTCCATAGCGCGGACCGAATCGCCCGGCGCTCCCTGAAACCTTACCTTTCGCCTTCTGTGTCCTGCTGGCCATATATAGTCACCCGCTTGTATGTCTCTTATACTATGTCATCGCGGTTAATATACTTGATTGAGGATCCGCACTTCACCCTGCCCCTTGGTAATCCGGTTGATCAGATCGTAAAAATCACCCTGGATGCCAGCAGGAATTCTGACTATACAGATCCATGATCCATCCTTCTGCCACTCATCTTTCTCTATCTGAGCAACAGGCTGGATCTCCCCGAACGCTTTCGATGCGAAATCCGGAGGGATCTTCACCGCGATCCGGACCTCTTCGAATCGGATTGGAAGAAGAGGGCGGAGTGCTTTCACCGTGTCCTTCACCTGTTCATCAACGCTTTTGTAGAGATCGATGTTCACCCGCGCCTCATCCATTGCCATTTCAATCCGCTGTGGGGGATGCGGGAGACCGGTCTGTGGATT
>Ga0209605_1005243_pt1 | contig 10110 bp, 10 predicted proteins | sample AD_UKC035_MetaG_FD_184408 | JGI IMG/M metagenome (GOLD analysis project Ga0209605, IMG submission 184408) | Active sludge microbial communities of municipal wastewater-treating anaerobic digesters from USA - AD_UKC035_MetaG (SPAdes) (version 2) | ecosystem: Engineered > Bioreactor > Anaerobic >...
AGATATTATCACATATTAAGTAAAATACAAAACTGAAGAGAGATAACGGCAGAGGTAGAGATTCGATTGAAGCCTTTACTGGTGGTGGGATAGGGGAGAATAGATGAATTTAACATAATAGCCTTGTGTTTAATTGGGAGGATTGTTTTTTCGGCGTGTTTATGTGGATGAACAATGAAGATAGAACCTTTATACCATTATGGTTCTTACGCAACTACCTGGTCTATGATACATTTTATCTTTCTGTATATCTGTTTCCATACCACTATGGTTCTCACGCAACCTGATTTTATTGATTTTGAGTCAACTACGCTTACTAGGTTTCCATACCACTATGGTTCTTACGCAACTTGGAAAACTGAGTGCGACTCCGAGTATACACTCGTTTCCATACCACTATGGTTCTTACGCAACGTGTCTGTCAGAAATATGAAGAAAACATTCGGCCCTAGGTTTCCATACCACTATGGTTCTTACGCAACCCAATCCAATACTGTTGGATATAGACGTATTGGACAGAAGTTTCCATACCACTATGGTTCTTACGCAACAAATCCCAGCTTCAGCGCCTACCAAGTCAATTCAAGTTTCCATACCACTATGGTTCTTACGCAACCAAAGTTATAAAATGTAATTGCCAGCATATCATATTTTGTTTCCATACCACTATGGTTCTTACGCAACTGAAAGGCAGGTGAAACCTTCACTTTTAGTAGCCGTTTCCATACCACTATGGTTCTTACGCAACCCTCGGTGTGCGAATTGAAAGACTTCAGAAGTTTCTCTCGTTTCCATACCACTATGGTTCTTACGCAACGAAGATGCGTCTGACGATTCAGCTCCGATACAGATGTTTCCATACCACTATGGTTCTTACGCAACCAACAGCTGACGAAAGAGCAGGCGGACAAGGTAATGTTTCCATACCACTATGGTTCTTACGCAACTTCCAAACTCCATCTAATTCCTTTTCTAACCACCCCGAGTTTCCATACCACTATGGTTCTTACGCAACCGCTTTTATTACAAAGATATTATACAGGTTTTGGGTAGGCAGAATCAACCAAATGGGAAGATCTCGTAAGCGACATCGAATTTACATTTCTGCGATTCGTTTGGATTTGATTCTAGATGGACGCAGTACTATGTGGTGAGAGAAGGCGCCGGTATCTTCTCAGGAAGACCGATCGCAGAAAATACCGGCGCGACACTCCCCAGCAGAAGCTTACAGAAGAAAAGCGCTTCCGATTTCGCTTTCAATCAAATGACCTATCCTCAGTCGAATCTGTGTAAACTGTATAATAATCATTCTAAATAGGCCTAGAAGTGTTATTAGGAAATGAGTTCAGAGGAAGATGGTATACGATCGATCCGACGAGAAGTGGTGACAGAATTATTAAGCTGGGTAATGCTCTATGAAAGCGTGGTATAACTTGATTCAGAAAAGTAGATAGAATTACTCCTCAATTTGACGTTCATCACAATCGACGTTATGTAATGCGATCCGACAATAAGCATAACTAACTATCTCATAAAATGCCCATCGAGTAAGATTTTTGAATGAAGAGCGATAATGTTAATCATTCGATGAAAAAGCAATTATTGAATCTGCAAGATTACAAAAAGTTGAAGGTGCGAACCAGGAGTATTTTATTAGTATTCCAAACTAGTGTATTTTACAGAATAACATTATGTTTAATTGCTTAGTGGATGCACTTACTCTGAAAGGTCTATCAGTTCAGGATGGGTTTTCTGAGTAAATAAGATATGATCTCATTGCAGACTTTACGTTGATAACTAAACTTCATAGGAGGTGTATGCGTGTACTCTTTCGAGGGAGTAAAACAAATACTTGAAACATCCATCGATAGTCTTGTGGACAACTTCATAAAGGAGCCTTATATCCATCGTTGTGAGCACTCTCTTCATTGTGAACTCTATACAATGTTAACTTCCCACAGAGCTTTGCAGGGTTTGTACCCCATAGGAAACAGCCCGTATAAGGCTTCGCTTGTTCACAAAGAGTGGCCAGAACCGTCAATTAGGATAGATAAGAATAGGAGAGGAAACGTTGACCTTGCTATTCTGAACATTGATGATCTCGCAACGGCTGATGATGGCCTAAACTCCTTTACGGAAGGCCGTATAAGGCCTGATTTCATAGTTGAAATTGGTCTTAACTATCCAATTGAGCATCTTAAGAATGATTGCAGCAAGCTAGACAATAGTGGCTACAGAAGTAGCAAAGGGAAAAAGGAGGCCTATCTAGTGCATCTTTGGCAGCCACACAAGGGTATAAAAGATAAAAACGTAGTGTGGCAGGATTTGAACGCTTTTATTAGTACATCAAACGTGGAAGTCGCGGTAGTAGTGTTCACTGATTCGCACATATGGGTCAAACACCTATCTGACAAGGTAATAATGGAAACACCTATCTGACAACAAGATACTCCAGGAAGCACCTATGCGAAGCTAATTAAGCAGTTTTAAATGAAATCTGATCCCACGGCCAGTGGAAAGATCAGCCTGAACATTTGAAAAGATTGAGGGAGGTGATCTCTATGGAAGAGTACGGAGGTTTTGGAAATGGTGAGTTCTCTGAGATTGCAAATAGCATTTTGGGCGAATTGTATCGGGAAAGTCGCTTGGAAGAAGGCCTGCTTTCGGATGAAGAAATAATGGGCACAAAAAGAATCAGAACCGGTGTGCGCAGCGAACAGATTCCGGATATCATTGGAAGAGCAACAGGCCTGACAGAGTTCAACTGCTATCCTGGTTACCCATCGAATACTTGTTATCAGACAGCATTCTTCATTTCTCTGAACTCAAAGTTGATTGCCAGGAGTAGCGGACACCTTCACTTTCGGAAGATAGTTGAACGCATTAAGGAACATATGCTACTTAAATGCGAAAGAACAACGAGGAACATAATCATAATTACCGATAGCTGGGATGCAGGTATTGCCAGCAACGAGCAGAACTATATAAACAAGATAAAGAGCCGGGCGAATGTAGAGTTCTATTTCTTTGCTGTTAGCCCCGTCTTCTTCGTAACTCGAGTACCAATTTGACGAAATTGTAAATTGCCGCAAACTTTGTGCTCTTAATTAAGAGTAGCTTCTACTTTGTCGAATCCGGACATCTACTCTCCTTTCGCAATCCTCCAATTACTTCCCACACCACATTTTACTGGCGTAGCAATACCAATTATCCTTCTTCCGACCGATTCCATAACATCAACAAGAATCTCCCTGGTCTTATCCCTATCTTCTCTCAAGACCTCTACTAAAATTTCATCGTGAATCAAATTTACTATCTGGGCCCTTAAACCTTCTTCTCTGGTCCTTCTATGAAACTCAACTGCGGCTAATTTCAAGATGTCCGCTCCAGTTCCCTGAATAATGTGGTTGAAGTTATGAGCCCGTAGCTCGCTTTCTTCGACCACGGCTGCGTCTAAAGTAATCGGGCGGCCAGTCAGAGTCTTGACTGTAATCATTCCCCCGGATTTCTTTTGTTCCCCAGCGAGCTTCCCGGCTTGGTCAATAAGGCCTCCGAGCTTTGGATAGATGCTTTTGAATTTGGTTATTAACTCTTTCGCCTCTGAGACGGTGGTATCGATCCCCTGGTCAGACAGCCTTTTCTGAAGAGTAGTGCCACCCATTCCATACAATAAGCCGAGGAACATCGTCTTGATTTTCGATCTGGTCTCGGTGTCAACGCTGTCAGGGGCTATCTGAAACAGTGAAGATGCTATCTCTATGTAGATATCCTTACCCTCACGAAATACTTGTAGTAAAGCCTCTTCGCCGGCGTAAGAGGCGGCTATCCTGGGCTCTATTTGGGAGTAATCGGCACTTAAGAGAACGTGACCAGAACGACTTAAAACAAAGCGGTGGAACTCTCTATCTATCCCCATAATGTTTGGATTAACACTCGAAAGTCTGCCCGTTATGGAAGCTATTTGCTTGAAGTAAGCGTGGAGCATCGGCTTACTGGCTTCACAGCTTTGCAGTATGCCAACGAGGGTTGATCTTCCTTCTGTGCTATCCAAGGCAGTCTGCTGAACTAGCAGACGCTCCAGTTCTTCTTTATCAACCTTTATACCGGCTGAAGAAGCTTCAACCAGAGCCGGTAGAAGGCTCATCTCAAGCTCAAAGTAAGAGTCTCCTAGTTCCAATTTACTTATTAAGGTGTCTCCTCTGGAAATTAAAGAATTCTCCCTGAACCGCTTCACGATATCTCTGAACAATTGTTCCTGGTACTTACAGCAAGCTACGAGACTCTCTCTATCGCTTATCGTGGTTCTAGGTGTCTTCCAATCGCTGTACACGGCTCTGGGAAGTTTCCCCAGGAAGTCTTTTTCCATATACTTAAAACTCTTTCCGGTGGCCCTACTCAGGTAATTCAGCGCAACTTTCAAACAATATGGATTACTTAGATTGAGATTCTGCTGAGCCTTAAGTAACACTCCTGATAGCTGAAGGTCACACCCAACGATAAGGGACTTATCAAATATAGTCTGCAATTGCCGGATAATGTCTGACTTGCCGGCTGTGAGTATCCTGAAGAGGTCAATAAAATATGTCTTACCGGTGGAGGGATGATGTAGTAGCAGGTAACGCACTCTATTAGCAGGATCGTGGGTCTCATCTGCCAAGTCTTCCAACGGCTGGACCCAGATTAAAAACATCCGGGAGTCCGGCTTCTCTGTGATTGATTGCTCAAGCTCGGCGAGTATCTGCTTGCCCTGGAAGTAGTTGTTTATGTATATCACATTGCCCACAGAGACAGACGGAATTGGTACAGCAGCATATTTTGCTGGTACTATGCCGTCCTCATCCGGCTCCGGCGAAAGTCCTGTCAGGCGGGCGGTGTAGTCAAGCGTGAGGTAAGGCTTCAGATCGATCTTTCTGACTTTACCTTTGACCGAGCCCGGGTTCAAACCAAACAAAGACTCGAACTCATCTTTTTGAAGGTTTCCATAGAGTCTGAATACCGGATTTCTATGAAGCGCTCTATCGGCTTTAAGGAGAGTGTCATAGAAGAGAGGTGCCTCTTCTGGTGTGAGACTGCATTTGACTGTAGTTACATCTTCATCAGTACTTACATATAACCTCTGGGTCTGGAGAAATATGTCCCGGAGTTTCAGAGTCTGGCACTTCCTTTCTGAGACTTCGAACCAGGAGTATGTGAAGTGCCTGAAGCCGAGCCCGGCCAGTCTGATGGCCTTGAATCTGAGACTGGAGTCCCTAGCATCGGCAGCTTCAATTCTCTCCTTTCGGCTTACTTCGAAGCTTTCCAGCTGTGTACTGTAACGGCTCTTCACGGTCATTCTGAGCTCTTCCAGCTCCGTTTCGCTCAACAAATCAGCTATATCAATAATCTCGTCGGCAAACTTCTCGGCATATGGGTCGTAGTAGATAACAAACAATCGCTCTCCAGCTCGGCGGTGTGCCCTTAAACGACCCTCGGCCTGGAGGTAATGGTCATCCCGCTCGGCTGCAATGAATTTTTGGAGAGAAGGATCAATCGAGAGCTTCTGGCCTTTGTAAGAAGTAACCCCTTTTGTAAGCGTTTGCTTTTTGCTTAGCTTGAGTTCGGCTTCCATAATTGCAAGATTTCTCTGAGGTATGCCGGCCAGATGAAGAATGCTGACTCCTTCATTAAAGTAGCGGTTAGATCCCTTTTCATCAAAATGCCAGTGCCCGACTTCGAAGTCGGGTAGACTCTTCTTTGCGAGCTCTTCATACCTCTTGTGGATGAGCAGTCCAGACTTAGGACTGCCCAAAGCATACCGGGTCTGGAGCCTCAGGTTGATCAAGTCTATAAGCGACAGAAACCTCTTCGCTCTTGGAAAGCCGCTCCCGTTTCTCAGAGGTAGTACACCACTTATAACAACACGCACGAGGATGCCGGCCATCAACACACCTCCACTAAACTGGTAAAGAAAACCTCGACCCCCGCGAAGAGATTTTCGTAGTCGTCCCTTCTGGCGGAAGCATCGAGCACAATTGCCTTTATCGTGTGCGTCCGCAAAAGCTCGACAATAGAGGACCATCGGGCATTGTGCCTCACAAGGCAGAGCTTGCCCCTGACTATAGATAAACTGACGTTATCGTCCATTCTTAAAAACCTAAGGCAGTCCTGGAAGAGACGGACCATCTCCGATTCTTTCAGTATTCTTAAGACCTCTTCAGAGTTTTCTGCCCCTCCCAGAGCCTTCCAGTCTGCAAAGCTTGTAAAGCTAAGCCCATCTAAGACTTTCAATCTTGAGAAGAGCGCGTTCGCTTCTATTCCCAGAAGTGAGCTAATCGACCTGGCGACTTCAGCCAAGAGCGCGGAAGGTCCGAAGTGTAGCTTTCGGCTCTTCCTGATGACTTCAAGTCCCTCTATAAGGCTTTTGATAGCAACTATTACAAGATCCCAGTCGTTATCGGAATAGAATTGCCCTACACAATCAAGCTCAGAGGAGCCCTGAAAGGCTGGCACGACTTCTGGAACGGGTTCTTCGTCAATTAAGGAGAAAGCCACGGACTCTGTCCAAGCTTTTTCAATAAGTGTTCTGACTTTGCCGCCGGGCCTTACCAGATCGGCAAGAAGTAATTTCAAGTCTTGCTCATCGACGTGTACGACTTCCAGTTCCTGGATCGTTGTCCTTTCATCGAAAATTACCAGGTCACCCGCTAGAGGATAATAATTCTGAAGACTTGTTCTTAGGAAAGGAACCTTTCTAGCCTCTTTCCTCTCCTCCCTGAAGGTGCAGTCCTCTCTGTGAGGACATATATTTTTGCAGTAAGAACCAACATAGCCATAGTAGTCGTTCTCCTCCATTTCCCGGATGATAGGGTTTTCACAGTTGGGAGGAATATCGGCAACAGGGGAATCTTCTCCGGCTTCTTCGGCCGTTCTTTCCCTGTAATTCAAGCCATCTTTTGTATAGCCATAAGGCGTACGCCCGACAAGAACCGGGTAATCTAGAAGTTCGGTCACGGGTGGATTAAGAGGGGAGCGAGAAACATAGACTACCCTCTTAACGCCGGCCTCTTTGAACTTGCGAAGACATCTGGCAATACGTGTCGTCTTCCCGGACCCGGTGGAGCTACAATCAACCAATACTCGGTAACCAGAGAAAAAGAAAGGCTGATTTCTATTATATCTGTAGTGGAGCTTCGGATTTGAAGGCTCAGTCTCAGCCTCCGGATCGGGTTCAGGGTCTTTCCTGATCCTGTGGTAGTTTAGCGGCCTGGGTCGTGGTCCTTTGGCTTGCTCATACTCGCTATCCACTTCCAGAGCGGATTTTCCGTTAATGATCAAGGGTGGTGGCGGTACTTCCACTTGCGTTATTTCCGTTGAATACTTTGCTATTCTGGTCTCTTCTTTCATATAGCACCTCCATTTTTATTGTTGGAAATCTGTACTACACAGGGTATCATTACTTTCTTAGAGTAGCATTTATCGAAAAGCAGCCCTATAAGAGCATCTACGGCCTCTTCGCCACTGCTTACCTCAATTGGAGTAATGGAGTAAGAGGCCATCTGACTGCAAAAAGGCTTGTCCATCTCTTCAGTAAGGACCGCTGAAGAATTGAAGAGTAAAGGGAAGAGTGCGTTGTCTTCTATCCTTGACTCAATATACTCTCTCGCCCCCGGTGTCAGGGATTCCCAGAAGTCCCTGAATGTACATTCAAAAGGTGTGTTGTCAGGGTGTGCCAGAAGAAAATCGTCAAGCCCTTTGGCCCGAGAACCCATCGGATGCCAGAGTAGAAAGGATATCTCCAGCTCTCTGGCAGCCAAAGTAAGAGCCGCTTCCACTACTTTCAAGGCGATTTCTCTGTTCTTCTTATAAGTATCTAGGTCCGGAGCGAAGATAACCTTGGAGTAGGCTCTTCCACAGTCATAAAGTTCGGTGAAGATGTCGCCAACTTTTGAGTAATTTGAGGCACCTATTAAACCTACAGAATCGCAACCAAGATAATATGAAGCGACTTCAGCCTTGATCTCACCTTCAAGTATCACAAGCTTTGTGTGGTCAGTCCCTTCGGCGAAGGTGTATGACGGTCGTGGATACTTCTCTCTTCCCTTGGAATTCTTGGCTATCCAAAGGTACTTTGCACCGTTTTTGCTCATTACAGAACGTGTTCTGATGTCCACGAGCGCAGAGCTCTTACCGTTTCTCGGCAAATATATAGGTACAAGAAGTGCGTTTTTGTGAATGTCAATAGAGATTTGAGTGGAAGAAGCAGCCTTAAGTGCCGGGTGTTTTCTAAGCAACTTCTGATCTTCAACACTGCAAGAAAAGTTCATATGATGCCTAGTTGGTACTACAAACCCTTTTTCTATAAGCCTCTCAGCAAGTTCTTTAGGCATCCCTCGCTTTTCAACCAAATAAGATAAAGTCTCTTCCCGGTCAACTCTGCAAGAAGCGAGAACTGTGTGCAGGAAAGCATCAACCGCATTCAAGGCTGCAGGATCGAGGTTTGTTTGGATGTTTCTTTGGGTTTGGTAAGCAGCCCTGGAGGACGTCGGCCCGCCGTTGTGACACTTAACACAGAAGAAGCGGGTTCCGTCAGAGGTGATACCACAATGGCCTCGATCATCGCCACAGTAGGGGCAGACAACCGAAATGGCAAGTTCTCTCCATTTTGGCTTTATATTCGGCAATTTGATCAATTCGAGCAAGTCCTGTCACCTCCAATGCACAAAATGGAGGTGATGCTCTCTAAATAAGGAATACAAACTGTATGTATACCTGCAGCGTAATACACTATAGTTATTACTAATAGCTTATGACTCTGCGGGTATACCTGAGAGCTATGAGCAGCTTCTGATAAGGCAGATCGCCGTTTTGTGCTTAGAATGATGCAGGGCGTGTTCGAGTGGATTTTGAGTAGAAAAAAGTCTGGGTCTGCTTTTCCCTTCCGGCATTGTTTCGCCGGTATTGTTATAATAGAAGTACCAGGAATATCTATTGTATGCCGCCCCCCAGAGGCGGCTTTTCCTTTGTTCATTACCAGTTCCTCCTAGATCAACTGTTCTTCGAGTTGTTCAACTCCCCGAGGACTTCTTCCTTGAGTTTCTGAAGTTTCTCGAAAACTAGCTTCAAGTCTTCTCCATAGAACAACTTCACGTTCTGTGGGGAAATGGTCACTGGATCAATCTCCAGAAATTTCATCAGCTCTCTTGCAAGTGCAGCTTCAATTCCTATTTCTCTAGCAAATTGTGTAGGACTAACCAGCATCTTGGCACCACCTTTTCTCGGTTTTTGCTGCTTCTTGTTGAGTATATACGGCTGTATAACTTTGTGCCGTTGAGAAAATAGGGGTGCAGAGGGGACTGTTTGGTAAGAAAAAAGGCGGGCCGATTGCAGCTAAGCAATCAACTCGCCTTTTTCTATTCATAAGCGTTACAGAGATTTCCTTTATCGCCATCTTGGCGCCTCCAAAATCTTCGAAGCAAAACACTTATCCAAGTTCTACTTCGATTCTGATTTTGAAGGGGAAACCCCTTCGGTTTTTTGTCGTTATGACTTACAAATTAGTGGGCTTCTACTGTCCCACTATTGGCAGGGGGAAACCCCCTGAACATAGTGCTAACGCACTTTAGGCCTTTTTGCTCCAGCTGGAACAATGTGGTTCCACAAAATTATTATCCCTCTTCGCTGCTCTAAGTCACGTTACAAGAAGCTTCAGCAAGTGAATTTCTAGTTGATTATTGGTACACAAAAGTGGAGGTAAGGTTAACCCCGTTTACAAAGGAGGTGGTTGTTGCACTCTCTGAGAAGTAATTATATTGGCCTCATTCGCGGCAGTACGAAATTCGTGCTCCGGGAAATCGGCAGGCAGATATCGTTTGTTCATAATCCTTTATGAAAGGGGGTGGTAATCAAGAGAAGATTTATGACTTTCGGGAAGGCAAAAAAAGAAGCGGAAAATGTTTATGTGAACTCGCAATCAAAATCCTTCAACCTTCTTAATGCAGTCTTGAAGCTCCTCTCAGATCCTAGAGTTAGGCGAGAAGTCGGCAGATTCTTCGGGAAAATAAAGCTTTTTATCGAGATGGTGAAAGAATACTTCCGAGGCAACTACCGCGAGATTCCAGTGAAAACGATCAT
>Ga0209605_1005252_pt1 | contig 10099 bp, 8 predicted proteins | sample AD_UKC035_MetaG_FD_184408 | JGI IMG/M metagenome (GOLD analysis project Ga0209605, IMG submission 184408) | Active sludge microbial communities of municipal wastewater-treating anaerobic digesters from USA - AD_UKC035_MetaG (SPAdes) (version 2) | ecosystem: Engineered > Bioreactor > Anaerobic >...
TTCTCCATCACCAACAAGGTATACTCCCAGGGGATCGGGTTGGCATGAGGATAAGCGTTCCAATCCAAGACGGTATAGGTCATATTGTACGTGGGGGCGAACACTTCGCGCAAATAAGTATGGTAAGGGTAAGTGGGAATAGTGATCGTAGTAGTGTAAAAGCGCGCGGTTTCGGTGATAGCCCCATTCGACAAAACTGCGGGGGATGTGGCCGGAAGCGCCGCCGCGCGCGTCGGCGCTGTTTGCGTTGCCATCATCCCCAATGCCAGAAAACTCAAACCAACGACAATCCCCAATCGCCAGTAACGCATAACCGCCTCCTCTGAAAATAAAGTCTGTTTCACGCAAAGGCGCAAAGACGCAAAGTAAAAAAAACAAAGCCTTGGCGAGTTTGGCGTCTTTGCGTGACATTTTCATCCAACCGCTGGTGAACCGCCGGTTAAGGGGTAATTCCTCTGAAAATATTGACGGCCTGCGCCGTTGTCGTATTCTTTATAGTATGACTCTTTTTAAAAATTTATAATAACAATTCAGTTAAAATGCAATTTCCGCATTGAAACCGAAAGCGCGTATTTCGCCTGGGTTAGGCGCGACGGATAACATACAATCCGCAGAGTATGAATCACAAAACACCTGGCCCGCCAGCTGATAACGAAACATACTCCCATCCAATACTGCCTCGCCATCATGTTATGTAAAGTGGTCTTGACTTTCCATTGTGAATGTGTTATGCTCAAAACGTTAATCAAATTCATTTTGCTTCCCCTATCCCCCTAGCCCAAGCGGGTTGGATAGGCAGCAATGACTGAGAGTTGTATGTATTGGGAACGTGTTTCCGAAAAAATTTACCTTTTTACCAGCGACCGTTACGCGCTGGTTAACTCGGTCGCGGTTCTTACGGAAGCCGGGATCATTGTAGTAGATGCGCTCCCTTTCCCGGATGAGGCCGAACAGATTGCCCGATTTCTGGCGCTGCGCACTGGGCTAAAATTTCATTCCATGATTTTAACCCACCATCACATGGATCACGTCTATGGCCTCTTTGCCTTCCCGGAGTCCCTGGATATCATCGCGCACGAGCGCTGTCGGCAAAAGCTGTTGGATGTAGGGGAAACCTCGCTACAAGAGGCGCGTCAGAGCGATCCGATCTTCGACCAGGTCACGCTGCGAATACCGACAGTCACGTTCACTGAAGGTGAAATGTCGCTCAACGCCGGCGACAAGGTTTTCCGGCTCTTTCCGCTACCGGGGCATACCGACGACAACATCGGCATCTTTATGGAAGAAGAGCGCATTCTCATAGCCGGAGATGCTGTGATGGCCATCCCCATCATCGCCGATGGGGACTGGCAACAGGCGTTGGACAGCTTGAAATACATCCGTGAAATGTCCCCGGAGACCATTATTCAAGGACACGGGGAAGTCATCTTGCGCGGAGAAGTGAAGACCGTCCTCAACCGTTACATCACGTACCTGGAATGTGTGCGCGACAAAGCCGCCCGCGTGCTGCGCCTGGGCAGAGAGCGCAAGCAGCTTTGGAACATCCCCCTGGAAGATTGCGGCCTGGAACGGGTGCCCCTGGGCATCGCCAGTCATCGGCTACACGTCGCCAACTTATTGAGCGTTTATGATAAGTTGAAAGCCGCATCGTCCTCATAGCTTCGCCCATCAAACATTTTCCTTAAGAAACCCTTCGGGGTCGGGCGCGGCCTGGCCCCGCCAACATTCCAATCATCGCACAAAGCCCCCAGGGATGTCCATGTTAGATCACGCACTCATTCAGTACCTCAAATCGTTGGAACGGGACAACGCTTCGCCCTACACCGTCAAAAATTACGGCACAGACATTGGGCAATTTCTGGACTATTGCGCCGAGCGCAACATCACAACCTTGCCGGGATTGGATCGGGAGGTCGTGCGGGATTACCTGGCCGAACTGAACGACGTGGGATACGCCGAAGCCAGCATTGCCCGCCGGGTTTTTGAACTGCGCGCTTTTGGCGACTATCTGTTGCACGCCAAAGCCTGGGAAGAAAATGTGTTCCGGCGCATCCACGCGCCGCGCGTCCCCCGCCGGTTGCCGCGCTACCTCACCCTTGCAGAAGTCGAACAATTGTTAGCCGTACCGAACCGCAGCCTACCCCAGGGACAACGGGATGCGGCCATTTTGGAAACCCTATACGCCGCCGGCGTCCGGGTCAGTGAATTGGTGGGGCTAAACCTGCGCGATGTCCATTTGAATGTAGGCGAACTGCGCGTTATCGGCAAGGGGAACAAAGAACGGCTGGCGCTGTTGGGACAACCCGCAGTAGCAGCCCTGCGCGTCTACCTCAGCGACGGGCGGACGGCGCTGGTAGGGAAGCGCGCCTGCAACGCGCTGTTCTTGAATCGTTTTGGCGGGCAGTTGTCAGTGCGCTCGGTCAGTGAGATGGTGCGCGAGGCCGGAATCGCGGCAGGGATCGCACAGACGGTCACACCGCACTTGCTGCGGCACACCTTCGCCACCCATTTGCTGGACGGCGGCGCGAACTTGCGCGTGGTGCAGGAATTGTTGGGGCACGAGAATCCGGCCACGACCCAGATTTACGCCCACGTCTCGCAGCGGCGCGCGCGCGAGGTGTACCAACAAACCCATCCCCGCGCCGGAGAAACGCCCTGAGACCTTGGGTGACATCAAAGAATCAAGATGATTGACCAAAAACGCCGGACAGTTGTACAACGTCCCGGCGTTTTCTCATCTGCGCAACGCCTCACAGCGTTTCCAGAAAGGTTTCCTTTTCCGCAACCCGCCGGATGACAATGCCAGCGCCATCGAGATCAATCACAATGGTATCGCCGCTGTGCAGCCCGCCGCTCAGAATCTCGTCGGAAAGCAATGTCTCGACATCCTGCTGAATCAACCGGCGCAAAGGCCGCGCGCCAAATTCGGAGCTGTACCCCTTTTCGCACAACCAATCCCGCGCCTCGTTGGTCAACTCGATGTCCATGGCGCTGTCTTGAACACGCGAACGCAGCTTGCCCATCTCCAGATTCACAATCTGCCGGATGTCCTCCTGGCTCAGGGCATGGAAGACAATCGTGGCATCCAGCCGGTTGATGAACTCCGGGCGAAACAGCTTGGACAACTGATTGAGGAGCCGCTGGCGCATATCCTGGTAGGCGTGTGCCGCATCGGTGTCCAACGTTTCCAACGCGAAGCCCAGTCTACCCTGCCGTAAAATCTCATCTGCCCCAACGTTGGAGGTCATAATGATGATGGCGTTGCGGAAATCCACCTTACGCCCGCGGGCGTCCGTGAGCATCCCCTCTTCCATAATTTGCAGCAGCATATTGAAGGTATCCGGGTGCGCCTTTTCGATCTCATCGAACACGACGATGGAGTAAGGCCGCCGCCGAATGGTTTCGGTGAGTTGCCCGGCGTCGTCGTAGCCGATGTAACCGGGCGGCGCGCCGACGAGCCGCGCGACCGCGTGTCGCTCCATAAACTCGGACATATCGAGCTGGATAAGCGCCTCCTCGCTGCCGAAGAGGAATTCGGCCAGGGCCTTCGCTAACTCCGTCTTCCCCACGCCGGTCGGCCCCAGGAAAATAAACGAGCCGATGGGACGATGCGGGTCCTTCAGCCCGGCGCGCGCGCGACGCACCGCCTTGGCGACCGATTCGATGGCCTCGTCCTGGCCAATGATCCGGCGGCGCAAAGCTGCCTCCATCTCCAAAAGCCGCTGCGTTTCCGCCTCAGCCAACTGCGTCATCGGGATTCCTGTCCACATAGCAACGATTTCGGCCATGTCTTCCGGGCCGACCACCAGTTGCTCTTCTTCCTCCTCTCGACGCGAGCGAAGTTCCGCCATCCGCGCCTCCAGGACTTGCTCTTCCAGTTTAAGGTCGTTGACCTCTTCTGTGCGGTTTTGCGCTGCAAGCTGCGCTTGCTTGAGCCGTGTATCCTGCAATTGCTCAAACACGTCTCGCAATTGCAACGAAATGGGGGACTTATACATCCTGACGCGCGACGCGCCCTCGTCCATCACATCAATAGCCTTGTCCGGCAAATAGCGATCCGGCACGTACCGGGCGGACAGGCGGGCGGCGGCTTGCAACGCGGCGTCGCTAATTTGTAAATTATGATGCTGCTCGTAGGTGTGTTTGACGCCACGGAGAATATCAATCGTTTGATCAATCGTCGGCTCATTCACTATCACCGGCTGGAAACGTCGTTCCAACGCGGGGTCCGATTCGATGTACTTGCGGTACTCGTCCAGCGTGGTCGCGCCAATACATTGCAATTCGCCGCGCGCCAGGGCCGGCTTCAAGATGTTCGCCGCATCCAGTGACGACCCCGCCGACCCGGCGCCCACCAACATATGGACTTCGTCAATGAAGACAATCGTATCACCGTCTTTCAATTCGTGAAGGACTTTCTTCAACCGCTCCTCAAATTGTCCCCGGTACATCGTCCCGGCGACCAACGACCCAACGTCCAGTTGCACCAACCGCTTGCCCAGAATCGGGCCGGGGACGCCGCCGGACACGATGCGCTGCGCCAATCCTTCGACGATGGCCGTCTTGCCGACGCCCGGCTCGCCGATGAGCGCGGGGTTGTTCTTCGTGCGACGCGCCAACACCTGGATGACCCGCTCCACTTCCTGCTGCCGCCCGATCACCGGATCGAGGCGATTGTCCTGCGCCAGTTGCGTCAGGTCCACGGCCACCTGGTCCAGGACCGACTCCTTTTTCGACCGGCGCTCGCGCTCACGCTCTCGCTGCGGCTGCGATCCGGCAGTCTGCGGCGGCGTGGGCTTGGCAGGCCGCACCGGCATAAAACGCTCGATACGGCGACGGATGGCCTCCGCCGACAACCCACCGTGCGTTAACACCGCGATGATGACGCCTTCATGTTGGCGCAACAGCGCCAGGAGGATGTGTTGAGTGTCTACAGTGGCGCTGTTGTGGCGCTGCGACTCCTCTAGAGCCATTTGTAACAAGGCTTTGGTGGATTGGCGCAGTTCCGGCTCAGGCGTGCGCAACGGGAACGCGCTGGAGAGGCGGGCAACGGTCTGCTGCGCTTGCTGTGGACGCAAGCCCATGTCCCGCAGGACGCGCCCGGCAACGCCTTCGCTTTCTAAGAGCAGTCCCAGAAGGATATGTTCCGGCCCAATCGTGGCGTGGCGCATCCGCGTAGCCTCGATCTGGGCAAAGCGTAATATCTCCTGAGCCGCGGGCGTGAATTTTTCAAGAGGGTCTGCCATAGTATCCGTCCTTTAAGTATCCCACGATCTTCCCGCCAATTGGAAATCCGCCTTGTCTGATTTCATTATAACATAAAACCTATGGTTGTTGCCAATAAACAAAAGCACGGGAGGCAACCTCCCGTGCTTGGTTTAAATCAGCGAAGCGCTTGCGCCGCAGTTAGCGCATTGCCTGGCGCATCAAGTCCATAAACTCTTCCCATTCCTCCGGGAAGAGATGGACGGTGATATTGCCCAACTCCAGGTGGTAAACCAGGTTATCTTCTTCTTCTTCTTCCGATACCCAGACCGCGTACGTTTCGGTCTCACCCAACATTTGAATGTCAGCGTTCTTATGCATAGTTCTCCTTAAAATGGTACTTTACAATGGTTTCTCTTTACCTTTTCGCTCCTACGGGCTGAAAAAGTAAAAAGGGAATACGCTACTTAGTTCCGACGCGGACGGCCCCCACCGCGCGAATCACCGCCGCGCGAATCGCCGCCGCGACGCCCACCGCCGCCGCTACGCGGGCTATCCTGCGCCTGCGCTTCTTCCAGCGTCCAGCCTTCCAACACGGCCCGGCGCGAAAGGCGCAGCTTCCCGTCGGCGATATCGGTCAGCATCACCATCACCTCATCGCCGATGTTGACGACGTCCGTGACCTCGTTGACCCGCGTGTCGGACAGTTGCGAGATGTGGACCATCCCATCAATGCCGGGCATGATCTCGACAAACGCGCCAAAGCTTTCGACACGCACGACCTTGCCGCTGTAAATCTTGCCCTTCTCCGGTTCAGTCATCATCCCCTGGATATAGGCCAGCGCGCGCTGTGCGCCGTCGCCGCTGACGGCGGCCACAAAGACGGTGCCGTCCTCTTCCACGTCCACCTTGACGTTGTAATCGGCCTGGATCGCGCGGATGTTCTTGCCGCCCGGCCCGATGAGCGCGCCGATTTTGTCCACGTTGATGTGGGTGGTCAGCATCTTGGGCGCGTACTGCGACAGTTCCGCGCGCGGCGCCGGCAGCGTCGCCTCGATCACGTCAATGATCTGCTCGCGGGCCACTTTGGCCTGGGCCAGCGCCTCGGTCAGAATCTCGCGGGTCACACCCTTGATCTTGATGTCCATTTGCAGCGCCGTGATGCCCAGGCGCGTGCCGGTGACTTTGAAATCCATGTCGCCCAAGTGATCTTCCATCCCCTGGATGTCGGTCAGCACGCGGTAGCGCGCGCCATCGGACACGAGACCCATCGCAATGCCGCCGACGGGGGCCTTGATCGGCACCCCGGCGTCCATCAACGCGAGCGTGCTGCCGCAGGTGGAAGCCATCGAGGTGCTGCCGTTGGAGGACATCACGTCGCTGACGACGCGGATGGTGTACGGGAACTGCGCTTTGGGCGGCAGCACCGGTTCCAACGCGCGCTCGGCCAGCGCGCCGTGGCCGATCTCCCGGCGTTTCGGGCCGCGCAGCGGCGACACTTCGCCGGTGGAGAACGGCGGGAAGTTGTAGTGATGGATGTAGCGTTTGCTGTCTTCGGGGAACAAGTCGTCCAATTCCTGCTCCTCGCCCGGCATCCCCAGCGTGGCGACGCTCAACACCTGCGTCTCGCCGCGCGTGAACAGGCCGGTGCCGTGCGTGCGGGGGAACAGTCCCACTTCGGCGTCCAGCGGGCGGATGGTGCGCTGATCGCGGCCATCCGGGCGGATGCCCTCGTTGAGGATGCGCGCGCGCACGACGGCTTTGAGTTCGTCGTCAAACGCCTCGCCGATCATGCCGTTGGTCCACCCGTTGGCGGCGGCTTCTTCGGCCAGGCCGGCCTTCAAGTCGTGGCGCAGCGCATCCAATGCGGCAATGCGCTCGCCCTTGAGCATGGCCGCCTTCACCAGGTCGGTGAGGGGGGCCGCCATCAAAGTGTGAACGCGCTCGGCCAGAGCCGTTGGCAGGGTGAAGCTGGGATAGGTCTGCTTGGGCTTACCGACGGCGGCGCGCATCTCGTTTTGGACGCGAAGCACGTCCTGGAAGGACGCGTGCGCCAGCATCAGCGCTTCTACCATCTGCGCTTCGTCAATCTCGTTGGCGCCGGCTTCGACCATGATGATGGCGTCCGCGCTGCCGGCGACCCGCAAATCCAGTGTGCTGGTGAGCATCTGGGAAATGGTGGGGTTGACCACCAACTTCCCGTCAATGCAGCCGATCCGCGCCGCGCCCACCGGCCCCTCGAAGGGCGCGTCCGAGATCATCAGCGCGGCAGAGGCGGCGATGATGCCTAGGATGTCCATGTGCTGCTCATCGCCCCGCGACAACGCCTGGACGACGATTTGTACGTCGTTGCGCATATCAGCGGGGAACAGCGGGCGCAGCGGGCGGTCAATGAGCCGGCTGGTGAGAATGGCTTGCGTGGACGGTTTGCCCTCGCGGCGGAAGAATGAGCCGGGAATGCGCCCGCCGGCGTAGAGCCGTTCCTCAAAATCCACCGTCAGGGGGAAGAAGTCAATCCCCTCGCGGGGTTCCGGGGACATCGTGGCGGTGGCGAGCAAGACTGTCTCGCCGCTGCGGGCGATGACAGCGCCGCCGGCCAGACGCGCAATCTTGCCGGTGGACAGGGTGATCGTGTCTTCACCCAGTCGTGTTGTAAATGTATGTTCCTCTAACATTGTTACCTCCTGTTCCGGCGTGGCGGCAGCAGAAGGTCAGAAACTGGGAACTATGGCGTCACTCTCCTGTTGGCGCCGCACTCCCCAATTCCCACCTTCTCCTCTGCCGTTGGCCGGAGTTCCTAAAAAGAATAGATTTTTAAAGATCAACCACCCGACAACCCACGACAGTCGCCAGGCAGCTAACTTTCTTCGTTACAGTACAAGCGAGTAGAAGGGAATTTCCACCTCTACTCGCTTGTTGTGAAGCTGAAACCACACTTTGCAATTACTTGCGGAGACCGAGCCGTTGAATCAGGTCGCGGTAGCGCTGCGGGCTGACGCTTTGCAGGTAAACCAACTGCCGACGGCGTTGGCCGACCATTTTGAGCAGCCCTCGGCGTGAGTGCTCGTCGTGCTTATGGGCCTTGAGATGCTCGGTCAGAGTGTTGATGCGCTCGGTCAGCAGGGCTACCTGCACTTCCGGCGACCCTGTGTCATCGTCTGACAAGGCATACGTCTTAATAATCTCCGTTTTTTGTTCTTTCGTTAACACTTTAGCTTACTCCTTAAATTATGAGAACCGGCCAACCGTTTTGAACTTCGCATCGGTCAGTGGTCGTCTACGCAGAGGAGTATACCATAGTCGTTGTTTTTGACAACTTTTCACGGGCGGACTTCTCCTCCAAAACCAGGTTCAACGGATTCAGCGGATTCGACGGAAGGGACATCCGTTAAAATCCGTTGAATCCGTTGAGAAAAATTTTCATTCTTACAGGAAGGTTAGTATAATGGGGGCTGAGGTGATTATGCAATCTTCTCCATCGGTTCCGACAAAGCCCGTCTGGCAAAACGCGATCATCCTGATCTACGCCACCCTCGCGTTGGTGATAGACCATTACCGCACGGTTTTCGGCAAAGAGGAATGGGATTCCCACATCTTCTATCTGATCATCCCGCTGGCGCTGCTGCTGCTGTTTCGCGTCTCCCCGGCCACGTATGGCTTCCGGTGGGGTGATTGGCGGCGCGGCCTGTTGCTGACGGTGGGCGGCTGCGCGCTGGTCGCGCCGTTATTGTGGTGGGCAGCACAGATTCCGTCCGTCAACGCTTATTACGGTGACATCTGGCGTCAAAGTGGGTGGGGCGGCGTGGTGAGTTGGGCCGTGCAAGACCTGTTCGGCTGGGAATTCTTTTTCCGGGGTTTCTTGCTCTTTACCTTCGCCGAGATTGCCGGACCGTGGGCGATCCTGTTGCAGGCGATCCTCTTCACCTTTGGGCACTTGAGCAAGCCGGAGCTGGAAGTGTTGAGCTGTATCGCCGGCGGCAGCGCGTTCGGGTGGGTGGCGTGGAAGACCCAATCTTTCCTCTACCCCTTCCTGATTCATCTCTTTGTGGAATTGTTCGTCGTTTGGGCCGCGACGATGATAATGTAATGGTAGTCATTACGCAGTTCTCGGTTTTCACCGCCGAGAGCGCCGAGGACGCTGAGGAACTGCAAAGAATCTCTGCGATTTCTGCGTACTCTGCGGTGAATTTCCCTTCGTTTGCGTAAGTCCTGTATGGAATGGGAGATACTATGAAAGATACTTTCGACGTCAAACTGGATTCTATGGCGCACGGCGGCGAAGCCATTGGCCGTTACGACAACCGCGCGATTTTTGTACCCTACGCCATCCCCGGCGAGGTGGTGCGGGTGCAAATCGAGGAGGACAAGGGCCGCTACGCTCGCGCCCGGCTGCTGGACGTATTGCAACCGTCGCCGGCGCGGGTGACGCCGCTATGCCCACACTTTGGGGCAAACGCTTGCGGCGGCTGTCAGTTCCAGCACATTGACTATGCTGTGCAGGCGCAGCTCAAAGGGCTGATTGTGGTGGATCAATTCCGCCGGGTGGGCAAGTTCCCGGAGCCGCCCATCCTGGAGCCGCTGCCCGACGAAGTCGGCTGGGAATATCGCAACCACGCGCTGTTCCGCCCCAACGCCGAGGGCCGGCTGGGCTTCCTCTCGGCGCGCAGTCATGACGTGTACCCCGTGGACGACTGCCTGATTTTGCGCCCCCCTTTGCGCGATTTGTACCCCAAGTTAGGGACCGTTTATCCGGGGCTGGTGTGGATGGAACTGCGGGTAGGCACGGCGGAGGACGATTTGATGGTGGCGCTGCAAACGGAAGACGATGAGCCGCCGGCGTTGGAGGTGGATTTTCCTCTCTCCATCGTCCAGATTTGCCAGGATGACGCCATCG
>Ga0209605_1005262_pt1 | contig 10086 bp, 9 predicted proteins | sample AD_UKC035_MetaG_FD_184408 | JGI IMG/M metagenome (GOLD analysis project Ga0209605, IMG submission 184408) | Active sludge microbial communities of municipal wastewater-treating anaerobic digesters from USA - AD_UKC035_MetaG (SPAdes) (version 2) | ecosystem: Engineered > Bioreactor > Anaerobic >...
ACCTCGACGGCCTCGGCCTGGGGCCGGTCGAGCTCGCGCTGCTGATGGAGGAGATGGGCCGGCGCCTGGCGCGCACGCCCTTCCTGGCCAACGTGGTGCTGGCGCAGACCGCGCTGCTGCAGGCCGCAAGCGCGGAGGCGCAGCAGCGCGCGCTGGCGGCGCTGGCATACGGCGAGCGCACCGCCACGCTGATCCTCGGTCCGGGCCTGGACGCCGAGCCGGCGTCGCTGACCGTCAAGGCGCGTCGCGACGGCGCAGGCTGGGTGCTGGCCGGCGAGGCCGCGCAGGTGCTTGACGACGGGCTGCTGACCCACGCCTACGTGGCGGCGCGCATCGAGGAGGCGCCGGGCGTTGCGCTGTTCGAGCTGGCGGTGGACGCCGCCGGGCTGTCGCGCACGCCGCTCGAGGTGTGGGACCTCACCCGGCCGCAGGCGCGCTGGTGCTTCGATGAAGTCCGGCTGACGGCCGATGCGCGCGTCGATGATCCGGCGCGGGTGCTGGCCGGTCTGGCGCGCACCCGCGTGCTTGCGGCGCTGCAACTGGCGGCGGAGCAGGTCGGCGGCGCGGCGCAGTGCCTGCAGCTGGCCGTCGATTACACCAAGGAGCGGGTGCAGTTCGGCAAGCCGGTGGCCAGCTTTCAGGCGGTCAAGCACCGCGTCGCCGAGATGATGGTGCGCATGGAAACCGCGCGTTCCACCGTACGCGGCGTGGCGGCGCAAGTGGCGCAGGGCGCGCAGGGGAACGGACTCGACGACGCCGCGCTGGCGGCCGAGGTTGCCGCGGCGCGCGTGCAGGCCACCGAGGCCTACCGCTACTGCGCGCAGGAAGCCATACAACTCCACGGCGGCGTGGGCTTCACCTGGGAGTATGACCCTCAGCTGCACTTCAAGCGCGCGCAGTGGGCCAGCCAGTGGTTCGGCCCCACCCGCGACTGGCGCGAGGCGCTCGCCGCCCATCTGCTCGACGCCGCCTGACAGGACGAACAAGGACCGATGAGCATGAACGAACAGGAATTTCGCCAGGAGGTCGCCGACTGGATGGCGACCCATCTGGTCGGCCGCTTCGCCTGCCTGAAACACCGCGGCGGCCCCGGTGACGAGGAAGCCTATCCGGCGCTGCGCAAGGAATGGGAGCAGGCGCTGGCCGCGGGCGGTTGGGTCGGCCTGGGCTGGCCCAAGGCGCACGGCGGGCGCGACCTGCCGCTGGCGCTGCAGCTCGCCTTCCATGAGGAATACGTGCGCGCCGGCGGTCCGGGCCGCATCGGCCATATCGGCGAGACACTGATGGCGCCGACGCTGATTGCGCTCGGCACGCCTGCACAGCAGGCCCGCTTCCTGCCGGGCATCCGCGAAGGGCGCGAGTATTGGGCGCAGGGCTACTCCGAGCCGGGCGCCGGCTCAGACCTCGCCGCCATCACCACGCGCTGCTGGCAGGACGAGGACGGCCGCTGGCGGCTGCAGGGGCAGAAGGTGTGGACCTCGCTCGCACACGAGTCGGACTGGGTGTTCGTCATTGCCCGCAGCACACCGGGTTCGGTGGGGCGCGAAGGGCTGTCCTTCCTGCTCGTGCCGCTCGACCAGCCGGGCGTCGACATTCACCCGATCCGCCAGATGACCGGTGAGGCCGAGTTCAACTCGGTGTTCTTCGATGGCGCGGTGACCGAGGCCGACTGCATCGTCGGCAAGCCGGGCGAGGGCTGGAAGGTGGCGATGGCGCTGCTCGGCTTCGAGCGCGGCGTGTCCACGCTCGGCCAGCAGATGCACTTCATCCATGAGCTGCAGCTGGTGGTCGACGTTGCGCGTGCCAATGGTGCTGCGCGCGACCCGGCCATCCGCCAGCGCATCGCCGACGCCTGGGTGGGCCTGCAGGGCCTGCGCTACAACGGCCTGCGCATGCTGGAAGAAGACACCGGCTCGACCAAGGTCCGGCCCGAGGCGCTGATCTACAAGTACGCGTGGTCGAACTGGCACCGCGAACTGGGCCAGCTGGCGATGGACGTGATCGGCGTGGCGGGCGATGTGCGCTCGGACGACGACGCGCTGCGCCGCCTGCAGCAGGTGTTCTTTTTCTCGCGCGCCGACACCATCTACGCCGGCACCAACGAGATCCAGCTCAACATCATCGCCGAGCGCGGGCTGGGCATGCCGCGCGGCTGAGCCGGCCGCGCCGGGCGGCTCTCGCGCTGCCCGGCCTTTCCATGGAGGTGAGGGGATGGCCATTCCCGAGATGTTTCGCGGGCGGCTCGCGCTGCCGCTGATCGGCTCGCCGATGTTCCTCGCCAGCGGCCAGGAGCTGGTGCTGGCGCAGTGCAAGGCGGGTGTCGCGGGCAGCTTTCCGACGCTCAACGCGCGCACGCCCGAGCTGCTCGACCAATGGCTCACCCGGATCGCGGCCGAGCTTGCGCAGTGGGACCTCGAGCACCCCGGACGGCCGGCGGCGCCCTTCGGTGCCAACCTGATCCTTCACAAGTCCAACCCGCGACGCGAGGCCGACCTCGAGTGCGTGGTCAGGCACCGCGTGCCCTTCGTGATCACCTCGGTGGGGCGGCCGGATGTGGTCGTCGAGCGCGTGCATGACTACGGCGGGCTGGTGTTCCACGACGTCATCAACGTCGAGCACGCGCGCAAGGCCGCGGCCAGCGGCGTCGACGGACTGATCCTGGTGTGCGCCGGGGCGGGCGGCCACGGCGGCACGCTGTCGCCCTTCGCCCTGGTGGCCGAGGTGCGCGCCTTCTGGGACGGCCCGGTGGTGCTCGCCGGCGCCTTGTCCAGCGGGCGCGCGCTGCGCGCCGCCGAGGTCATGGGCGCCGACCTGGGCTACATGGGCACGCGCTTCATCGCCACCCGCGAGGCCGCGGCCGACGCCGGCCACAAGGACATGATCGTGCGCGACGGCGCGGCGGACATCGTCTACACCCCGGTGTTCAGCGGCATCTGGGCCAACTACCTGAAGAACAGCGTGCGCGCGGCGGGGATCGACCCCGACGCGCTCGCGGGCCGCCAGGACGGCGGCAAGGACGACCTCTTCGCTGGGCTCGACACCAAGCCCAAGGCATGGAAGGAGGTGTGGTCGGCCGGACAGGGCATCGGCAGCATCCACGACGTGCCCTCGGTGGCAGAGCTGGTGGCGCGCATGAAGCGCGAATACACCGAGGCCGCCGCGCAACCGGCCGCATTTGCCGAATCCGCCGGGATATCGGTAGCAGCGTCAGCCGGAGCATCGGCATGACCATGCAGTGGAAGATGATCTACCTCGCCCGGCGCAATCCCGCGCTGGCGCCAGAGGAATTCCCCCAGGCCTGGCGCGAGCATTCCGCGCTCGGCCGCGAATGCCGCAACGTGCAGGACAAGGTCAAGGCGGTGCGCCAGTGCTCGCGCGTGCTCGACCGCCCGGGCGTGCCGAACGGTGCCAGCGTCGACTACGACGGCGTCAACCTGCTGTCGCTGCGCGACCGCGAAGCCGCCGACGACATCTGGAACGACGAGGAGACGCTGCGCATCATGCGGCCCGACGAGCCGCGGGTGTTCTCAACCTACGTGCGCGACTTCACCCTGGTCGCGAGCGAGCAGGTGCTGGTCGATGGCGCGGAGACCGGCGTGTGTCTGGTGCTGTTTCTGCGCGCGCGGCCGGAGCGCACCTTGCGGGCCCTTGACCTCGCCGACGCCCCCGCCGTGCCGTGGTCGGCTGCGACGCGCCTGGTCTGGAACGAGGTGGCAGGCGCGAGACCGCCCGGCTACGAATACGACGCGATCTTCGAGGCCTGGTACGAATCGGTCGATGCCGTGGCCGCTGCGTTCGCCGGCCCGCCGGTGTGGAACTGGCTACCGCCAGCCCTGGCGGACGCTGTCGACACCGCCGGATCGGTGTGCATGCTGACGCGGATCACGCACCGGCGGCCCTGAGCACCGTTTCAGTACGAGCGATCGAGCTTCCCGAGATCAAAGTCGAACTGGCGGTGATGGCGGATCGCGAGCAGGTGCACGGTCTCGGGCAGTCGTGCGTAGAGGATCAGGTAGTGGGTCAGTACGTATTCGCGGATGCAGCCCGTAGCATCCAACGTGCGTAATGACTCGATCACCGCTTCGCGCTTGAGTTGTGCTTCCATCGAGTCGGCGGAGCGGGCGAGATGATCCCGTCCGATGTCGGGATGCCGCTCAAGCATGGGGACCACGCGTTCTGACAACTCATCCAGCAGTCGATCGAAGGCCTCGGGTACTTCGGCTCGAGTGAGAAAGGCTTCGATCTCATCCAGATTGCGCTCGAAGTTGCGCGTAATCCGCACCGCAATCGGCCTGCTCATGCTCGCGAGCGCACCTGCTTGCGCTCCGCCAGCACTTCCCTCGCGTCACGTGTGCGGCCGGACGCAAGGTCCTGCAGGCCCCGCTGCACTTCGTCCAGCATCACCAAGTGGAGATGGGCTTGCTCCAGTCGATGGTAGTAGTCGAGCCGGTCAGCATCGACGAGCGCAACGTAGCTCTCACCGTTCTTGGTGATGATCTTCTCTGCACCGGCTTTGACCTGCTCGGCCAGTTCGGACAACTGCGCGCGCGCTGAAGTCAGCGACACGATGTCTTGGGCTGTGATCGTCATGGCAGAACCCCGATGTACAGAATTAAGTACTGAATTCTAGAGCATCGAGCGGACGGCGAACATCACCGTTCTTCAGGCGTATCCAGGTAGTGCAGGATGTTTGAGGCCACCGCTTCGGGCTGCTCCGGCAGCAGGGCGTGGCCGGCGTTGGCGATCAGATGGCGGGTCGCCCGTGCGCCGAGCTGTGCCGCGAGCTTCTCCGAGTCCGCGGGCGCGGCGGCCGTGTCGTCGGCCGGCTGCAGGATCAGCATCGGGGCCGAGCCACCATGGCTCCAGCTCGAATAGGCCTGCGCGGTGGTCGCGCGCGTCTGGTGCAGCGCCGCGAGCGGATACCAGCCGGTGACCCAGGCCGCCGGCACGGTTTCGCCGGCGAAGAAGGCGAGCGCGATCGCCGCCTCCCGCGCCGCACCATCGAAGCCGAACACGGCCTTGCGGATCGCCGCGTTGATCTCGGGCGGTGGCGGCTTGCCGCCGCCCGCGGCCAGCAGGACGAGCTTGCGCAACCTTTCCGGGTGCTTGAGGGCGAACACCCGGGCCACCCGGTTCCCGTACGCGTGACCGATCACCGCGCGCGCGGTGGCGACGCCCTCGGCGTCGAGCACGGCGGCGACGTCGGCGGCATAGTCGGCCAGGCTCACGTCCAGGGTGCCGAACGCGGACCCCTCGATGCCCCGCGGCTGAATGGCCAGGCTGCGATAGCCGGCATCCGCCAGTGCCTCGGCCAGGCGGTTGAAGTCGGCGGCCGAGCGGGCGAAGCTGGGCAACAGCACCACCGCGTCCCCCTGTCCGAGGCGGTGATAGACCAGGTCGCCACCGGGGCCGGTGATCACGACCCGCTCGCCGGCGGCGGGCTCCGCCGGGCGGTCCTGCAGGATCGCCCCCAGGCCTGCAAGCAGCAGCATCAGGATGACGACGGTGAAGATCGCGCCACCTTTCAGGAGAAGCTTGGTATTCATCATGCGAAGGCCTGGTTTTCCAATCTCTGGGGTGGTGGATGGCGACGGACCCGGTCTTGCGTGGGCTGCCCGTGCCGTGGGTGGCGTCATCTGCGTGACGCCGGAGGGGGACGCTCTGCGTCGCCCTGCATGCGGGGATTGAGCTCGGGGAGTGTGGCGTCCAGATCCCGCGTCTTCGGCAAGGCAGCACGCGCGCGCTGCACCGCGTGCCACAGCGCAGCTCCGTTCCAGTGCGCCGGGCGCTGTGGCGCCTGCGGGCCGTGCAGATGGCGCACCAGCGCCTCCATGGCCTCGGCGCAGGCGGCGTCGGCGTGAATGCGCCGTCGCGAGGCTGGATCCAGGGTCTGTAGCCAGGCACGCAACGCGGCCACGGCCTGTGCGGGCTGGTTCTGCAGGCAGGCACGGCGCAGGCGCCAGCGGGCCGTCGTCTCGCTTGCGTGCACACGCTGCAACGGGCGGCGGAGCGCCGCGGCGAGCGCGCTGCGGTGTCGCCAGGCCCAGGTACCGAGCGCGAGCGTGAGTGCGCCGGCGGGTATCCAGCGCCAGGCCTGCGCGGTGACGGCCCGATGCGAGTCGTCCGCCTCGTCGGCCCCCAGCCCGCTGCCGGGTTCGGCGAACGGGTCCGCGGGCATCGACGCCGCCGAGACCGTTACCGTCCGGCCGGGCAGCTGGCTGATGCGCACCTTGCGCTGGTCGAGATCCCACCAGGCCAGCTCGACGGCGGGCAGATGCAGCGTGCCGGGCGCTTTCAGCACGTACGTCGCGACGTGCTCGTGGGCGGTCTGGGCGGAGTCCGCTTCCGCGGTGCGGGCGGGCGTGCTGTGGCGCTGCAGCTCGGTGCCCTCGACGCTCGCCAGCGCGGGCACGGTCGGCGGCAGCGGGGAAGGGGCGTCGGTGACGAGCGTGATCCGGCGCAGCAGCATGTCGCCGACCTGCCAGCCCTGGTCCGGGTCGGGCGTGGGCACCCACTGCTGCTGCAGCGCGAGCGCGCGCGCGGCGACGAAGGGCTTCAGCCCCTCGGCGCCCTTCGGCACGCGCACGGCCAGACGGAGCGGCGCCGGTGGCGATGCGCGCAAGGGCCGGCCATTGCCGCGTCCGGGCAGGATCTCGAGCGCTGCGGGCGGTGTGAGGACGAGCTCGCCGGGTTGCAGTGGATGGACGCGGTAGCGGCGGATCAGACCGGTCCACCGCCGGCCGTCGATGTCATCGAAGCCCGCTTCGGGCGAACCGCCGATCTCCTCGATGATGGCAGACCCGGTCGTCAGCGTGGCGGGAAAGTCGACCGGCGCCTGGAACCAGGTGCTGACCCAGACCTCCAGCCGAATGATGATCGGCTCGCCGAGCTCGAACGCCGCGTCATCGTCCCGCCCCGCCGTATCGACGGCCCAGCGCAGGCGCGCCTCGGGGGCGGCGCGATCGCTGGCGAGGATGTGCCCCGGGACTGCGGCGGCCGCCGCGAGCAGCGCGGTCATGCGCAGCAGCTCGCGGCGCCGGGCATCGGGTCGGATCGGGCGCGTATTCATCGGCCTGCCGATCCGGTGTGCCCGGGGGCAGACGGCTGGGCCTGCAGGGCGAACTTGCGTCGCAGGAAGGCGGCCGGGCTGGTGTCGAGGCGGCGCAGCCAGGCGTCGGCCGCCTCGGCCTCGGCGGGTGGTTCGGTGCTGCGTTCGCCGTCCGCTCCCGGCTCGTCGCCCTCGCCGGGAGCGGTGGAGGGCTCGCCCTCGTCTGCGGTCGTGGGCGCGGACAGCAGGCTGCGCACGCGCGCTCGGTCGGCGAGCGCCTCGGGCCAGCCCGGAACGCGGATCAGGGCCTGGTCGTATGCGGCCAGCGCTTCGCCGTAGTGGTCGAGGCGGGCGAGCGCCTGCGCCTGGTTGAACCAGGCCGCCCCCGAGTCAGCCTGCGCGAAGGCCTCGGCCGCGGCCTGCCAGCCCCCGGCACGGGCTGCGGCGATGCCGCGCCAGAGCGGGTCGTCGAAGAGGTCCGCGGCACGCGCCGGGTCGCCGCGTTCCAGCCACAGGTGGCCCTGCTGGTCGCGGGTGAGCCAGAGGTCGACGAAGCCCTGTGACAGGCGATTCGTCCAGCCCGCATCGTCATCGCCGGCGTGGGCAGGCGAGGGCATCGAAAGCAGGGAAAGCACGACCGTGCCGGCGAGCACCGGGCCGCAGAAGGCGCGCCAGGGGACGACCCAGCCACGGCGGAAGGACATCAGCAGAGCGAGCAGGCCGGGCCAGACCCAGTCCGCACCGCGATCGCGCCAGCGCGTGTCGGCCGCCGCTGCCGCCTCGGCCTGCTGGCGGGTGATGAGGGCCTGGATGCGTTCGAGGTCGCCCTCGTCCGCGGTCACGCTCACAAGGTTCGCGCCGGTGCGCGCGCGCAGGCTGCGCAATTCGGCGACTTCGAGGCGGGCGCGGCGCTGCGTTCCGCTGGCCTCGGTCGCGGACCCACCCTCCGCGTTCCGGATCGGGCCGCCACGCTCGGTGCCGATCGCCCACACGATCAGGCGGTGGCGGGAGGTGGCGGTCTCGCGCTCGGCGCCGGGCTGTTCCGCTTGCGGCCAGGCGGTGGTCAGGAACAGCACCGTACCCGGCAGCCCGCTCCGCTCCAGCCAGGCATGCGCGAGCGCCAGCGCGGCTGCGGGACGCGCGCCGTCGGCGGGCATCAGCGCGGTGGACAGGACGTCGATGTAGGACGCGAGGAGCAGGCGGTCGTCGGTGGGAGGCAGCACCAGGTGGGCGCTGCCGGCATAGACGATCAGGCCGGTCGGTGCGTCGCCGCGGCGCGCCAGCAAGGCGTGCAGCTTCGAGCGCGCCCAGGCCAGCCGACTCGGCGGCAGGTCGGTCGCATCCATCGCGCTCGACAGGTCGACGACCACCATGAGCGCGGCCTGTTCGCGGGCGAGGGGTGGGGGCTCGCGTTCCCAGGCCGGACCTGCGAGTGCGACGCTGAAGCAGGCCACCGCCACGGCGAGGGTGTCGGCGGGCTGCACCCCGCGCCGGCGGCCGCCATGCACGAGCAGGTGCGGAAGCAACTGCGGGTCGATGACCTCGCGCAGCGCACGCATCTCGTCGCGGCGGCGCCCAAGGACGACCAGCAACAGCGCCGGGATCAGTCCGCCGAGTGCCCAAGGACGCAGCCAGTGCGCGGGCAGGAGGGCGTCGAACCATTCAGTCATCGCGGTTCGGCCCTTGTCGGACCACGACGCGCGCTGCCCGCCAGCCGCGCAGCGCGGCAGCGGCCTGGTGGGCGATGATCAGCGCCAGCGCCGCCGCCACGAACCAATGAAAGAGCGGGCGCCGCGGGCGCTCGGCCGCGAGCGCCTGGTCGCGGCCCTCGAGGGCGTCCAGTTCGCGGTAGATGTCGGCCAGGCCGGCGCGGTCGTCGGCGCTGAATGCGCGCCCGCCGGTGATGGCAGCCCAGGCGTGCAGTGCCTTGAGGTCCGGTTGCTCGCCGGCCGCTGCGCTGGCGGTGCCGATGGCGACAGTGTGGATGCGTACGCCGCGCCGGGCGGCGATCTCGGCCGCCTTGGCCGGCGGGATGCGACTGCCGGTGTCAACCCCGTCGGTCAGCAGCACCAGGGTGCGCTGCGGCGCCGCCGACTGCTCGAAGACCTTGATGGCCATGCCGATCGCGTCGCCGATCATCGTGCGCGAGCCGGCCATGCCGATCTGCGCTTCGGCCAGCAACGCGCTCACCGCCCCGTGGTCCCGCGTGAAGGGCGCCTGCACATGGGCCTGCTCGGCGAAGACCAGCAGGCCGATACGGTCGTGCGCCCGCCGCGCGAGAAACTCGTCGAGCACGCCGCGCACGACGCTCAGGCGGTCCACCGGACGGCCATCGGCATCCTTGAAGTCGGTGGCCTGCATGGAAGGCGACAGGTCGATGGCCAGCAGCCAGTCGCGTGCGGACTGCACGCGCGGAACCGGCGGCTCCAGCCAATGGGGCTGCATCACCGCGAGCACGCCGGCGCTCCAGGCCAGGCCGAGCATCAGCCAGCCCCATGCGCCGTGCGCGCGGACGATGGCGCCGGCACGCGGGCGCTCGCCGCTGCCGGCGACCGCGAGCGCGAAGAAGGGCACCCGCAGCGCGGTATGCCGTTCCCGATGCGGTGGCAGGGCGACCCACAGCAGGGCGAGCGGCCACAGCAGGGCCGCCCAGGGATGTGCCCAGTCTACGTTGGCCAGCCAGTGCGCCCCCGGCCACGCGCTCATCCGCGCCTCCCCGGGCCGCCTGCGTCGTGCTCGACGCGATGCGTGCGGATCCAGCGCTCCACCAGGTCCAGGCTCGGCTCGAGCTGCTCCCAGGGTAGCGTATCGGCGGGGCGATACGCCCAATCACCCAGAACCTGGCCCAGTCCCTGGCCCACGCCACTCGAGAACGGTCGGGCGGGGTCGCCCAGGCTGCGATCCAGCCAGGCATGCCAGTCTGCGCCGTGAAGCGCGGCGACTTCGGCGCGCGGCGCGTGGGCGAGGGCCAGCCGGCGCACCAGCGCAGGGATCTGCCGGGCGGCTGCGAGCCGAAGGGCGGGGTCCCGCATGGATGC
>Ga0209605_1005267_pt1 | contig 10082 bp, 4 predicted proteins | sample AD_UKC035_MetaG_FD_184408 | JGI IMG/M metagenome (GOLD analysis project Ga0209605, IMG submission 184408) | Active sludge microbial communities of municipal wastewater-treating anaerobic digesters from USA - AD_UKC035_MetaG (SPAdes) (version 2) | ecosystem: Engineered > Bioreactor > Anaerobic >...
TGGTTAAAAGAACAACTGCTTGAGCAAAGACCTGACCGACTGATCATCGATGCTTTTCCCGGAGGGATATTCGGCGAGCTTTGTGAGATGCCTGAACTTGGTGCGATCGAATGCGTCTACCTTGCCCGGATTCTACAGCTCGAAAAATATCTGCAACGGACCGATCAGCTGAAGTTGCCCACGATAAGCAGTATTTTTGAGCTCGAAAAGCTCAAGCCTGAACACCGGGACTTCAATCGGCAATTATGCGGCAAAATCAGTAAAGTCGAGCTTATTGACCCGCCTGCCCGTATGGTTGAGCACATTGCCCGGCAATTGCCTGCAGAATTTTCACTGATTCTACATTCGGGCCCTGATAACGAAGTCGAAGAGCTCTGCCGTTATGCGATAGAAACCAGTGAGATCAGGGGTTCTGCACCCCATTTTGTCGTGGTATCTTCTGGCAACAGACCAGCCGTCTGCCCACCGACAGCCATTCACTTCAATCTTTGGCCGGCGGGCTGGCTCATTGAAAAGGCCAATTCGGTATTTTCAGGCGCCGGATTCAACATTATCAGACAAATGCAGGGCACAAAAAAGCCGCACTATGTAATGCCATTTGCAAGAGCTTTAGATGACCAGTTTTTCAGGTTCGCCAGCAGCCGTTGAATCAGAAATAGCCGGCTTCGCGCAGTGCCGAAGTTAAAACCGCAAACTGCGTCTCGAGACGCTGAAACGCAGAATCCAGTTCTTCATTCTTGCCGGTCTTGATCAGATTTTCAAGTTCAAGAGCAGCCTGGTTGAGTGCCTTTGCCGAAATATTTGCCGCAGAACCCTTTATATTATGGGCAAGTCGCCTTGCATCATCATAGTCTTTCTGAGATATAGCCAACTTCAACTCGCTTACGTGTAATGGGGTATCACTGAAAAAAGCTTTAACTATGCGCCTTACCAGAGCCATATCATTCATAAGCCGGCTCTGCAGTTCCTTTTCTCCAAATACTTCCAGTTCTGAATATCCCATACCTTTCTCCTCCACTATTTCTGCGACCTGAACCGGTTGCGTTTTTTCTTTTGAAAGCCACAGCGACAGTTTCTCTACCAGATCTTTCGGCTGTACCGGCTTGGCAATATAATCATCCATTCCGGACTGAATACATCTTTCCTTGTCGCCCTGCATTGCATTTGCCGTCATTGCGATTATCGGAACAGCAGGGTTGAGCACGGAAGTGGCGCCGCTGCGAATCGTTCTCGCCGCGTCAAAGCCGTCCATCATCGGCATCTGACAGTCCATCAATACCAGCTGATACGGTTTCTGTTCAAGAGCAGCAATCGCTTCCGCACCATTATTTACAAGATCAACTTTATAACCCAGTTTTTTGAGAATTGCCAGAGCCACTTCCTGATTAGTGTAATTATCTTCAACAAGAAGAATTCTGACGTTGCGGCGATTGGCCTCAGCCACCTGATGACGGGTAATAAGAGTCTGAGAAACGGCCCCGGTGTCGAGCCCGGCTACCATTGCAAGACAATCATGCAGTTGCGATTGCCTGATTGGCTTGGTCAGATAGCCAGAGAAACCGGCCTTCTGGATCCAGGCGGCATCGCCACGATGACCGAGCGAAGTGAGAAGAATCAGCCGGGTCGAACTGACCTTTGAGTCCTGTTTGATCAGCATTGACAGTTCGCGGCCATCCATTTCCGGCATCAGCATGTCAAGAAGTGCAATCCGATATGGATCGCCTTTGTCTACGGCTTGTTTGAGCATGCTCAGAGCAGACCTGCCGTCTTCTGTCTCTGAATAGCGACATCCCCAGTTAGCCAGCAGACTGGTAACCAGCAGGCGGTTAACCGCGTGGTCGTCGACAACGAGAATGCGGATTCCCTTGATATCAGCAACCGGCAGTTCTTCTGTGTGATTTTTTTCAGCCTGTTTACGGAAACAGGCAGTAAACCAGAATTTTGATCCTTCATGCAGCCGGCTCTCTACACCAATCTTGCCGCCCAGCAAAGTGGCAAGCTGTTTTGAAATGGCCAGTCCAAGGCCGGTTCCACCGAACTTGCGGGTTGTTGAACCATCCACCTGGGTAAACAGGTTGAAAAGACGCCCAAGACTATCTTCTGGAATCCCGATTCCGGTATCTTTGATGATAAACCTGAGCACAACTTCATGCTCGCTCTCATGCTCATTCTCAACAGTTATGACCACTTCGCCCTTTTCGGTAAACTTGACCGCGTTACCGACAAGATTGATAATAATCTGTCGCAGCCTGCCAGGATCACCGACCAGAAATGATGGCACCTCGGGGGTAATGAGGCAGGCAAGCTCAAGATTCTTTTCATGCGCCTTGATTGCGAGCATTTCAATTGCGTCTTCGACAGTCGTGCGCAAATCAAAGTTGATTTCTTCGAGATTCATTTTTCCGGCCTCGATCTTGGAAAAATCGAGAATATCATTGATCAGCGCCAGCAGGTTTTCAGCACTGGAGCGCACGACCTCGGCATACTGTCTCTGATCTGGCGAAAGCTCTGTATCAATAAGCAGACTGCTCATGCCAATTATGCCATTCATCGGAGTTCTTATCTCATGGCTCATATTGGCAAGAAATTCGCTTTTGGCCTGGTTGGCCTGATCAGCCTGAGCGGCCAGTTCGCGCGCTCTGCTTGTGATTTCCTGAAGTTCGGCGTTCGCTTTTTCAAGTTCAGAGAGAGTTTCGGTCACTTTTTCTTCGGCAAGCTTACGCCGGTCTATATCGATTATGACACCATCGAGCCAGAGAAGATGCCCATTTTCATCGTAGACGCCCTGACCGCGTTCAAAAACCCATATAAACCTGCCATCACTGCGCCGAACACGGTATTGCATCTCATAGGGTTTTCTATTATGAATGCAGTTCCGTAAAATCTGATCGTTGGAGCGCAGGTCATCCTCATGAATAACGCTGACAAAAGAGCGAACAGCGTTGCCGATGAAATCTTCGGCAGGGTAACCGGTCAATCTCTGCACTTCGTCACTGACAAATTCCATGGTCCAGAGCTGGTCATTCAGACAGCGGTATGAAATGCCAGGAAGGTTTGCCACAAGGGTTTTGAGCCGTTCTTCACTGCGGCGCAGTTCTTCTCTGATTTTATACTGGTCAGTCACATCATGAAAAACCAGAACCACCCCTTTGATTGCCCCATCGGCATCGCGAATTGGAGCTGCGCTGTCGGCAATCTGCCTCGCTGTCGCATCTCTTGAAATCAGTGTGGTGTCACTGGCAAGCTCGATAATTTCGCCTTTTTCGAGAACTTCATGCACCGGGCAGCTTACTGGACTGCCTGACTTATAACTGACAGCCTTAAAAACATCGTTGAGATGTGTTCCCAGGGCTTCATGCAGTGTCCAGCCGGTCAGTTTGAGTGCAATCGGGTTGATTCTGGTAATTATGCCTTCGAGATCAGTTGCGATAACAGCATCACCAATAGAATTAAGTGTGATGAAAAGATCATTTTCCCTTTCGCGCAATTCACGTGATCTCTCAGCCACCAGAAGCTCAAGATCGAACTGCCGACTCCTGAGAAACCCGACAAAAACCGTCAATAAAAGGGTAATCACGACTCCGACAGCCGCCGTAGCCCCGACTGATCGCTCAAGCCTGCCACTGGCAAGATAACTTGGGCCCGGGTGAACATTCAGCATCAGACAGCGACCGAAAATGAACATCGGATAACGCAGATGCATCTTTTTGTCGTGAACGAAAGCGCTGTCCGTGCCAAAACTCGATTCTTCTGGAAAAGCCGCAAGGACCCTGGATGAATCAGCACTACAGTCGTTAACGGTCAAAAAGACCCCCTCGTTACCGACATAGCTGCCGGGAATGATACTGTTGATGATATCCTGCACTGAAAAAGCGACACAGACAAAACCTGTCAGCGCTTTTTCATCAAAAACCGGCTGAATGACTATTAAGCGGTTAGCATCTTCTATGGCAGCGATGCTGCGGCGACCAAAAAATTCAGAACAAACCAGACCAGTCTTCGAGGCCTCGTCGATAAGCTTTTTGAATTCAGGGCCACCATATAAGTTGTAACCCTGCCAGCGAGGATTGGCCTCGAAAGGAAAAACGAAAGCAATCGGGAAATAAACATTGGAAGATGCGACTGGTGTTCTTTTTCTGTCCTGGTCGAGAGAAAATAAAGAAAAGCCTTTGAAGCCCTGGCTTTTAATCTCGTCAGTAAACACAGCAACATCTGAAGCTGGCAGCTTCGGAACCCAGGCCCACGCCTGTACTGACAGCGACCTCGCCAGAGGCCTGACAAAATAGGAAAATTCGTCGTAAGTTTTTCTGATCTTACCATGGCCCAGAAGGTTGGCAAGCTGCTCAAGATCTCGGCGAAGCTGTTTAAAGGAGGCGCTGACCAGCTGATTCTTTGCGTCGGCGATCCAGCGAAACTCCTGCCGGTTTCTTGAGGCTTCAGTTTCCTGAATGAGGTTGGTGATAAAAAGGGTCGCCAGAAGACCAAAAACCAGAGAAATGATTGTTTCTGCGTGGGCCAGCAGCCACAATGATTGTTTCAGTGGAATTGTTTCGCGCCAGAGAAGCAGAAAAAAACTCAGCAGGGCGACAAAAGAAAGCAGCATGTTTGTCTTGATGACCCGCAGACGAATCTGCATCACCAGACTTTTCCATTCATCTGCCAGCACGTCAATGCAAAGAAGCATAAGAACTTCATTGGTTTTCTGATCAGGCACCGGCACCAATGTCGAAATGAATGTACCGTACTCGTCGGTGTAGGGACCGATTACCGCTGGCTTACCATCGTCAAAAACCTTCCATATTCTGGGATCCGGCTTTTCATACACCGTACCGACCGGAGAAGCAAGAGGGTCATCAGCTGCGTAGTTCTCCGGGCCAAAAACCAGCACAGAATCTTTTTTTGCAATGGTGTAAATCCCGTTCAGACCAGAATTTGAGCGGCTATAAGCCTGCATCTGACTTCTCAACCTTAGAAAAGATGGATTTTTTTCGTCTTCGGCAGTGAAAGTCAGGGCGCGAATATGGTCAGGATTCAATGTTTGAGCTATGGCAACAGCATTTCTTAGAGTTTCATGGCGAAACTCACGGTCGTATGCCTTGCCACGCCAGTCGGTAACCCACCAACCGACAACCAGAAGCATCAGTATCAATGATGGCAGTAACAGTCGGCGAAAAGACGCTGAATCTTCACTTTCTGGCATTTTGCGGCGAAAATGCAGCCAGAGGCCTGTCATTATCAAAATGGCGCAAAGGGCTCTAAAAGCGACTGTCGGCAAACCCGCGACGGCTTCAAATACCTCTGAGTTAATGCTGTTTGATGGCCAGAGAGCTGAGGGCGAAACCAGAATGCCAGCAAAAATTCCATAAAAAACCATAAAAATGACAGACAGCATAAGTTGCCGGCTGCCGGTGTATCTCGTCTCATACATAAGAACCCATGCCGCCAGCAATGAGCCCGGTAATGCCAGAAAATAACGGCAACCGGTAATAAGGGCATCAAGGCCATAAAATCCGCAAAGGCTGGCCAGCATCAGCAATAAGAGGCTAAACCAGCGCGGCAGGTGTAAATCACACCGGGTCGTCAGGCTGCGTCGGCCAAATTCCAGCAATGCCAGAAAAGAAGAGGCAAGCATCATGCTGCGGGCAAAATTCAGCCAGAAATCATCTGCAACAAAAATTGCCCAGAGGTCGAGCCATTCGTTTATACCATGCAGAAAACCGAAAAGTGAAAATGATTTCCAGTGCAGTTGCGCCTCTTCGGACAACACTGAAAAACGCCATGCCACAATCGACAGCATGAAAAACGCAATGCCGTAAAGGAAATAAATATAGTCAAGCTGGCTTGCAAACCAGTTTTCGGGCATGACTCAAACTCTCAATTCTCGATCATTTCGATTTTGTATTTAAAGCATATATAAGCCCATTATATCGGGCCGCATAAAATAAAACAACCCCCGCCGCCAGAGGCGACAGGGGCTTGAATTCAGATTTTAAAGCTTGGCGCGACTCATGGCTGCCATCGCTTCGAGGCCGATTGTCAGCATTCTTTCTTTGCCCCTTGTAACCTTTTCACCATGCGGATCATAGTTACCCTCATCCCATTTAAGTGGGTTGCCGTCGACGGTAGCGATGGCGCCGGCCCTGACGCCGCGCAGAGACGCGATTACATAGAGTGCCGAAACTTCCATTTCGACGCCAGGAACGCCGGCTTTGCTGTAAAGCTCAAGCGAAGAAGGCAACACCCCGGGGTAGAAAAGATCGCTGGTAACCATGATACCGCGGCGATACGGTGCCTGAATATCTTTGCAGACCTTTTCAATTGCCTGGCAGACTTCTGCGTCAGCAATCGCCGGATAGCCAAGCGGCACCAGCAAAGGTGTGACGCCGTCCTCTCTTACCGCACCGGTAGCAATGATATGGTCACCCTGACCGAGGTAATCCTGCAGGCTGCCGCAGGTGCCGACTCTGACAATTACCTTTGCGCCAATTTTGATCAGCTCTTCAAAACAGATCGACGCACCGGCTGAACCAACTCCGTGTGAGGTGATAGTAATGCGTTCACCCTTGAAAACACCGACAAAAGTGCGGTATTCGCGATTATAGGCAAGCTCTTCAAAGCTCTCGCAAAGTTTTGCAATTTTTTCTGCGCGTGCCGGGTCACCGCAGACAAGAACGTAAGGAGAAATCTGGCCGGCTTTAAGCTTCAGATGAGGAGTCATATCAATCCCTTTCCTGTTTGGTTTACCTAAAGACTATACTAATTCCGGCGCGGCCGGTCAACTTTACTGGCTGCTCATTTTTTACACACCAGATTATGCCCTCTTATTAAGCAGACTCCTGCCTCGCGCATCGCCACAACACTCATCCAGTGCTGGTTTAAATGCAGTTTCTATAAACTGGCACACAAAATGCGTTACCTGGTTTGCATTCTTAACGAAAGGAGGAGTGTTATGATGGACCTCAGCATTCTCGTGTTTTTTCAACGCTGGTTAATAGCCAGCAACAAGGAATTGAACAGTCACCGCATGCCTGACCACCGCAACGAGGGCGACCTGAACGGGCACCCTCCGTTTAACCGGGGCCGCTGATTCGGTTAACCCCGTATCAACAGATAAAATAATGCCTGGCCTGCGACCAGCGGGCCAGGCGGCAGACAACAAAAATTCGCACATCACAGCCTCTGAAGCTTGCTCTTTGTGATAAACTGGCGAAAATTTCAACAAAACCGCATCTGGTCAAAATGAAAAAGTCTGCCCATGCCCAATCATTCCAAAGCGCCATAAAGGTTCTCAGTCGCTGCTTCAGCTTCTTAAAACCTTACTGGCATCTGACGCTCGGCGGCTATCTTGCGCTGATTGCGATCAACGCCCTTACTCTGGCTATTCCGCAGTTTATCCGCTGGATAATCGATCATGGCATCAGCCAGGGAAACCGCCAGCTGGTCATCAATGCCGTGCTCGGCCTCGTGTGTCTCGCCATGCTGCGTGGTCTGCTCACCTATCTTCAGGGACGCTGGACCGAAACAGCTTCACAGAATGTCGCCTGCGACCTGCGCCAGAAAATTCACGCACAGCTTGCCAGACTCTCGTTCTCTTACCACGACCGCGCCGAGACTGGGCAACTGCTGTCGAGAGCCGTTCAGGATGTCGAAAGGATCCGCTTCATTACCGGCAGAGCCTTCGTCAGAATCGCCGATGGAATTGTTCTTCTCTCCGGAACCGGGCTTTTTCTCATGCATATCGACCCGGTTCTCGGGCTGCTGGCACTCTCGACCATGCCATTGATCATCTGGCGGGCACTCTATCTCGGCAGCCGGCAAAGACCCCTGGCGTTACTGATTCAAAAACAATTAACAAGACTGACGACGCGACTCGAACAGAATCTGCGCGGCATACGCATTGTCAAGGCCTTCACCCAGGAAAACGCCGAAATTACAAAGTTCAACCGCGAGAACAACCGCTGGCTGTCTCTGTCTGGCCGCTCTGCCAGATTGCAGGCATTCAACGCCCCGCTTATCGACCTGATCGCCAACCTGGGCACGGTTATCGTGATTGCCGGCGGCGGCTGGCTTGTAACCCGCGGCACCCTGACAACCGGCGATCTGGTTGCCTTTACCACCTGCATCGGCCTGCTCGCCGTGCCGGTGCGGCGCCTCGGCAATATCGTTTCGGCCCTGGCACAGGCTGTTGCATCCGGTGAACGGGTTTTTGAAATTCTCGACGTGGTCTCAGAAGTGCACGATCGCCCAGGAGCCGTGCATCTGCCGGCAGTTCGCGGCACGGTAAGTTTCGAAAATGTCTGTTTTGCCTACACACACGGGCACAACATCCTCAAAGATGTTTCTTTCGAAGCCGCACCGGGTCAGATTACCGCCCTGGTAGGCCGCACCGGATCAGGAAAATCAACTATCATCAATCTGCTGCCGAGATTTTACGAAGCGACTGCCGGGCGCATCAGCATCGACGGGCACGACATCAGAGACGTCACCCTGGCTTCACTTCGCGACCAGATAGGTATCGTGCTGCAGGAAACCACTCTTTTTGCGGCCACAATTAGAGAAAACCTGCTTTTCGGAAAACCCGGCGCCAGTGAAAACGAAATGATCGAAGCAGCCATTGCCGCCCAGGCCCATCAATTCATCATTCAAATGCCATCTGGCTACGATACACCGGTGGGTGAAAAGGGCGTCACCCTTTCTGGAGGCCAGAAACAGAGGCTGGCGATTGCCCGCACCCTGCTGCGCAACCCGCGCATTCTCATTCTCGACGATGCTACCGCCAGCGTCGATACCGAAACAGAACAGCTGATTCAAAAGGCTCTCGACACACTCATGTCAGGCCGCACCTGCTTCATAATCGCCCAGCGACTCAGTACTCTGCGCCGGGCCGATATGACTCTGGTGCTCGACCACGGCCGGGTAATTGCCCGCGGGTCGCATGAGCAACTGCTTTCCACTTGCGGTCTTTACTCAGACATTTACAATCAGCAGTCACAGGTGAGCCGCTTATGAGTTTTTCAATCGGATCTTCGGGTTCAGCAATGGGGCCGCGCACTGCCATGAGCAGTTTTGGCCGGGAAAATGCCGGCCAGGCCTTCAACCCGCACGTTTTTCGTCGGCTGCTGAAGCTTTTGCGGCCGCACCGCAGACGCATGCTGGCAGCCCTGATTCTGATGTTGTTAAATTCAGCCCTGGCCCTGACCATTCCTTATCTGATAAAGGTTGCCATTGATGATGACATTGCCACGCATAATGTCGACGGGCTTTTGCAGACAGCATTCATGATGACCGCCGCCTTTATCGGCATTTATCTGGCCGCTTCACTGCAACAGCATCTGCTGGCCAAAATCGGCCTCAGGATTTTAACCGCCCTCAGATCCAGACTGTTCAGGCATCTACAACTTCTACCACTCGAATGGCACCACAAACACATTGTCGGCGTCACAATTTCGCGGGTAATCAGCGATGTTTCCGTTATCAACGACCTGCTTTCTGAAGGCGTCGCCACATTGATCGGTGATACGGTTCTGCTGGCCGGGATTGTCGGCGTCATGCTGGCTTTTCATGTTCCACTCGCCCTTGCCGCCTTTACCGTGGTGCCGCTCATGCTTGCCGCAACCTGGCTGTTTTCAAAAAATGCCAGAATTGCTTTCAGGCAGACCCGTCAGCGCATTGCGGCGGTTGTCGGGGGCCTGGCCGAAGATATTTCCGGAATCAGGGTCATTCAGGCCTTTGCTCGCGAAGGCGTTTCGGCCGACCGCTTCAACGAAGTCAACCAGGCAAACCGTGACGCCAATATCAGGGCCATGTCTCTGTCATTCATATTTCTACCAACCGTAGATTTTCTTGGTATGCTTGCCACCGCAATCGTGCTTCTGTATGGCGGCCTGCTGGTTGCCCGCGGTGAAACCACCATCGGCGTCGTTGTGGCCTTTATCGCCTACGTAACCAGATTTTTTCAACCGATCCAGGATCTCTCGCAGCTTTACACCACTATGCAGTCAGCCATGGCCGGCGGCGAAAGGGTATTCGAGCTGCTCGATACCGTGCCGGCGATCCAGGATATCGAGTCTGCGGGAGACATT
>Ga0209605_1005271_pt1 | contig 10076 bp, 9 predicted proteins | sample AD_UKC035_MetaG_FD_184408 | JGI IMG/M metagenome (GOLD analysis project Ga0209605, IMG submission 184408) | Active sludge microbial communities of municipal wastewater-treating anaerobic digesters from USA - AD_UKC035_MetaG (SPAdes) (version 2) | ecosystem: Engineered > Bioreactor > Anaerobic >...
TCCATCGCCACTTCCAGATCAAGCGCATGCCCGAAACCGGGGACCGGCACCACCCCGCCTGCCCGAGCTACGAGCCGGGGCCTGCGATGTCGGGCCTGGGCGAACTGGTCGGAGAGGCCGTCGTCCAGCTGGATCCGGCACGGGTGGAACTGCACGTGGACTTCCCGTGGGCGCGTGTGCCCGGGCGGCCTGGGGTGAGCCGCGAACCTGCAGAGCCGTCGGAGGTCGGCCGCACCCGTCGCCGGATGAGCCTGCGGGCGCTGATGCACTTCCTGTTCGAGCGGGCCGGCTTCAACCGCTGGTCGCCGGCCATGGCCGGGAAGCGCAACCAGGCGGTGCTTCACAAGTACCTGATGCAGGCCGCCGAGGCGATCCAGGTGAAGGGCGAGCCGCTGTCGCAGCGGCTGTACGTGCCGGAAGCCTTCAGCGAGACCGCGAAGGCCGAGCAGGCCGAACGGCGGCGTGCGAGGTTGTCGGTGCTGCAGCCGCATGACGGGCGTCAGCCGCTGGCGGTGGTTCTGGGCGAGTTCAAGGGCTGGGAGTCGACGCCCGCAGGCGCGCGCATCTGGATCCGCCACATGCCGGACGCACCCTTGCTGGCAGACGCGCGGACCTGGGCGCGGGTGCAGCGCGGCTTCGCGCCACTCTTCGAGGCGCTTGACTCGGACGGAGGGCGAGGGCTGCGTCTCATGGTGGCGGCGCTGATCCGGGCCCGCCGGGAGCACACCTACGAGATTGACCTCGCCAGCCTGATGCTGACCACCGAGGAGTGGATTCCTCTGGAGGGCGTGCACGAGGTGCCGCTGGTCCGGGCGCTGGTAGCGCGGGGGCGGCGGTTCGTGAAGCCGCTGCGGTACGACGCGCGGACGGGGGCCGGGTTCGCGAATGCCATCCTGCTGGATGTGGGCGCGGTGCCAGTGGGTCTCCACGTTGTCAGCCCGTACATGCGGCCGTTGGAGCATGAAGCCAAGAGGAGAGCGCTGGCACAGACATGTGGCCGTCGATGGGTCTGGTCGACTGAGGAAATGCTGCCAGACCTCCCGGCCGCTGTCGGGTAACGCAGGCTGAATGAATCAGTCGTCGTCCGGATGCTCGCGCCCGGCACGGCCAGTGCCGTGGCCTGCGGCGTCCAGCGCGCTCGCACCATTGCCGATCGGGATCAATCCACGCGGCGAATCCCGCCACTGCCAGGCGCCCAGGGCCACGACGGCCAGCAGCAGCAGGCCGGCCAGCCAGGCCCGGTTGTGGCGTACGAGGTTCGGTCCGTTCCCCCGCACACGGCCGGTGACCATCGGCAGCGCCTGGTTCTGCCGCCTCAGAAGGCTGAGCACGGCAATCAGGGTGATATGCGCCAGCACGAGCATCAGGAACGCATTGCCGAACAGCTCATGCGCCTCCTCCAGCCAGTCGCCACCGAGCACGTCGCCCCAGTCGTTGTAGGTGCCATACCCAGTGAGGACCAGCGGTACGACCAGGGCCAGCATCGATACGATGGCCAACGCCATGATCAGGTTCTGGCCCTGGCGCCAGTTGACGGCCGAGAAGGTGCGTGCCTCCAGCAGGGAGCGCAGCCAGGCGGGCACGCCCGCCAGGCGTCGCCACAGCAACCCGAGCCCGGCCTGGCGGGGCCCGAGGATGCCGTACAGCACCCGGAAGACGAGCAGGCCCGCGAAGGCGTAGCCCAAGGTCACGTGCAGCAGCCGCCAGTGCTCGCTCTCGGCAGTGACGTACGCACCGACGAAGCTCAGTGCGAACAGCCAGTGGAACATGCGTGTCGGCGCGTCGATGACCAGTCGACGGGCAGCCGAGGTGCTTGCGGTGCCGCTGGTGCCGACGGTGGCAGAAGGTGAGGCGTACATGCGGATTTCCCTGTTGAATCAGTCGACCCAGGCCCGGCGCTGACGAAGCGTCAACCCCTCGGGCATGCGGAGGTTGTCGTCGTCGAACCGGCCCTGGTCCGCACCGGTGTGACAGGCCGCGCAATTGGCAGCGCTCTTGACGCTGGGCAGTTGCCAGACCGTAGGCTCGACCTTCCGATGCTTGCGTTCGAACCAGGCCGAACGGGTGATGCGGTCCTGCGGTGGTTCTTCGGACACGCGCTTGTAGGTGCCGGCATGGGTCTGCAGCCAGGCGCTGAGTTGCTGCACGGTGGCCGCATCCAGCGAGGCGTCGGCGCCGTAGTGCCGGTCGAGGCCACCCATGACACGCTGCCACGAACGAGCGGGCAGCAGGCCCGGCGGGTAGGCGATGTGGCAGGAGGCGCACTCCTGCGTGTAGGCGGGCGGCACCTTGCTCGGCATGACCCGGCCACCGTCGGCAAAGGCCGCACCGATGGGGACGAGGCCGAGGCTGGCGGCCAGCAGGGCGTGTCTCAGAAAGGCATTCATGGGGAAGAACTCCGGTTCGCAGGTTGCGGGGATCACTTGAGGCCGGCCAGGTAGGCCAGCACATCGGCCTTCTCTGCCGCGTTGCACTCCCGGGCCAGCACGTCCTTGCAATTGCGGCGGAACCACTTCTCCACGCGCGCGGCGTCGGTGAAGGCCTTCGGGTTGAAGGCTGGCGCCAGTGGCTCGATGGCCTTGCCCGTGCTCGCGTGCTTGCCGGTCCCGGTGGGCGGCGCGCCGTGGCAGGAGGCACACGACCACTCACCACCGTGTTTGCTGCCGAAGAAGGCCTGGCCACGGACAGCGTTGCCCGGCGCGCCGGCCTGCGCACTCCACTGGGCCAGCTGCTGGGCGATGGTCGTATCGGCGGCATTCGCCGCGCCCCACGGACAGGCTGTGAGTGCTGTGACGAGAAGGGCCGGCGCCAGGTTTCGGAGGTTCAAGGTAGCGATCCGCGACTGTTGATGGAAGCCAGTGTGCGAAGCCGTCCTTGAACGTCGCCTGAAGCGGCCGTTCATCGAGCGTTCAGACTCGGCCCGGGACAATTGCTCTGTGCCTCTTCGTTCACCACCCTTTCTCTCGACGCTGATCGTCGCGCTGGCGACGGCCCTCGCGAGCCCGCCGACCCTGGCGGACAATGATCAAGACCGGGCGCGCGCTGCGGTCCTGGCCGGCAAGGTGCTGCCGCTGAAGACGCTGCTGGAGCGCCTGGAGCGAGAGCACCCGGGTCAGGTGCTGGAGGTGGAACTCGAGCAGGACGACGGCCGCTGGATCTACGAGATCAAGCTGCTCCAGCCGGGGGGTCGGCTGGTCAAGCTCGAAGTGGATGCCGCCAGCGGCGCGGTCCTGCAGCGCAAGGAGCGCGGGCGCAAGCCCGACGCTCGCCCCTGAAAGGCTCGACACCGTGCGCCTGCTCCTCGTTGAAGACGATCCAACCCTGCGCGCCCAGTTGCGGGAGGGCCTGCAGGATGCCGGCTACGTGGTCGATGAAGCCGACAACGGCCGCGACGCGCATTTCCAGGGCGAAACCGAACCGTACGACGCGGTCGTGCTCGACCTCGGCCTGCCCCTGCTCGACGGTCTGACCGTGCTCAAGCGCTGGCGCGATGCCGGCCGGGTCACGCCGGTGCTGATCCTCACTGCGCGTGACAACTGGAGCGAGAAGGTGGCCGGCATCGACGCGGGCGCGGATGACTACCTGACCAAACCCTTCCACATGGAAGAGCTGCTGGCGCGGGTTCGCGGCCTGATCCGCCGCACGGCGGGGCAGGCGTCGCCGGTGCTGCGATGCGGCGACCTGGCGCTCGACACCCGCAGCGGCCGCGTCACGCTGAGTGGCCAGGCCGTGACGCTGACCAGCCACGAGCTGAAGGTGCTGGACTACCTGATGCATCGACCGGGCACGGTCGTGTCGCGTTCGGAGCTGACCGAGCACATCTATGCGCAGGACTTCGACCGCGACTCCAACACCATCGAGGTCTTCGTGGGGCGCCTGCGCAAGAAGTTGCCGCCGGGCCTGATCGAGACGGTTCGTGGCCAGGGCTACCGCCTGGCGGGGCCGTGAGGGCACGGGCCGGCTCGCTGCGCCTGCGGCTGCTGGGCGCCACGCTGGCGACGCTGGTCGTCGCGCTGGTGGGAGCCCACTGGTGGCTCACTGGCCTGTTCCGCGATCACGTGCTGCAGCAGTTCGATGCAAGCCTGTCGCAGCAGCTGGACCAGCTCACGGCGCGACTGGAGTTCGATGCCCAGGGCCTTCCGGCCGTCGGGCCTCGGGGGATGAGCGATCCACGCTGGGAGAAGCCCTACTCGGGGCTGTACTGGCAGGTGCAGCGCTTGCCCGTCCTTGCCGGCGAGCGCCGCGCCGTGCTGCGCTCGCGCTCGCTGTGGGACGCCGAGCTGGCCCTGCCCGACGATGCACTGGCCGATGGCACGATCCACCGGCATGACATCACCGGGCCGCGCGGCGAGGCCCTGCGTGTCGTGGAGCGTTCCCTGCAGGCGCCCGAGCCCGTGGAGTCCCGTTGGCGCCTGATGGTCGCTGGCGATCTGCGCGAGGCATTGACGGCCGTCGATCGATTCACCGGTGTCCTGGGCGCATCGCTTGGCGGTCTTGGGGTCTTGCTGGCGCTTGCGGCACTGGCCCAGGTGGCCGTGGGCCTGGCGCCTCTGAAGACCATGCAGCAGGGCCTGCAGCGCGTCCGGGAAGGGCGGCAGCAACGCCTGCAGGGACGTTTCCCCGAGGAATTGCAGCCGCTGATCGACGAGTTCAATGGCGTGCTCGACCGAAACACCGAAGTGGTGGAGCGTGCCCGGGCCCAGGCCGGCAACCTCGCCCACGCCCTGAAGACGCCGCTGGCCATCCTGCGCCAGGCAGCGCGCAAGATCGAGCCGTCGGAGTTCTCGGAGCTGGTGGGCGAGCAGGTCCAGGTCGCGGAGCGGCAGATGCACTGGCACCTCGCCCGCGCCCGGGCCGCAGCCACCCAGGGTGTGCCTGGGCAGCGAACGGCGCTCGAGCCGGTGCTGGCCAGCCTGCTGCGGGCGATGGACAATCTGCACGCCGAACGGCACCTGGACCTGGGCGCGGACGATGTGGCCCCGGGGCTCGCCTTCGCCGGCGAAGAGCAGGATCTGCAGGAAATGCTCGGCAACCTGCTCGACAACGCCTGCCGCAGCGCGCGCAGCGCCGTGAGCGTCAAGGCAAGCCGGGATGGCCGATCACTGCGCATCCACGTCGACGACGATGGTCCAGGCATCGCACCCGAGCAGCGCGCTGTCGTGCTGCAGCGCGGCGTGCGCCTGGACGAGAGCCGCGACGGCAGCGGGCTCGGTCTCGCCATCGTGGTGGACCTGGCTCGGCTGTACGGTGGTGATGTGACGCTGGACCGTGCAGACGCAGGCGGCCTCAGCGTCAGACTGTCTCTGCCTGCGGCAGGCTGAATGGGCCAAGCGAACACCGACCAGCGGCCAGATCGACACGCGTGGTGGTGCGCCTCGAACAGGAATCCAGATCAGTGGCTCCACCCAAAACCAGAAACAGAGGAACTCGATGCAGTTCACGAACTTGTCCGACGACCCGGAAGACACCGGACACAGCCCTGCTGAGCGGGCTGCCGCCGCGTCGCGCAGCACCTGGGTCAGCGTCGTCGTCAACCTGGCCCTGACTTCGGCGCAGATCGTCGCCGGCGTGCTCACCAAGTCCCATGGGCTGATCGCCGACGGCATCCACTCCTTGTCCGACCTGGTGGCCGATTTCGTTGTCCTGCTGGCCAATCACCACAGCCAGAAGGACGCCGATGCGGATCACCCCTACGGCCATCATCGCTACGAAGCGGCCGCCTCGCTGGTGTTGGGCGCGCTGCTGCTTGCGGTGGGTCTGGGCATGCTCTGGTCTTCATTCCTGAAGCTGGAGCAGCCCGAGTCGGTCCAGAAGGTCCACGCGGCGGCGCTTTGGGTCGCTGGCGGCGCGCTGGTCGCCAAAGAGCTCTTGTTCCGCTACATGCTGTCGGTGGCCAAGCGTGTCAAGTCGAGCATGCTCGTGGCCAATGCATGGCACGCACGCTCGGACGCCGCCTCCTCGCTCGTGGTCGGCGTGGGCATTGTCGGCAACCTGGCCGGGTATCCCATCCTGGATCCGATTGCTGCGGCCATCGTCGGGTTCATGGTGGCCAAGATGGGCTGGGAGTTCGGCTGGGACGCCCTGCATGACCTGATGGATCGCGCGATCGACGATGAGGAGGTCGCCGCCATCCGCCAGACCCTGGCTGGGACGGTCGGCGTGCAGGGGGTTCACGACATTCGCACGCGCAAGATGGGCGACATGATCGTGGTCGACGCCCACATCGAGGTGGATGCCACCCTGAGCGTGGAGGCGGGCCACGACATCGCGGTGCGGGCCCGCAACAGAGTGTTGCAGCGGCACCGGGTGCTCAACCTGATGACGCACGTCGACCCGTGGCGGCGGCCCGACCTCGATCATGCCGCGGTCGTTGCCCCGTCGGCCTGAGGAGTGACGGTGTCGCGCGGTCCCGCATCCGGACTCAGCACCGATCAGGCGCGCGAACGCCTGGCCCGCGACGGACCGAATGAACTGCCGTCGACCCAGCGTCGCAGCGCCTGGGGCCTGCTGCGCGACGTGGTCAGGGAACCGATGTTCCTGCTGCTGGTGGCGTGTGGTGCGATCTACCTGACTCTCGGGGACCGCGGGGAGGCCCTGATGCTGCTGGGCTTCGTGGCGGTGGTCATCGCGATCACCTACGTTCAGAAGCGCCGCAGTGAGCGAGCGCTCGAGGCGCTGCGCGACCTCTCCAGTCCGCGCGCGCTGGTCGTGCGCGACGGCCAGGCAGTTCGCATCGCTGGTCGGGAACTCGTCGTCGACGACGTGGTGCTGCTCGCGGAAGGGGACCGTGTTCCCGCCGACCTGCACCTGCTGGACGCCTCCAACCTGACGGTCGACGAGTCGTTGCTGACGGGTGAATCGGTCCCGGTGATGAAGCACGCGGTCACCGGCACCGAGGGGGCGGCGGAGCAGTCTGGCGCCCTGGCCTTTTCGGGCACGTTGGTCACGCAGGGTTCGGGCCGCGGCATCGTGGTGGCCACCGGCGCACGAAGCGCGCTGGGTCGCATCGGCGAGTCCCTGCAGGCCATCACGAGCGGGCAGACACCGGTCCAGCAGGAGACTCAGCGCATCGTCACCTGGGTGGCCGGGCTGAGCCTGGCTTTGGCCGCCAGCCTCGCCGTGGCCTGGGGCCTGAGCCGCGGCGACTGGCTGCACGGGCTGCTGGCCGGCATCACGCTGGCCATGGCCATCCTCCCCGAAGAACTGCCGGTCGTGCTCACCATCTTCCTCGGTCTGGGCGCGTGGCGGCTGGCCCGCGAGAAGGTGCTCACGCGCAGCATGCCCGCCGTGGAACTCCTGGGGGCCACGACCGTGCTGTGCGTCGACAAGACCGGCACGCTGACGATGAACCGCATGGCGCTGCGGCGGCTGTGGGTCGACGGTGCCAGCCATCAACTGGACGCTGAGCCGGCCCAGACGCTGCCCGAAGCGTTTCACGGCACGCTCGAGTACGCGGTGCTGGCCAGCCACCGGCGCGCGTTCGACCCCATGGAGGCGGCCATTGCACAGGCCGGCCAGTCGCAGCTGGCCGGCACCGAGCATCTGCACGCGGACTGGCAACTTGTGGAGGACTACCCGCTGTCGCGAGAGTTGCTCGCGATGTCCCGCGTCTGGCAGTCGCCCGACCATCAGCACCTGCTGGTGGCGGCCAAGGGGGCGCCCGAGGCGATCGTCGATCTGTGTCACCTTGACGCCGATCGCAGGGACGCCATCGCGCGCCAGGTCGAGGCCCTGGCGGGCGTTGGACTGCGCGTCCTGGCGGTCGCGCGCGCGGTGTTCCCGTCGCGCCAGCTCCCCGAGATACAGCACGACTTCGACTTCGAGTTCGTCGGCTTGATTGCACTGGAGGATCCGGTGCGGCCCGACGTGCCGGCCGCGATCGCCGAATGCCGTGCCGCAGGCATCCGGGTGGTCATGATCACCGGCGATCACCCGCAAACGGCCCTGTCCATCGCACGTCAGGCAGGGCTCGTGGTCGATGGGCGCTTCCTCTCCGGCCCCGAGATCGATGGACTCGACGATGCCGCGCTGGCGTCACTCCTGGCCGACACCGATGTCTTCTGCCGCGTCCAGCCCCAGCAGAAGCTGCGCCTGGTGCAGGCCTTCCGGGCGCGAGGCGAGGTCGTCGCCATGACAGGCGACGGCGTGAACGATGCCCCCGCCTTGAAGGCCGCGCACATCGGGGTGGCGATGGGCGCGCGCGGGACCGACGTCGCTCGCGAGGCCGCAGCGCTGGTGCTGCTCAACGACGACTTCGCATCGCTGATCACGGCCGTGCGCTACGGCCGGCGCGTCTTCGCCAACCTGCGCAAGGCGATCACGTTCGTGCTGGCCGTCCACCTGCCGATCGTGGGCCTGTCCGTGCTGCCCGTACTGCTCGGCTGGCCGATGGTGCTGATGCCGGTCCACATCCTCTTCCTGCAGCTGGTGATCGACCCGGCCTGCTCGATCGTCTTCGAGGCCGAGCCCCTCGAGGCCGGGGCGATGCGGGTGCCGCCTCGGAATCCCCTGGCCAGGTTGTTCGACCGGCAGGTGCTGTGGCGCGGCCTGGTGCAGGGGTCCGGGCTGCTGGTGATCGTGCTCATCGCGTATGTGTACGCGCGCTCGGTGTCGGGCTCCGATGAGTCCGCGCGGGCGCTGGCCTTCTCGGTGCTGGTCCTGTCCAACCTGGCGCTGATCCAGGCCAACCGCCGCTGGGCGCGAAAAGCCGGCGAGGGGCTGCGCTGGAATGCCGCGTTCGGCTGGATCGCGGTGATCACCTGCGCTCTGCTGGTCGCCATTCTGGCGATACCGGCCGTGGGCAGCCTCTTCGCCTTCACAACGCCGACGCCGCATCTGCTGGCTGTGGGTGCCGGCCTCGGCCTGATCGCGCTGGGATGGTTCGAGGCCGTCAAGTGGTTCGATGCACGCGGGACCCGACCCCATGTGTGAAGCCTCAGGTCATGTGCCGAAGCGGCAGGTCCGTCGGCACCGGCTCGCCGGGGTGGCGATTGAGGCTGATCGGCATCGACACGAAGGCAATGAAGATCACCGGGATCAGCGTCAGGATGACGGTGCCGATGAAGCGGGAGAGGAAGCGGCGCAGTTCGGGGTGCATGGTGTGCTCCGGTGGTTGATCGATGAACCCAGTGTCGAGTCCTGCGCATGAACGCGATCTGAACGGGTTGCGGTGGTCGGGGTGCCGTTGATGACCATCAAGCGATCCACGGCACTGACTCACGAGAATGAAGCATCTGACCTGTGCCATGCACGGGTGGAAGTCAACACCGATCAATGACTGCGCCCCAGCTCCTTGCCTGGATCACCGCTGCACTGCTGCTGCAGTTGGCGGCCGGCGTCGCGTGGACGCTGTGGCGCAGGTCGAGCACGCCGGTCATCGCCGAAGGCACGGTCGCCCCCACCGCGCGAGCGGATGCGGCGTGGAGCGGTTGGCGCGAGTTCCGCGTCACCCGCCGTGAAGTCGAGGATCCGGCACGGACCCAGTGCTCCTTCTACCTCGCGCCCGTCGACGGGCAGCCGCTGCCGGCCTTCAAGCCCGGCCAGTTCCTGACCTTCTCGCTGGACGTGGCGGCCGGTTCGGCCGATGCCGCCGAAGGCCGGCGCACGATCACGCGCTGCTACTCGCTCTCCGATCGCCCGGACCCCGCGCACTACCGCGTGACGATCAAGCGGGTGCCGGCCCCTGCGGATCATCCGGAGTTCGAGCCGGGCGTCTCGTCGAACCACTTTCATGACCACGTCCAGGTGGGTGACGTGCTGCGCGTGAAGGCGCCTTCGGGCCACTTCTTCATCGACCCCGATGCCTCGGTGCCTGCCGTGCTGATCGGTGGCGGCATCGGCATCACGCCGATGATGAGCATGCTGCGGTGGTGCCTGGATGAGCAGCCGCAGCGCGTGGTGCACCTCTACTACGGGCTTCGCAACAGCCACGAGCATGCCTACAAGGCACAACTCGAGGCGCTCGCTGCAGCGCATTCCGGGCTGCGCCTGAACGTCGTGTACAGCCGCCCGGGCCCCGAGGACGAACTCAACCGCGACTTCCAGCATCGCGGACACGTGGACGTCGACCTCCTGCG
>Ga0209605_1005274_pt1 | contig 10072 bp, 6 predicted proteins | sample AD_UKC035_MetaG_FD_184408 | JGI IMG/M metagenome (GOLD analysis project Ga0209605, IMG submission 184408) | Active sludge microbial communities of municipal wastewater-treating anaerobic digesters from USA - AD_UKC035_MetaG (SPAdes) (version 2) | ecosystem: Engineered > Bioreactor > Anaerobic >...
CGCCCATCTTCTCAGGGAAGCCTGCCCCCCCGGGGCCGACCCCCTGGGTCCCGACAACCCCATCATTTTTGCGGTAGGTCCCCTGACGGGGCTTTTTCCCCTGGCCTCCAAGACCGTGGCCTTTTTCAAGTCCCCCCACACGGGAAACTTGGGGGAAAGCCACTGCGGGGGCCGGAGTGCCGTCGCCCTCCGCATGGCCGGTTACGGGGCCCTTGTCATAAAGGGCGCCAGCGACATGCCTGTTTATCTGTCCGTGGACGGCACCGGCGTCCGTTTCCGGGACGCCTCTTCCCTCTGGAAGATGGGCAGCTTTTCATCGGGAAGAATCATCCGGGAAAAAGAACCGGGTTCCGGGTTCCGGACCATCATGCGGATCGGCCGGGGAGGGGAGAACCTTGTCTCCTACGCCTCGGTGATGACGGAAACCTACCGCCATTTCGGCAGGCTGGGCCTGGGCGCCGTTTTCGGGAGCAAAAAGCTGAAGGCCGTGGTCATCTCCGGACGGAGTTCCCTGCCCGTCCGCGATCCCCGGGAGTATCGGAAGCTCTACTCGGAAATTTACGAGGCGGCGGTGAAATCGCCGGTCATGAAGAAATACCACGACCTGGGGACGGCCGAAAACATTCTCCCCCTGAGCCGGTTCGGCGGACTGCCCACGAGAAACCTGCAGGCGGCCCGTTTTGAGAAGGCCGACGCCGTTTCCGGGGAGACATTCGCCAATGAATTTTTAGGGCGGAGGCTGGCCTGCTCCCATTGCCCGGTGGGATGCATCCACATCGCCGCCCTCCGGGAGCCCTATGAGGATGAGGCCTACTTCTACAAGACATCCATGATTTCCTATGACTACGAACCCGTCTACGCCCTGGGAACCATGCTCGGCATCGCAAGCCCTGAGGGATATCTCAAGCTCATGGACCGGGTGGAAACCTTGGGTATCGACGCCATGAGCACCGGCGTCGTCCTCGCCTGGGCCACGGAAGCTCTCGAAAGGGGGCGGATTACGGAAAAGGAGACGGGGGGGATCATCCTTCGATGGGGAGACTTCGCCGCCTACATCCGCGCCGCCGAAGCCGTCGTGGCCCAGGAAAACGAATTCTACCGGCTTCTTGCGCAGGGCGTGGATGCCGCCTCTTCCGCCTACGGCGGGGAGGAATATGCCCTGGCCTTTGGAAAGAATGAAATGCCCGGGTACCACACCGGACCGGCGGGCTACCTGGGATATCTCATCGGGGCCCGGCACAGCCACCTGGACAACGCCGGCTACAGCCTGGACCAGAAAGAACTGGCCCGGAAGGAGATGACCCCGGAAGACGTTGTGGATGCGCTCATCCGTGAGGAGGGATGGCGCCAGGTCCTCTCGAGTCTCGTCATCTGCTTCTTCGCCCGGGGCATCTACACGCCGGAAGCCGTCTGCCGCCTCCTCCACCAGGCGGGTTTCGACAGGGACCCCGGCGCTCTCGACACCCTGGGGCAGAGCATTCTCGCGGAAAAGTACCGCTTCAAGACACGGGAAGGATTCCGGTGGGAAACCCTTCGTCTGCCGGCGCGGATTTTCGAGACACCCTCTCCGGTCCCCGGAATGAGCGAATCCTTTCTCCGGAAAGGGCTTGCCCACGCCCGGAATAAACTGGAAAAGGCCCTGGGTGAAATCGGGGACCCGGTCTCCCCGGATTCATGAAAATGAGCCGGAATGACGGGCCGCCCGGAAATTAAAAAAAAGTGGAAGGCCGAAGCCTTCCACCAAAGTATGAAAACTGCGAGGGTCCGCGAAGTCGGATCCTCCCAGGTTGCCCCGAGGGGGGCTGGTGGGTGGATAAGGAGGGGGGAACCACCCACCAGGGCAGGAAAAACCACTCGCAAGAGGAAGAGAGCTGTCGTTTCGCCTCAGATCTCCCCGGTTTCCGTTTTATTGGAAGCCAAGATGTGAGGTTTCAGAACAACCACAAGATTCTGCCAGATCTCCTCCAGTGAAAAAAAACGATCGATCTGCAGAACGATATAATCACCGTTCTTGCCGACTCTCTGTACCGGACCGGCCGGGTATCCTTGCCGCACCCACCGGTCATCCTGATTCCGCGCTTGGATCTTGCCGCTTAAAACCATGGACATGCCCTCAAAAAAACTTCCTCAAAAACACAAACTGTCCCTGTGCCCTTTTCCTGAGGGGGAGGCCGTCGTATCACGACCATGAACAGGTGAAAGAGAAGGGCATCCAATCGCTTTTTTTGAACTGTCAGGACATGAAGCGCAATGGAAATGGAACCGCCGATCCCCTCTTTTTCTAGACAGGCATTCCAGGAAAGGGGCCCGGCGGATGGAAAGGAGGGGCCCGTAAACCATCCGCCGCAATGAGAAACGTATTATAGGTGATACAGGAATCGTGCCAGAAAGGGAAAACAGGGGAAGGGTGCCGTCAGCCCCCGTTCCGGGGCCCTGAAACATGTCGCCCGTCTCCCGGCAGGCCCGGCGAAAAAAGGAAATGGCCTGCCCATATGGCACGGACGGGCCCTTCAAATCGTGATTTGTTCAACGAATACGGACTTCGGAACGGACTGTGCCAAAATGGCAAATTGATGCCATTATGACGTGATTATTTCAACTCCTTCAGTTTTCGATGCAAAGTCCTCAACCCGATTCCCAGAATCTTGGCCGCCCGGGTCCGGTTCTGTCCCGTCGACGCCAGGACACGAAGAATGTGTTCCTTCTCAACTTCCGCCAGGGTCTTTTCCCGAGAAGACTCCTGCGTTTCGACACGGGGGGACCGGAGATGCCCCTTCATGGAAGAGAGGGTGAGTTCCTCCTGCTTCTCGAGGAGCACCGCCTTGGCCACGATGTGTTCCAGTTCCCGGACGTTTCCCGGATAGGTCCATTTCATGAGAGCTTTTTCCAGATCATCTTTTATCTTTATGATATTCCTTTTATTTTTCTCTCCATGAAGACGGAGAAAGTGGTAGGCCAGGGGCAGGATGTCGTCCTTTCTTTCCCGAAGAGGCGGGATGTGAATGTGAAACATGTTCAGCCGGTAAAAGAGGTCCCGGCGAAGGCGCCCGTCCTCAATGGCCTTTGGGAGGTCCGCGTTGGTGGCCGAAACGATGCGAACATTGACGTCTCGAAGTTCCGTGCTGCCGAGACGATAGAATTCCCTCTCCTGGATGACCCGGAGGAATTTTCCCTGGAGAGCCGGGTCCAGTTCCGTAATCTCGTCAAGAAACAGGGTTCCTTCCCGGGCCGTCTCGAAAAAACCCCTTTTTTCGTGGGTGGCCCCCGTGTAGGCTCCCTTGACATGGCCGAAGAATTCGTCTTCGAAGAGGTTACGGTTGAATGACGCCATGTTCACGGCGATAAACGGCCCCTCCCGCCTCACACTGAGGCGATGGATGATCCGGGCAAGAAGTTCCTTGCCCGTCCCCGACTCTCCTGTAATGACGACATTATAATCCGTGGGGGCGGCGATTTCGGCCTGACGGAAAACCATGGCCATGGACGAATCCCTGGCGACCATCTCCCGGAATGCCTCGGGATTCCGGATATCGGAAAAAGAAGGGGGTTTCTCATACAAGGCCAGGCTATTCCGCAGGCTGTGCCTTTCCAGGGCCCGGTGAATGGCGATCATCACCTTATCCCCGTTCACCGGCTTGACCAGGTAATCGTAGGCGCCGAGCTTCATGGCCTGAACGGCGCTCGCCACATCGTCGACGGCGGTCACGACAATGCACTCCACGGAAGGAAATTCCTCCTTGATCCGCTGAAGGACCTCCATACCGCTTATATGGGGCATGATCAGGTCCTGGAGAACCAGGGTAAACCGAAACCGGCGGAGAAGATCGAGAACCCTCCGGCTGTCCGACAGGAGGGCCGGTTCAGGCAGACCGGCACTCATCAGGGTCGCCCGGATACTTAAAAGAAGCCCTTCGTCATCATCGACGACGAGGACGGAAGCGCCATTTTGCGGTATCGATTCCACCCTGCCCTCACTGTGAAATTTCCGGACCGGCAAAGGGAAAAGACAGGGTAAAAACGGTTCCCCGGTCTTTCTCGCTCCGGAACGCAATGTTTCCCCCATGGGCCTCCGCCAGGTTTCGGGTGATGGAAAGGCCCAGCCCCGTTCCTCCGTCGGCCTGCCGGGTTGTCATGAAGGGATCGAAAATCCGTTCTCCGATGGAAGAATCGATGCCCCCGCCATTGTCGGCAATGGAGACAAATACCTGACGGGTTGCCGGACTCAAGCCCGTGACAATGGAAATCCTGCCCGCCTCATGCCTGATGGCCTGAACGGCATTCAGGAGGATATTGACGACCATCTGCTCGACACTGGGAAGATCGCCTTCGATCAGAGGCAGATCCGCAGCCAGTTCCAGATCCAGGACAATTTCTCTTTTTCGAACGGTCGTCTCAACAAGACGGACGGCGTTTTCCACGGCCATGTTCAATGCAACAGGCTTCTTCTCCATGAGAACGCTGGATTTTCTGGTGTAGTCCTTCAGGTTCTGAACGGTCCGGCATATGCGGTTTGAAGCCATTTCCATATCCGAAAGCAGCTGAGGGAGATTCTCCTTCAGAAAGTCCACGGGAAGCCCCCCGTACTTCGCCCCTTGAACCGCTTTCTCCTTCCCCTCCATTAGGGGCATGACATCGTGCCATATCTTCCGGAGCAGGGGAATGTCGAAAAGGATCTTATTGACAGGGTTGTTTATTTCATGGGCAACGCCGGCGACGAGGCTCCCCAGGGTCTCCATTTTCTGGGCATGAAAAAGCTGGCTTTCCAGGTTTCTTTTTTCCTCTTCCGCTGTTTTCCGATCCATGATGTTCTCCATCATGGCCAGAAAATACCGTGGATTCCCCTGCTCGTCCCGGATCAGCGACGCCGTGACATGAACCCAGACAGCCTCACCGTTCTCCCGAAGGTAACGCTTTTCCGTTTTGTAATAGGGAATCTCACCCTTCAGGAGCCTGTCCACCTGGGTCCTGTCACTCTCCCGGTGATCCGGGTGGGTGATGTCAAGATACGTGCGTCCGATGAGATCCTCTTCTTCCGCTCCCAGAATCCGGCACAGGGTCTCGTTGACCCGGACGAAACGGAAATCCAGCCCGAGAACGGCCATTCCGAGCACCCCGCCTTCGAAGATCTTCCTGAAACGTTCCTCGCTTTCCCTGAGCCGGTCTTCCGCCTGTTTCCGTTCCGTGATGTCCTCTCCGTGGGCAATTGCCGTATAATGGTCCTCATCGTCCTCTTCGAGTATTCTGGAAGCCATCCACCGCACCGTGCGAGTTTCCCCGTTTTTTCCGAGAATAGGGATTTCGACGCCGGGAGAAGGAATTCCCCCACGGGACGCTTCCTTCATCGCCCGGAGGCATTCCCCCCGGTCTTTTTCGGGAAAAAGATTTTCCAGGGAGCGCCCGGCCAGATCACCGGCCCGGCGGCCGACCATTTTTTCAAAGGCTTCATTGCACAGGACGATTTTCCCGTCGGGATTCCAGGCAACGATGGGGGCATTGGCACATCGGATCAGGCTGTCCAGAAAATCCGTTTTTTTTCTTAACAACGCCGTCTGACGGTCCACTTCCCTTTCCATGGATCTCGACCATCGGAAGGCGGTGCCCGTGGTCCACGACGCCGCGGCAAAAAGAATCGCCAGAACGAATCCCGATCCGAAAAGAACCTGACGATTCGCCCGCCATATCAGGTCCTGAAAACGTGCCGCCGGCGACGCGACGATGACGGACCAGAAAGACGCCCCCATGGAAAGGGGGGCAAACGCCGTCATCGTGTCCGCTCCCGCCAGAATGAAGCGTCCCGTTCCTTCCCGGCTGCCCAGGACCGATTGAATCATGGTTGCCGGAAGAGCCATGGGATCCGACGAGCGAGATGTCCGTTCCCCATCTTCAAAGGCTATGTGCCGGCCCTCGCCGCTGACAAGCCAGACCTGGATCGGCTGCCCTGTCACCAGAGGATGGACGAATTTCCGCATCACGTCCTGAAAGTCGAAGGATAGAACGAGAATGCCCGCTAACATATCCGTCTCCCCCTTTCGGGAAAGCAAAGGGGCGGCCAAGCGGATCCTCTCTTCCCCCTGCTCGTTGACAATGACGGCGGATACGGCGGGTTTTTCCGTTTCCCGTACTGTCCGGAAATAATCTTCGGCGCTGTAATCCCGGGAGAGGAGATTTTTCCGCCAGCCCGAAGAGGGATAGATGGCCCGGAGGATTCCCCGGGAATCGATGAACCGCACGGAGGTCCTGGGCAGAAATCCCTGGAAGACCTGCTCCAGGTCCGGCACCGTGCCGTCCTGCCCGGGCAGGACGCGGGCCGGAGCCGAAAAGGTTTCCAGAGAAACGAAGATTTCCCGGAAATAGGTTTCCAGGCCCAGGGCGATGGATCGGGCCAGGAGGAGCTGCCTTGCGTTGAACCCGTCCAGGATCCTGTTTCGATTGTCGTCGTAGGCCCGCCATGCGAAATAAAAAACGAGAAGCATCATCGCGAGGGCCACCGTGGCGACGATGATGTAAGACCGGGCGGCGGGTTTTCCGGAGGGGAAGGACATCGCTTTTATTCTTCTATCTCATATTCCCGGCAGGCAATGCCCGCTTTTTTCATATTATCAATTTTTATCCTGTCATTCCATAGATGCCTGACCATGAATCCCCGAAACCCGACTATCCCGGCTTTGAACCCCGCCCCATCTGTCACAGACTGTCCACACCGAGGCTGAAAGGTCGGTGAAACCCCTCAAGGCCGGATGCCTCATTGATTTACCGTGAAAAAGTCCTTATGATTGTTCCGTGAAATCAGTTCAATCGTCATAGGTAGCCCCAGCGCCATGTTCCGTATACGCCAGATTTTCGATGACTCGATTCCTGTGAACAAGACAGCCATCGCCCAGGTCCAGGCGATTCTCCGGGTTCGAATTCCCGGTCTTCGGGAAGATGAAATAGGCAGCATTCCGGAACGATTGAAAAACCCGCTGAAGCACCGGTTCCGTTCCATTCTTTTCGTTGCCGAGGGGAGCAAGGGAAGCATCGAGGGATTCGCTTTCCTTCTCCACGAACCGGACCTTGACTTCGCATTCCTCGATTATCTGTCCACGGCAAAACAGCTTTCCGGCCGCGGATTGGGAGGGGCCCTCTACGAAAGGATTCGGTTTCACGCCGTCGAATCGGGGTGCAGGGGGCTCTTTTTCGAGTGCCTTCCCGACGACCCCCGGCTCAGCCCGGATCCCGGGATTCTGAAACAGAACATCACCCGGCTGAAATTCTACGAACGCTACGGCGCCCGGCCCATCGCCGGGACGGCCTACGAAACTCCTCTTCGTCAGGACGACGACAACCCGCCCTATCTGGTCCTCGATCCCCTGGGACGGGAAGGAACCATTTCCAGGTCCCATGCCCGGGAAATCGTCCGGGCCATCCTGGAGCGGAAATACGGCGATCTCTGTCCGGCGGGCTACATTGAAAAAGTGGTTGCGTCCTTCCGGGATGACCCCGTCCGTCTTCGTCCGCCCCGATATGTCCGCACGGAACCGCTCGCCGTAGCCAGGACCATCCCCGACGACCGGAAAATCATCCTCATCGTGAACGACCGGCATGACATTCATCACATCAGGGAGCGGGGTTACGTGGAATCACCGGTCCGTGTTCCGACCATCCTGAAAGAGATCGAACCGACCCGTCTTTTCAAAACCGTCCCGGTTCGTCATTTTTCGGAAAAGCACATCCGCCAGGTCCACGATTCCCGCTTTTACGAATATTTCAAGAAGGTGTGCGAATCCCTGGAACCGGGCCGGTCCCTCTATCCCTATGTTTTCCCCATCCGAAACGCCGCGAAGCCCCCCAGGGAACTCCCCGTCCGGGCGGGATACTACTGCATCGACACGTTCACGCCCCTGAACCGGAACGCTTACCTGGCCGCCAAGAGGGCCGTGGACTGCGCTCTCACCGGGGCGTCCCGGATCCTCGAAGGAAACAGGATCGCCTACGCCCTGGTCCGTCCCCCGGGTCATCATGCCGAACGTCGCGCTTTCGGAGGGTTCTGCTACTTCAACACCGCCGCCGTCGCCGCCCATTATCTCAGCCCCTTCGGAAAAGTGGCCATCCTCGACCTGGACTATCACCACGGGAACGGCCAGCAGGACATCTTCTATGAACGTAACGATGTCATGACCCTTTCCATCCACGGCCACCCCCGGTTCGCCTATCCTTATTTCAGCGGCTTCGAGGATGAAAAAGGCTCGGGAGCGGGCGCCGGCTTCAATGTGAACTTTCCTCTTCCGGAAAAGATTGACGGGGAAAAATATCGGGAGACCCTGGAAAAAGCCCTGAGAGACATTCGAAAATTCGGTCCCGATTTCCTCGTTGTCGCCCTCGGGCTGGATACGGCCAAGGGAGACCCCACGGGTACCTGGTCTCTGCAATCCCGGGATTTCGAAATAAACGGGAAGATGATCGGACGCCTGCACCTGCCCAGCCTGATCATCCAGGAAGGGGGCTATAACTCGAGAAATCTAGGCGTCAACGCCCGGCACTTCTTTGTGGGCCTCTGGAACGCCATGAACCCCTGAATACTTCGCAACGTCCCGGAAACGGGGCCTGTTTCATGAAGGGGGCATGAAAAAGGAGACGGGATGATGAAAACGAGAATCCACGTGAGCAGCCGGCTCGTCAAGGGCGCGGACCTGAACCACCATGGAACCCTCTTCGCCGGCCGGGGGGCCGAGTGGTTCGTCGAATCCGGTTTTATCGCCGCCGCCGGCCTGACATCCGCTCACCGCATTCTGTGTGTCAACATTCACGGCATGGTCTTCAAGAAACCCGTACCGCCGGGCAGTGTCCTCCGGTACACGAGCCGGGTCGTCTATGCCGGCAGAACCCGGCTTGTCTCCCACGTGAGGGTTTACCTGGACCAGGAGGAGGCCTTTCTCCTCGAGGGGTTCCTGAGCTTTGTCCATGTGGACGATCAGGGCCGGCCGTCTCCCCACGGCGTTGTCATCCATTACGAGACCCCGGATGACGTGGAAGTTCTCGAAAAGGTCAGACGCCTCCTTTAATGTTTTCTTCCGGCAGTTGATTTTGCGCCGGATAATTCGTATGCTGTAAGCGATAAAGCCGCACGCACCGAGGGACCCCCAGGCAAAGCCGCCGGGCGGGTTTTCACGACCGGGGTACGGATGGCGGCTTTGAGGAGACCGTCATGAAGATTTACGGATTCGTTCTCGCCCTTGTCCTTCTTCTCCCCGTTTTCGCTTCGCAGGCGGCGGCGGAAGAAGGAAACGCAGCGGTGGCCAGGCAAGCCGCCCGGGCCGCCGATGGGTCATTGACTATGGATGAGCGCATCCAGGCCGTTCAGACCCTGGGCCGATCGGGGGACGGCCGGGCGGCGGCCCCGCTTCTGGAAATCCTGAAAGACCCGTCGGAAGAGCCGGGTCTTCGGGCCTGCGCCGCCCGGGCCCTGGCAAAACTCGATACGGCCCGGCCGGACGTCCTGGCCGCCCTGGAGTCGGCCTACCGGGAGACGGCCGCCGAAGACAATCTCCGCTACACCGTCCTTCAGGCCCTGGGAGACCTGAAGGCCCTCGAGGCCCTGGCCCTCTTCCGGGAAGCCCTGGAAGACCCCGATGAAACGATCCGCTTCAAGGCCGCCCAGGCCCTGGGGGAACTGAACGACCTGGAAGCCGTGAAACGCCTCATGGGCCGATATGAACAGGAGCCCGACAAAACCGTTCGGGCGGAAATCATCCGGGCCCTGGGCAGGCTTCGGGACCCGGCTCTCCAGCCGTTCCTCGCCGGAGCGCTCCTGAAAGACGAAGAGGCCTTGGTCCGGTGGAATGCCGCCCTGATGCTCCAGGGGTACGATGAACTCGGACCGGAGGCCCGGGAGGCCCTCGCTCTGGCGGCACGGGATCCATCCCCCATGGTCCGCCAGGCGGCGGCGGGAGGTGCCCCATGAAACGGGTCTGCCTTTTCATCATCCTTGTACTTCTGACCTCGGCAGGCACCGCCTTTTCCCTGGAAAAGGGAGCCCTTCTATACCACTCGAGCCAGGGGGACACGCTTTACGGGCGGGCAGACGCTCTCATTC
>Ga0209605_1005276_pt1 | contig 10071 bp, 10 predicted proteins | sample AD_UKC035_MetaG_FD_184408 | JGI IMG/M metagenome (GOLD analysis project Ga0209605, IMG submission 184408) | Active sludge microbial communities of municipal wastewater-treating anaerobic digesters from USA - AD_UKC035_MetaG (SPAdes) (version 2) | ecosystem: Engineered > Bioreactor > Anaerobic >...
AGTGGCCTACCAGCGACCCTGCGCCTCGCGGTACACGCCCGAGAAAGACCCCCTTCTCGATGAGATTTTCGACCGCATCGGCGTGGAACGGGTCAAGCGGGAATATGACGGCATCAATCAGCTGTGCTGCGGCGTGGAACTGGCGGGACCGAACCTGAAGCTTTTCCCCCGGGGAAAGAATTACGAGCCCTTCCGGGAAATGAATGTGAAGGACGCCCGGGAGGCCGGCGCCGAGGCCATGGTCTACCTGTGCCCCATGTGCTACAAGACCCTGGGGCAGAAGGTCCTGGACTATGGGATGAAAAACTACATGATCAGTGATCTCTGCCGTCTGGCCCTGGGAGAAACGCTGCCCGAGGACAAGCCTCTCTGAGGGCTGGAAAAACCGCTTTAAGGACAGCGGGCCGCCACCGGCCGTCAGCCCGTGGAGCCCGTTGAAAGGCGATTCGGAAAATGGTCATGAAATCCGGGGAGCCCCTAACCGATGGGGAGGGGCTCCCCGGAATCGGTATGCCCTTTTCCCGGGGCGATCGCGACGGGTATTTCCTTCCTTTCAAGCTCCGCCCGGCGGCCCCTCGTGAAACCGGCAGGAGGGCGAAAACCCCGGGCTTATCAGGATGTTTTTCAGCCCCCGTCGAGCCCCGTTCTTTCCTTGTCCCGGAACCAGCCCGCGGGGTTTGTCATGAGCTCCTCCGTGTCCTTCAGGGAAACGTAGTGCTCATGCTCCATGTCCGCGAGAAGGTTGAAAAAAGCCTTTTCCTTCGGGTCCGTCACCTTGTCCCTGAGGTCGGCGTAGTAAACGGCTCCCGCCGCCTCGAAGTCGATGGCCTTCCGAACCGCCGCCAGGTCGTCCTCGTTTCCCGGGGGCAGCTTGGCCTCCTTCTCCACGAAGCCCTTCAGGACATCCCGGACACGGGTGTTTTCCACCTTCAGAGGCAGGGATTCGGGCCACTTCTGATCCCTGTCCCACCTGCCGTGAAGCTCTTTAAGCCTTTCATAGTGCTCCAGTTCCTCGTCGGCGATCTGTTGGAACATGGCCTTCCCGACGGGGTTTTGCGTCCGCTTCGCGTTTTGAAGGTAGAACTCCCGCTCCCGGGTCTCGTTCTCGAGGGCCACTTCCAGGGCATCCAGCCGTTCCCTGTCTTTCATCTTTTCTCTCCTTCCCCATGGTTTCTCTGTCACGTCGGCGAAGACAACCGGCTTTCAGGATAAACAAAAGGACTCAGACGGTCAAGGCTCATTTCCCCTCCGGCCCCGAGAGAACGAGGTCTTTGAACCACGCCTCGACACCCTCGTTGGTGTCCTCCGTGTCGGACAGGAGAACGACGGCCGCCACACCGGGAGGGTCCTTGCCGAAACAGCGCCGGAAATCGTCCACCAGGTTTCGATTTTCCCGAACCCACCGGCCGGCTTTCTCGTTTCCCCGCTCCAGGATGATCATCTTTCTCCGGGAGGAGCGGGGATCGGTCAACAGGGCTCCCACGGGGGGGCTGTTTCCCCAGAGATAATCGATGGCGAGGCCCGTCGGTTCGAGAGGCGGCAGGGTGATGCCCGTGTATTCGAGGAGTCCCCTGACAAGAGGGTGCCTGTCCGGAGACGTCACCGCTTCCCCGAAAATCACCCGGAGCCGGGCGGCGGCGTCGCTCCGGTCCCGGCTGTCTTCCATGGCCATTCCCACGGTCCGGTTCACCTTCCAGGACCAGGACAGGCGGGGACACGACAGGGCAGGCAGACCGTCGAGGGGCTTCATGGCCCCGGATATGCTGTTCAGGCTTTTGATGTGAAGAACCGGTGTGTTTCCCTCCTTCTCCAGGGAAATGACGTTTTCTCTTTTCCCCAGGTAGGAAACCGGCTCCCAGCCCCCGGGGAGACCGCTTTCCCCCTCGGGCCTTTCAAAGTCCAGGGCGGGGCATGGGCCGGCGGGGCAGACGGCGGAGGTAAAAAAGACAGTGACAAGCCCTGTCAGAAGGACTCCGAAAAAAATCGTCCGTGCCATGGATCCGTCCCGGTTTTCCCGTTCCCTGTTTCGGAAGCCCGTCAGGAGAAAGACTCGCCGGGGGTAAAACGAAACCCCCGGAGAAAGTCCTTCACCGGCATCCGCTTCTTTCCTTCGAGCTGCACGTCCCGGAGATACACCAGGCCGTCCCGGGCGACCACGGGCAGGCCTTTTTCCGATGCCTCCAGGACTGTTCCCGGCCCGGCCTCCGGCCCGGACGTTTCCCAGGATGCCCCGTAAATCTTGAATTTTTTACCCCTGAGGAAGGTGTAGGCTCCCGGCTGGGAAGACAGGCCGCGGATGAGGTTCACGATCTTCCTTCCTTCCCGGTCCCAGTTGATGAGCCCCATGTCCGGGGGAAGCTTCGGGGCGAAGGTGGCCTTTTTACCCTCCTGGGGTGTCCGCGGGGCGGTCCCGTCTTCAATTTTTCCGATGGCCTCGACGAGAAGGCGGGCCCCCTTCCCCGCCAGCCGGTCATGGAGGGAATCGTAGGTGTCTTCGGGCCCGATGATAACCTCTTCCTGGAGGATCATGTCCCCGGCGTCCACCTCCTCGCTCATGAAAAGGACGGTCACTCCCGTTTTTTCCTCCCCCCGGATGAGGGCCCAGTTGATGGGTGCCGCGCCGCGGTACCGGGGCAGGAGGGACGGGTGGACATTGACGCATCCCCAGGGGGGGGTCTCGAGGATCTCCCGGGGGAGGATCTGCCCGAAGGCGACCAGGACGACGAGGTCGGGATTCAATTGCCTGAAAAGGGACAGGAAGGATTCGTCACGAACCTTCTCGGGCTGGTAGATCACGAGACCGCGCTCTTCGGCCAGCGTTTTCACGGGAGGGGGTTCGCGCTTTTTCCCCCTTCCCCGGGGACGGTCCGGCTGGGTGACCACCCCGATGACGGGATACCCGGCTTTGACAAGACCCTCCAGGGAGGGGACGGAAAATTCCGGTGTGCCCATGAACAGAATCTTCGGTTTCATCATCGTCCTTCCTGCGGAACGGCGCTTCCATCGGCCGTTTCACCGAATTTTCCATACCAGGATTCATCCCGGCCTGTCAATTTTCCCTTCCGGGCCGCCGTCTCCCTTCTTGACGGCGGGTGTCGTTCGCAGTAAGAATGGCGGCAAACGCCACGCCGAAATCCACGGAAAGGGGATACACCATGCCCTCCGCCAGCCTCCGTCTCCGGTATTTCACCGAATCGGTCATCCGAAGCATGACCCGGCTCGCCACAGAGCACGGGGCCGTCAACCTTTCCCAGGGGTTCCCCGACTTCGACCCACCGGCGGAACTCCTCGAGGCGGCGGTCCGGGCGGCCCGCTCGGGACCCCACCAGTATGCCGTGACGTGGGGCGCCCCCAACTTCCGGGAGGCCCTGGCCCGAAAGCAGAGCCGGTTCATGGGGATTCCCGTCGACCCGGAACGGAATATCGTTGTCACCTGCGGCAGTACCGAGGCCATGATGACGGCCATGATGACGGTGACCAACCCCGGCGAGGAGGTGATTATCTTGTCCCCTTTCTATGAAAACTACGGGGCCGATACCATTCTTTCCGGCGCGAAGCCTGTCTACGTTCCTCTTCATCCCCCGGCGTACCGGTTCGACCGGGACGAACTCCGGAAAGCCTTCGAAAGAAGGCCCAAGGCGCTTGTCCTGTGCAACCCCTCCAACCCCTCGGGCCGGGTGTTCTCCCGGGACGAGCTGGAATTCATCGCCGGCCTCGCCCTGGAGTTCGACGCCTTCGTCATCACCGACGAGGTATACGAGCACATCGTCTACGAGCCTCGCGAACACACATACATGGCCTCCCTGCCGGGCATGTTCGAGCGGACCCTGTCCTGCAGTTCCCTTTCAAAGACCTATGCCATCACGGGCTGGCGTCTGGGCTACGTCATCGCGCCGCCGGACCTGACCGACGGCGCCCGGAAAGTCCACGATTTCCTCACCGTGGGCGCGCCGGCCCCTCTCCAGGAGGCGGCCGTGACGGCCCTGGCATTCCCCGGCACCTACTATGACGCCCTTCGGGAGGGTTATCAGGGCCGGCGGGATTTCTTCCTCCGTTACCTGGACCGGGCGGGACTGTCCTACACGCCCCCCGAAGGGGCTTACTACGTCATGGTGGACATCGCCCCTTTCGGCTGGCGGGACGACACCACCTTCTGCGAATGGCTCACCCGTGAGATCGGCGTCGCCGCCGTGCCGGGATCGAGTTTCTTCGCCGAACCGGTCAACCGTTATATCCGTTTCCATTTCGCCAAGAAGAAGGAAACCCTTGCAGAGGCGGGAGAACGCCTCCTGCGCCTCCGGGAGAAAGGCTGATGGACACCGCCTGGGTTTCCGTGCCGCTCATCGTCCTCGGTTTGGCCATCAATCTCGCGGGACTCATCGGCTGTGTCGTTCCCGCTTTGCCCGGACCGATCCTGAGCTACCTGTCCCTCCTTCTTCTCGCCTTCGTCCTGGAAGGGGCCGTTTTCAGCGGCCGATTTCTCGTGGTCATGACCGTGTCCGTTCTCGCCGTGTCCTTGGCCGACTATTTTCTGCCTCTCAGGGGCGCCCGGAAATACGGCGCCTCCCGGTGGGGGATCACGGGATCTCTCCTGGGCATGCTCATCGGGGTGTTTCTGTTTCCGCCTTTCGGCCTTTTTCTTGGCGCCTTCCTGGGCGCCTTCGGTGGCGAAATCCTGTCGAGAAAGGCTGAAAAAGACGCTCTCCGGGCGGCCTGGGGCGCCTTCACGGGAACCGTCCTGGGAACGGTGGTCAAGCTGGCTTACTCGGGAGCGGCCCTCTTCTTCTATGTGAGGGCCCTCGTCCCATGAGTTCCCCATCAGTGTCGAAAGGGCCCCCGCAGCGGGTTTCCCGGAACCGTTTCATTTTACAGATGGCCGCCGCCGTGGCCTGCCGCTTCCTCATCAACACGGCCCGGCGTTTCCCCTATCCTTTCGCCCCCGAGCTGGCCAGGGGCCTCGGTGTTTCTCTGCCCGCGGTGAGCGCCCTCGTGGCGGCCAACCCCGCCACGGGGCTTTTGAGCCCTTTTTTCGGCTCCCTGGGGGACCAGATCGGACACCGCATGGTCATCGTCGGCGGTATGGCCCTTCTTGCCCTGGCCATGACCGGGGCGGCCTTCTTTCCCTCGTACGGCGTCCTCTTTGCTGCCTTTCTTCTTGCCGGGCTGAGCAAGGCCGCCTGCGACCCCGCCATCCTGTCCTATGTGGCGGAGCGCATCCCTTACCACCGCCGGGGAAGGGCCATCGGCATCGTCGAAATGGGGTGGGCGGGAAGCACCCTTCTGGGCATACCCGCCGTCGGGTTCCTGATTCACCGCTTCGGCTGGCAATCGCCCTTTTTATTCATCGGCGTCGCCGCCCTGACGGGTGCCGCCGTCCTTCTTTTCCTCCTGTCCGGAAACGGCGCCCCGGTAAACCGGCGGCCTGGACCGGGATCCTTTCTTCTTCTCTGGCGGAAAGTCGCCCGGAGCAAACCCGCTCTCGGCATCCTGGGTTTCGCTTTTTTCGTCGGCGCGGCGAACGATCTTTTCTTTATTGTTTTCGGGATCTGGATGGAGGAATCCTTTCACCTGTCCATCGTCGCCCTGGGCGGGTCGGTGTTTCTCGTGGGGTCCGCCGAGTTCCTGGGGGAAATCGCTGTGGCGTCCCTTTCAGACCGGCTGGGCCTTTTCCGGGCCGTGGTGATCGGGACGGTCCTTTCCGGCACGGCTTACGGGCTCATCCCCATCCTCGGCGGGTCGACCGCCGGGGCCCTGGCCGTCCTGTTTCTCATCTTCCTGTTCGTGGAATTCTCGATCGTCACGCTTCTTTCCAGGGCATCGGAGGTCCTCCCGGAAATGCGGGGAACCATGCTGTCAGGATTCATCGCGGCATCGAGCGCGGGGCGCGTGACCGGTGCCCTTCTCGGGGGTCCTGTCTGGCTTTTCGGCAGGATGCCCTGGGTCGCCGCCGGGTCCGTCGCCCTGACTCTCCTGGCGCTCGTCTGCCTCTGGACCGGATTCCGGAAACAGGCGTGACGGCGCCTCCGGAAAAAACTGCCCGTGGAGAGCCCGCAAAGCGGTCCGTTTTCCATTAAACGGTCTTGAAAACCTGACGTGCCTGAATTTACCGTTCCGGCATAAGGGTGCGAAGGACGTCCTCCTTGCCGATAACCCCCACCAGCTTTCCCTTTTCCAGGACGGGAAGGGTGTGAATGTTCTTCCGCACCATGATCGTGGCGATGTCTTCTATCGCTGTTTCCGGGTCCACGGTCCGGGGATTCGGGGTCATGGCCTGGGACACTTTCATGGCCACCATCTTCTCCACTTCTTTTTCCATCTGTTTCCCCGAAAAAAGAGGGATCATGCCGTCGAGAAGGGTAAAAACGGAGGGCAGGGGAACCTGCTTCTGCTGAACGATGAGGTCGTCCTGGCAGAGGATCCCCAGAAGCCTGCCTTCGTCATCCACCACGGGAAGACCGTTGAAGTGATTTTCCAGGAGGCGTTTCGCCGCCTGGAGAATGTCCGTGTCCGGGGTCACCGTAACGACATTTCTCGTCATGATGTCCTTGGCCTTGATCATCAGCCTTTCTCCTTCCTTGGGGGATTCACCGGCTTTTTCAGATATCGTGGAGCTTTTCACCCCTGATTAACGATTCGACGGTTTTGACCCCCGGCACCGAACGGATGGCACCGAGTAGACGCTCTTTCGATTCCAAGGGGTTTATCTCTCCGGACACCCGGACCACCCCCGGCTCGGGGACGGCCACGTGAAACCCCTCCGGCTTGAGGCTGGTCTTTCGGATCACCGCCTTCACCTGGCTTTGAAGGCTCAGCCGGTCCAGGGCTTCAAGGGACTTGAGGCCGCAGGCCCGCACGCCGGCGGTGTTTGCCCCATGAACGATGATTTCCACGGCCGCTTCCTCCCCCATCTGGTCCCGGTTGATGACCAGGTCGTAAAGGGAGAGGTCATCCCAGTCACGATGAAAGGCGTACGCCACGAACCCCTTTCTGTCCCCGTCGGATCTTTCCACGGCCGCCTTCGCCCCCTCGTAGCCGAGGCCGCTCTCCCCCATGATCCGCCGGATCCTCTCGGACGGCTTCGAATAAATCCTGAGCTGAAGGGCGCAGTCAAAGTCCTGGAGGAGGAAAGTCGCCCCGTGACCGAGGAAGACCCCCTCCCCGTCGCTGGCGGCATCGAGGACGACCGATTCGAGGAACTCCGTGTAGAACCGCGGTTTCAAATCGAGGAGACGGCTCCAGAAACCGGGCACCCGGCTGTCGGCGACCTCGAGCTCCCGGGCGTCTATCCCCATTGTCCGGGCTCTTTCACGGAGCCTCGTGTCGTCGAAAAGGGGGATCCCCAGTCGACGGGAAACGTCGGCGGCTATGGACGACGCTCCGCAGCCGATTCCGGAAGTTACCGTAATAAGCGGCATATTCGACTCCTCCTTTCTCTCCGTTTCAGGGCTTCTCTGGCTCCAAGACCCCGGAAGCCCCGGGTGCGTCGAAGGCGGCAAGGGCCTTCATGGCCGTTTCCTCACCCCATTCAGGGACAAAATGACCGGCCTCGGATTGAACAAAAGGCTCGGGACAGTTCCGAATGTGGCTGCGCAGACGCTCCATTATCGACGGCCCGAGGACCGGGTCCCTCGCCCCGACCGCCATGAATACCGGCCCCTTCCAATGGCTGCCGAGCCAGGCTCGGGCTCTCCTCGACAAGGCCGCGCCGGGCGCGTCTGTTCCTTCGGGAACCAGTTCGGGAAAGCGACGCACACCGGCCTTGTAGTGGAAATCGGGGAACGGGGCGTCATAGGCGACCCTTTCGGCTTCCGTCAGATGCGGGCAGGCCCGCTGGAGCAGTTTCCCGGGGGAAAAACCGGGGTTGTCCCTCACCCAGCGGCGCCAGTGGAGAAACCCTTGGGAAAGCGGAATGTCCCCGGTGCCGAGGGTCGTGTTCATTACGAGCAGGCGGGAAAACCTCTCGGTCATGTCCACGGGCAGGGTGAGTCCCAGGATTCCGCCCCAGTCCTGGCAGACCAGGGTAATGTTCCTGAGATCCAGGTGTTCGATGAACCCGATCAGGGTGTTCCGATGGAAATCAAATGTATAGAGGGCTTCCTCCGCGGGTTTGTCCGAACGTCCGAAACCGAAAAAGTCCGGAGCGACCACCCGATGACCCGCCGCCGTGAAAACCGGGATCATTTTCCGGTAAAGGTAACTCCATGTGGGCTCGCCGTGGAGACACAGGAAAACGTGGTTCCCCTTCCGTGGACCCGTATCCACATAGTGCAGTCGCAACCCTTCAAAACCTTTCAGGTCTTCCGTGTAGGACGGACTGTAAACAAAACCGGGCAGACGGGCAAACCGTTCTTCCGGCGTTCTCAAAACTTTTTCCATGCCGACGGCCCTCACAGATTTTTGGCTTTCACGATTTCCCTTAATTAGATTTACCATGAAACCGGACAGGGAAAAAAGAATTAATCCGTCTCTCTGGCCGGGCAGTTTTTATTATGTTGAGGATAACATATTTTTTCGTTGACACGGTACAGCGGGCTTCGCTATGGTTACATGAGTCCGTTACAGGGCCTGTCCCGTATTTCCTTTCCCAGCCATTCGAAAAATCACAAGGGAGGTTCATCATGAAATCCAGAAAATGCTTCATTCTTTGCTGTTGTCTTTTCATCGTGGCCGCCGTGGCTTTTTTTCCCGTCCAGAAAGACGCCCGGGCGGAAATCAAGGGCACCGTGACCATGTTTCACGCCGGCAGCCTTTCCGTGCCTTTCGAAGCCATGGAAAAGGAATTCGAAGCTCTTCACCCCGGCGTGGACCTGCAGCGGGAGGCCAGCGGCAGCCAGAAGGCGGCCCGGAAAATCTCTGACCTGCAAAAACCCTGCGACATCATGGCCTCGGCGGACTACCTGGTGATCGACAAACTGCTCATCCCCCGGTACGCCGACTGGAACGTCCGCTTCGCCACGAACCAGCTCGTGCTCTGTTACACGGAAAAGAGCCGTTACGCCGACCTGGTGAACGCCGACAACTGGTACCGGATTCTCATGAAGCCAGGCGTGGTCTGGGGACACTCGGACCCCAATCTCGACCCCTGCGGTTACCGTTCCCTCATGGTTCTTCAGCTCGCGGAAAAACACTACGTCATCCCGGGGCTTTATCAAAAACTGATAGACGGCCGGCCCCAGGAGAACATCCGGCCCAAATCGGTGGAGCTGGTTTCCCTTCTGCAGACGGGACACATGGACTACGCCTGGGAGTACCTCTCCGTAGCGGTACAGCACGGCCTGAAATACATAACCCTGCCCGACCAGATCAACCTGGGAAATTATCAGTATGACGACTTCTACGCCCAGGCCGTTGTGCAGGTCACGGGAAAGAAGCCCGGGGAATTCATGGAGATGCGGGGGAACTCGGTGACCTACGGCGTGACCCTGGTCAAAGACGCCCCGAACAGGGAAGCGGCCGTCGCGTTCCTGTCCTACATGCTCAGTCCCACGGGCGGGCTTAAAATACTGAAGGATATGGGTCAGCCCCCGTTCATCCCCTGCCGGGTGCCCTCGGAAAAGATGAAAGGGATGTTACCGGACCCCCTGCAGAAACTTGTGGAAGTGAAGAACTGAGCCGCCGGTAGATTTCATGTCACGGAAGGAACCCCTGTTCTGGATCTCGCTGTCCTGCGGCGTTGTCGTTCTCGCCTTCATCCTCATGCCGCTACTCGAGATGCTGACGGCTCCTTCCCCGGAGATGCTCCGGGAAACCCTGAAAGACAGGAATGTGGTGCGGTCGATCTGGCTCAGTATTTACACCGCCGCATCGGCCGCCGGCATTTCCTTCCTCCTGGGAACCCCCCTAGCCTATCTTCTCGCCCGGCGCAACTTCAGGGGGAAACGGCTCGTCGAGAGCATCATCGACCTGCCCATCGTCATTCCCCACCCCGTCGTGGGGATCGCCATCCTGAGCGTGGCCGGCCGCAATCACTGGTTCGGGCAGATCCTTTCGGAACTCGGGATCCGGGTCATGGGAAGCGTCACCGGGATCATCGTGGTCCTCACCTTCGTGGGCATGCCCTTTTACATCAAC
>Ga0209605_1005278_pt1 | contig 10068 bp, 18 predicted proteins | sample AD_UKC035_MetaG_FD_184408 | JGI IMG/M metagenome (GOLD analysis project Ga0209605, IMG submission 184408) | Active sludge microbial communities of municipal wastewater-treating anaerobic digesters from USA - AD_UKC035_MetaG (SPAdes) (version 2) | ecosystem: Engineered > Bioreactor > Anaerobic >...
GTACAGCATTGACACCGGCTCCGCTCGAGCCTTCTTACCCCTGCTGGCGTGTACCTCGCAAACCATCACGTTCGGGTTCTCGTTTTTGAGAACATACTTGACCATTTCCCCACCCTGGTTCGTCTCGGCCACAATGTAGTCGGCGTCCGTTCTCGCGTAAGCCGCCACCGCCTGAGCGCCCCATTCGTGGGGAGTACCGTTAATTGAACTGTCATCCAGTATGTAGGCGTGACCGTCCACGCCCAAACCGGCCACCACAATTCCGCACTCGTCTCCACCTGCCGTTCCGGGCGGGTCAACGCCCACGACAATACTGGTGAGTTCAGGGAGCTTGTTAACCCGCAACCTGTCCAGTTGTGAACGAGACCAAAGCGCGTCCGGGTTGTCTGCCAGCACTTCCCCTTCAAGCTCCTGCCGACCCAGTGTGGTTCCTTCATACTTGGCGATAACCTGCTGCTTGAACGTCGGGGCCAGGTAGGGAAGATTATCCCAGGTGCGCCCCCTGGTTATAACCGTGGTGCTCTGTGCCATAAGTTCCTTCAACTGCTTCACCGGTTTGGGCGTTGTGGAGATGAACACCCTGGGGTCTGCTCCCAACCGGAGACCGAACAAGAGGTTGCTCCAGGTGTCTTCCAGGTACTTCCACGAACACCACTCGTCACACCACGCCAAGTCAAATTGCGGGCCTCGGAGCACGTCCGGCTCAAAACTTGTGAAGGTCATAGCGTAAGCGCCGTTCGGCCATTCCAGTCGTCGCCGGGACGGGTTCCACTCCGGAGAGTTCCAGGGAGGGCAGACGCTTTGTAGTCCGCTTTCCCCTTCTACCATCACGTCTCGAGCATCGGCAGGGGTTCGAGACACCAAAGCCACCCGAGACGCCCGACCAGTTTCAATACACCACCGAACCCACTCCGCGCCTGCTCGTGTTTTACCGAACCCTCTACCTGCCAACAGGAGCCACACAAGCCACCGGCCTTCCGGGGGCAACTGGTCTTTCCTGGCCCACACCCCCCGCCAGTCATAGGCGAAGGCACAAGCGTCAGCTTTGGGAAGCTCCCCCCTCAGCGCCTGTTCCCGAATCCTCCTGAGTGCCTCGGTAGGCAAGGATTCTATCAATGTACTCACTGAACTTCGTCGCCCCCCTCTCAATCCCCTCAAAGGACTTGTCGCCAGTGGGGTCAGTCGGGGCCACCTTCAGCGGAGCGTCCACGCCAAGAATCTTACAGCGCCGCTCGATACACCACTGGACGCCCTCCAGGTAGCGCTTGTCCCCCACCTTGTCCTCTGTCGTCAACACCTGTTCCGCGGGGGTCTCCTGAACAAACCGCGTCGTACCATCAGCGTCCGTAACCGACTTGGTGATGGTTCCCCTGGCCCGTAGGCTCTTGCGCCGCGCCTCTTGACACGAGCGCTCCCAGGCCGCCCAGTACGTTCTCTCCAGGGCGTCAATCTTGGCCAGTTCCCGCGCCTTCAGGGCCGCCACATTTCCAGTCGCCTGTTTCAGCCACTCACCATGCAACGCCTTCAGGTCGCGTGACACCTGGGCCTGGGAAAGCCCTATCTGTTCGTGAATTTCCCACTGTGTCTTCCCGGACAGGTACAGGCTACTTATCCGCAACCTGTCGCGCATCACCTGTGACCTGCTTCTGTGGGTGCCCTTCGGTTGTACGCCCATGTTTATCCTCTCAATCTATGCACATGACCATCCAACTTGTGGCCGCCGCGCAACCTGGCCAGCATTTCCTCCATGTGCCGAATCGCCGCCGCCCTGTCCGTGAAAGGGGTTCCATCCGCGAACGCCCCACAAGCGTCCCACCGAGTGTTCCAGTCCGTCGCGGGGCCGTTCGTCTCACCATACAGGCGGCACTTGTGAAACTTCTTGGCCAGCGCCACCACCTTCAGGCAAGCGCAATCGCCGCACTTCCTGTCTGGCCCTTTTCCATACACGACGAGCATATGGGCGTGGCGTAGCTCACGCCTGGCCATGGCTCTGCCTTGGTTTCCACAGTTCACACGCCTGCCGTCTAATTTCCAGGTCGGAAATCGCCATCTCCGGACAAGCGTAGGCCAGTGGCCCCACATGCCGAGCATGGTCACAGGTGCCGCACAGCCGCTCTACAGGTTTGGCCGTTCGCCTGTCGGAATCGGGGTACGTCTCGATGACGCGCCAAATGCCGCCCAGGGGCCACTTCGTGACACGTTTCAGGCCCTCTTGATAGATGCAGAACAGGGGGCCTTTCGTGTACGTGCTCGTGACGTTGAAGTAGACAATCGGCTTGCTCGTCTCGTTCAGCCACACTTCCACGACCAGGGGTTCACTCTCCATGGTTTCCTCCTATCGCGATTCTCAGCGCCACTTCGGGGGTAGTAGCCCCGCCAGCCGACTCCAGGCCACGAAACACCCCCCATGCGTTACGGCCGCACCGCCTGACAGACACCCCCTCCGGCAACTGCAGGAACAGCGCCCCCACCTCAGCTTCGGGCCTCATGGCCGTGATGGTGTCACAAAGGGCGATGACTTGCTCCCTCGCGATTGTAGACCAGGCCCGCTCCTCTGCCATGCGCCGAATCGTCGCTACCTCTTGTTCCGTCACCCTCGGCATCTTACGACCCCCTTGGAATTGAGGCGAATGGTGTCCAAACAAGAAGCGTCCCGTTCGTCAGCCAAGGCATTCGCCTTTGCTTCCGCTTCCGCCCTGGTGCCAATGAACTCATCCGCGAGGATAACCTGTTCGCCGCCCTCGCGCTCCAGGATAAGCTCCCACCGCCGAGCCGCCACGGGTTGCCAGTCTGGCCCAAGAATCTCGAGGCGCCCATTCTCCGCCGAGAGCCGGACGCCACAGAAGGGGCAGAAGGTAATAGGGGTTCCATCCTCCACGCCACTCAGTTCCCACTTCGTGGGTGCGCCCCTCCTCTCCAAAGAAATGACCCCCTTGTCGCTCGTGTTCTCCGCGCACTCATGCGTCCACCGCTCCCAGGTTCTCGCCACCTGTTCCGCCATGGCTACTTCACCTGCAGACAGGAAATTGTCGTGCCGCCCACGCTACTTCCATAATAGAAGTAGCAGTAGACGCCGACCTCTTTGTCCCAACAGCGCCGCCAGTAGTTCGAGAGCCAGGTACACTCCGGGTTCTCGGTTGTCTCGACGTTCTTGACAACCGCGGCAGGAGGCCCATCATCACAGGCCACAAGCGCCAGCGCCAACAGAACAACCGCCAAGAGCCGCTTCATTTCTATCCTCCTCCCCGCCGTGTGAGGCGGGCCTTGTCAAACCACTTGCGGAACTGCTCCGGAGTGGTCAGGCGAAAAGCCAAGTCCGTTCCATCCTCAAAGCCCCGCCGCTCCTTCGGCCGCAACAGGCCAGGGTACATTCCCAACAGGGCCTCACAATCCTTCCGCCGTTGCGCCTGGCGAGCGCCCGCGTATGGCCCCTGGCCGCCCTCAGTGAACGTCAGGGCGTCATGCCAGAACCAGTTATTTACCACGACCCCGCCGTACAGGCGATGGTTCTCCGCCGAAGCGTAGTAGTCGTCAAGCCCTATGTCGCGCCGTGGCCGAAACAGGCCGTCCTTCTTGTACATGGCCAGCGCCCCCGGAACGAACCCCCCATACCGCCAGTGCTTTCCCCGGAAATAGTGGTTGTCCGTTGAAGAAACGCCGCACAAGTGGAACCCGCGCACACTGGCCCGCGCCACCATTTCGGGGGCCAGTTCTCGGAAGAATTGCGCCCCGGAACATGGCTCACTGAACACCGCCTTCCAGTAGGCCCTGTCTTTCGTCTGTGTCGGTAGCTCCTGGAGCGGGTACAGGTCGTCGCGAACACGAGTGGGGTGCCGGAAGTCGTCGTCGAGGATGGCCACCCACTCCCCGCTCTCCGCCAGCGATTCCAGGATGAAGGCAATTTGGGCCGCCCCGCCCAAAGGCCCCGACGGCTCACCACTGACAATTACCACGCCTGGGTCAATCGTCCTGTTCTTACAGTACGCCGCCCGCTCGGCCTCGGAATGCACCACGATGCGGAAGTCCACCCCCGACAGCCAAAGATGCGTCGAGATGGTTTGCGCCCGCCCGAAGGAACGAATGAATACCCTCATGGGGCCACCCGGAACCGCGTTTCCTCTGTCAAGTCTAGCTCCTTGTGGTGAAAGCGTATGAGCCACCCCTGGCTCTTATACACCCGCTTGATGACGAGCGCCTTCTGGCCAGGGGGCGAATGCTCTACAGTGTACTTTGCGCCCCACTTCTCGAGCCGCGACGGTAAAAGCGCCCTGTTCTTCTTCACAAAGCCCGCCGGAAGTTCCAAGTACCTTCCAGCCCGCGCCAGGGCCGGAGCGTCAGCCACAAGTATATGCTCAGGGTGAACCAGGCCCACAGGGCACCAAACCTCGTCGCTCTGCTCGTCCAGGGCCTGGGCCAGCCAGGCGTGAATCCTGTCTGCGGTGAAATACGTTCCCTCCCGCCACTTGGGGTAGGCCGGAGCGTAAAAGTTAGAAGCGACAACCTCCACCCCGAACAGCCGTAGCCCCGCGCTCTCCCCCGCGGCATTCCCGCTATTCCGCAACACCGTGAGGACGCGAACCTTGTGGCCAGCCGCCAGCAACTGCGACAGGTAGCCCCCCATGGACAACCAGGCGTCGTCGTTATGCGGCTCCACGACCGTGACCCTCATAAGCCCCCCACAAGCGCCCTGTCGGCCACCGTCGGGGGAGGCAACTTGGGTAACAGGCCGCTACGCATGCCAGACCCCACGTTACACCACCGACAGGGAGCGAACCCCCTGTCCTTTGCTCCGAGCATCCGCCTGGCCGCCATAAGTCGCTCACCGCCCCACACCCGCGCCAGGTCGGCCGCCAGTACGTTACCGCAAATGTACTCGCGCCGGAAGTCCATGCAACAGAGCGGAACCGCGCCATCGTAGTGAACCACAAGCTCCCGAAAAGGGAGCGTACAAGTCTTGGCCAGTGGGGCCGCCACTGGCCCGACAAGTGGGCTACTCCCCGCGTGGTTCTCCAGCTTCCTTGTGCTCTTCACGTCGTGCATCTTCATCAGGTCTTCCATCAAGACGATGACGTGGCCCCGCCCGCCATGGTTTGTCCATGGTGAGAAGGTTTCAGCATAGAAGTCAACCACCCGCCAAAAGGTCTGCCCCCTGGCCCAGGCCACGAGCATTTCGCGCAACTCCGGGCCGTATGGCTCATACAGGTCAACGATGAGGACGTTCAGCCGCCGCAACTCCGGCTCCAGCGCCCGCCACCCGCGCAAAAAGGCCGTGCCGTTCGTTGTCATCATCAGTTGCGTTTGCGGGAGGGCCGCCCGGAAGATACCCACAAGTTCGGGCCACTCCGGATTGAGTAGTGGTTCGCCCCTCATGGCGAACTCCACCCGCGCCCGCGGGGCGAACCGCGATAGTTGCGAGGCGAGATGGTTCGCCGTGCCACGCGTCATGAAGTGGTACTCATTCCTGGCCAGGGGCAGGGCATTTACGCCGCACATGGGGCATCGAAGGTTACACCCCAGGGTAAGCTCCACCTGGACGCAATATGGCCTATGGACAGTACTTGTAGACGACGTCGCCATGTTCGTCCTTCTCACGGAGCGGATAGAGAATCCCGCCGAAGTACTGGTATGGCCCCTTTCCGCTCTTGACACTGTTCCACTGGAACCGCATCCACTCCTTCATAGAGAAGCCGTGCCACTTGGCCCGCGCCTCCTCGCCCAAAGTGTTGAAGCCCTCCGCCTTTTCCCACACGACAGGCTCCGCCCAGTCCAGGCCGTCCGCGAAGTCGCTCCAATGAACCAGGCCCTTCTCTTTCGCTATGAGTAGCGCCCTGGTGAACTGGCTCCGCTGATAGTTCCATTCCTCCGGAAGGCCGCAACAGGAAGCGCCATCACAAAGCTCTTTCCCCTGGGCGTCACTGACGAAGAAGCGCATGCCGAGGGAGTGGGCCTTGTCGCGGGCCTTCTCGAACCAGGGTATTTTCAGTTCGCGACTGAGACGCATGTAACCGCCGTGGCGTAGGGAACCCTTTACATACAGGTCGTGGAGGTCAAGCCCCGCCACCCGCCCAATCTCACGAAGCCGCCTGGCCGCCAGCACCGCCCTCCTCTCGATGCAGAGGAATTCTGTGCTTACCGCCGTAGCGCCACTGTTCGCCGCGTTCGTGAGCAGGGCCTCCAGGGTCTTGTCTGTGACCCCTGGGATGAAGGGCCTCATGCGAAGAATGACAGGAACGCCCAGGGCCGCGATTCGGGCCATGGCCGCGTAGCGTTCCCTGGGGGATGGGGCCTTCACCTCTATACGGGCCGCCGCGTGTTCGTCGTCCGTGATGATGGAGAACATGACAGCAAAGTGCTTCCCCGCGCCACGGAAAAGCTCCATGTAGCGCTCGTCCTCCGTCCACCAGGTTCCCTTCGTGGAGAAGCGAACAGGGTATTCCCTCTCACGTAGAAACTGAATGAGCGGGAGGCCCACCCCCAACTGCCGCTCAAAGTCACAGAACGGGTCGCCCAGGCCGCCCCACTGCATCGCTATCTTCTTCTTGACATAGACGCCAAACTGGGAGCTATCCGGCTCCGTCCAGATTCTCTTGAACGCCTCAGGGTTCACCCACCGGACGTTGCCCGACAGGTAGTTCGCCTTGGAGCCGCCAATGGCCCTCTGAAAGAAGGAGAAGCAGTACAGGCACCGATATGAACAGGTCGAGAATTGGTCAAACGTCATCGGCATGGAGCAGTCAAGTATCTCGCCGCTCCACCTGGGGGACGTGTACCACCCGCTACTCGGCCGCGGGAAGGAAGCCAGTGATGTCGGCATAACGCACCCTCACGCGTTCTGTATTTTCTTCCAGACCGAAGCTCCGCTTCAGATGGTTCAGTTCCTCCACCGTTTCACACCGGATAATGAGCCGAAGCCCTTCCTGCGGCTCCGCGATGCCCTCCACGTTCGCGAGGCCATGGGTGTCGCCTGGCATGAAGGCCGTCATGGAATCCACGTCCTCAGGCGACCAGCCCACCCCGTCCAGCTTCTGGCCTTCCGCCAGGGCGTTCTGCAACAGCTTGGAAAGCTCGTCGTAGTCCCACCCGCCAAGCTCATTCGTCCGGTTGAGCGCCGTGGCCAGCAGGGGTTCTTCCTTCTCGTCTATGTCAACTTGCAGGAACTCCGCCTTCCAAATGTCTCCCTCGGCAACCACCCTGGCCGGAGGCGCCATCCCCGCCAGCTTCATCTTCCTCAGCGCCTCCAGGCGCCCGTTACCGTCCAGGACGTTTCCGGTTCGCCTGTTCCACCCAATCACGTCTATGTAACCCCACCGTTGCATGGACGCGATGATGGCCCCAATGTCATGCTCCTTGGGGTTCTGGCCCATCAGCTTTACGGAAGCTATGTCCAGCCACACCGTATTCCCTTTTTCCATGTCACCCCCTCAGTGTCTTGACCTCGGACTTTGTCCTCTCAATCTGGCTCACGATTTCCACCGCCACGCCAGGGTACAGCAACTTCACAGCCGCCGAAACCGCCCTGGCCTCCCGAAGAGACGGAAAGGGCCGCCCGCTGACAGAATGCCTCAGCGCCTCCAGGGCCGCCAGGTTCTGTGACGTCACCCTCAGATTGTACTTCTTCTCACTCATCTTTCCCAACCTCCTTCTCCCTCCATTCCATCGCACAGTTCACGTCCGAAACCAACTTGGCCCCCCAGGCGCCAAACTGCGCCAGGGCCAATTCCGCCGCCCTGCCCATGCGGATTGTGGCCGCATCGAGACCCGCCCAAAATACCTGAAACTTCTTCCTGCACCCGACGCACCGCGCAACAGGCGGCATGTACTCCGCCTCCAGCCCGCAAAATGGACAGAACACCCGCGCCGCCTTTTGCCGCACCAGTTCGCCCATTTTCATGCCTCGCCGCCATTTTTCTTCCACCCCGCCAGGACAACCGCCTGGCGCACCAGGGCCAGCGCCGCGCCACTCTGCACCATTTTGGGGGTCACAAGCAAAAGCCTCCACCCCGTCATCGTCGCGAGATTGAACTTTTCTATGTCCCGGACAATTCCAGCGCCAGTGCCATGCGCCCCCCTCGGCAACTGGCCACAGGCCGGACACCGTTTTGCGCCAGGCTTGCTCCATACCCCGCCCTGTATCTCAACCCCCAGGCGCAACCCTGGCCAGGCCAAGTCCATCTCATACTTCCGCACAGGCAGGAACCGATAATCTTCCTTGGGGGCCGGAAGGCCAGCCGCCACAATTTGGGCCACAAGGGGTATGGGTTGTTTCTTCATTTGGCCTCCTGGAATCAGTATACATGCCCCGCCATTTTTGTCAACTTATGTTCCCACAACTTGGGCCATTCCCGTCCACCTGGCGCAGTTAACAGGTAACAACCCCCCTAGAGAGAGGGGTTGTTAGTTACCCCTCTCCTCGTCGGGGGTGCGCTTATCAGTGGTTTACAGCCTGTTAGTAACAACCTGTTAGAGACAAGGCGCCCATTTTGTAACCAATTTGTAACCGAAAAGATACCCAAAAACCCTTGACAAAAAAGCCCTTCCTTGATATAATGGGTCAGGATAAGGAAAGGGAGACACCAAATGGCCACCATCACCAGACACGCGGAATACAGGTTCACCACCAGGACAGCAGGAAGCTTCCACATCAGCCGCGACCAGGCGCTCTCCCTCCTCGCCCAGGTTCCCAATAACTACTCCGGAACCATCATCATCGCCCGCTTCCGCCAAATGGTCTACGACGAAGAGACAGGTTCCAATGGCCATCTGCTCTGCGGGATTTGCCGCCAGGGAAACGTCACCACCATTTACCTCCGCCGAATCGGCCAGACGAACCAGATGCCCACAGTTTGGGAGCGGGGCCAGGTTCGGTCAGCCAACTACCTCAGCTAGAAAGGGGAGCCACATGACACACCAAATCATCACGGACAGAGGGGTCTTCCAGTACGTCAACGCCTGGCGCCGCGTCGGGGATTCCGCCCAAGCCCGAACCACCATGGCCCTGATTGACGAAATGAACTCCCCCCTCGCAGAACACACGCAGAGGGAGCGCCTGGCCCTTGGGAACCTGGCTTGCGCCATGGTCAACCCTGACAACCAGGGAAAGGCCACTATGGTCACCGTGGTTGAGGCCGCCCGCCAGGTTGTCACCATCGGCCTTCGGAACGGGGGCCTTCAGGCCCTGGTGCGCGAACTGGCCAGCGTCGAAACCATTACAGAGAGAGGGAGGTAACCCATGAGCAAGGACGTCACTTTCCGCGTCTACTACAAGATGAACCACGACATGCCCGACCCCAAGTCCGTAGACGAAGTGCTCGGCGGGAACTATGTCCTTTTCGGAACCGTCCAGGCGCCCGACCTGAACACCCTGGAGCGGAAGCCACAAGGGGCCGTCAGGATTTCGGAAGGCGACGTAGCCGTGTTCGGGCCTGATGGTAGCTACTGGCTTCTGACCAGGCGCGAGGGATGGGAACGGCTGCGCGACGTGAACCGCCACTTCCGCGCCTCCAAGTTCGCCTCCGACACTGGCGTCATGAAGACATGGGTTCCCGCAGAGCGACGTGTCGTGTTCGGGAACCGCTACGCCGCCCGCGAGTTCAAGGCCGAGTTTCCTGAGTACTTTGTCCTGTACGAAGACTTGGTGGAGGCGACCAATGAGTAAGAGCGCCGAACTGAAGGCCCTGCAAAAGGCCCTGATGGACAAACGGGCCGCCCTGAAGGCCGAGTGCGCCGAGGTTCCGATGGTTTCCCTGGAGTTCCGACAACTGAACCGCGCCGTTCGCGCCCTGGACGTCCAAGTGGAAGACACCGGATGGGCCGCCATGGCCGCCGAGGACACGGAGAACGCCCTGGCCCGCCTCCGCAGTGCGGTTGACAGGCTGGAACGCATCGCCCTATCCGTCAACATGGGACGGGGGCCGGAGGCCGTGGAGGCCGTAGTGAGGGCCGCCAACCAGGCCATTTCAGCCATACTGGAGCCAACCGATGAGACAAACCCATAGAACCGCCGCCATTCGCGCCCTCCGAGCCGAGAAGGAGCGTCAAGACCACCTGGCCACTGAACACAGAAAGGCC
>Ga0209605_1005279_pt1 | contig 10066 bp, 9 predicted proteins | sample AD_UKC035_MetaG_FD_184408 | JGI IMG/M metagenome (GOLD analysis project Ga0209605, IMG submission 184408) | Active sludge microbial communities of municipal wastewater-treating anaerobic digesters from USA - AD_UKC035_MetaG (SPAdes) (version 2) | ecosystem: Engineered > Bioreactor > Anaerobic >...
CAGCCCGGCCAGCAGGACGTGCGCTGGCCCTGCAACAAGGACACCAAGTACATCGTGCACTTCCCCGAGACGCGCGAGATCTGGTCCTTCGGCTCGGGCTACGGCGGCAACGCCCTGCTTGGCAAGAAGTGCTTCGCGCTGCGCATCGCCTCGACCATGGCGCGCGACCAGGGCTGGCTGGCCGAGCACATGCTGATCCTCGGCGTCGAGTCGCCGCAGGGCGAAAAGAGCTACGTCGCCGCCGCCTTCCCCAGCGCCTGCGGCAAGACCAACTTCGCCATGCTGATCCCGCCGAAGACCTTCGGCGGCTGGAAGGTCACCACCGTCGGCGACGACATTGCCTGGATCAAGCCGGGCCAGGACGGCCGCCTCTACGCCATCAACCCCGAGGCCGGCTACTTCGGCGTCGCCCCCGGCACCTCGGAAAAATCCAACTACAACGCCATGGCGACGCTGCACGCCAACATCCTCTACACCAACGTCGCGCTGACCCCGGACGGCGACGTCTGGTGGGAGGGCATGACGAAGCAGCCGCCCGACAAGCTCACCGACTGGACCGGCAAGGAGTGGACGCCCGGCTGCGGCCGCCCGGCGGCGCACCCCAACGCCCGCTTCACCGCGCCCGCCAGCCAGTGCCCGTCCCTCGACGAAAAATGGGAAGACCCGGCCGGCGTGCCCATCTCCGCCTTCATCTTCGGCGGCCGCCGCTCGACCACCGTGCCGCTGGTGTTCGAGGCCTTCAACTGGAACTACGGCGTCTACATGGCCGCCACGCTGGGCTCGGAAACCACCGCCGCCGCCGCCGGCAAGATCGGCCAGGTGCGCCGCGACCCCTTCGCCATGCTGCCCTTCTGCGGCTACCACATGGGCGATTATTTCAATCACTGGCTGCGCATGGGTCATGTCGTCGACAATCCGCCGCGCATCTTCACGGTGAACTGGTTCCGCCAGGACGAGAAGGGCAACTTCATGTGGCCCGGCTTCGGCGAAAACATGCGCGTGCTGAAATGGATCGTCGATCGCGTCAAGGGACGCGTCGGCGCGCAGCAAACCCCTCTCGGCTGGATGCCGCGCTTCGAGGACCTCGACTGGGCCGGGCTGGAAGACGTCAGCAAGGCGCAGTTCCAGGAACTTACCCGCGTCGACACCCAGATGTGGCAGGAAGAACTCGACCTGCACGGAGAACTGTTCGACAAACTGAAGGAGCGTCTGCCCAAACAACTGGTGCTCAAGCGCGAACTCTTCCGCATGAACTTCAGCGGCCTCGAGTAAGCGGCCACTACCGCGAAACGGGCGCCTTGGGCGCCCGTTTTCATTTTCGGGGATGCTATCCTGTGGCGGACATGAACCCGCCCGCATTGTTTCCCGCCGCCCGGCGCATGGGTGCCATCGCGCCGTTTCATGTCATGGAGCTGCTTGGCCGTGCGCGAGAACTCGAGGCCGCGGGCCGCAGCATCATCCACATGGAAGTGGGCGAACCGGATTTTCCGACTCCGCCGCAGATGGTCGAGGCCGCAACAGCATTCATCCGGGGCGGCCAGGTGTTCTACACCCCTGCCCTCGGCATCCCGGCCCTGCGCGAGGCGATAGCGCGCTTCTATGCAGAGCGCTATGCCATCGAGGTCTCACCCGAACGGATCGTCGTCACCGCCGGCGCTTCGGGCGCCTTGCTGCTCGCACTGGCCGTGCTGCTCGACCCGGGCGATGAACTGCTGCTGCCGGACCCCGGCTACCCCTGCAACCGGCATTTCGTGCGCACGCTCGAGGGCCTGCCGTGCCCGCTGCGCGTCGGTCCGGAAACCGATTACCAGCCGACCCCGGAACAGGTCGCGCAGCATTGGGGCGGGCGTACCAAGGGGCTGCTGGTGGCCTCCCCTGCCAACCCGACCGGCACCTTGATCGCGCCTTCGGCCATGGCCGGCCTGGCGGACTGCGTGGCGCAGCGCGGCGGCGCCCTGCTGGTCGACGAGATCTACCACGGATTGACTTATGGCTGCGACGCGCAGACCGCGCTTGCGCTGTCGGATGACGCGTTCGTCATCAACAGCTTCTCCAAGTATTTCGGCATGACCGGATGGCGCCTGGGATGGCTGGTGGCACCACGGCGCTTCGTGCGCGAAATCGAGAAACTCGCGCAGAACCTGTTCATTTCGCCGTCGACGCCGGCGCAGCATGCCGCCCTCGCCGCCTTCCGGCCCGACACGATCGCTTTGCTGGAGGAAAGGCGCTCGGAATTCGCGGCACGGCGCGACTTCCTGTTGCCGGCGCTGCGCCGGCTGGGTTTTCGCATCGCCGCCGAACCGCGCGGCGCCTTCTATCTCTACGCCGATTGTTCGACGCTCGCGACGGACAGCGGCGCCTTCGCGCGCGAGCTCATCGAGCAGTCTGGCGTTGCCATCACGCCCGGGCTGGATTTCGGCGAAAACGCGCCGCTGCGGCACTTACGCTTCGCCTACACGGTGGGCCTGGAAAAACTGGAAGAAGGCGTGATGCGGTTGGCACGCCACTTGGGGAAATAGCCCGCGCGCTCAGGCACTGCCGTTGCGGGCGCGCCGGACAGCGGCCTCGATGCGCTGCTTCTCCGCCAGCACCTTCGCGGCATACAGGCCTTCGTCGTCGCTGACGGCTCCGGCGTATTGCTGCAGACCGGCTTCGAGCGAGCCGGCGCGGCGGATGGATTCCTTCAGCACGAGGGCGCCGACTTGAATGTTCTGCACCGGGTCGAGCAGGCCGTTGCCGCCCACTCCGTCGATCTTGTCCTGATGGAAGCGCGGGATCACTTGCATGAGTCCCTGTGCGCCGAGCGGGCTTTCGGCGATCGGATTGAAGCCCGATTCGATGGCGATGACGGCGACGATCAGCATCGGCTCGAGGCCGGCCCTTTCGCCGGCAGCCTGGGCCGCCAGCACCAAGGGCTCGATGGCCGACGCGGCCACGCGATACTTGCGTGAAAGATATTCGATCGCCGGACGCGCGCCGGAAGGCGAAACGGCCTGCTCGGCGGCCGGCGAGGACGATGCCTTCGACGTGCGGCCATCACTGAACAGGTCGCCGAGTTCCTGCAGGCCTCGCTCGTGACTTTCTGCCGATCCGACATACATCAGCATGAAAGCCGTGACAAGAAAGCCGGCGGCCAATAGCCCGCCATGGGCGAAATGCACTACGCAGGATGACGCATCCTTCATGAACTTCCACAGCCAAGCAGTTTTGCTCATGCTTGTTCTCCTAATGCTCCGGCACTCCCTGCACCGATTCGCCTGGCGCAAGCGCCATGAGAAGAAACGGTGTGGAGGATTTGCGGGCGCGGTCATTGCGCCGATGAACTCGGTTGCCGAAAGAACCGTTACGAAAGGGTGTCCATATTAAATTGGCAAAGGCCAAAAATCTTGGCATCCGCCTCTAAAATGCGGCATTGCAATTTTTCGCATGATATTGTTTTTGCTGGTTATTGTCAAGCAATCAAGAAAATTATTGTGCTGCGCACAGTAAAAACCAACAGCACTCGGGAATCGAGTGCTGGGGTCTTAAGCGGATTTGGCGGGAAACGGACCGCGGATGGGCGACCGGCCACGGAGTGACCCAGCCGCCCATCCGGGCGGTCCGGACGGGCTCAGGAAGGACGCGAGCCGGTCGGAAACGGCCAGGCTGCCGCCGGGTTCAGCGACGACTTCAGGCCGGGAGCTGCAGCTGTTGACGGCGCCGCGGCGGGAGCTGCCGCAGGCTTTGCAGCGGGCTTCGCGGCTTTCTTTGCCGCAGGCTTCTTCTTGGCAGCAGGCTTCTTCTTGGCCGCTTTTTTTGCCGCAGGTTTTTTGGCAGCCTTTTTCTTTGCCGCAGGCTTTTTCTTAGCCGCTTTTTTCTTTGCCGCAGGCTTCTTCTTCGCCGCAGGCTTCTTCTTCGCCGCAGGCTTCTTCTTCGCAGCAGCCTTCTTCTTTGCCGCAGGCTTCTTCTTCGCAGCCGGCTTCTTCTTGGCAGCCGGCTTCTTGGCGGCAGCCTTCTTCACCGCCGGCTTCTTGGCGGCGGGCTTCTTGGCGGCAGCTTTCTTGGCGGCCGGCTTCTTGGCGGCGGCCTTCTTGGCAGCCGGTTTCTTGGCGGCCGGTTTCTTCTTGGCAGCGGGTTTCTTAGCAGTAGCCATTTCAAACCTCCTAGATGAAGTAACAGGAATAAAACACCATCGACTACGATCCGTCTCGACTGGCCCGGACCATCCAACGGCGCGGCGAAGCCGCGCCGATTGAATTCCACATGCCCCTCTCCGCCGCGGACGCCAGACGCAACGCGCGGCCTTGGCGCGTCGGTTGGGATTCGCTTCTGGGAAGGTTGGCGCCGGCAGCGATGCCGCTGCGGCTGAAAACGGGGAAAGATGAAATGAAGAAGGAAGGGGAAAGGGATGCGTCGCAACGGGAAGGAGGTCGCGGCCTGTGGCCGACGAATGCTGCAATCTGCATTAAGCGGTCTCCGTGCTTCTCCTGCTGCCTGGTTCGTTGGACTGCCTCATTCCCTTCGCTGTCTGCCGTCGCGCCATCTTGTCGCGTGGGGCGCTTCACCTACTAGATCTAGTGCCCCGGCAAACAGTTCGACCTAATTCTAGTAGCTTGACTTTTCGGATGCAAGTGTTTTTTGAATTTTTTGCCGCGCATCGCAAGCAGTGTCGCAAAAATGCGATGGGCAAGGCGCCCGCATGCGACGGTCGCCATGCGCAAACGTGAATTTGTCACGCCTCGCGACGCGCGAGAAGGCGCTGCAGTTGCCCCCAGTCGAAATGCGGACCGGGGTCGGTCTTGCGATCCGGCGCGACGTCGGCATGACCCACGATGTCCTCGATCGGATAGCGCCGGCGCAGCGCCTGGATGAGTCGGGCGAGGGCCCGATATTGCGGCGACTCGAATGGCGCCTCGTCGCTGCCTTCCAGCTCGATGCCGATCGAGAAATCGTTGCAGCGCTCCACGCCGCGCCAGATGGAGGTGCCGGCATGCCAGGCGCGCCGGCCGCAGGGCACGAACTGCACGATGCCGCCGTCGCGGCGGATCAGGAAATGGGCGGAGACGCGCAGCGACCGGATCTCGCGGTAGTAGGGATGCGCAGCCGGATCCAGGGCATTGGTAAACAGGCGCTCGATGCCGTCCCCGCCGAATCTGCCGGGCGGCAGGGAGATGGCGTGCACGACAATCAGCCGCACCGGCTGGCCGGGCGGGCGATCGTCGCAGTTGGGTGAAACGACTTGCCGCGCGCCGGCCAGCCAGCCCTCGGCGTCCAACTCGCTAGTCATTCAGGCCCAACCGCTCCATGCGGTAGCGCAGGGAGCGGAACGTGACGCCGAGCAGGCGGGCGGCGGCCGTCCGGTTGAAGCGCGTTTTTTGCAGCGCTTCCAGAATCGCCTGCTTCTCGACGCGATCGAGGTGGTCCTGCAACGAAGCCTCGCCGCCGGAGAGGGCCGGCATCATCCCGTCGGGCCCGATGGAAGGCGCCAGATGGAGATCTCCGGCGCCGATGTCGCTGCCGCCGATCAGGGCCAGCGCCCGCTCCAGGATATTCTCGAGTTCGCGGACATTGCCCGGAAACGGGTAATCCCCCAGGGCCTTGAGGGCGCCCGGCGCCAACCGCGGCCTGGGCATGCCGGACTCCTGCGCCAGGCGCGTCAGGATGCTTTCGGCCAGAACGGGAATGTCCTCGCGGCATTCCCTCAGGGAAGGCATCTTCAGCTCGATCACGTCGAGCCGGTAGAAAAGATCCTGGCGGAAGCGGCCCGCCGCCACCAGCTCCTTGAGGTTCTGGTGGGTGGCGCTGATGATTCGCACATCTACCGGATCCTCGCTCGAGGCGCCGACCTTGCGCACGCGCTTCTCCTGGATGGCGCGCAGCAGCTTGACCTGCATCGGCAACGGCAGGTCGGCCACTTCGTCCAGGAACAGGGTGCCGCCTTGTGCCGCCTGGAAGAAACCGTCGCGGTCGGCATCGGCCCCGGTAAATGCGCCTTTCTTGTAGCCGAAGAACTCGCTTTCCATCAGGTTCTCCGGAATGGCCCCGCAATTGACGGCGATGAAGGACTGGCCGCGACGCGCGCCCTGATCGTGGATCAGGCGCGCCGCCAGTTCCTTGCCGCTGCCCGACTCGCCGCTGATATAAACGGGCGCCTGGCTGCGCGCCACCTTCTCGATCATGTCCCGGGCCTGCCGGATCGCCTGCGATTCGCCGAGCAGGGCGCGCCCGGCCGGTTCTCCCCTGGCCGAATCCTTGCTGGGCAGGTTGAGCACCGACTTGACCAGTGCGCGCAACTGCTCCAGCGAAACCGGCTTCGGGACGTAATCGAAGGCGCCTGCCTTGAGCGCGGAGACGGCATTCTCCATGCTGCCGTGGGCGGTGATCACGGCCACGGGAATGTCGCGGAAGCGCTCGCCGATGAAGCGCACCAGTTCCAGCCCGTCGCCATCGGGAAGGCGCATGTCGGTCAGGCAAAGCCGGTAGGCGTTTTCCTCGAGCAGCCGCCGCGCCTGGGCCACGTTTTCCGCGCAATCGGCATCCAGGCCCATGCGCGAGAGGGTCATCTCGAGCAACTCGCGAATGTCGTCCTCGTCGTCGACGACGAGCACCCGGCCTAGGCCTGGCGATCCCCTGTGTTCCGGTTTTCCTGCCACTGCTGGTTTCTCCCGATGATCCTGAAATGCGCTCCCGGCCCGTTGCCGAGCCACTCTAGCATGGTGTCATTGGCCTCGCAGAGTTCGCGGGCGATGTACAGGCCGAGTCCCGTTCCCTTCGAGTGCGTGGTGAAGAACGGCTCGAATACCTTGCCTCCCGTCTCCTCGGCAATGCCGGGGCCGTCGTCCACGACATGCAATTCGACGCTCCCTGAAGAAGACGGCCGCGGCACCTCAATTTTCACCGCACCCGGCGTGTTGCTGCAATAGCGCCGCGCATTCGAGAGCAGGTTCCACATCACCTGGTTCAGATGGGTGCGGTCGAAGAACAGAACTGCCTCTGCGTCCGCCGCCAGCGAGAAGACCGCGCGGTCCATCTGCTCGTGCATTGCCAGTTCATCCAGGAAATTTTCCAGAAAACCGGCCAGCCGGATGGGTTCCGGGACAGTCCGGTCGCGGCGGCCCAGCTCCAGGACATCCCGCACCAGGCGCTCCAGGCGCTGGGCGTTGTCGTTGATGATGCGCGACAGCCGCGCCTGATCGTCCGCGCGCTTCTCCTCGCGCAGGAGCTCGGCGGCGTGACTGATGGCGGACAGCGGGTTGCGGATCTCGTGCGCGATGTTCGCCGTCAGCCGGCCGAGCGCCGCCAGCTTGATCTGCTGGGCCTGCTGCTGGATGCGGCCCATGTCCTCGAGATAGATGAGCACGTCGCCGCTGTCGCCGGCCTGGACGAAGCGGGCGCGCAGGTGCGCCCCGCTGCCCGGCACGCGCAGGGACGCCACGCGCGCCTTCGGATCGGTTTTGAAATTGCGGTACTGCTCGGCCAGCGTCGCCGAAAAGGAGGCCAGGTCCGGCTTGGCCGGCGCATGCGCGACCAGCAGCGCTTCGGCCTGGGGATTCCACTGCCTGACCATTTCCCCGGAATCCACGACCATCACGCCGTCCTGCATGTCGCGGATCACCCGCTCGCTGACGGACAGCTGATTGGCCAGGTCGATGCCGCGCTGGCGGGCGAGATCCTCGTTGGCGATGACACGCCGGGCCAGCAGGCGGGCGGAAATCGCCGTCGCGAAGAATCCGGTGCACAGGATGCCGGTCTGCACGAAGTCGGCCAGATCCGCGCCCGTCTCGAGCACGCGCAGGCCCTGCTCGACGAGCACGGCGACCGTCGTCAGGGCCGCGTAGAAAAGGCTCAGGCGCCCCTGGCCGACGAGCCCGGCACCGGCCAGCACCACCAGCAGCATGACGGCCAGCCCGCTTTTTTCGCCGCCGCTGGCATACATCATCAGCGTGATCGCCAGGATGTCCGCCGAGACCTGCAGGGTCAGGAGTTTGTTGAAGCCCAGGCGCAGCCGTTGCAGAGCGCCGTAGAAGAAGATCGCCAGCAGCCAGTAGGCCAGGTTGGTCCAGACGAACAGCGGCAGGTTCTGCGAACCCAGCCCGCTGCTTCTCGGGTAGAACGCCACCGCGAGCAGGAACGTGCTCGCCACGATCAGGCGATAGATGTTGAAGTAGTGAAGCGAGGTCCAGACCGAGACCGGGCGCCCGGCCGTATACGGCAGTTCAGGCCGGCCTGGCGTCATGCGGGGCCGAGCCGGCGATGCTCTTCGCAGCAGAACCGCCCGCCATCGCCGTCGATGGCTTCGCTTTCGGGCAAATGCACGCCGCAGCGGGCGCAGACCACCATCCGTTCGGCGGCGCGCCCCCCATGCTCCTGCCTTCGGCGAGGCGTTGCGTGGCGCTGGAAACCCTTGAAGGCAAGATAGGCCAGGAGCCCAAGAAAGAGCAGCAGGATCAACTTCGACATGCCTGGCTCCGCGAACTCCCCAATGAGGGGGCTGTCAGGAATGGTCGGGGTGAGAGGATTTGAACCTCCGACTCCTGCGTCCCGAACGCAGTACTCTACCAGGCTGAGCTACACCCCGACGCCTTCGGCAGGCCGCAACGGACATCCGTCTGCCGAAACGATTGCAGCCGCGAGCGCGCCTTCCGAAATCAGAAGTCGCGTGCGACTGCGAACTGCGCCAATTGTACCAGAGATTCCCTGAACGACGAAGCCGGCAGGGGCGCCAGCGCCGCGAGCGCGAGCCTGGCTTCGTCCTCGGCATGGCGGCGCGCCACCGCCAGCGCGCCGGAAGCGCGGATCGCCGCCAGCACGCCCGGCAACGACTCGCGGCCGCCCTCTTCGATGGCATGGCGCACGCACTTCGCATGCTCGGCGCCGCCGTGCCGCATGGCGTGGATCAGCGGCAAGGTCGGCTTGCCTTCCGCCAGGTCGTCGCCGAGATGCTTGCCGGTGGCCGCCTCGTCTCCCGAATAATCCAGCACGTCGTCGACCAGCTGGAAGGCCGTGCCCAGATGCATGCCATAGCGCGCCAGGCCCTCCTCGGTTTCGGCCGATGCGCCGGAAAGCATGGCGCCCAGGCGCGCCGCCGCCTCGAACAGCTTGGCCGTCTTGAAGCGGATCACCTGCAGGTACTGCGGGATGTCGACGTCGGCGTTGTGGCAGTTGAGCAGTTGCAGCACCTCGCCCTCGGCGATGGTGTTGGTGGCGTCGGCCAGCACCTGCTGCACGCGCATGCTGCCCACCGACACCATCATCTGGAAGGCGCGCGAATAGAGGAAGTCGCCCACCAGCACCGAGGCGGCATTGCCGAACAGGGCATTGGCGGTCTGGTTGCCGCGGCGCAGTTCGGACCCGTCCACCACGTCGTCGTGCAGCAGGGTGGCGGTATGGATGAATTCCACCACCGCCGCCAGTTCGTGATGATGCGTGCCGCGGTAGCCGAGCGCGCCCGCCGAAAACAGCACCAGGGCCGGACGCAGGCGCTTGCCGCCGGCGCCGATGATGTACTCGGCCACCTGGCGGATCAGCACGACGTCGGAATGCAGGCGGGCGCGGATGACGGCGTCCACCGCCTGCATGTCGCCGGCAATCGGCGCATAAAGGGCTTCGAGGCTCAAGCGGCGCTTTTTCCTGAAAAGGGGCATGGTAGGGGGGGAGCCGTGAAGCGTCAAGAAGGCTTTGACCGGAAGCGGTTTTTTCGATAACATGCGCGGTTCTTTGGATAGGTAACCCGGAGTCCCATCATGTATGCGGTCATAAAAACCGGCGGCAAGCAATATCGCGTCGCAGCCGGCGAAAAACTGAAAATAGAACAGATACCGGCAGAAGTGGGCGCTGAAATCACCCTCGACCAGGTTCTCATGGTCGGCGATGGCGAGTCGGTGAAAATCGGCGCGCCGCTGGTGCCAGGCGCTTCCGTCAGGGCGAAAGTCCTTGCCCAGGGCCGGCACGAGAAAGTGAAGATCTTCAAGATGCGCCGGCGCAAGCACTACCAGAAGCACCAGGGGCATCGGCAGGGCTACACCGAACTCAAGATCGACGCGATCGTCGGCTGAGGAGACCACCACCATGGCACACAAGAAGGCAG
>Ga0209605_1005281_pt1 | contig 10060 bp, 9 predicted proteins | sample AD_UKC035_MetaG_FD_184408 | JGI IMG/M metagenome (GOLD analysis project Ga0209605, IMG submission 184408) | Active sludge microbial communities of municipal wastewater-treating anaerobic digesters from USA - AD_UKC035_MetaG (SPAdes) (version 2) | ecosystem: Engineered > Bioreactor > Anaerobic >...
GATTCCGAACGCCGAGGGCGGGCGCACCACTCCTTCCGTGGTGGCTTTCACCAAGACCGGCGAACGGCTGGTCGGACAGGCCGCGAAGCGGCAGGCGGTGACGAATCCGCTGAACACCGTTTTCTCCATCAAGCGCTTCATCGGCCGCCGCTTCAATGAGGTTGACCGCGAAAAGAATCTTGTCCCCTTCGAAACCGTGGCCGCCGCCAACGGCGATGCCCATGTGAAGGCGCACGAAAAGATGTATTCTCCGCCGGAGATTTCTTCGATGATTCTCCAGAAACTGCGCGCAGACGCCGAGGCGTACCTGGGCGAAAAGATCACCAGGGCGGTGATCACCGTGCCCGCCTATTTCAACGACAGCCAGCGGCAGGCCACCAAGGATGCCGGCCGCATTGCGGGTCTCGAAGTGCTGCGCATCATCAACGAGCCCACGGCGGCCTCGCTGGCCTACGGGCTGGATCAGAAGAAGGAAGAGCACATTGCGGTGTATGATTTCGGCGGAGGCACATTTGACATTACCGTGCTGGAACTGGGCGACGGCGTGTTCGAGGTGAAGGCCACCAACGGCGACACCCATCTGGGCGGCGACGACCTTGATCAGCGCGTGATTGACTGGCTGGTCGCTGAATTCAAGAAGGACCAGGGCGTGGATCTCTCGAAGGACCCCATGGCCCTGCAGCGCCTCAAGGAAGCCGCCGAAAAGGCGAAGTGCGAGCTTTCCAGCTCAATGGAAACCGATATCAACCTTCCGTTCATCACGGCGGACGCCAGCGGGCCCAAGCATCTGAATGTCAAGCTCACCCGCGCAAAACTGGAACAGCTGGTGGAAGACCTGATCGAGCGCACCCGCAAACCGGTGATGCAGTGCCTGCAGGACGCGAAGGTTTCGCCCGACAAGATTGACGAGGTGATCCTTGTCGGCGGCATGACCCGCATGCCCGCCATCCAGGCCAAGGTGCAGGAGATGTTCAGCAAGACACCGCACAAGGGCGTGAACCCGGACGAAGTGGTGGCGGTCGGCGCGGCGATTCAGGGCGGAGTGCTCACCGGCGAGGTGAAGGATGTGCTGCTGCTGGATGTGACGCCGCTGACGCTGGGCATTGAAACGCTGGGCGGCATCGCCACCGCGCTGATCGAGCGCAACACGACCATTCCGACGCGCAAGAGCCAGATATTCAGCACGGCGGCGGACAATCAGAACACGGTGGAAATCCATGTGCTTCAGGGCGAGCGCAAAATGGCGTCCGACAACAAGAGCATCGGCAAGTTTCATCTGGACGGCATTCCCCCCGCCCCGCGCGGCATTCCGCAGATCGAGGTGACCTTCGACCTGGACGCCAACGGCATTCTGCACGTCAGCGCGAAAGACAAGGGCACCGGCCGCGAGCAGAAGATATCCATCACGGCCTCCAGCGGACTGTCCGAGCAGGAAATCAAGAATATGGTGAAGGATGCGGAGTCCCACGCCGCGGAAGACCAGAAGAAGCGGGAGTCCATCGAGACCCGGAACCAGGCGGACGCCGTGGCCTATCAGACCGAGAAGTTCATCAAGGAGCAGGGCGAAAAGATTCCTGCGGACAAAAAGGCGAAGGCCGAGGCCGCGGTCGAGCGCCTGAAGCAGGCGATCAAGGATGAAAACGCCGACGAGATGAAGTCGGCCATGGACGCGGTGAACAGCGAGATGCAGTCCATTTCGCAGGATCTGTATGCCAATGCCTCGCAGCAGCAGCCCCCTCCCGGCGCCGGGCCGCAGGCGGACAGCGGTCCGTCAAAGGGCGAAGAGGCGGAAGGCGAGGTCATAGACGCCGACTTTGAAATGATGGATGACGACAAGGGCAAAAAGAAGAAGTGATTTGAGAACAGCGGGCGGCAGATGCCGTCCCGGATCATTGGTAAACAACAAAAACAGAAGGAGAACGAAGCATGCAAATTCAACCCCTCGGAGACCGGGTACTGGTCGAGCCTCTGAAGGAGAACGAGGTCAAGAAGGGCGGGATCATCATTCCCGACACCGCCAAGGAAAAGCCCCAGGAGGGCAAAGTGATCGCCGTCGGAACGGGCAAGCTCGACGACAACGGCAAGGTTATTCCCTTTAATGTGAAAAAGGGCGACCGCGTGCTGATGCCGAAGTACGGCGGAACGGAAATCAAGATGGACGACAAGGTGTACCAGATCATGCGCGAGGAAGACATCCTCGGCATCCTGAAATAAATTAAGGAGAATCAGAAATTATGGCAAAGCAACTTAAATTTGACGCAGCCGCGCGCCAGGCGATCCTGAGCGGCGTGGAGCAGCTCAGCGCGGCCGTGAAGGTGACCCTCGGGCCCCGCGGGCGCAATGTGATCATCGACAAGAAATTCGGATCCCCGACCGTCACGAAAGACGGCGTGTCGGTGGCCAAGGAAGTCGAGCTGAAAGATCCGTTCGAGAACATGGGCGCCCAGATGGTGCGCGAAGTGGCCAGCAAGACGAGCGATGTGGCCGGCGACGGCACCACCACCGCCACGGTGCTGGCGGAGTCCATTTACCGCCAGGGCCTGAAGAACGTCACGGCCGGCGCGAACCCGATGGAGCTCAAGCGCGGCATTGACAAGGCCGTCACCGCCGCGGTCGAGAAGCTCCAGAGCATCAGCAAGCGCGTGAAGGACAACGAGGAAATCCGCCAGGTGGCCACGATTTCGGCCAACGGCGACGACACCATCGGAACCATCATCGCGGACGCCATGGACAAGGTCGGGAAAGACGGGACCATCACCGTCGAGGAAGCCAAGGGCATTGAGACCTCGCTGGACGTGGTGGAAGGCATGCAGTTCGACAAGGGCTATCTGTCCCCGTACTTCGTGACCAACGCCGAGACCATGGATGTGATTCTTGAGAATCCCTACATCCTTCTCTTCGAGAAGAAGATCTCCAACCTGCAGGACCTTCTGAATCTGCTGCAGAGCATCGCCAAGTCCGGCCGTCCGCTCCTGATCGTGGCGGAAGACGTGGAAGGCGAAGCGCTGGCGACGCTTGTTGTGAACAAGCTGCGCGGCACGCTGCAGGCATGCGCCGTGAAAGCCCCCGGGTTCGGCGACCGCCGCAAGGCCATGATGGAGGATATCGCCATCCTGACCAACGGCAAGTTCATCACCGAAGACCTGGGCATCAAGCTTGAGAACGTCGAGATCGGCGATCTCGGCACCGCCAAGCGCGTGACGATCGACAAGGACAACACCACGATCGTGGAAGGCGCCGGCAAGACGGCCGACATTCAGGGCCGCATTGCGCAGATCCGCCGCCAGATCGAGGAAACCACCTCCGACTACGACCGCGAGAAGCTGCAGGAACGCCTGGCCAAGCTGGCCGGCGGCGTGGCCGTCATCAATGTCGGCGCGGCGACCGAGAGCGAAATGAAGGAAAAGAAAGCCCGCGTGGAAGACGCGCTGCACGCCACGCGCGCCGCAGTGGAAGAAGGCATCGTCCCGGGCGGCGGTGTGGCCCTGCTGCGCACGCTTCCGGCCCTCGATGACCTGAAGGTCGAAGGCGACCAGGCGATCGGCCTGGAGATTGTCCGGCAGGCCCTTGAAGCCCCGATCCGCCAGCTGGTGGAAAACGCGGCGGTGGAAGGCGCCATTGTGGTGCAGGACGTGAAGAAGGGCAAGGGCGCCCACGGCTACGATGTGGCCAAAGGCGAGTTCTGCGACATGATCAAGTGCGGCATCGTGGACCCGACGAAGGTGACACGGTCTGCCCTGCAGAACGCGGCCAGCATTGCTTCGCTGCTGCTGACCACCGAGTGCATGATCACCGAGCTGCCGGAGAAGGAAAAGAGTCCGATGCCCGGCATGGGCGGCGACATGGGCGGCATGGGCGGCATGGGCGGCATGATGTAAATCAGGCCAAAAGCCGTTTGACATAACGAAGCGGGGCGCATATAGTGCGCCCCGCTTTATTGATAGTAATGGGAGAAGTGTTTTGAATACAGAATATCTGGAAAAGGCAAAAGAACGCATACCCAACGTGCCGCTGCTGATCAACCTGATCTCGCGGCGCGTGCGGCAGCTCAATGCCGGCGAACGCTCGCTCGTGAAGCCTGACACCCTGAACATGGAAAAGGTGGACATTGCCCTGAAGGAAGTGGCTGAGGGCAAGCTTCAGGCCGAGATGGTGTTTGAGGCCGACCAGACCACCTCTTCCGAGCGCGTGATTACGCTCTGACGCGTCTCCGATCCGCAATGGCCCGTTCCACCAGGAAGCCCGCCGGAGGCGGCCCGCTGGCATCCAACCGCAAGGCGTTCCACAATTACACCGTGCTGGAGAAGTTTGAGGCCGGCATGGTCCTCCGCGGGACCGAGGTCAAGTCAGCCCGGGCAGGACGCATCTCGATCGAGGAAAGTTATGCGCAGGTCGAAGACGGACAGATCACGGTTTATGAACTGACCATCATGCCGTACGAGTTCGGAACCTCCCACAACCACAATCCCAAGCGGCCGCGGCGCCTTCTGCTTCACAAGGCTGAAATCAGGCGGCTGCATGCGCAGACCGTCATCAAGGGGCTGATCCCCCTAAAAATCTACCTGAAGCACGGCCACATCAAGATGGAAATCGGCCTTTGCAAGGGTAAACAGCTTCACGACAAGCGCGACGCACTCCGTGAAAGAACCGCGAAGCTCGAAGCCGCGCGCGCGATGGCCGCCCACCGGCACAGGTAGTCAGCCCCGGGCCGCCAGTGCCTGCAGCAGTTCGGCCCACTGCGCCGGGGAAAGGTTCTCGGGGCGCATTTGGTGGTCCAGGCCCAGTTCGACAAGAAGAGATTCCATATCTTCCTTTTTCATTCCGCGCGCCGGCATGATCTGCGACAACAGAGTTCCAAGCTGTTTTCTCCGTTTCGAAAAGAATTCATGCAGCAGGCGCAGGATGAAATCGGGCTGCAGGCCGCCGGTCAGGGGTTCCGGCCTGCGGCGGAGCCGAACGATTGCCGAATCCACGCGCGGGCGCGGATAGAAACAGCCGTGCGACACCACTCTCTCCACGACCGCCTCATAGAAGGTCTGCACACAGACGGACAGCAGGCCGTAGGCTTTGCATGAAGGGCCGGCGGTCATCCGTTCGGCCACATCCCTCTGCACGGTGACCACCACGAGCTCGGGCCGCGCGGGGGCCGTTATCACGCGCACAAGGATGCGTGTCCCGCAGGAATAGGGCAGATTCGAAACCAGTTTGCCGCAGCCGCCCGCAAGCATACCCTCCAGGGGGGCTTCCAGCGCATCCTCCGCCATGAGTTCAAGGTTTGAACAGGCGGAGAGTGTCTGCCTGAGATAATCGCAAAGCCGGAGGTCCTTTTCTATGGCGGTCACGCGGCCTGCGCGCGCGAGCAGTTCGCGCGTCACGGTTCCGAGACCCGGACCAATCTCCAGGACCGAATCGCTCTTTTTGAGCTCGGCCAGATCCACGAAGATGTTAAGGATATTCCGGTCAATCAGGAAATTCTGCCCCATGCTTTTTCCGGGGACCATCTGCAGTTCCTGAAGGACGGCCTTCACGGCGAAGGGGCTGGTGAGCGGCGTCAGGAAATCAGTCATTTCTTCCGCCAGGGATTTTTTTTGCCGGCCAGATCGCAGGCCAGCTCGAGCGCTTTGAGCATGCTCCCCTCGCGGGCGCGGCCCTTTCCCGCCAGATCAAATGCCGTTCCGTGATCCGGGGAAGTACGCAGAATGGGCAGACCGAGTGTGATATTAATCCCCTCGTCCATGGCCAGCATTTTGAGGGGGCCCAGCCCCTGGTCATGATACATCGCCACGACGGCATCATAAGCGCCCCTCAGGGCGTGATAGAAAATGGCATCCGGAGCAACAGGGCCTTCCGCGCGAAGGCCGGCCCGACGGGCGGCGAGGACCGCGGGATGAATAATCGTCTTCTCCTCCCGGCCGATCGCGCCGCCATCGCCCGCGTGCGGATTCAGGCCGCACACGCCGATCTTTGCCCGGCGGCAGCCCAGCCACGGCAGAGCCTCCGCAGTGATGCGTATGGCTTCCAGAATATTCTTTCTGGAAATGCTCTGCGCAACGCGCGAAAGCGGAATATGGCGCGTTGCCAGAATCACGCGCAGGCCGCCGCCCATGAGCATCATGGCAAAGCGTTTTGTTCTTGTGATTTCCGCAAGATATTCGGTATGGCCCGGCGCTTTCAGTCCGGCCTTCTTCAGGCCCTCCTTGCAGATGGGCGCCGTGACCATCGCATCGAAATAACCGCCCATGCAGCCCTCCGCGGCAAGACGGACCCAGTGCATGGCGTGGCGGGAGGCTGAGGCCGTGATTTTTCCCGGTTTCCATGCAAGGCGCGCGCCATCCGGATCCCATATGGAGAAGCTTTGCGACTTAACCGGCAGGCCGAACTTCCGCGCCTGAAGCGACAGCATCCCCGCATTCCCAATAAGGACAAAACGGCAATTTGAAGGCCACTTGCATGCCGAAAGAGCCTTTAGTGCAACCTCCGGCCCTATTCCATTGATGTCTCCGGCTGTGACCGCAATCAGCTTCATTCAAAAATCTTCACAGTGTGCTTTTTCCGCAGACGCGCGATCCATTCCCGATAGATTCGCTCTTCCTCCGCGCTTCGCAGCTCCTTTTCGATCTGGTCCTTAACCTCGTCAAACGGGCGGACCGCCGCCTGACGGCGCTCTTCAAGCTTCAGGATGTACAGATCCCGGGAACCGACAACCGCACTGACTCCGCCCGGCTGGAGCGACTTAAGCGCTTCGGCGAAATCCGGCGCAAGATCCCGAACCGCCACCCAGCCCCAGTCGCCGCCCTGCTTTGCGCGGCTGTCCTGCGAATGCTCTGCAGCAAGCTCCGCGAAATCCGCGCCGTCCGCCAGCTGTGCGCGGACCGACTCCGCCAGGGATCGGCTCCCGGCGCGGTCCTCTTCGGTTTTTCCCCCGCTGAAGGTTATCACTCGCAGATGAACTGCTTCGGGTGTTCCATACCGATCCGCGCGCTCCTCGTACACCCTGCGAACAGAGGACGGCGAAACAAAAATATTGCCCCGCAGTATCTGCTGGCGGGAAATCATGATGATCAGGCGATCCTGTATCTGTTCCCGGTAATCCTCAAGCGTCAATCGTTCGGCCGCCAGCTCGGACAGGAAAGCCCCGCGGTCATTGTCGAATTTCTCCCGAATCGTGGATTCAAGATATTCGTCCACCACCCGGTCCGGAATAACAGCTTTCTGCTGCTCAAAATCCTCGAGGATCAGGGCCTGATCAATCAGCGCATTCAGGGCCGCCTCAAAATCCTGCTTGCGTTTCTGCTCCAGCTCGGCCCCCTCATACAGCGTCTGCCGCTGAGTCTCGCCCTGCTGCACCAGCATCAGCACATCGCTGACGGTCACGACGCGGTCGTTGACCAGGGCGGCAAAACCGTCAGCAACCACGGGGGCGCGCTCCGCACCCGCCACCGGGCGGCACAGACAGATGCCGAACAAAAAGAAAACTGTTAACCGACGCGGCATTCTCATTTCACAACCTCTTCGCAGTATGCCAGACCGGGAGGGCCGGCGCAACGGGTTTTGGCCCTCCGCTGCTATTTTTGACTGGCAAACGGCGGCCGGGCGGTAATAATCCGCAGGCATTATGACAAACCATATCAGCATCGTGCTTGCCAGTTCATCGCCGCGAAGGCAGGAAATGATCCGCGGCCTGGGGCTCGGCTTTCAAATCATCAAACCGGATGTGGATGAAACGCCCGAACCCGGCGAAACGCCGTCGGATTTCGCGCTGCGCGCAGCCCGCGACAAAGCGCGCTGGGTCGCCGAAAAAATCATCCGGGACGGGACCATCGCGCAACCCGTCCTGGTCATCTCCGGCGACACGATTGTCACCCTGGGGAATCGCATTCTGGGGAAACCGCGCGATGAAGCCCACGCCCGGCATATGCTTCGCGAACTGAGCGGGCGGTCTCACGATGTCATCAGCGGCCTGTGTGTGCTGAAGGCCGAGAACAACGCCATCGTGCACAGCGAAAGCATGACCGTCAGCACCGAGGTGACCTTCAAAACCCTGAGCGACGAGGAAATCGAGGCCTACATGGCCACCGGCGAGGTCATGGACAAAGCCGGGGCCTACGGCATTCAGGGGGCCTGCAGCTACATGATTGAATCCATTCGCGGATCCTATACCAATGTGGTGGGACTGCCGCTCTGTGAACTTGCCGGCATTCTGATGCATGACTACGGGCTTCATCTTTCCCTGGCGCCTCAAAAAGCGAATGCATAATGCCAAGACTTCCCTTGAAGAGAATTGCGGAAGCGGCGCTGATCATTCTGCTGTGCGTCTCTGTCCGACTGACGGGCATCCGGCACGGCGCGCCGGACCTCATTTTTCATCCTGACGTGGCCAAACAGGCTTTCGTGGCGAGGGACATCTATGCCGGCGATTATAAACCCGGATACCGCTACGGAGAGAATTATCAGCTCGCGCTGTATCCCTACGGCGATTCCATCATGCTGGCTCATGAGCTGAAGGGCCTGACGCCGGTGCTTCACATGGCGGGTCTCGCCCGGGAGAAACTGCTGAACATGCATCGGTGGAACTGGGCATTCATGCTTCGCCTGCACACCGCGGCGTGGATCACACTGGCGCTCGCCGTTTTCATCATGCGCGCGTGGCCGGCGCTGTCATGGAAAACCCGGCTGCCGGCCGCCCTTCTGCTCATCTTCGAGCCGGTGAATGCGCAGTACAGTCATTACGGCATGAATGATGTCCCGCTGGCCGCACTGCTGATGCTGGCATGGCTGGCGGCGGCCGCAATGGACAGGGACACCGGCTGCCGGCCGTGGAGAAGCGCGCTCTGCGGGCTGATCCTGGGTGTTGCCTTCGGAGTGAAATATCAGGCCCTTCTGGGAATCCTTCTTCCTGTCACGGTCTGGATTCTTCTCTTCCGCGAAAAAAATGCTGTCTGGCGCTGGGCGGTGGCCGCTGCGGTGGCGACGGGCTTTCTGGCCGGGGCCCTGTATGCCTGCCCCCCCCTCCGCATTCCCGACTATTTCATGAAGCACTTTCCCCGCTTCATGGCATGGCAGGCGAACATCACCGGCGAAGAAATTTCACTGATGGGAAAAATCAGCCGCAACGCGGCCCTTCTGGTTCGTTTCAGTTTCCGCTATGGATACTGGCTGCTGCTTCCGCCATGGGTTCTGCTGATGCTCCGTGCAGCCCGTAAAAAACTTGATCGGAACACCCTGCTGATGGCGGTGCCGGGATTCGTCTTCAGCACTTTCCTGCTTTTCCTTTTCATCGTCAGCCGCGATTTCATCCGCTCAAATGACCTGGTGGCGCTTGCGCCGTTCTGGATATGGCCCGTGGCGCTGATCAAAAGTCCGGAAAGGCGTGGACCGCGCATTGTTTTCCGGGCTATCCTGACCGCGCTGGTCATGGCATGGATATCAGCGGCCTGGCTTGACAGCCTTGCCCTGCGACGGACCGACACGCGAATCCGTGCTCGCGACTGGTGCGTGGAGCATTTTCATTCCCGGCAGACCGCCATTTTTGAACGCTACACCCTTCGCACCCGGAAGCCGCGCGTTCAGGAAGTTCAGGTGCGCAATCTGGTTTCAAGGCAGGCCCGACGCCATATGCGGCGAGGTCAATATCAATGGCTTGTGCAGTCATCCATTGCGCGCGACCGGTTTTTCGACCCGCTTTCTCCTTTCTTTGACCGAGAAGCCCAGAAGAATTATCTGGATATCGAAACCGGACATGTCCTCATGACCGAGTTCAGGGATCGTGAACTTTTCTTTGCCCACCCCCGCATCCGCATATATACTCCCGCCCCCTGATGTCAGACCAGTTAACCATTTTAAGTTTTCCCGTCGGCCTGGCGGTCGTCTGCCTGCTGGCCGAGACCGCCGCCCTTCTCGGCCTGCGCCGCGCCGCAGGCGGGGAAAAGCCGGTATGGCCCCTCCTTGTGCGCTGGAGCGCCAGACCATGGCTGGTCTGGGCGGTATTCAGCATGGTTTACCGTCTTCAGCCGGACAAGGCTTTCAACAATGTGCGCACGTTCCCTTTTTTCTCGAATCT
>Ga0209605_1005284_pt1 | contig 10056 bp, 2 predicted proteins | sample AD_UKC035_MetaG_FD_184408 | JGI IMG/M metagenome (GOLD analysis project Ga0209605, IMG submission 184408) | Active sludge microbial communities of municipal wastewater-treating anaerobic digesters from USA - AD_UKC035_MetaG (SPAdes) (version 2) | ecosystem: Engineered > Bioreactor > Anaerobic >...
CCTACCCTTACCATCAGCAATGTCTCCTCTGCCGAAGCAGGGCAATACCAATGCGTGATCTCCGGTGACAATGCGCCTGTGGTTACAACTTCTCCCGGTGATTTGGTTTTCAACAGCCTGCCCTCTCCGCCCGATGTATCGGATATGACTTTGTGCGGGCCCGGCAGCGCAACCATTGTAGCGTCCGGTGGAAGCCCCGGTGATTACACCTGGTACACCAGCGCCCTTGCGGTTATTCCAGGCGAAGTAAATGATACCTATACAACTCCTTCACTATCTTCCAATACCACATACTTCGTATCGGTATCTGATACTTTCTGTGAGAGTCCACTCGCTTCCGTAGATATAACGATCGGCACACCTCCTGCCAAGCCTCTTATTTCTTCCAACATTACTCCGGTAGGCAACGCCATTACCGTGTGCAGTTCGAATACACTAACACTTTCAGCTCCTAACGGATTTGCTTCTTATGCCTGGTCCAACGGAGAAACAACCCCTACGATTACAGTTACCGTTGATGGAAGTTATTCGGTGATAGTTGGCGATGGAGCGGGTTGCATCAGTGTGGCTTCCGATGCCATCGCTGTTACCATCGTGCCGGCTCCGTGCAACAACGTAGCTCCGGTAATTACTTCCTCTTCCCTCACCACCACCATTGGCTCGTCTGTTACACTCAATCTGCTCTCGCTCATTTCCGATCCCGACAATAACCTGGTGGTTTCTTCGCTTGCCATTGTGCAAGGCCCCTCCAGCGGTGCGGCTGCCTCCATCAACAGCGGGGTGCTTTCCATCGATTACTCGGGCTTAAACTTTGCAGGAACCGATTTGATCACGATTGAGGTGTGCGATGTGTTTGGTGAATGTACCCAACAGCAATTTGCAATTCAGGTAATTGGTGAAATGAAAATCTACAATGCCGTATCGCCCAACAACGATGGTAAGAACGATTTCTTTAAAATAGAATACATTGAAATTCTGGAACCCGAAAATACAGTTACTATTTACAACCGCTGGGGCAGCAAAGTGTTTGAAGTTAAAAATTATTCCGAAGCCAATGCATTCCGCGGACTGAATCAAAATGGAAATGAATTGCCTTCGGGTACGTACTTCTACAAAATCTTTTTTACATCGTCCGGAAAAACCCTGAATGGGTTCCTGGTATTGAAACGCTAATCCCCAAGGGAAAGAATTCTTGCCCTACTTTATCGAATAAAACCGGTAGCAAAGGTTGAACTAAAGTAAAGCATCGGCCCCCGGGGCAGGAAACGAAGTATAAAGGAGTATTTTAGTGCAATAAACCTGGTATCCAGGAGCAGCGAGGAAACTTATCCGGAAATTCTTATTTTAGTTTTCAAATCCCTCCTTTATGTTGCGTTGCCTGGCCTTACTTGTAATGAGCATGTTTTTGGCGCTGTTTTCACATGCCCAAATCACCAGTACATTTGATATTAATGATGAAGGATGGACACTCTCCGACAACAACTTGAATGACCCCCAAACCGTAAATTATTTCCCGGCAGGCGGCAACCCGGGCGGGTATGTTTCCGCAACCAAAACAAGCACCAGCCAGCCGTACTTCTGGACCTCCCCCGCCAAGTTTGGCGGCAATGTTTCATACTTCAGTTATGGTCAGGAATTAACTTTCAATCTGCAGGTGGATCACGTAGCCACTGTGCATGGGTCTGCCGGTGATGTGCACATTAGAAGCGCATCCGGTGCTGTACTGGTCTTAAACTTGCCAACTTTTCCTGCCCAAGCTCCTGCCTGGTCGTCTTTCACGATCCGGCTTGATGAAACAGCGGGTTGGCATGTAGGGAGTATCGGGGGACCGTTGGCCACCAAAGCACAACTCCTGCAGTATTTATCAAACGTGGGCTCGTTCCGCATTAACATCAGATACAATTCAGGGGTATCCACATTTACGGGCGCAATCGATAACGTAGTCCTTAACCAACGCACCTTGGTACCAGCTCCAACCATTTCCTCGTTCACACCTACCAGTGGAAAACCAGGTGAAAGTATTGTCATCAGCGGAAGTGATTTCGATCCTACACCTGCTAACAATGCGGTGTACTTTAACGGGTTGCAAGGAAACATTACAAATGCAAGTGTTAATTCCCTTACGGTAACGGTGCCCAATGGAGCTCGGTACGGGCAACTCACAGTAATTAACAAGACAACCGGTTTGGCTAAACTCTCAGCAGAACCCTTCAACCCAACTTTCGATGATGGTGGCAGAATTATCCCAGCTTCATTCGATCCGAAGTTCGACATCTCCCTGGCAGTAGGATATGGCGGACTTTCGCTGGCTGACATGGATGGGGATGGTTGGAATGATCTGGCTGTTGCACGGGCCGATAATTCGGGTATTGATGTGTATCGGAACCTGGCGACAGGTGGTGACTTAACCGCTGCTTCATTTGCTGCCCCGATAACCTTTCCAAGCGGCCTCTCTTTCACAAATGGATCCGGGGTGTCAACAACTGATTTGGATAACGATGGCAAACTGGACATGGTCACCTCAGGATGGACAGGCGGACCCGGTGTATTTGCCACATTTCGAAATATCAGCACACCGGGCAACCTCGCCTTTGAAGCCGTAGAATATTGGAATGGCCGATCGGATGAAAGTCCGGTGTACCTGGCTGCCGATATTGATGGTGACGGTCTGCCTGAATTGGTTTCCGCGGAAGGTGCAGGAGCCGCAGGGCAAAATGTTTGGATCGCTCAAAACATGAGCACACCCGGAAACATTGAATTTGGATATTCTCTTTTCTATTTCCCGCAAACATTAGATGACGCACCGAGCGGAGCAACCCTTGCCGATCTGGATAATGATGGAAAACCGGAGTTTATTCTTGTAAACGCCTTTGGCGGACAGTTTTCTGTTATTCCCAACACATCAACACCGGGCACCATTTCTTTTGCAACGGCCTCGGCATTTACATTCACTACCAGCGTTCAGGGAGTTATCAATGTGGCCGACTTCAACCTCGATGGAAAAAATGACCTGGCGTGGAAAAACGGGTTCAGCAGCGATGATGTTCACATTCGCCTCAACACCAACAGTGGCGGACCGCTTGCTTCAACCGATTTTGCAACAGAGATAATTTTAAATAGTGAAGTAAGTACCTACGGGGCCTTGAGCCTGGCCGATATCAATGGTGATGGCCGGATTGACATCCTCGCTACCGACAATGCTGATGTAGGCATTTTTGAAAACGTTTATACGGGTGGTGTGTTTGATGCCACTGCTTTTGTACCGGGCTACCGGTTTCAGGGCAGCGGTGTCTCAACGTATCCATCCACTGCATTGGCTGGTGATATCAATGGCGATGGCAAACCGGATATAGTTGTCGGTATCACTAATACTTCACCCGATCGCATAAGTATTTATGAAAATAAAAATGTACATACCCCGGAAATTTCTCTGAACACGGTTTCGCCTCTTCAGGGACCTATCGGAAGCACCGTAACCATCACGGGAGATTACTTTTCTTCCATACCCGCTGAAAACATTGTTCACTTTGGCGATGTTACTGCCACCGTGCTCACCGCAACCAAAACACAACTAACGGTAACCGTTCCTGCCGGTGCCTCGCTTGCACCGGTGCGTGTTACACGCGAGCAGTTTACAGCATCCTACCACCTTCCGTTTATAACAACGTTTTCCTCCGGTGTTACTTTCGACAATACACACTTTGCACCTCCTGTTGAATTTACTTTAACCGGTGCCGACTACGATATTGACGCAGCCGATTTAAATGAAGATGGTTATCCGGATATCCTGGCTGAGGCAAATGGCTCGCGCGTATATGTATTCAGAAATGTGTACACATCGGGTGCCATCAGCACATCTTCATTGATTCCGAACGACAGCATTATCACAACCCCAACACAAAACCCCCGGTTGATCGATTTGAATGGTGATAATAAACCCGACTTCGTTGCCACCAGTGGTGTATTCAGAAACATTTCTTCTGGAGGTGAAATCAACTTTGAAGCACAGACCAGTATTGGCGGCACCTTAACAATCCAGGAGGCCGATTTTAACCATGATGGTAAAACAGACTATGTAGGGTCGAACGGAAGTTCTACCGTTAATATTTATGAAAACCGGATGCGCCAGGGAACAGGTGCGTTTATCTCGGGTAGCAACTATAATTCACTCAGCGACCGGATAGACTTTACTAAGCCTGCAGCAGGCGGTGGCCCCGTGGCGGCCGATTTCGATAATGATGGTTTTGCCGATATGGCCTGCGGCAACGGAGCAACCGATAACATGACGGTGTGGCGCAACAACGGAACGTACCGGCTGGAGACAACCTCATTTACTTCTGTTGGAAATATTGCTACAGGTGACAATCCGGGAAGACTCTACATCGCTGACCTCGATGTAGATGGCAAGATGGACATTGTGTTGTACCACGGTACCGGCACTACCGCCACTCTGATTTCTATTTTTCACAACCAAAGTACCGTTGGAAATATTGTATTCAACCGCGTTGACCTCACCAATCCTACCAACGTAACCCTCGCCCACATCGATGACCTCGATGGCGATGGAAAACCTGAAATCATTACCGTGAGTGAATCGGGCAATCAATTCTCCATCTTTAAAAACATTCACACAGGCGGCCCTATAACGGCTGCATCGTTTGCTGCGCCTTTTAATACAACTGTAACTGCACCCCGCGGCATTACCACCGCTGACATCAACCTCGATGGTAAACCGGAAATTATTCTTACCCGTGCTGCAGGGTTTTTACTGGTATATGAAAACCTGGTGCCCACCGTTGCCATCACCATCACACAACAACCTGCTTCGCCTTACTATGCCTGCGAAGGTGGCTCTGCTACATTTACTACCGCTGCAACCGGTACTACAAATATCACCTATCAATGGCAGAAGTTTGATGGCAGTGTGTTTGTTGATTTGGTAAACAACTCAACTTTTGGTGGGGTTACCACACCTACCCTTATCATCAGCAATGTTTCTTCTGCCGAAGCAGGGCAATACCAATGCGTGATCTCCGGTGACAATGCGCCTGTGGTTACAACTTCTCCCGCTGATTTAGTCTTCAACAGTCTGCCCTCTCCACCCGATGTATCGGATATGACTTTGTGCGGGCCCGGCAGCGCAACCATTGTAGCGTCCGGTGGAAGCCCCGGTGATTACACCTGGTACACCAGCGCCCTTGCGGTTATTCCGGGCGAAGTAAATGATACCTATACAACTCCTTCGCTATCTTCCAATACCACATACTTCGTATCGGTATCCGATACTTTCTGTGAGAGTCCACTCGCTTCCGTAGATATAACGATCGGCACACCTCCTGCCAAGCCTCTTATTTCTTCCAACATTGCTCCGGTGGGCAATGCCATTACGGTTTGCAGTTCGAATACACTAACACTTTCAGCTCCTAACGGATTTGCTTCTTATGCCTGGTCCAATGGAGAAACAACCTCTATGATTACGGTTACCGTTGATGGAAGTTATTCGGTGATCGTTGGTGATGGAGCGGGTTGTAGCAGTGTGGCTTCCGATGCCATCGATGTTACCATCGTTCCGGCTCCCTGTAACAACGTGCCTCCGGTTATTACTTCCTCTTCCCTCACCACCACCATCGGCTCGTTTGTTACGCTCAACCTGCTCGAACTCATTTCCGATCCCGATAATAACCTGGTGGCTTCTTCGCTTGCCATTGTGCAAGGACCGGCCAGCGGTGCGGCTGCCTCCATCAACAGCGGGGTGCTTTCCATCAATTACTCGGGCTTAAACTTTGCAGGAACCGATTTGATCACCATCCAAGTATGTGATGTGTTTGGCGAATGTACCCAACAGCAATTCGAAATTGTAGTAATTGGTGAGTTGGAAATCTTCAATGCGGTTTCGCCCAACAACGATGGCAAGAACGATTTCTTTAAAATAGAATACATTGAAATTCTGGAACCCGAAAATACCGTTACCATTTACAACCGCTGGGGCAGCAAAGTGTTTGAAGTTAAAAATTATTCGGAAGCCAATGCATTCCGGGGGCTTAACCAAAATGGAAATGAACTGCCTTCGGGAACGTACTTCTACAAAATCTTCTTTACATCGTCCGGAAAAACCCTGAATGGGTTCCTGGTATTGAAACGCTAATCCCCAAGGGAAAGAATTCTTGCCCTACTTTATCGAATAAAACCGGTAGCAAAGGTTGAACTAAAGTAAAGCATCGGCAAGTACCACCTATTCCATAGCAAGTCTCGGCTCCGGTTGCGCCTCATTTCCAAGGTGGAAAACAGTGCGCAAGGAAAATAAACTCTATCAAGCCATACCGGGTTTGCCTAAACCCTAATTGTAAGTAAATTGGGCCTCATGCCTGTACACGTTTCTTGCTTATGCGCTTTTTGATCCGCTTGGTTTGTGTAATGCTGTTGGTTTTAGCAGGGAAGTTAACAAGTGCCCGGCAACCCGACAGCCTTCTTCAGTTACTGAATAAATCTACCTCACCCGAATTATCCATTCAACTTTATTGGAAGCTGGCTGAAACGGCACCGGATGAAAATGCCGCATTGGATTATCACCAAAAAGCCCTTGCCGTGGCCCGGCAAACCAAAAACAATAACCTGATTGCAGAAGCATATACCCATCTTGGCAAGTACCATCGCCTGCGAAGTGATTACCTGGTGGCCATACCCATCTACAAAAATGCATTGGGCGCAAGCACCAACTCAACAAATCCCGTTTTGCTGGATACCTACCTCGAATTGGGCATTGCCTATTTACGCATGTCAAAATTTGACTCCGCAGCATATTATTTGCAAACCGGTATGGGTATTGCCACCACCCATGCTGATTTACACATGCAGGCTTCGTTCTATAATATGATGGGCAACGTGATGCGCGAAAAGAATGACTACCCGGAAGCCATTACCTATTACCTGAAAGCAACTGAAATTTTTGAACAAACAAATGATGATGACGGCCTCACCCAAAGCCTCTCAAACATTGGCAACCTGCAAAACCTGCTACGCAATTATGACAAAGCCCTCGATTATGCCTTACAGAGTTTAGCCATTGCTGAAAAAATTAACAAGCAGGCGTCCATCGCTTACTCGAGCCGGTTACTTGGCAGGATATACCGCGGTTTGAAAAAATATGACGAAGCCCTGCACGCCTACGAACGTGCCCAACACATGTATGAAACGCTGGGTGCCAGGCGCGATATTTCCGAAACACTTACCAGTATCGGGAATATCTATTTTGAAAAACAAGACCTGGCGCAAGCCAAAGTAAACTACCAGAAATCGTTACAAATCAGCAAAACAATTTTTGATTCAACCAACATGGCCTACAGCTATTCGGCCCTGGGGCTTGCCTCAACTCAGTTGAGGCAGAATAAACAGGCAACACTTTACTTCGACTCGTCCATTCGGGTAGCCGAACGGATAAAACTTCCGTTGTTGGTTATGGATGGCTATTTGGGGTTAAGTGAATTGTATGCCGATCAGAAAAATTATGAGTTGGCTTACCGGTATCATACCCGATATGCCGCATTGAGCGATAGCCTTACACAGGTTCAAAACCGGCAGGCCACAACCGACCTCGAGGCACACTATCAAAATGAAAAGAAGGAAAACGAAATACGCGCCCTAAAAGATGAATACGAGATAAGCCAGTTACGTTTGCAAAAACAAAACACTCAGCGAAATTACTTAATTGGTGTGCTGTTGTTATCGTTGGTTGTTATCGTGTTGTTTTATCGGCTATATCGCATCAAACAAAAAACCAATCAAAAACTTAAAGCGTTAAACGAAACGCAATCGAGGTTCTTTGCCAACATTTCGCACGAGTTTCGTACACCGCTTACGCTGATTATCGGGCCGCTTCAACAAAAAATTGATCAACATCCGGCATCACCGGAGGTAAACGAATGGAAACTGATGCACCGCAATGCCGTGCGCCTTCACCGGTTGATTGACCAGATACTCGACCTTTCTAAAATAGAGTCGGGCAATATGCGGGTACAGGCTGCCGAAGGCGATTTGAAACATTTTTTAAAACTTGCGCACGCTTCATTCTCTTCGCTGGCAAATCAAAAACAAATTACCTATACCCTGCATCTGCCAGAAGGCGTTATTACCGGCATCTTCGACCGCGATAAGTTGGAAAAGATTGTGTACAACCTGTTATTCAACGCATTGAAGTTTACTCCGCAAGGCGGTTCGGTTGCGCTCACCGCTTTTCAACATGCAGAACACCTTACCATCCAGGTTGCCGATACGGGGCCCGGTGTGCCGGAAGATAAACTCACGCACATCTTCGACCGGTTTTATCAGGCAGGAGAAACCGAAGCAACTTATGAAGGAACCGGGCTGGGATTGGCGCTGTCGAAAGAACTTGCTCATGCGCATCACGGAACATTAACAGCGCAAAATCGCGAAACAGGCGGCAGCATCTTTACACTCACCATTCCTATCGCGAAAGCGTATTACAAAAACGAACTGGTAAACTCAACTTCACCGGCCGACAATCTCTATAAAGAATACGCAACCGATGAGGACGCGGTTGAAACAACAACCGAAGCAAACACCCCGGTTGTGTTGATAGTCGAAGACGAAACAGATATGCGTGCGTTTATCAAACAGGTATTGGCAAATGACTACACCATTATAACTGCCAAAGATGGAAAAGATGCCTGGGGAAAAATATTGAATCACGTACCCGACCTGGTGATAAGCGATTTGATGATGCCCGGCATGGACGGCAACACGCTATGCAAAAAATTAAAATCGCATGAAGCCGTAAGTCATATACCGGTAATTTTACTTACAGCCCGTGCCGACCAGCAAAGCAAATTAGAAGGGCTGCACACCGGGGCCGATGATTACCTTACCAAACCCTTTGACGCACGCGAACTCTATGCGCGTGTTCAAAACTTAATAGCGCAACGCGAAAAACTGAAAGTGTTGTTTGCACATCGGGCTGCACCGTTTGCGCCCGTGCCCGAGCCCACACCCGAAGCACAATTCTTAAACAAGACAATTGCCATTCTTGAAAAAAATTACGCTAACGCGGATTTTGGTGTGGATGAATTTACCAGCGAAATCGGCATGAGCCGTATGCAGCTACACCGAAAGCTCAAAGCGCTAACCGACAAATCGCCTGGTGATTTTTTACGGCTTTTCCGGTTAGAAAAAGCCAAAAAGTTTTTATCTGTAAAGGGCATTACCGTGAGTGAAGCCGCCTGGCAATCTGGTTTTAACAACCTTCCCAACTTTAGCCGGCTCTTTAAGGCTTGGGCAGGTGTAACACCTTCCGAATTTCAGGAAAACGCGTCAAAAAACCCTTCTGTTACAAATCAGCAAGACATTGTTACAAATCCGTAACCAGAACGCAGGCACGCAGAGCTATTTTTGAATATCACTATTAGTAACCCTTTCATGTATGAAAAACTGCCTGCTTATCTTCTCTATTTTACTTAGTTCTATCTGCGCAAGTGCGCAAAAACTTACCGTAATCCCAAAAATTGGTACTACCCTGGCAACCGTATTGGTCGAAGAACCTGATTTTCAAAACCTTCCAATCCTGGGCGATCAGGATGCCAATAGTGTAAAACCAATATTCGGGATAACCATTGGAGCCGCATTCAATTACTCCATCAATGATATGATTTCAGTACAGCCAGAACTAAATTTTATCCAAAAAGGCTATCAGGAAAAGTTCTATTCAAGCATGATCGAAATCATTGACGACAAATCCTTCAACACCCACATTACATCAACCTCAAAATACAAAATGAACTACCTGGAAATACCCATTTTAGCCAGGTACACTTTTGGCACCACAATAAAACCATACGCAATTGCCGGGCCGTCCCTTGGTATTGGTCTCGGAGGGAAATACAAGTTTGAAGAAAAAATAGTAGAATCAATTGATGATGATCCCGCACAAACCTCTACAGACAACGGCAAAGGAAATATCAAATTCGGCAAAGAGCCAGATAACAACGACAGCGAAGATTTATATATCGACAACCGAATCGACTTTGGACTTCAACTGGGGGCGGG